>ERZ1048872.416-NODE-416-length-47721-cov-7.113855_pt1 | contig 47721 bp, 47 predicted proteins | sample MGYA00383100_ERZ1048872 | MGnify/ENA primary metagenome ERZ1048872 (study PRJEB29581, sample SAMEA5548370) | metagenome | biome: marine; feature: coastal; material: water | depth 50 m | study: Short-term variability in the microbial, nano- and picoplankton...
ACAACGGGTTTTTTGAAAGCTTCCCCAATCGGGTCTTTAGCGAACGTATCGCTGTGGCCCGGTTCATAAAGGCAATGGCCTAGGCGCCAAAACTAAATCAGTTTTTAAAGTGAACTCAATTGTGAAAACTGAATAAAAAATAGCTCTTTCAACGCATGTGAATTTTGGACAATATATGGCCAACCACATGCAGGTGTGTATTTTCACTTTGATAAAAGTCTGAAGGATGAATGATATGCTTAACGCGCCCGAGCTGCTTGCCCCATATGATTTAGCCGAACGCATCGCGCTTGTGACCGGCGGCACAAGCGGTATTGGCAGAGCCTGCGTCGAACGGCTTACAGCCTATGGGGCGACTGTCATTACAACATGTGTCGAGGGCGTCGAAGACCCGGATAAAGCGCTTGGCAATTTCGATGGGTTGCAGAGGGTAACTGTCCAACCTTTGGATTTATCTAAATCCGCGTCAATTCACCGATGCATCGAAGCAGTTGTGACATCACATGGCCGCATTGATATATTGGTTAATAATGCCGCGGTAGGCTCTGCGACGGTTGCAAAATGGGCCAGCGACTCGGAAACCCAAGACAGCCGCATGTTGGAAATAAACGCGGATGGCACGCTGAAAATAAGTCAAAAGTTTTTGGCGCTTCCAGATGCCCCAGATAAAAAGCTGATCAATATCAGCTCGGTGGGCGGCGGCATCGCGACCTTCCCGGGGTTTCGCCTTTCAGACGGCATGAGCAAATCTGCGGTTGCGTTTATGACCCAACAGTTGGCAGCTGAAGCGGTGCATTTGAATGTCGATATTTTTGCCATTTGCCCGGGCGCCACCAACACGCCAATGTTCCAAGCTAGCACCTTGTCAAAGATGAGCCCTGATGAACAAAATGACTTTTTTCAACACTTGCCCAAAGGCCGATTGATCGAGCCAGAAGAGATTGCTGGCATTGTGCATTTTCTGGCAGGCCCAGCTGCGCGTGTGCTTCATGGCGCGGTGATTGATGCCTCAATGGGGCTTGGCGTGCGGCCGGGGCTGATGTCCGAATATGGCAGCCCCTAAAAAGGTTTTCAGACAACGGTCTGTTTGCAAAAGCGACCCCCTTTTAACTTTCCCAAATCTCGGCGGTCAATTGTCTTTGCTGGCAAGCTGAATGGCTTGCTTGATGATGTCCATATCGCCGATCTGATTGCACAAGATAAGTAAGAGACGGGCATTAAGGGCAATGCTTTGCGCTTCGCTTAAACCCTGGTGTGCACCAATGAGCGCTGCATATGCAGCGTCTTGGTCATCGATATTTTTGCTCAGCGTCAATGTCATGCTCGGCCCTCCCAAATGGCATTTGCCTGCTCTTGGATTGCTTGCGCCTCAATATCCTGCCACCGCGCTGCGATTACCTGATCCGGGCGAACAAGATAGATGCCGTAAGCGGCATCTCCGAGATAACGCGCAGAAATCTCTGGCGTCGGCTCAAGCGTCAGAACGGGGAGTGTAATCCCCTCGGGCGCTTTACAGCCGATGACAAGAACGAGCATCTGCCCACCAAGCCGGTTGAGCAGCCAACCATCTTCTATGGGGGCATCAATGGCCGTTGCACCCGGGCGGGTTTGGGTTGGCATCATGGATACATCGGGGGCCGTTAGCGGATAGATACAGGGGATGGATAGCCGCCCTGAATTAACCATTGGGCGGGCAAAGTCGGCATGCGACGCCAAAGCCAGCGTTGCATCACGAAACCAGCGCTCTGCCCCCGCACTTGGTGACATGAACCGCGTTGCCCGGCTTGAGTTCAAAAGATTTTCATCTGCCCCAAAGGTGCGCTCGGTGTTATATTGCTCGAGCAGTGGCGGTGATGCGCGGCCTTGAACCACCGCCGCAAAACGCCAGCCAAGGGCATCTACATCCTGAAGGCCTCCATTGCCCCCCCGCGCCCCAAACGGCGAGACAATATGTGCACTGTCCCCGACAAAAATCACGCGATCATGCACAAAACGGGAAAGGCGGCGGCATTGAAAAGTATAGATGGAGGTCCAGTCCAGTTTAAAGTCACTATGACCAATAACCTTTTCGATGCGCGGAATAATCCTTTTTGGATCGGATTCCTTTTCAGGATCAGCATCCCAACCCAATTGCAGATCAATGCGATAAATATTGTCTGGTTGTTTGTGGAGCAAAGCGGATTGACCGTTGTGAAAATCCGGCTCAAACCAAAACCATCGCTCAGAAGGAAACTCTCCTTCCATCTCGATATCCGCAATTAAAAAGCGCTCTTCGAACAACTCTCCTTCGAAATCAAGCGCCATCATCGCCCGAAGCGGGCTGCGAGCGCCATCGCACGCAAGAAGATATTCAGCAGACAGGCTATACGTGCCCTCCGGGGTTTCTATGGTGATCGTTGCTTCGGTGTCGCACTGCTCTATGGCCACCACTTTATTTTTAAATCGCAACTCCACAAACGGGCTTTCAATGCACCGCTCAACCAACATTTGTTCAACGTGATACTGCTGAAGATTTATGAAGGCAGGCATTTTATGACCCGCCTCGGGCAGCAGGTCGAAATTGAAAATTTCTTGTGCTCTGTGATGTGTGCGGCCAACTTTCCAGGTGACCCCTTTGGCAACACAGGCCTCTCCAATGCCGATCCGGTCAAGGATCTCTAACGACCTTTTCGACCAACAAATTGCACGGCTGCCCACAGACACCACATTGTTGTCGTCCAGCACAACGCTTGGCACCCCGTGGTTGGCCAATTCAAGCGCAGCGGCAAGCCCAATCGGCCCGGCACCTACAATGACCACAGGATGGCGGGGTTCTGCACTGTGAAGGCCGGGCGGGCTCACATAGTCAAAGGGTTTATAGTCAAATGCCATTGGCCGGTTTCCTCATAAAACTAACCCTGCAAAGCTGCCCACATATCCAGATCACGCTGTGCGGTCCAAATACGCGGCGTTTCAATATCCAATGCCTCGTCATAGGCGCGCGCCACATTGAACGGCAGGCAATGTTCATAAATTGCGTAATCGCCAAACTTAGGATCACATTCCGCGCGCACCGCGTCCCATGCCTCTTTCAGACTGCCCCCCCGCAAAGCAACGCGGGCCGCCGGACGATAGGTGGACAAAACAAAGTCACGGGTCGCATCAAGCGCGGCATTTACCATTTTCTTTCCAACCAAAGCATCCCCGCGCCCAGGCGCAATGGCATCGACGTCCCACCTGCGGATGTTTTCAAGCGTGTCTGGCCAGTCGTTAAAATGCCCGTCGCCACAATAGCAGGCCGAGCGGTATTCAACGATGTCACCAGTGAACATGACGTTTTGATCTGGCACGTAAATCACAGCATCCCCTGCCGTATGCGCCCGGCCCAACTGCAGGATATCAACGCGCCGCTTTCCTAGATATACACTCATTCGGCCGTTAAAGGTCGTTGTGGGCCAGGTCAGGCCCGGAATGCTTTCATGGCCCTGAAACAACCGCGGAAAGCGTTGGAATTCGCTGTCCCAATCTTCTTGCCCACGTTCAGCGACCATGGCCCGCGCCTTTTCGGACATGATGATCTGCCCAGCGCCGTAGGCGGATGCACCAAGCACACGCACCGCATGGTAATGGGTCAGAACAAGATGGCTTATCGGCTTGTCAGTCACTGATCGCACGCAATCGATAACTTTTTGGGCCAAACGCGGAGTTGCCTGGGCTTCGACAATCATGACGCTGTCGTCGCCGATGATAACGCCCGAGTTTGGATCGCCTTCAGCGGTGAACGCATACAGCCCTTCGCCCACTTCTGTAAAGCTGATCTGTTTTTCTTCAAGATCGCCGGCTGATGCAAAAGCCTTGCTCATTCTTTCTCTCCCCCAAAGGGGTCTGAAAGCGCGGGCAAAACCACACCCGAGCACTCTCCAAACCCGATTAAATACCCCTCGCCCTGCGCATGGCCGGAGAGCGTCAGTTTATCACCATCTTGCAAAAATGAACGGCTCTGTCCCTCGGCGAGTTCCATGGGCTCTTTTCCGCCCCAACTCAGTTCAAGTAGGCTGCCCCGCTGATGCTTTTCAGGTCCTGAAATTGTTCCCGAGCCGAGCAGATCACCACTTCGCATTGAACAGCCGCTGGTCGTATGGTGCGCCAGTTGCTGGGCAGAGGAATAATACATTTCACGATAATTTGTGCGCGCCAAAGTGCTCGCCTTTTGACCCTGCGGCGTAAGGCTTACTTCAAGGTCGATGTCATAAAGCATCGGTCCGCAATCACGTAAATGTGGCAGCAGCTCAAATTCACGCGGAGGCGTTTCAGTTCGACATGGCTCAAGGGCCTCTTTCATGACGATCCAAGGCGAAATAGACGTCGCCGTTGCCTTGGCCTGAAATGGCCCCAAGGGCTGATATTCCCAGGCCTGAATATCGCGCGCCGACCAATCATTGAGCAGTACATAGCCAAAAATCATGGCATCGGCTTTCGCCACAGAAACCGGCCCGGTGCTGGGCCTTCCGACTATTGCGCCCATTTCCAATTCAAAATCAAACCGCGCACAGGGTGCAAACCTGGGCAGATCATCGTTTGGGCCTTTTAGCTGCCCCCAAGGGCGGCGCACATCCGTGCCGGATACCACCACAGAAGAGGCGCGGCCATTGTAGCCAATTGGAATATGAAGCCAGTTTGGCGGCAGAGCGTTTTCTGCGCCGCGAAACATAGTGCCGACATTGGTTGCGTGATGGCGACCGGCATAAAAATCGGTGTATTCCGTAACGGTGAATGGCATATTGAGGGTGATATCTGCCAATTTCACAAGATAAGGGTTCAACCCGGCTTCGGCCGAGCTGCCCAAAGCCAAAGCAGACTTTAAAGTGCGTCGAAAGCTTGCCCATGTCTGCGAGGGTTCGGCTATCAAGCGATCCCAGTTTCCATCCGCACAAAGAGGTTTGGAAAAGCTGATCAGACCTGCGGCCTCTGCCGCCGTAAGGTTGACCGCAAAATCACCGATTGCCACCGCACAGGCTGCGCCGTTTTCGGTTTTCATCGATCCCAGAGGCAGATTGTTTAATGGAAAGGCACAGTTTGCAGAATTTGCGCTCGTGACCCAGCTTTGTTCTAATGGCATTTAAGTAGTCCTTATCGTCAATTCAGTTACTTCAATCCAGGCGTTCCATCGAATTTCTTATCTATCGATGCCCAGCAGTCAATATATGTATCCTGGATTAAAGCCTCTTTCGCCGCAAACTGTGTCAAGTGCTGTGGAAAACGGGTTTCAAACATAAAAGACATGGTATGGTCGAGTTTATGGGGCTTTAATTTGGAATTCGAGGCGCCTTCAAATGCGTCACGATCTGGCCCGTGCGGTACCATCATATTATGCAGGCTGATCCCCCCGGGAACAAACCCTTCCGGTTTTGCATCGTATTGACCATAAATATTGCCCATCAGTTCGGACATGATGTTTTTGTGATACCATGGCGGGCGAAAAGTATTTTCAGCCACCATCCAACGCTCACGAAAGAGCACAAAGTCTATATTTGCTGTACCATCTACACCTGAAGGAGCTGTCAAAACAGTGAAAATTGATGGGTCCGGGTGATCAAATAATACCGCGCCGACAGGGCAGTAGGTTTTCAGATCATATTTGCAGGGCGCATAATTTCCATGCCACGCCACAACATCCAAGGGGCTGTGACCTATTTTAGTTCGGTGGAATTGACCGCACCATTTAATTACCACCGATGAAGGCACCTCTTTGTCTTCAAACGCGGCCACTGGCGTTTTAAAATCCCGGCGATTGGCCATGCAGTTGGCCCCGATTGGTCCACGCCCGGGCAATTCAAATTTTTGCCCGTAATTTTCACACACAAAACCGCGGCATGGTCCATCCAGAACTTCAACTTTATAAACCAGTCCGCGCGGCAGAATTGCAATTTCTTCTGGTCCTATGTCGATTATGCCAAGTTCGGTTGCAAAGCGCAGCTGACCTTGTTGCGGCACCACCAGCAATTCGGAATCAGCAGAATAAAAATATTCGTCCTCCATGGATGCGCTGACCAGATAGACATGGGTTGCCATGCCAACTTGTGTATTCACATCGCCTGCCGTGGTCATTGTGCGCATTCCAGTGAGCCATGTGAGCTTTTCTTTTGGCAAAGGCAGAGGGTCCCATCGGCATTGCCCCAAAGAGGTCACGCCCTCAACCACCATCGGCGCAGAGTTCCAATAGGGCAGATCAAAGCGTTCAAATCGACCTGTATGCTTTACAGAGGGACGAATGCGATAACACCAAGTGCGTTCATTTTGGTGTTGAGGCGCCGTAAAGGGCGTGCCAGAAAGCTGTTCACCGTAAAGCCCATAATTACATTTTTGCGGGCTATTTTGGCCTTGAGGCAAGGCCCCCGGCAAAGCTTCAGTTTCAAAATCGTTGCCGAAACCCGGCAGGTATCCTTCATAGGGGCCAGCCTGACTGGCCGCGCGAACCATTCCGTTTGTCACGTCGTGTTTGGTCATGAAAATTTCTCCGGTCTCGTAACTCTAAAAGTGCTAGTCTATGCTCGGCATCATTTATTGCATATGCAACGATGTCAAGGAATTAGTTGCATTTGCAACGACTTTACGTTTAAAGGAGAGTATTGAGGGATTTTCTCAAACCAACTGTACCGTGAGGTAGAATGAACCAATTGCCCCCCTTTGATTTGGCCGGATTTAGTGCCTATCGTCTGACTGTTGCGGCACAAAAGCTTTCTGATGCTTTTGCCCGCCAATATCGTGATCAATTTGGCATCTCAAACCCCGAATGGCGGGTGCTTGTCCATATTTCCCAATCTGACGGCACTTCCATTCGCGATATCGAAGCGCGTGTCGCAATGGAAAAATCAAAAGTAAGCCGCGCTGCCAAACGGCTTGAACAGGCAGGATACATCTCAAAGCAGATTAACAAAACCGATCGCCGTTTGCTGCATTTGCACCTGACATCCAAAGGCCAAAACCTCATGACTGAGCTACTACCCTTGGCCGACCGCTTTCAGCAGGAAATGGAAACCCGCTTGGGCAAAGCTTTCAAAGGTCTAGAGGCTGGTTTGGATAAAATTCTGGAGGATCAGGAATGATCAATCTTTTTGACTATTGGCGATCTTCTGCAAGCTACCGGGTGCGCATAGCCTTGGGGCTTGCAGGTGTTCAGTGGCAAAATATACCCATCGACCTTGTCCAGGGCGCTCAGAGCTCGCCCGAACATCTAAGCCGCAATCCCCAAGGCCTGGTGCCGGTGCTTGAAATTGACGAGATTAGCCTGACACAGTCTTTGGCGATTATTGAATACTTGGATGAAACACGCTCTTTGGGTTTTTTACCCAAAGACCCGATCGGCCGGGCACGAGTGCGCGCTTTGGGTTATGCATTAGCCATGGAAATTCATCCAGTTTGCAACTTGAAAGTGGCTAAATTCGTCACTGAAAATTCGGGGGGAACCCTTAAAATTCAGGACTGGATGATTGAATTTATTACGCCCGGTCTGGCTGCATTTGAAGCCATGCTTGGCAATGATCACTATTGCTATGGCGATCAGGTGACACTTGCCGACATCTGTCTTGTGCCGCAGATTTACAATGCCAATAGATGGAATGTTGATCTTAGCTCGATGCCTAAAATCACCCGGATCAACGCAAAACTTCTTGAATTGGATGCCTTTGCGAAAGCTATCCCTGTTGCGCCATAAAGCGCGGCAGAGCTTCGCATCTTTCTTGATTTAGCGCTGCTGAAACAGCAGTTAAAAACTCTTAAGGGACTTCACCTTTTTAATTCATCTTGTATTACTTTTATGATTTGGAGGTGGTTAAATGTCGATGATGAATTGCATGCGGTTTCGCCCAAAAGAAGGTCAAACCGACAGAATGTTTAAAGCTCTGGCCGAATATATACACGAATATCCCTACGATAATTGCCTTCACCACGGTCTAATAGATTTGGGCACAGGTGAATATGCGTTTTTTTGTGTTTGGGAAACGGTTGATGCCTTCATAAATGTGATGAATAGAGATTTAAAGACCAGTGATTTAATGCGGGAATATGTAGAACCATATGATGAGGGCGAGTCGTTCCATTCATTTTCCAGCCCCGATATTGATCTTGCGTCCTATTTATAAGAGCAATTTATTTTTATTGTTCAATAAAATGCTGTTTTAATGGATTAACTTTGATCCAAACCGAGCTGTTCTTCGTTTAAACAATATAATCATTCCTCCTATAGTGATTTCTCCCTGAAGGTCGACTTTGGCTGGGTTTTTTAACCCAGCCTTTTTCTTTGCAGGATTTAAATTCGATTTTATCCAAAACATAAAAAAGCACTATGATCTAAGTTATTAAAGCAACCGGGCTTTGAATTTACTTAGAATAATTATGGTCAGTGGTTTGATCAATTAATGCCAAGATTAGACAAATTCCCTCTCAACGCCTATAATGGATATCAAGTTAATCACGCCTATATTTCTATATTAATCTAGGATTGCAAAAAGATGAACACTCATGATTAGCATGCACAAATCTGGTGATATAATTTATAAAGCTCAGGATAAACCAAAGAGTATATTTATTATTCACAGCGGATCCATTGAAATATTGACAAAAAATGGTGTGGCGCTTGCAACCTTGAATGAAGGCGAAATTTTTGGCGAAATCAGTGAAATTCTAGCCGAAAATCGCAGCGTCACAGCAAGGGCAAAAACCGATTGCTCTTTAATGCATATTGATAACAGTACGATTGAAACCAAACTTAAAACAACTGATCCAGCCATCAAAGGCATTATCCGCGCCTTGGCGCTTCGGCTTAGTGAAACCAGCCGAAAATATGAAGCGCTTTGGGATGAATTACAGATTTATAAGTCTTTAAAGCCTAAATAATTTTGGCAGCTGAATTTTGAAAACTATTAAAATGCATTTAGAAACCGAACGGCTGGTTATCAACGCTTTTTCACCAAGTGATAAAAAAGTCTGGCGCACTATCGAAGCAAGTGCAGAGGTCCGGAAATACATTGATGGCCAACCCCTAAGACCAAAAGACGCGGATGCTTATATTGATGAGATTATCGAAAGCTACCGCACAAATGGATTTGGGCGCTATGCGGTTCGACATCGCGAAAACGGCCTGCTTATGGGCATGTGCGGTTTTCGCGCGACCAGCTATGGCCTTGATTTTGGCTACCGCTATGCGCCCGGATATTGGGGGCAAGGTTATGGCTTTGAAGCGGCTAAGGCCGTATTGGATTATGGCTTAAACACGCTGAAACTTGATCGTGTTGTGGCCCTTGCGTTCAAAGCAAACAGCGCATCGATCCAGATCCTTGAAAACCTCAATTTTGAACCCCTCGGTCCAGTGGTGATTGAGGGTGAAACGGTCGAGAAATACGAAATGACGCAAAGCACTTGGCAGAACAGATAGCCCCATACTGACAGATGGGTATTTGCCTAATGCGTAAAACTCAATAAACTGCATTTGGACATGAACCGCGAGATGCCGCAATGCAAAAGGCCCTTTCCAATAGGTTGGATTATCCCTGCCTGACGACACATAGTTACCTCAACCAAGCCTCGCTTGGATTGATTGGTGATCCGGCAGTTGCAGCCATGCATGGGTTTCTTGACACCACAGCGCGGCATGGAAATTTATACATGTCCGACGCACAAGAGGCTGCATTTTTGCAGCCACTTCGCACCAATGTATCCCGTTTGATCGGCTGTGCGCCTAAAAACCTTGCTATTGTTTCCAGCGCCAGTGAAATACTGGCTCAACTGCCCATGCTTTTCGATCCCAGGCCAAAGTCGAAAATCATAGTTGTTTCAACAGATTTTCCCGCCATTACAAGACCATGGATCGCCGCCTGCCAAAGCAATGGATGTGAAATGGTGTTTGTGGATGAGGTGGCAGGGCAAAACCTTACTGCGGCAATCATTGACCAAATAGATGCGCAAACAGCTGCTGTTTGTGCAAGCTATGTGCAATTCTCAACCGGCACCCAGCTGGATATTACCCAACTGCGCAAAGCGACATCAAAAGTCGGTGCAAAACTGGCTGTGGATATCACCCAAGCGGCTGGCGCGCTGCCCCTATCCGTGCGGGATTGGAAGGCCGATATTGTCGTTGCAAGCGGATATAAATGGCTCGGTGGACATGGTGGAATTGCCTTTGCTGTTCTGTCTGATAAGCTGTTGCAGAAACAGCCTCCATTTATTGGATGGTTTGGCGGTGAAAACCCTTTTGACATGGACGCAAAAAACTTAAAGCTGGCAAAAACCGCATCTAAATACACCCAATCCACCCTATCGTATATTACCGCCGCTGGACTCAATGCTTCGATCGATGAATTGTTAAAGCTGGGCTTGAACAACATATTTGAGCATTCGCAAAAACTTGCAACGGCGCTGATTTCAAAGCTTGAAGGCTCTGGTTGGGCGCCTTTTCAAAGCCCGGAAAGCCCCGGATTTTCGCCGCATATTGTGACGCTGCAAAACCCATACTGCGATGTGCGCGCGACCGAGGCCTCATTGACGGAAAACCGCATTATTTGCAGTATCCGCAATGGCCGCGTCCGGGTATCGCATGCGCATTATAATTCACACGATGACGTGACCGCTTTGATTAACTGCCTGCAATAATTTATCTAAGCAAAGTGATCAGCAGGGCGATTGCAAAGGGCAACGCACTCTGGTTTGACTGACCTGCAGAAAAGATTAACACTTTCGGTCAGGTGTTCTGTTTTACAGTATGAGGGTTCTGTGGGCCATAAAAGACCAAATTTTTCACAGCTCATTCGTGATCGTAAATTCCTTGCCTTTGCGCACCGCGGGGCAAACCAACTGGCCCCAGAAAACACGCATGCAGCCTTTCAGATCGCGCATGAGCTTGGCTACCGGATTATTGAAACAGATGTGCAATCGTCAAGCGACGGCGTTCTTTATTGTTTTCATGATGATCATTTACAGCGCACCACTGGCGATCCCAGAAAATTTGAAAATGTGCACTCGCAAGATATTGATCAGCTCAGAATAAATGGAATGCATGCCATTCCAAAGCTGGCTGAGCTTTTTGAAGCCTTTCCGGAGGCCTATTTTAATATTGATATCAAGTCTTGGTCGGCGACCGGTCCGTTTATTGCACTGGCAACTTCGATGAATGCCTGTGATAGACTTTGTGTGGGCAGCTTCAACCAGCGCCGGATAAAGGCGGTAACATCTTCCTTATCACAAAGCCCACCGGCGCGGTCCTTAGGCACCGGCGGAGTGGCCAGATTTTATCTAAAGCATCTTTTGAACTGGCCGGGAAATATTCGCGCCAACTGCGCACAATTGCCCGTCAGCTATTTCGGAATTAAATTGATCACGCCTCAAACTCTTGTCTATGCAAAGTCAAAGGGGCTGAAAATTCATGTTTGGACCATAAATCAAGCCGATGAAATTCAAAGGCTCATTGATTTGGGCGTCGATGGGATCATGACAGACGATTGTGTTTTGCTAAAATCCATCTTGGAAAAAAACGGGCTTTGGGACGCGTTTTGACCATAAAAATAACAGCTTACTAGTTGTAAGATTTTACCAGGAGTGACGGCGCTATATCGCGATAGAATTAAATTCCTTTAAAGCTAAATATTTTAACCTTGAAATATACTCTTTATGATCTAATGTATCTTCAGCAAAGCTAAATTTTTAAAGAACATATTAGACGGAGGTTTTGAATGCGTGTTGCATGTTTGGGTGGTGGTCCTGCGGGGCTATATTTTGCCATCTCAATGAAGCTCAAAGATCCCGCGCATGACGTTGTGGTGATCGAACGCAACCAACCCAACGATACCTTTGGATGGGGTGTCGTCCTGTCAGATGATGCTCTGGATAATTTAGAAATCAATGATCCCAAAAGTACAGAACTAATCCGTGATAACTTTGCCTATTGGGATGATATCGCCGTTGTACATGACGGTGTTCGAACCGTTTCTGGTGGCCACGGCTTTGCAGGTATCGGCCGCAAAAGGATGTTGATGCTGCTCCAACAGCGCGCCAATGAGTTGGGCGTTGAAATGAAGTTCTCAACTGAATTTGACAGCGTCAAAAGCTATCAAAAAGATTATGATCTGGTGGTGGCCTGTGATGGCATAAATTCGCGTGTTCGCGCGGAATATGAAAGCCAATTCAAACCGGATATTGATATTCGAGAATGTAAGTTTATTTGGCTGGGCACACATCAGAAATTTGATGATGCCTTCACGTTTATCTTTGAAAAAACCCAATATGGCTGGATATGGGCACATGTTTACCAGTTCGATGAAACCACCGCTACCTTCATTGTAGAATGTCAGCAAGACACCTGGGACCGCTGGGGTTTTGAAAGCATGAGCAAGGAAGATACTGTAGAAACATGCCGCAATATTTTTGCACGTCATCTGGGCGGCCATGATCTTATGTCGAACGCCGAACATCTGCGCGGATCAGCGGTTTGGATGAATTTTCCGCGCGTGATCTGCGAAAAATGGTATCATGAAAATGTTGTCCTGATGGGGGATGCGGCAGCCACCGGACATTTTTCAATTGGATCAGGCTCACGGCTTGCCTTTGATAGCGCGATCTCACTGGCAAATTATCTACATTCTGAACCCGACCTTCATGCAGCCTTTGAACGCTATCAACAAGAGCGCCGGCTTGAAGTGCTGCGCCTGCAATCCGCTGCCCGAAATTCGCTTGAATGGTTTGAACAGGTCGAGCGGTATCTTGATCTTGATCCGGTGCAGTTCAATTATTCTTTGCTGACCCGCTCGCAACGGATCAGTCATGAAAATCTACGGCTCCGGGATAAAGATTGGCTAACCTCGGCTGAAAAATGGTTTCAGACAAAAGCCGGCGTCGCCCCCGATGCAACGGTCCGCGCGCCGATGTTTGCGCCCTATAAATTGCGTGATATGCAGCTTAGTAATCGGATCGTTGTCTCACCCATGGCGCAATATAAAGCAGATGACGGATGTCCTACAGATTGGCATCTGATCCATTATGGCGAACGCGCGAAAGGCGGGGCGGCACTTGTTTACACGGAAATGACCTGTGTGTCGGACACTGGCCGAATTACCCCCGGTTGCCCGGGATTATACCACCCAGAACATGAAACAGCCTGGAAAAGGCTCGCTAATTTTGTGCACCAAGAAACCGATGCAAAAATATGCTGCCAAATTGGGCACGCCGGTCGCAAGGGATCAACCAATTTAGGCTGGCAAGGCATGGATGAACCCTTGGCATCCGGCAATTGGGATTTAGTCTCGGCCTCTGCGATCCCTTGGTCCGAAGCCAACGCCACACCGCGCGCGGCCACTCCATCCGATATGGACGAAATTTGTGATCAATTTGTCGCCTCGGCTTTGATGGCAGAGCGCGCCGGTTTTGACATGATTGAATTGCACGCGGCGCATGGGTATCTTTTGTCTTCGTTCATATCTCCGGCCTCAAATACCCGCACTGACGAGTATGGCGGAAGTTTGGAAAACCGCTTGCGCTTTCCGTTGCGTGTCTTTGATGCGATGCGCCGCGTTTGGCCCAAAGAAAAGCCCATGTCGGTGCGCATTTCAGCCAATGACTGGATTGGGGCCTCTGGCGTAACACCAGATGAGGCCGTGATGATTGCAAAGGCCTTTTTTGAAGCTGGCGCAGATATTATCGACGTCTCGGCAGGTCAAACAACAAAAGACGCGCAACCGGTTTATGGGCGGATGTTTCAAACCCCGTTCTCGGATCGCATTCGCAATGAAACCGGCATCGCAACCATGGCGGTCGGCAATATTTATGAGGCCGATCATGCCAATTCAATTTTGATGGCGGGACGCGCCGATCTTGTGGCTGTGGGGCGGCCGCATCTGGCAGATCCGTATTGGACGTTGCGCGAGGGCTCTAAAATAGGCTCACGCAGTGAACCGTGGCCATTGCCTTATCATGCGGGTCGTGATCAGCTCTGGAGGTTGGCAGATCGTGAAGCAGAAATGATTAGAGTATGACACTGGCAGGAAAACATATCATTGTCACAGGCGGCGGAAGCGGCGTTGGCGCAAAAATAGCGGCCGAGCTTAGCGCCAACGGGGCCAAGGTGACCATTTTAGGGCGCCGCGAAAGCGCTTTGCAAAAGCAAAACCTGCCCTATCAGATCTGTGATGTTACCAAAGCTGCTGCCGTAGCAGACGCATTTAACAACGCCCGCGCCGATTTGGGGCCGATCAGCGGCGTGGTTGCAAATGCCGGCGCTGCGCACAGCGTTCCTTTTGCGAAAATGTCCGCTGATCAATTACAAGATATGTTGGCCGTCAATTTAATCGGTGTTGCCAATGTTTGGCAGGCCGCGCTTCAGGATATGAAAGCCGATGGATGGGGGCGACTGATCGCGGTTTCTTCAACTGCCGGGTTAAAAGGGTATCCCTATGTCAGTGCCTATTGCGCTGCAAAACACGGGGTTGTTGGCCTGACCCGTGCTGTTGCGCTTGAATTGGCTACCACAGGCATCACAGTCAATTCAATTTGCCCAGGATTTACCGAAACTCCATTGTTAGAACGCTCTGTCGAAAATATAATAGCAAAAACTGGAATGAGCGCGGACGCCGCTTACCAAAGCCTTCGCGCTGGAAACCCGCAACAGCGTTTTATTCAAACAGATGAAGTGGCCGCAATGGCGCTTTGGCTTTGCTCTGAAGGGGCCCGATCCGTGACCGGCCAAGCCCTGTCCATGTCTGGAGGCGAAATATGAAAACCAACCCAATGGACCTTTCTGAAGATCGAACAGCCAAAGAGCGATTGCGTTTATGGCTAAAATTGCTGAAAGCTAGCAGTTTGATTGAAGATGAAATCCGTCGCCGGCTGCGGTCCGAGTTTAAATCCACCCTGCCCCGCTTTGATGTAATGTCCGCTTTAGAGCGCGCGCCCGAAGGCCTAAAGATGAGCCAAATCTCAAAACGGCTAAGGGTTTCAAACGGAAACATTACAGGGATTGTGGATAAGTTAACCGACGAGGGTTTGGCCCTGCGCGTGGCGGTTCCGGGAGATCGGCGCGCCAATCTGATCCATCTGACCCCAAAAGGCCAAAGGGTTTTTGCCGAACATGCCAAAACACATGCGGGATGGATCAATGAAATTCTGGCCGAGTTAAACGAAGACGACATCGATGGCATGATCCTGCGTCTAGACCATCTGACAAAATCGTTAAGGGAGTGAACTGACATGCGCAGCGAGATAAAGCACTTTAACTGTGAATTTAAGGACGGCATCGCAACTATTTCGCTAGATAGACCAGAGCGTAAAAACCCCCTCACCTTTGACAGCTATGCCGAATTGCGCGACTGGTTTCGCGATCTGCACTATGATGAGGATATCAAAGCGGTTGTCTTTGCCCCAAACGGCGGCAATTTCAGCTCGGGCGGCGATGTGCACGAAATCATCGGTCCCCTTACAAAAATGCCCATGAAAGAGCTTTTGAAATTTACACGGATGACCGGCGATTTGGTTAAAGCAATGGTCAATTGCGGCAAACCGATTATCGCTGCGGTCGATGGTATTTGCGCCGGCGCTGGCGCGATTATTTCAATGGCATCTGATCTGCGGATCGCAACCCCCGAGGCAAAAACAGCCTTTCTGTTTAACCGGGTTGGGCTTGCCGGATGTGACATGGGGGCTTGCTCAATCCTGCCGCGCATCATCGGTCAGGGCCGCGCGGCTGAATTGCTATATCTTGGCCGGTCAATGAGTGCTGAAGAAGGGTTGAGCTGGGGATATTTTAATCGTCTGGCCTCTTCAGAAGAGCTCGTCTCAACGGCACAGGGAATTGCGAAGCGCATTGCCGATGGTCCAAATTTCGCCAATATGATGACCAAAACCATGCTGGCACAGGAATGGTCAATGACCATTGAACAAGCCATCGAAGCCGAAGCGCAAGCACAAGCAATTTGTATGCAAGGGCAGGATTTCCACCGCGCCTATCATGCTTTTGTGGCCAAAGAAAAACCTATTTTTGAGGGCGACTGATGGTAGATAAGAGCTTTCTAAATTGGCCGTTTTTCCAGCCTCGGCACAGGGATCTTGCTGCGCATTTAGAGACGTGGGCAAATGCCAATCTTGATGCCATAGATCACCAAAGTGCTGATGAAACATGTCGCCAGCTTGTTACGATGCTGGGGGATGCGGGCTTTCTTACCCATTCTGCGGTGGGCGGCGAAGACCAACAAAAACTAGACGTGCGCAGCCTCTGCCTGATCCGCGAAACTTTGGCGCGCCACGATGGGCTTGCAGATTTTGCTTTTGCCATGCAGGGCCTTGGCACGGGCGCAATTTCGCTTTTCGGCTCTGAGCAGCAAAAAGACGAGTGGCTCACCAAGACCCGCCAAGGACAGGCCATTTCCGCCTTTGCCCTCACCGAACCACAGTCCGGGTCTGACGTAGCCAATTCAACCATGACCGCCACCCGAGATGGGGATCATTTCGTCTTAAACGGCGAAAAGACCTGGATTTCGAACGGGGGAATAGCCGACCTTTACACCGTCTTTGCCCGCACTGGCGAAGCCCCGGGGGCCAACGGTTTATCCGCCTTTATTGTGCCCGCAGGCTTGCCCGGGTTCGAGATAACCGAGCGGCTTGAAACGATCGCGCCGCATCCGCTTGCCACCCTGCGGTTTACCGAATGCCGCATCCCGGCAAAAGCCTTGATCGGCGCGCCGGGTCAGGGCTTTAAAATCGCCATGTCTGTGCTTGATATTTTTCGCTCGACCGTGGCGGCAGCCGCTTTGGGTTTTGCGCGCCGGGCCCTTTCTGAAACCCTTGAACGGGTTACCACGCGCGTGGTTGAGGGCACGCCGCTTTTTGATCGGCAAATGGTTCAGGGACATATTGCCGATATGGCTGTGGACATAGATGCGGCAGCTTTGCTGGTGTACCGCGCGGCTTGGACAAAAGACAGCGGCGCTGCGCGGGTCACCCGCGAGGCGGCAATGGCAAAACTATTTGCCACAGATCACGCACAAAATGTCATCGACAAAGCCGTGCAACTGCACGGCGGTGATGGCGTGAAGTCAGGACAGGTTGTTGAAAGATTATATCGGGAAATTCGCGCATTGCGCATTTACGAGGGTGCCTCTGATATCCAACGTCTTGTAATAGCAAAGCAAACCTTAGCCAGCCATCTGGAAGCTTAGACATGTTTAGACAAACTGCACACACCGATACGTTTTCACGGGATAGTTTGCCATCCATTGATACCTTTCCAGAGTTTTTGCTGGAGCATTTCAACTATCCCGACCGGCTTAATGCCGCTTTTGAGCTGACCGATGCGATGGTCAAAAAAGGCTTTGGCGACCATACGGCGCTGATCGGGAATGGACGGCACAGAACCTACAAAGAGCTCACCGACTGGAGCAACCGCATTGCGCATGCTCTGGTTGACGACTTGGGCGTCAAACCCGGCAATCGGGTTCTTATCAGATCGGCCAATAACCCCGCTATGGTCGCGTGCTGGTTGGCGGCCACCAAAGTCGGTGCCGTGGTGGTCAATACCATGCCAATGCTTCGGGCGGCTGAATTGGTGAAATATGTTGAACTGGCTGAAATTAGCCATGCCCTTTGTGATATCCGGTTAATGGATGAAATGCGCATTTGTGAACAGGAAAGTTCGCACCTGCAAAAAGTTATAGGATTTGATGGCACCTCTAGCCACAATGCCGAACTGGATGAGTTGGCTTTGGAAAAACCAGTCATATTTCAGTCCGTGGAAACTGCGCAAGACGATGTGGCTTTGATCGGGTTCACCTCAGGCTCTACCGGCGTACCAAAAGGCACAATGCACTTTCATCGCGATCTTTTGATCATAGCAGATGGTTATGCAAAAGAAGTGTTAAAAGTAACGCCCGAGGACGTATTCATTGGCTCGCCGCCTTTGGCATTTACCTTTGGACTTGGTGGTTTGGCAATCTTTCCTTTGCGCTTTGGTGCCGCTGCGACGCTTTTGGAAAACGCATCACCGCCGAATATGATCGAAATTATCGAAAAATATAAAGCCACGGTCTGCTTTACCGCACCAACCGCCTACCGCGCGATGTTGCGCGCCATGGAGGAAGGTGCTGATTTGTCCTCTTTGCGCGCTGCGGTGTCAGCAGGCGAAACCTTGCCCGGGCCCGTTTATGATGAATGGCAGGCCAAAACTGGCAAGCCAATGCTGGACGGCATTGGCGCCACTGAAATGCTGCATATCTTTATCAGCAACCGCTTTGAAGATCACAAACCGGCCTGCACCGGTAAACCTGTGAGCGGATATGAAGCCAAGGTGGTGGATAAAAATGGGGATGAGGTTGACTGTGGAGAGGTCGGATTATTGGCTGTGCGCGGACCTACGGGTTGCCGCTACCTAAGCGGGGCACGGCAAACCGAATATGTTCAAAATGGTTGGAACATCACAGGTGATGCCTTTCGCATGGATAAAGACGGATATTTTTATTTTGCCGCCCGCAATGATGATATGATTGTCAGTTCGGGCTACAATATCGCCGGACCAGAAGTGGAAGCCGCGCTTCTGTCGCATCCTGCTGTAGCCGAATGTGCAGTCATCGGTGTTGCAGATGAAGAGCGCGGGGCAATTGTAGAGGCCCATGTGGTTTTGGGGGCCGCTGACATACCTAGTGATGTCATGATCGAGCAATTGCAAAATCATGTCAAAACCACAATTGCGCCATATAAGTATCCTCGATCTGTTGTATTCACCAAACAGCTTCCCAAAACTGAAAGCGGTAAAATCCAACGGTTCCGCCTTAAGGCAGAGGTGTGATGCTTTTGTCCTGCCTAAGCGTCCCCATCAATTGGGGTTATAGAAAAAGAGCATGCTATTTTAAGGCCACACAAGACCCCCTTAATATTATGAAGGTGCCTTTATGAAACCAAAAAATATCCACCCAGAAGGTTGGGCTCCTGCCCTTGGCTATGCAAATGGTATGCTGATGCCTGACGGAACTTTGCATATTGGCGGCCAAATTGGCTGGGACAAAGATAAGAAATTTGTCGCAAAAGATTTCTGTGGCCAGATGGAACAAATTCTGTCCAATATTGCCCAGATTGTGCAGGCTGCGGGCGGTGAGGTCAGCGATGTAGGACGGCTAACATGGTTTGTGAAAGACAAAGCCGAGTACCTTGCAAATCAGCGTGCAATTGGCCAAGCCTATCAGCGGATTTTCGGCAAACACTTTCCCGCAATGTCACTTATTATCATTGATGATCTTGTAGAGGATGACGCCCTGTTAGAAATTGAGGCCACAGCGTTTATACCACCAGGTTAAACGACTTGGCTGCTGCACGGCAATCACCACATTGAATTTGGCAGAAATAATGTGATCGACGGGATGCTTACAATGAGCAAAAGCCGCAGGATATCCACAGCCCAGAAAGGGGTCACGCCGCGGAAAATAGTCGAGGTGGGAACGTCTTTTATAACGCCTTTTAAAACGAAAACATTTAACCCCACTGGCGGGGTAATAAGACTAATTTCCGTCACAACCACCACTACAATCCCAAACCAGACAGGATCAAAACCTAAGTTGACCACAAGCGGAAAGAAAATTGGAACAGTTAACAAAAGCATTGAAAGGCTTTCAAAAACACAGCCCAGCAGCAGATAAACCAATAAAATGGAAAACATGACCGTCATCGGTGAAACACCATTTGATCTGACCATTTCATTAAGCCCCTCGGGAAGACCTGCTAGGTTAACAAAATTTGAAAATATCCAGGCCCCGATGAGAACTGTAAATAAGGTCGAAGCGGTTTTCACTGCGTCAACAAGCACTTGAACAGTGCCTGAAAACGAAAGAGTTCCGCGTGACAAAGCAATTAGGAAAGCACCCATCGCACCCATCCCAGCAGCCTCTGTTGGCGAAAATGTAAGGTTCAACGGCTGAAAATTAAAAAACCCGTAAAGGCCGCCAATCACCAGAAAGAAAAGAAGCAGGACAGCCCAGATATCTTTCAGGGCTTTAATCCGTTCATTCCATCCCGCACGTTCGCCTGCTGGGCCGGCGAGAGGGTCTCGGGAAACCGAAAACCGCACGGCAAAAAGGTAAAATAGCACCCCCAAAAAACCCGGCACAATTCCGGCAATAAACAGTTTGCCGATACTTGTTTCTGTAAGCAGACCATAAATCACTAAAATAACCGAAGGTGGGATCAGAATCCCAAGTGTTCCACCGGCCGCAATGGAGGCGGTGGCAAGCCCATCAGAGTATTTGTATTTTCGCATTTCTGGCATGGCCACTTTTGACATGGTTGCCGCCGTGGCAAGCGATGAGCCGCAAATGGCTGAAAACCCGGCACAGGCAACGATTGTTGCCATGGCAAGCCCACCGCGCATATGGCCCAAAAATACATATGACGCACGATAAAGCTCGCGCGACAATCCGCCTTTGTTCACAAAAAGTCCCATCAAAATGAACAGTGGAACAACCGAAAGACCATAATCTTGTGCGGTGTCGATGACCAGCCGGCCAACAAGAGAGATCGAGGCCTTAAATCCTCGGATTTCCATATAGCCAACAAAGCCAACCAAGCCCATGGCAATAGCAATTGGCAGTCTTAAAAATACAAGAAAAAGTACCGCGGCGAACCCAATGAGCGAGACCAGCATCTCAATTATCCCTATATGCCGAAAACAGCCTTAAAAACCCGCGGACCACAAAAATAATCGCCGTGTAACCGGTAAAGATGGATATAAACCACCCGATATAAAATTGCGGCATATTCAGATATTCGGTCACATCACCGTAACGGCGCGATCTTTCAGCCAAATCCCAAATCCGCATAGCCGGCCAAAACAACAAAATCCCACAGCTTAGATCGATTAGAATATCCCTGATCCTTGCAACCCTTTTGGAAAACAGCGGATCGAACAAATCCACAACAATATTTTCACCGTTCCAGGACACCAAGGGAAGTGCCGCAAAAACCAATATGGCCATAAATAATCTTGTCAGTTCGGTGGCACTTTCGATCGGGTTGTTAAAAACACTGCGCAGGATCACATCGAGAAAAGTCATCGACATAAGAAGGAACAGCACAGTCGCAGCCAGCCAGATCGGAACCAAAAGCATATAGCGCCAAAGATTGCTTTGACGCAGATTTACATTGTCTTCTGGTTCTTGAGGGAAATCTTCGTTCATGAATTCAATCTATTTACAGGCTCCCCAAAGGGAGCCTGCCTTGTGTGATATAAGCCTTAGTTATTTGCCATTTCTGCGGCGATGAAGGCTTGAACCGACTGAGCATCAATGCCTTTTTCTGACACTTCTGCAAGCACGCCTTCTATGATTGGCCCCTTAAGAACTTCCCATGTGGCAGCGTCCTGCGCCGAGGCCTCGGTAAGCAGCTCGCTTTTATTGTCAGCCATTGTTGCGGCACCAATATCGTCAATGGTATCCCACATTTGACCGGCAACCCGTGACAATGTCGCGCCGGCAATGCTGTCTAATGCAGAGCGGTTTTCATCTGACAGGCCGTCATATGTGTCTTGGTTCATCAAAATTGCGAAAGAACCACGATAGAATCCACCCGATACGGTAAAGACATGCGGTGCAACTTCAAAAAGCTTAAAGCTCGCACGGCCCTCCATCGGCATCATCACACCATCAGCTGATTTTGAAGCCAGAGTTTCATATACTTTTGGAGCTGGAACGCGAATACCTGTGGCCCCAAGTGCTGCGCCAACATCCCCGGATACGCCGCCGCCAAGGCGAAGTTTCATACCCGAAATCTGGTCAAGCGAGGTTACTTTGGCTTCGGACTGCAAAATCCCCGGTCCGTGTGTCATCATCGCCAGAACCTTAACGCCGTCGTGCTCATTAGCTGCGGCAAGGTATTTCTCATAGGCTTTCCAATACGCCACTGATGCGGCCTCTGCATTGCCATCATATCCTGGAATTTCGATCATTTTTGATGCCACAAAGCGGCCTGGATTATACCCGTGGAAAATCCATGTGATATCCGCAGCGCCATCTAAAACCACATCAAACTGTGCGGGCGGCGGCGCCAACCCATATTTGATCTCGGCGCTCATACGGCCCTCTGAGGCCTCTTCGAGCATTTTTGTAAATTCAGGCCATAAAATGGCGTTCATGCCATGTCCGGGCGGAGCCCAAGACGAAATTGTAAGTACGGTGTCAGCCGCAAATGCACCACTTGCACTGAGAGCCAGCGTCGCAGTGGCAATCGCTTTTTTTATTAGATGTTTCATGTTACCTCCTAGTTCCTGATTTTACCCTAGGGTAAAGAAGTCTTTTGCAAAAACACCTACGGTCTTTTTGTTCGCATTGTGGACTCTTTGAAAATCAGTGCTTATCGTCGGAAATCTCAAGAGAAATTCTTTGTGACAACTCAATGAGCTTTGTTGCATAACGGCTGGTTGCTTCGGTCATTGAAAATGCAGAGGTTATCCAAATTATAGACAAGCAACCAACCACTCGGTTTTCTAACATGACGGGCACTGCAAGGCTGGATGTTTTTGGCCGAAACGCTTTGGGTCCCCGCGTCGCATAGCCCTGTTTTCTATAGGTCTTTAAATTTTCATTCACCCAATTAGTCTGCAAGAATGGTTGATCCAAGGGATCCGCTTCATTTTCCAGCAGATCAAGAATAATTTGGCGTTCTTTGTCGTCACAAAATGAAAGATAGGCGCGTCCAGCTGACGATCGTAACATGGGCAAATGGGATCCGGCCATATTTGCATCGACTGAAAACGGACTGCGCCAATGGGTCGTTTCTTCTATAATCATTCGAAGATCATGGAATACAGATATATCCAAGGGCCAGGCGTGTTCGTCGGTAAATTCAAGGATAAGCGGCGCCGCAACCCGGCATAATCTTGATCTTGCTGCAGAATTATCACCCAAGCCTGAAGCGCGCGGTGACACTCTTGCGCGTGAATCTGACGCCGAAAAAAATATATAACCCGCTTCTTCTAAGGTGCGTAGCAAGCGGTATATTGTTGGGCGCGGAATGCCTAAAGCCGAAGAAATCTCTGCCGGCCTTGCCGCGCCTTCCGCGTTCACAAAGCGCAGTATTTTCAAACCACGCGTTAGTGAGCGTACATTGTCTTGCCGGTCCGCCATGATGCTTTCTGGATCAGTTCATATTTTGACAAGCTACGCAGAGACAGGGTTTTGTCAATGCTGGCAAAATAGATTGACTATTAAAAGCAAATTTTTTCAAAATCGATAATTATGCTTAGCAAGATATGGTTGTGTCCTAGCACCCCCATTTTAAAACCAAATTGGCACCGGCTGAAAATTTACTTCCATCGGGTCAATTCAAGTGCATTTGTTCAAAAAGCGCATCTGCATCTGCCGCCACCGCCCCAATATAGCGATCCGGTCGCACCCAAACCGCCCCCGTCTTTAGCTGGTCAAGCAGCTGGGCCAAAGGGGGATAATCTTGCGCTGAAAGACAGATTATATCAGACGAGGCCTGCCGCTTTGGTGGGCGCTGCGAGATGATCAAGTGCCGATAACCAACCATATCATCTAAAAGTATGTCTCCGGCCCCAAGCCGAGGTTGCGCAAAAGGACGACCAACCGGGTCATCGGGATTTTCAGGTTGTGACATCACCAAATCGCTTTGGCCTAGCTTGGGTTGGATTGACTTCATGCTGGCTTGGCCTTGGCTCTCATCTTGCTCAAATTGCGAAGCGCGCTGGCGGTCCATTGAATTTATCAAACCGCCCAACAGCATCGCAGTTTCAACATACGCAAGCGCATGAGGTGCACGCTCAATCTGATAACTATCCAAAAGCGCATCACCGGCCCGGTCTTGAACATCCGCAGCAAGTTTCCAAGCAAGGTTAGAGGCATCTCGGACACCCGCACACATGCCTTGGCCCATAAACGGAGGCGTAAGATGCGCCGCATCACCAGCAATCAACAGGCGTCCCTTTCGCCATTTATAGGCTATAGCAGAACGGAATGTGTATACGGCATTGCGTTCAAGCCTGGCGTCCTCAGGCGTGATCCAACGCGATAAAAGGTCCCAGACCCGCTCTGGCCGCACCATATCCTCGGCACTTTCTTCTTCAAGCATCGTTATTTCCCACCGGCGCCTGTTTTTGGGACCTCTGCAGTAGGTCATTGGCCGCTTGGGGTTGCAGAATTGAATCGTATGATCGCCCAAATCCGGTCTTGGCTTGTTGAGCAGCAAATCAAGTACAAGCCAACGCTCTCGAAAGCCTAGATCATTCAATCCACCACCAATGGTTTTTCGAATGATCGAATTGGCACCATCGCACCCGACGACATAGCGTGCTTTAAATTCAATTAAGGACCCCGTTGGATGCTCTTTGCAGCCCAAAATAACGTGCTCTTCAACTTCGGCTGCTTTTCTCAGTTCGCAATTCTTTACAATTTGAACATTGCCACAGTTTTCCAGATAGGCCCTTAACAGTTTTTCCAGATCAGGCTGGTGAAAACGGTAACTTGCATTCCACCCCTGCGCGGTAATATCCGGATCACGGGGCCAATCAAGCAGCAGATTATCTTGATCATCCACAAAGCGCATACCTGGATTTATATGCAAAAACTTCACCAGATCATCAGCGATACCCACAGCTTGAAACACGCGCATTGTTTCGTCGTCAAAATGCACAGCGCGCGGAAGATCATAGACATCATTTTCACGCTCGATCACCAGAACGCTTAGTCCCTCACGCACCAGCAAACTGGCAAGCGTCGCACCGGTTGGACCATAGCCCACAACAGCAATATCAAAAATGGTCTTGTCGGGCATGGATCACACTCAAGTATATTGGCTATAAAGCCACGGGCAATTAATCAAATGCGGTGCTTTGATGCCTTTTGATGCGATATCCAATCGCATTTCACGAAATTTGGCGCGCTCATCCTCATCAAGATATAACCGCTCATGCCCCCAGAAACTGGGGCCGACGTTGGTTTCATGCGGCGTCCATGTAGAGGGCTCAATCACCCGGCCACCCCAGCCGCTTTCGACAAAAAATCCAGAAGGCGTATTGGCATAAAAGCTGGTCATATAATCATTGGTATGCCGACCGAGCGTATAGGCAATATTGCCCTCTTTAAGCTGCGCCAGGTCATACCCTTGCCCAAGATCGTCCAAATTTTCATATTCCACCATAAAATGGTGAAACCCTGCTTTTCCCGATCCAACAATCGCAAAGCTGTGGTGGCGCCCATTGACATGGAAAAAATATAATGGAACCGGCTTCAGGCCGTAATCACTCAGGTGAAAACCTAAAACATTTCGGTAAAAATCGACCAGCGGCTCAGGGTTTGAAACGTGCAAAACCGCATGTCCCATGCCATAAGGTCCAGTTTTAAATCCGTCAATTGGCCGCCCAGGCACAAATGGATCCGCCACTTTGACCGGATTCCAAACGATTTCAATTCGGTTACCGGCGGGATCGTGACAGTAGATGAGATCTTCGACATACCGACGATTTGCCAGCGCTTTATTGGCTTGGACAACCTTATGGCCCGCAGCTTCGAGCTTGGCCGCTAAGATATCCAGATCTTCCTTTTGCGCCACTTCCCAGCCCAAATAGGCAAGCGTGTCACCGGGTTCATCAGAAACGATCAGTCGCTGCGCTTGATTATCCATCCGAAACGCTGTGTTTTTACCGCCGCGGTCCAGAACTTGCATCCCAAGGTTTAATCCGGCAAACGCACGCCAGTCATCTGTCTTGTCTGACCTGACCCCAAGATAAGATAATGCGGTGATCATTAGAAACCCTTGCCTTTCATAGGTGTTGAAACATTTTCCACCACCCTGATTACAGCGGTTTTTCAAGAGAGTCCGCATTGTGAACAACAAAGTTGCAGCTATAAGCTGTCTGGCTTAATCATCACCATTTTTCCACAATATTGCCAGGCTTTGTCAGGTCAGATACTGATTAACGCTATATCTTATTTCAATTTTCTAATCCGGCTTACGTTGGGCCAGAATATCGATTAGCGCATGGAACACCAGCTCGTCTTTATGATTAATGGCTTCATTTCGGCTGCGAATTATTCCCCATTTGCCGCGAATAACCTTGTCTGGCTTGGCAATGATCTCATGCGAGAACGTCAACGTATGACCGGGCCGAACCGGACGCAAAATCTTAAGCCCTTCAAAGCCTAGGCCCGCTCCATTTCTGCGGCCGTCTTCCACTCCGAGAGCGTATTTTTCCATATAGTTGACCATCAGGCGCATCCAAGTCGCGCAAATGTGCCAATTCGATGCGACCAACCCCCGATAGCGTGTTTCAAGTGCTTTTTCGGGGTCAGTATGGTGAACTTGCGGGGCATAAAGAGTGCCAAATTCGACCATTTCTTTTTCGCTAAATGTATGGGTTCCAAAGACGTGAAATTCGCCGATTGGAATATCTTCAAACCACCTGCTTCGAATAAATGTGGTGTCACGCGTCATGGTGTTGCCTCGCTTTGACAAGAAGCTCCGCGCTCAGAACCATAACATCTGACTCACGCTGGTTTTTGACCGCAATATCGGCAGAAATGATCCCGAAATCCACGTTTGAGGGATCACGTTGCTTTTCTTTAAGATGAATTTCGGCATAAACGCTGTCATCCTCAAAGACAGGTTCAATCCACTTCAACTTGGGAATTTCATCATTGCCGATAAATTGGATGCCCTCACTGGTCAGCTTATCACTGAGCAAACGCATCATAATGGCACAGACATGCCAACCACTGGCGCATAGCCCCCCAAAGATTGAGGTCTTCGCCGCATCTCTATCCAAGTGATAGGGTTGAGGGTCAAAATTCATACCAAATTGCTTGATTTCTGCCGCTGACACTATTTTTTTGTCCGACACGATCATACTTGGGGTGGTGACATCTTCCCAACAAATGGGGCGTTTAATTTTGCTCATGACTTCAACTCTGACACTCCTTCAACGCACCAATTTCATTTCAAGTGACCATAAATAAAAAATGCTGTAGGCGCAAATTTACCCAAGAGCCTAAGCTGCAAAACTCTTTACAGCTTGCAATCACGATTTTTAATATCTTTATCTTGGCTGCGGATTAAATCTGAAGCGATCCAATGCTTGCGCCACCGCAAACATAAAGCGTCTGCCCGGTTATAAAGCTGTTTTCAGGATCGCAAAAAAATAAAAACGCGCGGGTGATATCATCGACCGTCCCAAGGCGTCCAACGGGGATGCGTTTGGCTAGAGCGTCTTGCTGTTCGCTGTCTTTTTCAACAATCCCCCAGAAATTATCTGTCAGGATTGGACCGGGCGCGATCACATTGACCGTGATACCGTCTGGTGCAAGTTCCAAAGCCCACGTGCGGGCCATACCAATCATCCCTGCCTTGGTCGCACTATAGGCTGTGCGCGTTGGCGCGCCCAACCCAGCGCGAGATCCGTTAAAGAGGATGCGCCCGAATTGGGATGCCTTCATGAAAGGAAGAAAGGCTTTGGCAAGGGTCAGGGCTGACCCTAAGTGAAGCTGGCTTAAACCAGCTATTTCCTCTGGTTCAGCCTCTTCTATCAAATTCGGCCAGATCAAGCCGGCATTATGGATCAAATGCGTTACCTTGTGGTCATTTGCAATCTGCGCGGCCACTTCAGAAACAGCATCCTTGTCCAGTAAATCTGTGCAATAGGAATGCAAATTTGGGTGGCGTATATCAGGGTCGTGCCGTGCCACTGAGACCACCGTATATTCACGTTCTAAAAGGGCTTGCGCTATATCTGCACCAATCCCCTTGCTGCCTCCTGTAATCACTGCGGTATAGCTCATGGGGTTTCCTCAATCAGTGCCAAAACCCTAAGAGGGCTTCCAGTGCCATTTTTCACTTTCAGCGGCGCGGCCATCAAGATCGCGCCAACCGGGGGAAGCTGATCAAGGCTGTTCAAACATTGCAGGCCAAATTTGCCAGCCCCGTGCAGATAGAAATGCGCCGGATAGGGCGGCGAATAATGGCTGCCTTGTCCGGCATCGGTACCCACAGTCTCTGTTCCAAACCCGCGGATATCACGCTGATCAATCAAAAATTGAATAGCCTCGGGTGTGGGGCCGGGTGAATGCGCGCCGTCTTCGCGCATATTTAAATACTCTGCGCCGCGTTTATGCGACCAATCGGTGCGCATTAAAACCCAGGCATCCTTTGGAATTTGACCGTGCTCAGCTTCCCACTCTTGGATAATGGACACTGTTAGTTCGAAATCATCATCGCTTTTGGCCCCTTGCGAGCAATCAATAACGCAGACAGGTCCAATAAAGTTTTTCACATCAATTTCATCAACCGCTCCATTTGGAATATCACGGCCTGAAATCCAGTGCGAGGGCGCATCAAAGTGGGTTCCGGTATGCTCTGACATAGATAGATTATGCCATTTCCACGCCGGACCGCGCTCATCATACGCGCTGACTTCTTCCATTCTAAAGCGGGCGCATTGACCAAACTCAGGCGGCAGGATCATAACCGGAAAATCCGGATCAAGAGTATGCGTAAGATCAATCACCCGAACTGTTCCACTGGCTATTGCCGTTGCAAGCGTTGTAAGCGTTGTCATGACGCATCCCCCGCCAATATCATTTCCCGTTCAAGCACCTTGGGATCCCTTCGAAAGCGGTCCCGCACATCGCGCGCGATGTCACCGCACCAGACATCCTCAAGCCCTTTTTGCAAACCCTCGACAATAGAACGCGACAAAGCCGCAGATGTCACGCGCGGTGGTGGCAGGGGTTGATACCAGTCCTCTTCTGTTGGGCCATGAAAGACATTCATTACTCTGATCCCGGTTGGGCTAAATTCTGCCCGCATCGATTGTGAAAGCGAATATGCGCCCGCTTGACTTGCCGAAAAGGCGCCGAAGGGCTGGGCGTTTGACAGGGCGCCAACGGATAGTAAATTCACCCATGCAACGGCAGAGTTGACACCATCGGAAGCCCGGGAGCCCATCGCCGGGCCAAACGCCTGTGCCAAACGCATCAGGCCAAGGTAATTCACTTCCAATTCAGTGCGCGCAAATTCTGTATCACGACGTTCTAAAACGCCGCCGGGCCGCAAAAACTGCGCTGTATTTATCAAAATATCGGTTTTGCCGCCAATTTCGCCCGCGATTTTTTTCACCGAAACTGTGTCCGTCACATCCATCGGCAAAATTTCAACACCTTCTTTGAGCAAAAGCTCCCGGCCTGGGTAAGGGAGCCAGCCTTCTGGTTCGCCCGCAAATATTAACGCAGCCCCTGCCTCTTTGAGGGCTCTGGCTAAGTTCGGCGCATGATAACTTCGGGCATCAGTGATGAGTATTCGCCGGTGTTTAGGATCAGCAGAAAGCGTCCGCATGAGCGCTTCATCCTCCATGTTTGGGGTTGCGACCTCTGGCAGAGCGACAAGTACGCCCTGCCCTGATCTGTCAAGCCGGGCCTCAATGACCACCCGGGCATGACGGGTTACATCAGTGTGGATATGGGCTAAAATGGTGGGACCGACATCCAATTGAATGGTGCCCACGCGCCACGGCATTCGTTCGCGAAAATAGACATTCGGAGAGGTTCGAATTGTGCTTTCGGCAATTAGGCGCCCGCCTCTTGGTGAATCCTGCCACAGTAAATCAGTCGACAGACACGACGAGCAGGCATCCCGGGGGGGGTATTGTATCACACCGCACTCGGCACAGCTTTGAAGGGCAAAGCGTCCCTCAGCTGCGGCCGCCGTTAGAAAAAGAGCCGCGCGAGACCGCATTTGCGGCGGCTGGGTCGGGGAAATGGATCGTTTTTGCGGGTTCTTCTTTGGGGGTGCGGGCAATCGGTCCGTCATAGCCGTACCCCTTCGGAAAGTACTGTTGCGCTGGTGCAGAGCCCGCGATCAAAGTTGATCATGCCAAATCCTGACACCAAAGCATGTTTGGCCTCTTTCACCTGCGTTTCCTCCGCTTGCCCCGTCACCTGCCGAATGGCCTCAACCATCCCGATGAACCCGCCTGCCGCGCCCGCTTGCCCGGCCGACAGCTGCCCACCGGATGTATTGAGTGGAAAATCGCCTTTGGTGGTGAGGTTTCGCTGTTCCAGAAAGGCAACTCCTTCTCCTTTGGCACAAAACCCAAGGTCTTCTATCTGCATCACCGAAATCACCGGATAGTCATCGTAAGTTTGCACCAGATCCATGCTCTTTGGGTCCAGCCCAGCTTGTTCCCAAAGCGTATTTACGTCAATAGTCCATCCCCCCCGCAGCTGGACCGGATCATCTGCATGGGCATTGTGGCGTTCTATGGCGGCACAAAGCCTTGCATAGGGCAAACCCAATTTGATGGCTCTGTCTTCTGACATGACAAGAAAGGCTTCCGCGCCTGCGCACGGCATCACGCAGTCGAACAGGGCAATTGGGTCTGCGATTTGCCGCGCATTCAAATACTGCTCCATCGAGAGCGGCTTTTTCATCAGAGCGCGCGGGTTATTCAGCGCATTTTCGCGTTGGGCGATGCAAATGTGGCCAAAACCCTTACGCGTTGCACCGTGATCCGTCATGTATCGATCGGTCAGCAGAGCAAAGCTCGCATTTGGGCCGCCGTAACCATAGGGATAACTGGCATCCATGGCAAAGCGAGAAAAACTTGAAAGCAACCGGCGAAAGCTGTCGATGTGGTTGGTATCACCGGCCACACAGGCAATAATTTCCGCATCTTTGGCCTGAATGGCGCGCGCAGCCCGGCGCACAGCAATGCCTGCAGAAGCCCCACCCATGGGAATATGATCAAGCCAACGTGGGCAAAGCCCAAGGTGCTGGGTCAAACCCACAGCGGTATCTGGAAAAAGCGTAAAGGATGATACCGCAAAACCGTCAATATCAGCAGGTTTAAGATTGGCAGACTGCAAAGACCCGCGCAGACCCGTGGCAATCCAGTGATGGGCCGTCTCAATCGAGTATCTTTGATATGGGGTTGAAAACGGTGCCGTTAGAACCACGCCTTCGTATGATGCGGGGGTTTGCATTAGATGACCTGCCGCTTCTTCAAATGAGTAAGTGTGATCGTATCGGGATGTCCGATCAGGGAAGAGGCCAGAGTTTTCAGGGAGGCGCGCTGGATTTTTTGGGTCGGCGTCAAAGGCAGTTCATCCACAAAAGCGATATATCCCGGGATTTTATAATAGGCCATATTTTCCAAACCCCACTTAGCAATCTCATGCGCCAGATTGGGCGAAGGATCAGCAACTTGCAAACAGGCAAATACTTCGTCGCCGCGCATGGCATCAGGCACAGCCGCAACCCCCGCTGCTTTTATGGCCGGATGCCGCATCAACACACTTTCAACTTCTATGGCGGCTATATTCTCACCAGACCTGCGGATTACATTTTTCTTGCGGTCCACAAAATAAAACCGGCCCTCGGTGTCGCGTCTTACAATATCTCCAGTATGGAACCAGCCATCTTTCCAAGCCGTTGACGTGGCCTCGGGGTCTTTATAGTAGAATGAAAAAAATCCCTCTTTGGGGTCTTGGCCTTTATTTCGCACCAGAAGTTCACCAGATGTCTCTGGCGGAACTTCTGCACCCTCATCATCAACAATCTTGGCCTCAACCCAGCCTTCTGGATGACCAATTGTGGCCTGACCAACAAGCCGATCCACTTGATAGGCGGCAATGACAGCGCCAGCACCTGTTTCGGTCATGGCCCAGGCTTCTATCAACGGAAATCCAAACCTTGCTTCAAAATTCTGTTGTAGCTTTGGGTCGACACCTGCGCCAAAGCCAAATCGAACCTGATGTGTCCGATCAACAGCCTGCTCTGGAAAGCCCATAAGCAAGGAAGGCATGATCCCCAGATAATGCAGGCAAGTCGCGCCCGAGGCCGCAACATCTGGCCACCATGTTTTGGGGTGGAACCGATCCAGTGTAATCAGGCAGCCACCAACCGTTACCATCGCCATAAAGGAATATGCCATGGCGTTCATATGAAAAACAGGCAAAGGCGTTATCATACGCTCTTTGCGGTCCACCGATAGGTTTGCAAGCCCTCCAAGATCTGCATACCAGCGGCCAGCGCTTAAAAAATAGGTATTCGAAAGAACACATCCCTTTGGTGAACCGGTGGTTCCAGATGTATAAAGCAAAGCGGCCTCGCGCTGCTCTAAAGGGTTTTGTTCAGTTACAACCGCTTGCTCTCTTGGCGCAGGGATCGGATCATCCGGTGCAATCACCTCAGCTTTTACACCCGAGGATTCTGCGGCCAAGCGCAACTCTTTCAAGCGTGATGGCAACGCCACGATCAATGCAGGTCCTGAATGCGCAAAAAGATATTCAAGTTCTGCCCTTCGCAGGTCGGGATTTATGGGTACAATTGAGGCACCAATCCGGTTTAGACCCGCCCATACCATGAAATACATCGGGCGGTTCTCAAGCAAGACCGCGACCCGCATACCCCGGCAATATCCCGCGGCCTCAAAGCGGTTTGCCCACTCATCAGCTGCTGACAAAACAGCTGAATACTTTATGGGACCGCAGGTTATATTATAGGTCTTAGCCGTTTCGGGCATCACCTCAAAGGCTGGGCGATTGGGCCATTTCTTAGCGGCGCCAGAAAGCGCGTGATATACAGTTTTGTCCATCATGGAAGCAACTGAATATTCCCAAATGCAGCGTCCGAATTCAATAATTCTACTTTCTTGTTCGCGATCCTCAATTTCCCTTCAACCAGTTTCAAATCATGCGTAGCGGTTAATGCCAGAAGGATCTGGTCATCCAGTCGGGTCTCCACATAATGCATCGATGTGTTGGTTTGGAATTCTCCATTTTCTAGATCGAAAATATCCACAAAGGGCCTCTGGATCACATGATGGCAGCGGCTTTTCGGCTTTTGACTAAACGTGCGTGCGCCATTTAACCGCTCAACCCGCAATCGCAGCATGAAGCTGTCTTCCCACAAAAGCGAGGTTTCATTGATCGGATCCGTTTGTTTGTAATCCAGTGGCATCCAGTAATGCCCGTCAGGCAACCACAGGTCTAACCAGTCACTATAGGATCCTTCATCAAGCATGCGCGCTTCGGCATAAATAAAATCAATGATATCATTTGGTGTAATGTTATGTTCCATTTTATCACTCGGATCCTGAGGTGTCGGGCGCATCCTCAACAGAAGCACTTATGAATTTAAGCCAAGCGGCAAATTGGTTGCGCATTTGGCGCTCTGTCGTGCCATTTTCCACAACTTCTTCTGTGTAATCCTCGTCATCTTTATGCAGCCTTTGAATATTTACCCATTCAAGAGCGTTCGCATTTAGACCCTCTTGTGCACGTTCATACATTTCCAGATCATCATGGCCAACAATGGACGTTGGCGCATTGATCATACGGTTGTACATGGCAGACATTGCAACCAATTTTTCAGGCGCTCCGACAAGGCGATAGACATAGCTTTCTGCCAGTGTCTTGTTTGGTCCTAAAGGAATGAAGTTTCGAAGTTGCTGCAAAGGGGCCTTGACCATGATGTTTGGGAAGTAAACCGTATTGTGGCGGTTCTCATCCAAAATGGCTTTGGCTTGCTCTTCCCCATAGGTTTCGATCATAGCTTCGAAATACCCCGGTATTGCATCATAATTGGAATGAATGGACATGTTCACACCGGTATGGCCATGTCCATTTGGCCATGTCCGGATGCCCATTTTCTCAAAAAACTCATAGGGCGACATAAAAGGAGCAATAATCTGCATCGCCGCCGGTCGCGGTTCTGGCGAGCCAAGCTCTTCGAAAATTTTAACAGCAGTTCCGGCTGAACTTTCATGGGCCACCATCGGATGGCAAGTATCTGTTTGGTTTTCGACCAGCATTTTCCAGTTGCAATTGTGCATATAGCGAAGCGGCGGGCCCGAGATTTCAAGCCGACCAGCCGGCGCCCGGTCAACCATATTATCGATCGAGCTTAGACTGCCTCCAAAAAATTCATCGAAGGCAATTCCTTCTTTTGCCAACCTTACAAAGACAAAGCCACGATATACTTTGACCGCGCCAACCGCTTTCATGCCCTTGCTGCTATCTGTGTTTTCAAATCCGGTCTCCTCGTAGCCTTTTCGCAAAGGAATAGCCAAAAGGCAGCCATCGGTTTTGAACGCCCATGCATGATAGGGGCAGCGAAAAAACTTGCCGGTGTTGCCGGCACGATCAATTGCTATTTTGGTGCCTTTGTGGGGACATCGGTTGAAAAGGACATGAATCTCGCCGTCCGTGTGCCGAACCTGAATAACCGGTTGGTCACCCACTTGGGTTGTAATATAATCACCTTTGTTCGGTGTCTGACTTTCATGGCCTACAAAAATCCACACATTAGGGAAGAGGTGCTGCATTTCTGCATGGTAAACGTCAGCGCTTGTATAAACATCTCTGTGGACCTGATGGGGCTGTATGAGGGCTTTAATTTGTTCGCTTTTCATGTGAAACTTCCCTTTTTATAATTATATGTCTAAAATTAATCGATCGCTAAGCGCCCGGCTGACGCAGATTTGCATAACCTTTCCCGAGTCTTTATCCGTTTGGCTCAGCACCACATCCCTGTGGTCCGGGATGCCTTGCAACACATCAACACAGCAAATTCCGCAATCTCCGCGCTGGCAGTCATAAATAAGATCCACACCGCCCGCCTCGAGCACTTCGAGAATACTTTTATCGGTCGGAATTTGGAAAATTTCACCTGTTGATTTTACTTCCACCTCAAAGGTTTTTTCGGATTTTTTTAAGGCTGGTGTCTCGAAAAGTTCCACATGTATATGATCGGATGAAATGCTGTGGTGGGCCGCTGCATGCCGAACAGCTTCTATCATCCCCTTTGGTCCGCAAATATAGAGCCGGTGATCGGTCAGAGCCCGAATGGTCGATGAAAGGTCAATCGGGTTGCTATCGTCCAAATGTACTTTGAGCGCATCGCCAAATTCAGCGCGAAGCCTATCAACAAAAGCGATGTTTTCAGCACCGCGCCCCAGATAGTAAAGAACAAATGAGCGGCCTTCTTTTTGCAGATCTGTGGCCATCGAGATCATCGGTGTAATTCCAATTCCGCCTGCGATCAGCGCGACTGGCAAAATGTCATTTATGAGGGCAAAGCTGTTTTTGGGTTTTGAAACTGTGACGCTTTGGCCCGTCTCAAAGCCGTGCATTGCCTGACTGCCGCCAAGCCCTCCATCTTCTCGTTGAACAGCTATTTGGTAACCCGGCGCGTTTTCACCCGGCCAGGATATAAGCGAGTAAGAGCGGCAGCCTAATGGGCCTAGATCAATATCTACATGCGCGCCCGCAGACCATGCCTCGGCGATTGATGGCTCTTTAGGCACCAGATTAAATGCCACTATGCGCTCTGTTATATTTTCCCTATTTTTTAAAAAAAATTGGGCCATTTTGTGTAACTCCTAAAAACAATATGAAATTTCATATATTTTTTGTCAACTGAAAAATGTATTTTTTGTCCCCTGAAAATATGGCACGCTCAGAGTATGATTCTTGAAACAGACAGCTCTAAGAGCAATGGCGATAGAGCCAAATTCGTTAATAATTATCTTCTATATTTATTGGCTGCTGCGAGTGAAAAAGCCAGTGCGCAATTTCATGCCGAAGTAAGGAAGGCCGGACTGCGCGTCCCTGAATGGCGGGTTGCTGCATGTCTTTATGATAGTGACAAAATGATGATTACAGAGCTTGCCGAATTGTCGTTGATGGAACAGTCGCGCATGACACGGATTATTGCGCAAATGGTCAAGCGTGGAATAGTTAAACGCACCAGTGACGGAAATGACAAGCGCCGTGTTTGGGTGCAATTAACGCCCGATGGCATGGCTTTGGTTCAAGCCTTGGTAGGGGATGCCAAAGACCATGAACGCGCGCTTTTATCCGAACTTGCAGACACCGATGCCGCGCGCATTAAAATCATGCTGCAAACAGTATTGAACCGCTTAGAAAAAACCTGACAGCTTTCCAAACCATGGCCGGCACAGACGAAGCCAGAGCGCCAACTATATCAAGTTCACTTTGGATAAGTTCAATCTATGCATTTATCATTTGGCATCAGATTTTTTTGGTTGGACCAATATATATTTTGTTTGTAATTTAGGATAATTTACCGAATATACCTGCTTTTATTGACATAATTTCAAAATTTTATGCCGTTAAATCCGATATTTATGAAATATTTGGAATAGCCAGTATATTTTGGTTTGACCAAAAGGCTATTTTCCTTATCCTTTGACTACTCACGAATCTGGAGTTTATGTGGCAAATCGCGATTTTGATATTGTATTGGCTGGGGGTGGTCATAATAGCCTTGCGTGTGGAGCATGGTTGGCGCGGAGCGGCCTAAAAGTCTGTGTCATTGAACGCAACCCTTGGATTGGTGGCGGATGTATCACCCGAGAAGTCACAAACCCCGGCTTTAAACATGATTTGTTTGGCTCATCGCACGTATGGATTCACGCCAATCCAGATTTCCAGGTGCTGCTGCCCGAATTGGAAAAGCACGGGCTAGAATACCTCTGGGAACAGGATCATATCACAGGTCACCCAAATCTTAATGGTCCAGGCGTGGTGGTCTATAAAGATGTCGATAAAACCTGCGAAAGTATCGCCAAATACTCCCGTAACGACGCCAGACGGTACCGCGAAATTTTTGATACATGGCATGACATTAGAGATGGCTTTATCAAAGGCATGTTTTCTCCGCCGACCAAGCCGGGCATCATGCCCTCGGCCCTGCAAGACAGCTATCAAGGCTTACTAAAACTCAAAGAGTTTAATCTTTCCTCGCGCCAATTTGTCATGCAAAACTTTGAAAGTGACGCGATCCGCGCCATGATCCTCGGCTGGGCCATGGCGCCGCAGATATATCCCGATACCGAATGCACCGGCCAGTCTTTTTATATCCTTATTCCCGGCATTCACACATATGGCGCGGCGATTCCCAAAGGTGGCTCGATGATGCTTCCGACCTCTATGGCCAATTACATCACATCAAAAGGCGGCGAAGTTTTAACTAATGCGCCAATAGATAAATTTGTGCTCGATGGTGATGGCAGCTGCGTTGGGGTGCGGCTGGAAACCGGCGAACATATCACCGCCCAAAAGGCTGTCGTCACAGGTTTAGGGCTTAAAGTTTCGTTCGTCGACTGCATGGACCCAGAAGATTTGCACCCTGAGTTTCTAAAGGCGTGCAAGACCTTTTCCTATGGGGCGGTATCCATAGCGCGGGTCCATTTTGCACTTAACGAACTGCCTCAATACAAAAACGGAAGCGATATGAACCACTGCGCGTTCCACCGCATTTTTGGCACGATGCAGGATATCAACGTCCAATACAGTGAAATTATGATGGGCAAGGCGCCCTCGAACCCCTTCCTTTGGTCTGCCGGCTGGACCAAATTGGATCCTGGCCGCGCGCCGAAAGGCAAGCACACGCTGATCTTGGATACCTTTGTGCCATCTCAATTGGCAGATGGCACAAGCTGGGAGGATTATATCGAAGAATATGTCCACAAAGTCATGATGAAGGTGATGCGCCGTCACACCACCAATATGACCGAGGACAACATCCTTGGTGCATATTATGAAACCGGATCAAGTCTAGAATCCGCAAACCCTGCGTTTGTTTCGGGCAATACAACAGGCGGAGAGCGTTTGCTTAGCCAGATGGGGTATATGCGCCCATTGCCGGGGTTTTCACAATATAAATCACCCATTCCAAAGCTTTATATGACAGGTCCAAGCTGCCACCCCGGCGGCGGGATCACCGCAATGGGAACCATCACAGCCAATGTTATGCTGCGCGATTTTGATATGCCGCACCGTTCTTTCAGTTAGAGGTCAAAAAAGATGACGCAAAAACCCATTGAAAAATACACCGCCTTGGTGATGCAGCCGCATGTTGAGGTTGCAACAGACCGAAGCGGCATTGAACGCAATCTGCAAAAGGCCTTGGATTTGATTGATTTTGGTGTGGGATATTACTGGGAAGTCCCCGTACGCCTTGCTGTTTTTCCAGAGTATTTTTTGCAAGGCGTCACCACCCCGGGCAAAGGGGAGCATGGACTAGAAGATTTTATGAAAAAGGCCATTTCTTTTGAGGATCCTGAAATTCAAGTCCTGATCGACAAATGCCGTGAATATAATATGTACATTGCTGGTGGCGGGTTGGTTGAAAAGGTAAAAGAGTTTCCCGATCGCTGGTTTAACACCGCCTTTATTTTAGGCCCTGACGGGGTCGAGCTACGATACCATAAATATCACGTTCCTGCCTCGATTGGATTGGGAACTGCGCCACATGACATGTGGGACGAATATACGGCTATTTTTGGCAGCGATATCAAAGATTTTTTTCCGGTCATTGACACCCCAATTGGCAAATTGGGCACCATGACCTGTCATGACGGCGCAACACCCGAGGTCAGCCGGGCTCTTGGCTTTAACGGCGTCGAGGTGATTTGCCACCCTGTCGCCCTGCAAGAGGTTGAAGGCGTATCGCAGCCTTGGGATTTTTGGATGTTTTCGCGCCGCACCCGCGCGCATGACAATATGGCCTATCTTCTGGGGTCCAATTGGGGAACGGTAGATTATCGTTATTACCCGAAAGCATTTTGTGCCGGCAATTCTTTTGCGATTGATTACACAGGGATGGTGATGCGGCATGCCCCCTATCCGGAAGAGCAGGTTCTGGCCTCAATTATTGACATCGAAGCCTTGCGTGAACATCGTACGCGCATAAACCACAATATGTGGGTGGACTTAAGAACCGAAGCATTCAGGCAAATTTACGAAGAGCCCAACTACCCGCCAAACCTGTTCCCGTCCGGCAATCCTCCCAGAAATTTGGCCCATAAAATGACCGGCGCCTATACCTCAATGGACCGGATGTATGAGCGCGGCCAATTTGTCATGCCGTTCGACAAAGCCGGAATGAAACACTCGGATTTATTAAAAGAACGCATCAGCCGTGCGCAAGACATTGGCTCGTTGAGAAAGGACTAGAGAATGCGCGTTATAACGCCTATGGCAGAGCTGGAAATATCGATCGGCCGCATTGTGATCCAAGACGGCGCCTTGGTTCTGTCCAATCTGGATACCGACGCCCTGCAAACGCGCACTATACTCGCCCCGCAAGATGTAAGACGTATTATTGCCGAGTTTATGCGGCCACGTATTCTGTGGCACGCAATAAGCTGCTTTTTCCGAAAAAGCGCGCCCCCCCAGACCCCCCAAGAAAAGGCAGAGCACCACGCAACCCCAAACCCATGGTGAGATATAGAAATTGAAACCGCTGAGCCATATCCAAAGCCAAATGACCGGAGCGGACTTGTTGATTGCCTCTCTTAGAGCCAACAGCATTGACACAATCTACAGCTTACCGGGCGGGCAATTGGACAATCTGTTTGATGCTATCCAGCGCAGCAATGGCGGTTTGAAACTGGTGCGCACGCGGCATGAACAGGGGGCAGCCTATATGGCCTTTGGGGCCGCGCGTTCCACGGGAAAACCTGCAGTTTTTTCTGTAGTCCCGGGCCCAGGCATAATGAATGCAATGGGGGCGCTTTCAACCGCTTGGGCCGTGAACAGCCCGGTGCTGAGCTTAGCAGGGCAAATTCAATCTGATGCCATCGGTTCCGGGCGGGGGTATCTTCATGAAATCCCCGATCAGCTGGCAACCTTATCAACCCTTGTAAAGCACGCCAAACGTATTCCGACGGCAAAAGATGCCCCAGCCATGGTAAATGGCGCTTTGGTCGCCGCCCAAACCGGGCGGCCGGGGCCAGTGCACCTTGAAATGTCGCCGGATATCATGGGACATGAAATCGAGGGTATCGCCTGCGCATCGGCTGATATTCCTCCCGCTCCCTGCGCATCAAATGCAGATATTGAAGCCGCGATTGCTTTACTGGCTTCGGCAAAGCGGCCGTTGGTGTATGTTGGCGGCGGCGCAACAGAGGCCGCAGAAGAAATCACGCAATTGGCCCACACATTAGAAGCGCCGGTGACATGCTTTCGGTCCGGCCGCGGCATTGTAGATGACGATGATTACCATGCACAGGTTTTCCCTGCAGGACGCAGGCTTTGGGCCGATGCAGATGTGGTCTTCGCCATTGGAACACGGTTGAAGTACCCACAGCTTTATTGGGGGCTGGATCAAAATATAAAAATCATTCGGCTGGATATCGATCCCAAAGAGATCACACGGTACGAAAAGCCGGCAGTGTTTCTACAAGGGGACGCAAAAACCACCTTGAAAGCTTTGCTGCCCGCGCTTGCCGCCGAAATAAAGCATCCACCAGCCTCGCGCCGGGAAGAACTGGCAAAGCTCAAAGCGGGACTAAACGCTGAAATACGGCGCAACGTCGGCCCGCAGATGGCGTATCTCAGCGCTATTCGTGATGTATTGCCTGCCAATGGAATTTTTTGTGACGAAATTACCCAAATCGGGTTCACCTCTTGGTTTGGCTTTCCGGTTCATCGACCGCGCGGTCATATCAATTGCGGCTTTCAGGGCACTTTGGGCTACGGGTTTGCAACAGCTCTTGGTGTGAAAGTGGCAAACCCTGACACGCCCGTGGTGAGCGTGACCGGGGATGGCGGATTTTTGTATACCGCCACTGAACTCGCCACAGCCGTTGAATACGGCATTGGTCTGGTCACGGTGGTCTTTAACGACAACCGCTATGGCAATGTCTATCGCCAGCAAAAAGAATGGTATGACGGGCGCTTTATTGCCTCTGAACTGCATAACCCCGACTTTATTCGCTTTGCGCAAAGTTTTGGCGCAGACGCAGAATATGTGGAAAATCCCGCGCAATTGCGCGGCGCGCTTGAGCGTGCCTTTGCCCGCAAGGGCCCCACTATCATCGAAGCGCACCAGGCCCATGATTTACCGACCCCCTGGCAGTATATTCTAGAGCCGCCAGTGCGTGGGCCAAATGCCGACGCTGGAGGGCTAACATAATGTGCAGCCCTTTTGAAAACCGTCTTGCCCTGACGTTTTTTTTGTCAAACCGAATTGGTATTCACCAGAAAGCAGAGGGTTAAAACGTGGCCAGCAGAACCATCAAAACATCCACACCCCTTGAACCCTACAAACAAGGCGAAACTGCCATCGAAGGGCAAAAAGACATTATTAAACTTTCTTCAAACGAGCTGCCCTATCCGCCCAGCCCGTTGGCATTGCAAGCCTTTGTGGACGCACAGGCATACCTTAGCCGGTATCCCGATGGCTCGCAGCTTGCGTTAAGAGATGCCATTTCAAAAATCCACGGCATTTCCACCAGCAATATTTTTGCAGGAAATGGCTCAGAAGAAGCCATAGGGCTGGTCATCCGCAGCGTTCTGTCGCCGGGCGACGAGATGATTATCAGTGAAAATAGTTTTAAAATGGCTGAAATTTATGCCAGCTCAGTCGGTGCCAAGATCACAAAATGCCCAGAGCGCGATTTTAGGGTAGATGTGCAGGCCATCCTTGCCGCCATTACCGAAGATACAAAAATCGTCTATTTATGCAGCCCAAATAATCCCACAGGGACCTATACCAGAAAAACAGAGCTTTTTCATCTTGAAACTCAGCTGCCCAAAGATGTCATCCTTATCCTTGACGCAGCCTATGCCGAATTTGTTGGCGAACCTGATTATGACAGTGGGTTAGCGCTGTTTTCACCACATGGGCGGGTGGTTGTCACACGCACCTTTTCAAAGGCCTATGGCCTGGCAGCCCAGCGCGTAGGTTGGGCCGCCGCCCCAGATAACATCATCGATGCGGTTGCGTGCATAAGAACCCCGTTTAATACAAATACCGCAGCACAAAATGCCGCTACCGCAGCGGTGCTGGACCAAAGCTATCTCAAAGAAATGGTCGCGCGCATTCAAAAAACGCGGGATGCCTTTATTGAAGAGCTGCGCAACTTGGGTCTGACTGTTGTGCCGAGCCAAGCCAACTTTGTGCTCATCATCTTTTCGCCGCACAGCACTGACGTGCCCGCATTGGACGCAGCACTGAAAGCGCACGGCATACTTGGCCGGCCTGCATCCGAATCCGCGCATGAATTTAGACTTTCAATAGGCACGGATGATGAGATGGCAAAGACCATTTCCGTCATTCGAAAATGGGTCCAGACACCTAGAAAGGAGCAGAAATAGGAAGGTAATTTTTTAGATTTCCAGTCTGCCCTAGCCGGAAAGGCAGATGGAACACACACGATCCGGCAGATAAGGGAGATAAAATGCATAATCTCAGAACCACACTAAAAGCATGCACAATCATGCTTGTCTCAACATCAGTTTCGCCGCTGTTTGCGGACACAGATGTCTCGCACAATTGGAACAGCGAAGGCGAAGCTGCAGCAATGCGAATTTTCCGCGAAAAATATGAGCAGTTAGGTGGAGAATGGAAAGATACGTCATTCCCGGAAACACAAGCGAGTATAGCGTCAGTAAAGACCCGCTTTATCGGCGGCAATCCCCCTATGGCCCTTCAAAGTGCACTTGGCGGCGTCATGCGTGATTTTGCAGAAGCAGGACTGCTACAGGATATGACATCAGTGGCCGAGGCCGGTGGCTGGGGCGCAAATGTGAGCGCGAGTATGGCCGCAGTGGGCCAACACGATGGGGCATGGGTCGCAGCCCCTGTTTTTATTGATGTGATAAACTGGCTTTATACAAATAACGAAGTGCTGGCTGGCGCAGGCATTGAGCAGCCAAACAACTGGGCGGAATTCACCGCATCTCTAGCGACACTTCAAGCCGCAGGTCACATCCCGCTCGCAATTGGGGGGGCCAGTTGGCAAGAAGGTATCCTGTTTGATCATGTTCTTTTAGGGGTCGGCGGTTCAGCCCTTTATGATGGCCTTATGTCGGGTGACGCGGCTGTATTTGACAGCGGCCAAGTCCGCCAAGCCCTCGAAGAGCTGGCAAACCTGCGTCAATACACCGATGAAGGTAAGGCCGGGCGCAGCTGGGGGGATACCGCAGCTTTGGTTTCCTCTGGTAAGTCGGCCTATTTCTTTATGGGCCCATGGGCAGCAGGTGCCTTCGGTGATCTTGGTGATGAAGGTGGAAATTGGTCCTGCCGTTTAACGCCTTGGGATGCCACAATGACAATCGTTGCAGATGGCTTCCAATTCATCAAAGTTGATGATGCGGGTGATATTGCGGCGCAGGCGCTGTTTGGTAATGCCGTTATGGATCCTGCCACACAGATTGCTGCGGCGCAGGCGAAAGGCACTTTGCCTGCAACCACTGCGGCCTCTGCCTCTGACTTTAGCGGCTGCCCTGCAAAAGCCGTATCGCAGATGTCGTCCAGTGCAGTGATCACCCATTGGAATGGGCTGAGCGCCGATGTTGGCAATGCTGTGAAAGATGCTGTCACGGCGCTTTGGAACGAAGCGACCGATGTAGATGGCGCCTATCAAATGCTGGTAGACAAGCTACAGTAAAGCAATGCGGCGCTGGTTAAACCGGCGCCGCACACCATTGCCAAAATGAAGTGGTTAGCGTGCTATGAAGCTCTTAAATAACCATGCAAAGATTGCTTTGGTTTTATGTCCAACAATCATTGTTGCGGTCTATTTTATCTGGGGATTTGCTGCATACACAGCCTATCTTTCTTTTAGCAAATCAACTTTCCTACCCAACCATGAGCTCATTGGTCTAGAAAACTATCACACATTATTTGATGATATTCGGTGGTGGGTTGCCTATGCCAATATGTTCATTTTTGGGGGGCTGTATATTTTTGGCTGCATCATATTTGGCATTTTGCTTGCAATTTTACTGGATCGGGCGACCAAAGGCGAAAGTCTTTTTCGCATGTTTTACTTATACCCCATGTCGCTGTCACTGGTTGTGACAGGTCTGATATGGCAATGGGTGCTCAACCCGACCAGTGGGATACAACACCTGTTTCGATCCTCGGGGTATGAAAATTTCAAATTCAATTGGATTGTCTCGCAGGATTACGCAATTTACACGATTGTTTTTGCCGCCGTTTGGCATGGCACGGGATTGATTATGATCCTGTTTCTTTCTGGAATAAAATCAACAGATCCGGAAATATGGAAAGCCACAAAAATCGATCAGATCCCAGTTTGGCGGGTCTATTTGAACATTATCTTACCGCAACTCAGAGCGATCCTGCTGACGGCTGTTTTACTGCTTGGGTTTCAAGTTGTGCGCAGCTTTGACGTGGTTGTCGCGCTGACCAATGGAGGCCCGGGCTATGCCTCGGATGTGCCTGCTCGCTATGTGTTTGAATACTTTTTTGAGCGCGGGAAAATCGGTCAGGGATCTGCCGCCGCCATGATGATGGTGACGACCATGATCGTGCTTATTCTGCCCTATCTTGTTTTTGAAATTCGACGGAAGGACGCATGATGATCGCCCGCACTGGCAAAAGCGCATTGATCTATGCTGTGCTGGTTCTTTTTGGTCTTTTCTTCCTGTCGCCGCTTTACGTCATGTTTGTGGCCTCCTTTAAGACTTTGGCCGAGGTACGGCAGTCTTCTATTTTTAGCCTGCCGCAGGTGTGGACGATTGAGCCGTGGATAAAAGCTTGGTCCGGAGCGTGTTCCGGTTTGGACTGTCAGGGCATCCGGCCCTTTTTTATTGCCACCTTTGAAATTGCGATCCCGGCCGTGTTTTTCGCTATCTTTCTGGGTGCGCTCAATGGCTATGTGATGACGCAATGGCGCTCAAAATTTGCAGATATTCTATTTGGGCTTTTGCTCATTGGCAGCTTTGTTCCGCTTCAGTTATTTTTGATCCCACTGGCTGTGACCTTGAGGGAACTTGATATTTATGGAACGACGGTGGGGCTTGTCTTGATCCACACAGTTTACGGCATCCCGCTGACAACAATGCTGTTTCGCAACTTTTACATTTCGCTTCCCTCAGAATTATTCAAGGCTGCCGTGATCGACGGGGCTGGTTTTTTTAAAATCTTTTTCTCAGTTATAGTGCCAATGTCACCGGCGATTATGATCGTTGCGATCATCCTTGTATTTTCGGGGATATATAACGACTTTCTATTTGCGCTGACATTTGGGGATACCAGCAAACGGCCCATTATGGCCGCGGTGCAAAACCTGGTTGCGACCACTTATGGCGTCAAAGAACACAACACCAATATTGCCGCCGTGTTCATATCAGCCTTGCCCACACTTCTTTTGTTTTTGTTCGCAGGAAAGTTCTTTGTCCGCGGGCTCACTCATGGAGCTGTCAAAGGATAAAAAATGTCACTTAAACTAACAAACATCAAAAAAATGTTCGGTCAGGTCGAGGTTTTACATGACATTAGCCTTGAAATCGACCCGGGTGATGTTCTGGTTCTTTTAGGCGGCAGCGGGTGTGGAAAGACAACCTTGCTAAATTGTATCGCAGGGCTCGAAAAAACTACCTCGGGGACCGTTGAAATTATGGGCCGTGATGTCACTGATATTAATCCGAGCGATCGAAATATCGCGATGGTTTTTCAATCCTATGCTCTTTATCCGACCATGACGGTCGCGCGCAATATTGGCTTTGGTCTAGAGTGTGCTGGCATGCCGAAAAAAGAGCGTAGCCAAGCGGTCGGAAAAGTGGCTGCGCTGCTCAAGATAGATGATCTGCTGCACCGAAAGCCATCTCAATTATCCGGCGGTCAACGCCAAAGGGTGGCGATTGGCAGGGCCTTAGTGCGAAACCCAGATATCTTTTTGCTCGATGAACCGATGTCTAATCTAGATGCCCAGCTTCGCAACCAGATGCGATCCGAATTGCGCGATCTTCACAAAGCCCTAAACCGGACATTTATTTTGGTCACCCATGATCAGATCGAAGCCATGTCTATGGCTACAAAAGTGGCCGTTATTGATCAGGGGCGCATTCAGCAATTTGGAACGCCTTATGATATTTTTCATAAACCAAATAATAAATTTGTGGCCGAATTTATCGGCGTAAACAAAATGAATTTTCTGAACGCAAAATTTTCACTTATTGATGAAGTGCCCTGCCTTGTAATTGGGTCACATAAGACATCTCTGCGCAGTTATGAATTTTCAAATCAACCTCCAAAAGATGGCCAAACCGTGCACCTAGGTCTTCGGCCAGAAAATATCTATCGCCTCAAAGAAAGGCTAGAAGGCCAAGAGTATTTCACCGGTGAATTAGAGGTGATCAGTAGCGAGCTTACAGGAAGCGATGTGCAAGTTCTGCTAAACTTCGAAAATCAGGTGATCACAAGCCGTTTTAGGTCTACGCGCATGCCAGAAATCGGCACCAAAATATTGGTTTATTTGGATCTGCGCAATATATCACTGTTTAATACACAAACCGGTCAGCGGTTTTGACTTCCTCAAGTTTGAAATATAGTTAGGACGCCATGAAATCGAGCCAAAACGATCGTCTCTACCAAAAAGTGGCTGCCGATCTTGCAACCCGTATTTCAGCTGGCGAGTTTTCCGGCGCAGATCGGCTTCCGACCGAGCGCAAGCTTGCAGATATGCTGTCGGTATCAAGAACCACAGTTCGCGAAGCCCTTTTGGCGCTTGAGTTGCGCGGAATTTTGAAAATTCGAAGTGGTTCGGGAATTTATATTGTTGAACAACCGCAAAGCGGGGCATTTCTGAACCAAGTGCTGGAAATTAGCGGAACACCGCAAGAAACGCTCGAAGTTCGAATGATGCTTGAGATCGAACTTGCTGGCCGGGCCGCAGAGCGCGCGAGCCCCGAGCAAATCAATGACATCCAAGCAGCCATTGAGTGGGGCTGGCAAGATTTTCGAAGCGGCCGGTTTCGCCATGACGATTTAAACAATGATCCTGATGGCCGCTTTCATTTTTCGGTTGCCCGAGCTGCCCAGAACAATACAAGCGCGATTTTGGTCAAACAGCTTTGGGGATCAATGCGGTCACCGCTAACAGAGTCGGTTGAAAGCCTTGTACAAATCGAACAATATGCAGAGCTGTCCATCCTTGATCATGAACGTATTTTGCAAAAAATTAAAAATAAAAATGCCCCTGCAGCGCGGGATGCCATGAAACGGCATTTGACCCGCTATCAAAAGATCATTGGCTGGACAGAGGCTCGATAAGCACAAAGTCTAGTTGCGCTTGAATTTCAGGTGGCAGCCGATGTACCCTCTGGAAATCCAGCCACTAGAAGCGGCAGAGCCAAAAGGAACAGGTTGCTATTCTTAATTTTGTACCGCAAGAATTCCGCAGCACCAAACATAAGCTATTAAACCTGAGCCATTTGGCGAGCAAAATTAGATTGATCATACCCAAGAAGGATTTCCCAAAATGTTGAAAGCCAAAGACGCGCCAAATTTGTCATCCTTTAATTGGGAAGATCCGCTGCTGCTTGATGCACAGCTTGAAGACGATGAAAGAATGATCCGTGACAGCGCGCGCGCCTATGCTCAGGAAAAACTACAGCCGAGGGTGATCGAAGCCTACCGTGAGGAAAAAGCAGAGCCCGGCATCTTTGCCGAAATGGGTGAAATGGGGCTGTTAGGCTCGACCATTCCTGAAGAGTATGGCGGCATCGGCGCAGGCTATGTTGCTTACGGCTTGGTGGCGCGCGAAATCGAACGTGTGGATTCGGGCTACCGGTCAATGATGTCGGTGCAGTCCTCTTTGGTGATGTACCCGATTTATGCTTATGGCACCGAAGAACAGCGGCAAAAATATCTACCCAAACTTGCCGCAGGCGAATGGATCGGCTGCTTTGGCCTGACCGAACCAGATGCCGGATCGGACCC
>ERZ1048872.420-NODE-420-length-47556-cov-10.250984_pt1 | contig 47556 bp, 44 predicted proteins | sample MGYA00383100_ERZ1048872 | MGnify/ENA primary metagenome ERZ1048872 (study PRJEB29581, sample SAMEA5548370) | metagenome | biome: marine; feature: coastal; material: water | depth 50 m | study: Short-term variability in the microbial, nano- and picoplankton...
TCTTTGCGCCTGTTCATAGGGGGGACCAAGCCTTCTTAATTAAGCAGATTACCTTCTAAATGGCGCGCCGTGGCATTTATGCGACGCTGATTAGGTTTGCTGTTGTTGGTGAGCAACTTTATGTGCACGCACCTGCTTCACTAGGTCAATAATTTTGATACAGCGTTTGTAAATGTTCAATCGGCTATAAGGTCACGGTTCGCACGCCGTTGACAGTGACTCGGTCCTCGCAATGAAGCTTTACAGCATTAGTCAAAGCATTGCTTTCCAGATCATGGCCAATATGCACCATTTCTTTAACCGTGACGCGATGATCGATTGGCCGCACTTCCTGCATAATGATGGGTCCCTCGTCAAGGTCCGGCGTTACATAGTGGGCCGTGGCACCAATCACTTTAACGCCGCGAGCATGGGCTTGATGATAGGGTTTTGCTCCTTTAAAACCGGGAAGAAATGAATGGTGAATATTGATTATCTTGCCAGGCAACAACTGACAAAGATCAGCACTCAAAATTTGCATATAACGTGCGAGCACAAGCAGGTCTACTGAATACTCGGCGATTAGATTTTTTATACGCTGTTCCTGTGCTGGTTTGGTGTCTGGCGTGAGTGGCAGAAAATGAAACGGTATTTGATAAAAACCCGCCATCGCTTCCGCTGTTCGGTGATTTGATAGGATGCCGACCACATTGATGGGTAAAGCACCCGAGTACCATTTGGTAAGTATCGCGTTCAGACAATGATCGTATTGCGATACAGCTAACAGGACGTTCTTCTTATCAGATGCTGGTCTTAAAACGTAGGCCATGTCTAAATTTTCCGCAAGCGCAGACATTCTGAAATTGAACTCTGAAAAGCTAATGCTCATCTCTCTATCGTCAAAGACCGTGCGAGAAAAAAACCACTGACTAGTCGGATCGCTGTATTGCGATATATCCGTAATAAATGCCTGGGCGTCACTCAGTAGACTCGCCACAGCGCTTACAACGCCCACCCGATCCGGGCAATCAAGCGCCAAAACATACTCTTGCATCTTACATCTCCCCAAACATAGATTTTAGTTTAACCGAGAAAAACTCCGGCCACATGTAGAAAGCAGCTCATTGACTGGCCAGACTTTAACCTTGATCGACCGAAGGACCATGGCTCAATGGAATTACAGGTAAAGGTGCCTTGATTTTACTATCCTCTAGGACCTTCGTTCTTAGACATATTGGTGTTCAGTTACCGTCGTTTCTTGGCAATATGAATTCAAGGACTACGTACACTTGCTATAAGTGTTGGGAGATCATCATAGCCTCCGCAAAAAATTCCGCATTCCCTGAGTACCTAGTGACATTCTGAATGCTAACTTTGACGCAATTGCCTATCACCCACCAAAACGCGCCTTCCGCCGCAAGGGTTCTCTTCACTCATAATTCATCACCAAAACAACAGGGTGGGCAAGGCGTGGGCGTTCAAGGTTTTGTTTCTATCGAATATCAGCCGAATAGCGCCGATGAAACGCATTAGAACACATTTGTCTTCTTTCTGTTTCGTCAAAGTGCACTAGCGAACGACGCTTCTCTTTCATTTTATACCTCTAGATAAACAAGAAAAGGGGGTTAATCCGCCCTTTGCTCTTCGAACATGAGCTAGATCAATGAATTGGTCGCTGACTGACCTAAGATGGTTAAAAAGTAGAAGTGATGATGATCAACCACATACACTCTGAAACAGTACCAACCTGGCGGGATTACATTGAGTTGTGTAAACCCAACGTCGTATTGCTGATGCTGCTGTGTTCGGTGGTCGGCATGTTCCTTGCCGCCGATGGCATGGTGCCACTGTCTGCGCTGATATTTGGCAACCTCGGACTGGCGTTAGTCGCAGGCTCCGCTGCAGCGCTAAATCATCTTGTCGATGCTAGCGTAGATGCAAAAATGGCAAGAACAAGGAACCGCCCCGTGGCAACGGGCCGGGTATCACCGACACAAAGTGCTGTATTTATCACAGCGACGGGTGTCAGCGGCCTGCTAATTCTTTACCTACTGGTTAACCCGCTCACCGCAATGTTAAATTTTATGTCATGGCTGGGTTACGGCGTGATCTATACCGTCTACCTGAAGCGTGCAACGCCGCAAAACATTGTTATTGGGGGCTTGTTTGGCGCGGCACCACCCTTGTTCGGCTGGACAGCAGTGACCGGCTCAATCGACAGCGGCGGCCTGTTACTGTTATTCATTATCTTTGCCTGGACACCACCCCATTTCTGGGCGCTTGCGATTGATCGCGTCGACGACTACCGCAAAGTACCTGACATACCCATGCTGCCGGTGACGCACGGCATTGAGACAACCAAGTGGTACATTTTACTTTATACCGTGATGATGATCGGGGTCACCGTCTTACCATGGGTCATCGGCATGAGCGGATTTCTGTACCTGATTTGCGCGTTATTGCTCGGCGCGGGATTTCTTTACCTGGCGGCTGAACTGCTGATTGGACGAAATCCAAAAACTGCGATCAACATGTTTAAGTATTCAATCGTTTATTTGGGTCTGCTGTTTGCCGCGCTACTTGCAGATCACTACACCTTGTTTTGGTAAATGGTCCTTCAAGTGAGCGACTCTAAAACCCCTAGCTACAGCTTGAATAAGCGATCTCTACTCTGGCTGTTGATGACATTGCTCATTATGTTGACGTTGTTCGCTGCAAATTCACAACGTCATGAAATCATGAGCAGCTCCCAACTTCAGGCGCTTGGCTATGTCGAGCTGCACGACAGCGTGATGCTTGAAACAGTTCAGCTCATTGACACCAATTCAGCTTTTATTGATGCGGGCATGTTTCAGGGTCAGTGGAGCTTGGTGTTTTTCGGATTTACTTTTTGTCCCGATATTTGCCCCACTACGCTCAGTGTACTGAACCGAGTCAAGCAAACCATGGGCTCAACTTCGCCGCAGATTATATTTGTTAGCGTTGATCCGGAACGTGACTCAGCTGAATCACTCAAAAACTACACTAGCGCTTTCAACCCCGCTTTCAAGGCACTGACGGGCTCACTCGAACACATCACGGCTTTTGCGTACCAGCTACACACTGCTTTCAGCCGCGGCCCTGGCACCGTCGACTACTCTGTCGACCACAGCGTAAACATTGCCCTGATCAACCCTGCCGGGGAATATGTTGGATACTTCCGGATACCACATCAAAGTGAGTCAATTGTAAAAGTGCTTCAGGCGCTGACCCAATGAGTATGGAGCAGAAAACACCAAAGCAACCACTGCAACATTCAGGAAACAGCCTGCTGCTTTTTTTCGGCACTGTGACCCTGTTAGCGGTAATTTTCCTCGTACCGGCGGTACTGGTGCCCTTTGTCATGACCGACGTACCAGATCGCGCTATGACCAAAGTTTTGTCGTTACATCAACAATCGGTATGGCTGGTAGAACGAACTTTCCAGAAACATCACGCAGAATCTCGACCGGGTCGTCTGGCTGCGCTTCCTCAAGAGACAAAAGACTGGATTGAGCTGATTAATCCGATGGGTCGAAAGGCACCGGGTGGTGGCCTCGCGGTTAAAACAATCCCAGATGCTAATACTGGCGCGATCGGCCTTTCCGGTGACCAGTCTGAGGTTCGAATCACTGTGCCTGCTTATCGGGATCTGAAAGCCGTGACCGTGACAATCAGAGCGGACGGTAGCTGATGTCTCGGTGGCTAACATTGATCACGCTGATCGCACTTATCATGAGCATCTTAATGGCTGTGCTTAGCGCCTATATCCGGCTCAGTGAATCAGGTATCGATTGCGCTCCATGGCCCGACTGCTTTCAATCATCGTTCAGTATTGACCTAGAACCGGGTATCGCTATCGAACAACAAGACCCGAACAGAGCTCTGCGTCTGAGTCATCGCTTTATGGCGAGCGCATTTGGATTGCTCGTTGTTTTACTGTTTACCCTAGCAATATGGTCTCAGAGGCGACAAAAGAACAATTTGCTGGCACCGAGTTTGTGTCTGATGATTACCATTGTGCTCGCGATTGTTGGCACAAATTCGCCTGACCTTGCACACCCCATCGTTGCCACCACAAACCTCGTCGGCGGCATGGCTTTGGCAGTGATACTGTTGTGGTATCTTCAAAAACTGATGAACAGCCGGCAGCCTTCCCCTCCTCGTAAGATCTACTCAGCATCGGCCTTTGTGCTAATTTTCACCTCAGTTGCGTCCGGCGCTTGGGTCAGCGCGAATTTTGCCGCTGGCAGTTGTGCCGGGTTGTGCGACTTTTCAAACCTCACCGCTGAGGGCGCTTTACCCGCTGAGGGCTTTCTATCCGCTGAGGGCGCTTTACCCGCTGAGGGTGCTTTAACCGCTGAGGGCTCTGCCTTCTCTCCTTTTCGCGCGCTGGAGATTGACGCTTCGAGAGCTGTTATTACACCCGATATTCACAATGAAATGATTCTTGCCTGGCATCAATACATAGCGATATTCGCACTCTTGTTTGTCGGCGCACGGTGCCTACAACTGATGCAAAAGAATCCACGTCACGCTGCCACCCTCACGGCTTTGGCAGGCGCATTGGTCACGGTGGTTTTTCTGGAACACCAAGCACATAGTGTTTTTCTGGCAAGCCTACACAATGGCCTGGCCCTGATGCTGCTGATGACCCTACTAGTACAAGGCAGACAACATGACTGAAATCCTGATTTATACTGCAACTGGCATTCTGCTTTACGGCCTAGCCGATGCAATATTGAAATTCATCGAAAGGATGCACGGTGACCCGATTCCGCATCGTAGTATTGTGTTTTTTATCATCATTTTCATGATGGCGATGATCGTCTTTCAGCTCATCAACCTTATATTCGTCGGTGACCCTAAGGTCTCGCCTTAGCCGCTTTGGCTGAAAGCGCCTTGACGGCAATGATGATAAACAAAAGCCCGCCGATAGCTGAAATGAGTCCACCGATTCCCATCAAACCCATGCCTGCGACACGGCCGAAAGAATCAAGCTCCTGCGCAGCACCCGCTACCTTCCTTTCAACCCCATAACCTCCAGACCAGACTAGACCCAGGATGTGCAGGAATTGTCCTGATGCATAGGTCCACAGTTGGATTCTCGCTAGACGAAAATTTACTTGGGGATAACCCAATCTTGGCAGCAGGTCGTAACCCGCGCCCATTAGCGCCAATGTCACGCCAACAATACATCCATGGTAGTGCGCCGGTATTGTGACATTGCTACCAGTAATCATGAATCCAATGACACCGCCTGCCCCAAATAATAGCAGCGAACTCATGGTGGCAGCATGCGCAGATTTTTGCCGGTCTGTTTCAGGGTGCGTTTGTACCAGACCATAATAGATCGCAAGCCCCAGCGGAAAAGTTGCCAGACTACCGCCAAAGCTCATCAACCACGTAAACATTGGGCGATGCAGGTCATGGGTGACGTCGTACTGCCAATAAATCAGCGGCGCAACGAACACAGATGCTAGGCCCGCTAAAAACACCATCAATACGACCCGCTCACTCATGATCAATGGCGCACGCGTGACATTAGCCAACCACAGCCAACACACCATCATGAGCAGCGTGTAGGTATACTGCAGCACATGACCGCCTCCCCAGAACAGTAACTCGTAGTACAACTCACTAGTGGCCTGAACTGGCAAATCAAACCATGACCAGCCAAACATCCACAAGGCAACAAGAGCAGAAATAGCGCTACAATTCAGCCCAAAACGCAGTACTCCGGCACCGCTGATCATATTACCCACCGGCGGCATGATGCTCATTACCGTTAAAACCTGCGCGCCAATACCGACGCCGAACAAGACTAACCCGGTGAGAAACAGTGGATGCTCAAGCACGGGAATATAGTTGCTCATCAACGGTTTTGCCTCTGGCATAAAGCCCGCGAGAGACATCATCAACGTTGAGATCGCCAGAACAAAAAGCGTGACTCTATTAACTAGATAAAACCCTGTTTGACCCGCCAAGCTCCACAACACACAAGCAAACGCAAGAATCCAGACAAGAACCGACATATCAACATGGATAACCAGCGCCGTGTGAAAGAAATCAGCGTAAGGGATCAACTCGCCTATCAACGGCATCCTCGCTAGCACTAAAAGCACAGAGAAGACACCTGCGATGGCAAGCGCTACCACACTGAGCACAAACCACTTCGTGGCAAGGTCTCTTCGCTGATCAGACCCCACCTCCAATACATAACCTTTATCGGTGTCGTGTTCGTCAACCGCATTGTCAGCACTAAACTCGATCGTCATAAAGTTTCGACTCCTGGCTGATAGAATCTGAAACCGTCATCCGAGTACTCAACGATGACGATGCTATTTGAATCCACGCTGATGTTCCGTTCGAATTCCTCAGTTTTCTTCTTCCCGACGAGCGAGTGCGTGACGCTCAAGTGCACTTCTCGATCTCCCGCTACTAATTCCAGTTTACGAAACAGAGCCAGCACCCCATCGTCATGTATGCCCGAGGGTGTTAGGTTCTCATGAATCAACAATGCATCGTCAACCTTCAAGCTGACAGCGAGCGGCGCTTTGGCGCGAGGGCAGATTGTTGGCCTGCGCATATTGGGTGCAAGCTGATTTAATTCCTCCTGATCCAGCACCCGGCACTCGCCAAGTGTTAAGCCGCTGTGTCGGACAACAAGTTTCAGCGCGGTCGTATCAGCGTTGTTGACGGTGTATGTCGGCAGATCAGTGAGAAAACCAAGCGGCAACGCCATCAGCATTAGCAGACCAGTTAGCAACATCCAACGTACTTTTATATCAACGTTCATTGTTCATCGCCTCGATAGATTTTACGACCTCTTCGGACAGCAATTTTTCTCCACCTTTGCCGGTCCAAAGCGTTGATACCCGCACCGCAACATCCTCATATCGCAAATGGGGTTCCCGTTCATGAGCCAACCTGCCTTCCTGAATCTCAATACCATGACGGTGAAAACAATTGCCTGAGGCGCATCCGCTAAGTAATACCGCTTCCAGACCTTCACGGCGGCAGAGAAAATCGAGATAAGAAGGCGGTAGTTGACCGATACACTCGAGCTTCAATGTGGCAACAATTTCAGACTCCAGATGCTTCAGGTCGGCGCCATGCTGGCAACCAACAACCAGCACCTTGCCAGATGATTTTTCGTGTAAAGAGGCCTGAACGCGTGCAAGTATTTCTGCGTTTTTTTCATCAACCAAATTGATACCGCTAAACGCCTTGTTTACTGACTTGAATGGTGTCGCTGTTGGGCAGGCCCCGGCACAGATACCACATCCGACGCACTTATCTGTGTCAACAACCGATTGCATGTGATTGCTTCGAGATTCATGCGGCATCATATCAATCGCATCGTAAGGACAATCGATAAAACACCAGCCACAACCATTACAAAAATTGGGATCAACTGTTGCGACAACTCGCCGCTTGGACGGCACAATAAAAGGCAACAAGATCAGTAAACCCGTCAGCGAAAAAAGTAAAAGCCAGACCATTCCGGGACCGATGAGATTCACGAGCGGAAAAGTGTTCATGCTAATCCAATCGATGTTGATGGTTTGCAACGGCTTGTTGAGATCAGCAGGCACACCACTGGTCGCCGGATGCACAAGAGATAACACTAGCAATGCCACCAGAACGGCCGCTGCCAAACCACGTTCAGGAAATGTGTTCGAGTCGCTGAGACGCTGGATGTGAATTAACATACCAAGCAGCAGTGAAAGCGGGATGCCAACATGAAGAAAAATAAGTAGCGTAAAGAAACGATCACTGACGCGAGCGCCTTCGATGAAACCAAATGCCATCGGTTCAACAACAATCGGTAACGTATCAAACAACGCAGCAGTTGTTAGTGCGATGTACTGAGCCCGATCATCCCATATCAGCCAGTAACCGCCGATAGACGAAGCGAACATAAGCCACAAAAGAGGTATCCCGGACAACCATGAAAAGCTGCGAGCGGCGAGAAAACGGCCTAGATAAAGCTCTCGAATCAGGTGCAACGTTACCGTAACGACCATGCCCGCCGTTGCATAGCGATGCAGACTTCTCATCAGCGAACCGACGAGAAACTGATCTTCGGTAATACTGACAACCGATTGCCAGGCACCATTAATACTCGTCTCGAAAAAAATAAAGAGATAAACGCCGGTGACCGCGACAATCCAAAAAAAATAGAACGACAGTGCACCAAGGTTGTACATGACGTTCCACTGTCCACGAATTCTGGCTTCCTGCCGCATCTCAGCTCCTTCAGGATGATTTCGAAGCAAGCGTTCGCGACCATTCGCGAATCAGCGCAACACCCAAGAGACCGACGCATGCAAAGCCAATAAACATGCCGATAAATAGTGAGTAATCGAACTTGTATTTGTCCTGTGCTGGATCGTAAACCGTGCAAAACAGTCGAACCTTATTGGACACACTCGCCAGCAATGAATGCGTGGGTTGACCTAGCACCAGTTTTTTCAGGGGTTCAATCAAGAGAGGCATATCAAACGATATTCCGTAGGTCTGCTGCCGGACTCGCAGGTCATTGTCGACCAGTGTTGCCTGCACTAGATGGTCAAAACCACTCGCGCTTGGGTAATAGATAAATCCAAGTTGTTTTGTCAGTGCTTTCACAGTGTTTTCATCAGCGCTGAGAAAAAGCCAGTTGTCAGCGCTGACACCCTGTGCTTCAGCGAAGTGTTGCATCATTTGTGGATTATCGCGATGAACATCAAACCCGATAGATACAACATTAAACGACTCGCTTCCGAGAGAATTTGATGCCGCCCTAACGACCTTACTTAAATGTTGCGTTGTCGCAGGGCAGATGTGGTGGCAGCTGGTGTAGAGCAGACTGATGATCAGGGGTTTACCTGCGAGTGACTTCAACGAGGTGAATTCGCCGGTCGAACTCTGGAAGTGATAGTTGTTCAACTGCCGACCTATTGCCGATTGGCTAACAGCGAGTGCATCACTGCGGTCAAACTCGCTGACAGCAACCGCCCCAGTCTGATGATGCTCCATCATCTCCATGCTTTTAATCGCAGGAGAACTCAGCAACCCAATGCAAACAACCGTGCTGATCAATTTTTTCATATTCAGAGTCGCGCGATGAGGAAATCGGTGTTAACCGATTCCCCATGTTTCCGCCAGATATTTCCAATTGATGAAGTAGTAAACTGCGAATGAAACAAAGAACACCATTGCCAACACAAAGGTACCTGGCACTGTAATTGATCCACTACCAATACCAACATAGGCACTGTCTTCGGGCGGAGTCGCAATGATTGGCGGAGATATTTTTTCATCGTCTCCCAGCTTCTTGCCAAAAAGTAGAGAGCCAACAATAATTACACAAAATGCAGCGCCGCCAAGAACTGCCAATAATACAGAGAGCCCGTTAAGCGCCAACAGCGTGTTTGCAGCCGCAGGGAACTCGTGCACAACCCCACCGGTCATAGAGAAGGTGATATCCCAGTGCCGTCTGGGCACACCAAGTGTACCTGCGCCCATTAGGAACAAAGCAACCCCGGCCATGCCGATACCAAACATATAAGGTTGCCAAGCAGCGACGCCTTTCATAATCAGTTCACGTCGGAACAGCACGGGCACCAGCCAATACGTCAATGCCATGAATGCCAATGTTGTACCAATCACCACTGTCGCGTGAAAGTGTCCAGGGACATACAAAGTGTTGTGCATCAAAACGTTGATTTGCTCGACGCCCATGACCACCCCAGAAATACCTCCGAGGAAACCAAACCCGACAAGCGAAATAAACATGCCGGAGAACGTCGGATTGCCCCACGGAGCACGACGCAGCCATTCAAACAGTCCGTTATTGAATCCTTTCGCACGTTGTGCGGCTTCAATCGAGCCTGGCACTGTGAGACCGTGCACCATGCTTGCCATGACGGCTAGATACATAGCATAGCTGGTATTGAACATTTTAAATTCAGAACTGACGCCGGGGTCGACGAGCAAATGGTGCGCACTCGCGATCTGCAGAAACAGGATATACATAAAGAACGCCATTCGACTGACCTTCTCTGACATCGGTTTGGCGCCAAAGACGATTGCTGCTATGGCATACCAGACAGCAATATGCGCAGACACATTTATCTGCTGTGAGGAATGACCAAAGCCCCACCAGATCAAACGGTAGGCCAGCGCATCAATCTCGTTAACGATACCCACACTCCACAACAGCGTCGGAACCAGAATGATCGCACCACTTATGATGGTAAACACAGCGATGATGGCCGCTGTTATAGCACCAAAAGTTACCAGTGAAACAGAGCCTTCGTACGTTTTCTCTTCTTTGGCAATCACGAGTGTGGCGAAAAAGATAAAGCAGCCAACCAACGCGCCGACGGCGAATAGAATCAAACTGAGGTAAAACAGTGGGTGTGCTTCCATTGGTGCGTAGGACGTCATCATCACCGAGGCATCACCCGAGGCAACGATATAATTGTTCATCAATGCACCGACCAGCATCAACCCGAATCCTCCCCAGGCAACCTTCGGAAATGCAATTCGGCAACTCAGCAACACCGCTGAGCAGAAATACAACAAGGCGATTTCAAAGAAGATCAACCAAAAGATCAGCACGTTAATGCCATGCGCTGTCAGTGTCAGGTAGAACATGTCTGCCTCGAGCAAATGCACTGCTGGCCATCGCGTCAGGCCTACGAGCAGCCCGTAAATACCGCCAATCAAGAGGAACACTACTGCGGCAACAGCATTTGCCTTCATTAACTTTTCAGCGTCTGTTTCAAATTTTAGGCCCGTGTCTGGGCAGGTTCTGAATGTCGCACTCATGATCCGGGCTCCACCACGTGAATTTTTCCAATCATCATATGATGACCAATGCCGCAGTACTCGTTACAGATCACGCTAAACTCACCAGAACTGTTAGGTGTCAGCGTAAATACGTGCTCATACTTCGGAATAATTTGGATATTAATGTTGGCAGGCTGAAGCGAAAAACCGTGCTGCCAGTCCAAGGAACTGAGGTGAAATCGATAAGTCTGGCCACGTTCGAGCTCAATAATGGGCCAAAAATCCCACAACCTAGACACCATGTAGACATCGCCACCCGCTGGTGGTTTGACCACCGGGTAGTTTCGTGGACCGTCCTGACGTACCGTGTATTCATCCACCATCGCCTGCGTTGACGCCATAAACTTTTCGGGCGTCGTCTTATAGGTTTCGTTGGAAAGGTTTTGATCTCCAGTGACGTGCCAGAAAGGCATCATAAAGGTCATCACAAGACCCCATATGAAGACGATAGATATCCAAATGAGCTCGGATCGCTCTATCGGTTCGTCCCACCAGATTTTCGATTTAGGTGATAGCAGTGTGCTCATTTGCATTACCTCTTTACCGGATTATTTCCTCGAGTATTCGCCCGAGCTATTTCGCTATTGGAATCGTCACGATTTCCATGATTCCCCAGATCAGATAGAGCACTGAGGGGAATGCAACTCCGATGAAAAGTAAAATGAATGGGTTATCCAGCACCCGCTGTATTAGCGGAGGAGTTCTGTTGTCTTCGTCGTCCATCAAATTCTCCTAATACTTCTTTTTATTCAATATACAGAAGACACAGAAGTGATCATTGACCTCAGTCAAGTAACCGTGCGCTTGATCTGGAATTCAACTACGGACACTTGGGTTTCGAGTCGCAAAAGATTTATCCGGCTTTGCTAACGAGGTCGCATCGATACAGGTGCATAGTTACAACGCCTCCATCGTCCGATCCCGAAGGAGCATTTACCCTTCTTAAGTTTGATGTTCTAACTTGATTCTTCTACTCAGTAAAAATATTAGAAGCATTCGTATCGAACTGCTCTAACAGAAATCTTTCCTGCGGCTTTTCCGATGCTGTTTTTGGTATTTCATTCACCATCTGTATATATGTTGGCACAAAATTCGGTTCGAGGTCCTGACGACATTTGTTGAACACCGCAATTGAGTTAAACGATTTTTTATCGCGAGGAACAACGGCAGCAACCACGTCTTTTTCGCCGGGAGAACCGGATAAGGCTGGAACGCCGTAAACAAAAACATCGGTGATCGCTTCACTTTCCGCAATCACACCCTCCACAAAACCCGGGTTGATAAAATCCCCGTTGTGTCGGATACCTCCACCTCGGCGATAGTCGAAATAGAACCAACCGTCTTCATCGCGGTGACAAATATCTCCACTGCGAAGCCATCCACCCGAAGTCTTTTTAGTCGAAGCTTCCTTGTTACGAAAATACTCTACTTGCGGCTGCGGACCGGCGAGCGGGCGTGATATTAATTCGCCCAACACCCCATGAGGACATTCGATATCGTCATCATCGACAATCTGCATTTCGGAACCAGGCGGAGGCTTGCCAAAACTACCCAGCGGTCCAATACCAACCGGGTTCACCGCCATGCCACCCTCTATCGCGCCATAGCACTCAAGCACCTTCAGGTTGAACCGCTTTTCAAACGAACGCCAGATACCCACAGGCATACCAGCACTCACGACAAAATTAACCGGGTTGTCGGCGTCATTTTCTTTTTCCGGTTCAGAGTAGATCGCCATGGCCATACCACCAAGCAGATTAAATACGGTATTCCCATACTGACGCGTGATGTCCCACAACCTCGATTTGGTAAATTTTCGACTAAAGACGGTGCGAAGACCCTGACCAAGAGTTGGTCCCAAGGTCATCATCTGAGCATTGCCGTGGGTGAGTGATAGTCCGGTATAGGGTCTGTCTGCCTCGGCAAATCCAACCAACCCGCCAAACATAGTGGCACCACCGTAAGCTTCGTTGGAGCGTACAACACCCTTTGGGTCACCCGTTGTACCTGAGGTATAAATTATCTCAAAGGGTTCTTTTCCGCTGCCCAATCGGACATTTACCGACGAATAGGGCTCGCTCAAGACCGAATCAAGGCTATCGCCACCGGCAATACTATCGGAATCAACATCATCACCTTCGTCACTCGACAGTATCCAGATCCATTCAAGACCTGGCAGCTGATCTCGAATATCCATGAGATTAGGCACGGCGTAGTCAGCCGCAATGATCCCCTTACAGCCTGAGTTGTTCAGCGTATACGCGAGTTTCGCGCCACGCGTTCGCGGATCAATCGGTACGAATACCGTTGCGGAGATCGATGTTGCGACCATTGCCTCGACAAACTCTGGATGGTTGCGCATAAAGAGCGCATATCGATCACCTGGTTGCATCCCACGGGCGATTAAACCTGCAGCAATTTTGTTGCCGTTCTGCCAGAGGTCTGCGTAGGTTCTAACTTCATCCTCTCTGACACCAGCACCTTCAAAAGTCAGCACATCCAAATCGGGCTTCTGTTCAGCACGGATTGCAATCAGATCAGCAAGGATGAGTTCATTTCGCTCTCTCATGACAATTACTTTTCGAGAATAGAGACGCAAAGTGCAGCGGCATCAGAACCCAGTGATCCGCCGCCGTTGTGCGCGAGAGCAATACGCGCGCCTTCCACTTGCCGCTTTCCGGCTCTACCTTGGAGTTGTTCTGTCAATTCGACGATTTGAGCAATGCCTGTGGCGCCCACCGGGTGCCCCTTACGCAACAAACCGCCACTCGTGTTAACAGGTAGTCGCCCTCCCAATCGCGTGGTGCCATCGCTGATCAGCTTGCCGCCATCACCTTTTGCACATAATTGTAGTGACTCATAAGCCATAATTTCGGCAGGTGCTGACGCATCGTGGAGTTCAACCACACTTAGGTCCTCTGGGCCATATCCCGTTTCCTCATAGGCTTTTGCCGCCGCAAATTCTGCTACACCGGCTTCACCAGCCCTTCTATCCCAGCCAGAGTGCAACGCACATGAGCGCACCTTCACAGCATCGCTCAAACCGAGTTGTTTTTTCTTTGCTTCACTCACGATAACAACCGCTGCCGCGCCATCACCAATAGGGGAACACATGGGGCGTGTAAGTGGTTCGGCAATCATGGGCGACGCTAAAACTTCTTCAACGCTCAGGGCCTCTCTGAACTGTGCTCGCACGTTCATACTGCCATGGAACGAATTTTTTGCGGAAACGCCCGCGAACTGTTCAACCGTTGTACCATAGGCTTCCATATGGGAACGAGCCGCAGAAGCATAGATATCCATGAACATCGATCGGTTCTCTCCGGCACCACCTGTGGCTTTCTTGGCACCGGATTTCTCGGCATTCTTCTTGAGATTAGCCATAATCTCGACCATGGCTTCAACATCAACCGCCCCAGAAAATGCAGCGAAAGACTTGCGCTTATCTTCGTCGTAGAGTTTCTCGACGCCCACAGCCAGCACTATGTCGTAGAGCCCAGCTGTCACCATGGCACACGCTTGATTAAAAGCCGTAGAAGCACTAGCACATGCATTCTCGACATTGATAACAGGAATCTGGCCGATACCGACATTACGAAGAACGACTTGTCCCCGTATACACTCCTGTCCGGTCACAAGACCTGCAGCGGCATTGCCCACCCAGGCCGCCTCAATGTCCTTGTTAGTTAGGCCAGCGTCTCTAATAGCATCGGTCACCGCACCAGCACCGATAGCTTTTAATCCCTTATCCATGTGTTTGCCGAATGGCGTCATGCCAACACCGGCCACATAAGCGTTCATCCTCATCTTAACTGTTCTCCATAAGTTAGAGCAGGCCAGGAGGCTCCACGTCGAAGGCGCGCTGCAGATACTTCAACTCTTCTTCGCGTTCCGGCAGCGGTGCAGGTCTAGTGAACATCTTGTCTCGCTTGAGTTCGTCAACCACATCATCATCGCGCGGATAGGGTGTGTCGAAGGAGTTCATTTTAAAAAGTCGGCCAAATTCTTGGCGCGGTCTTTGACCCCCAGCTTCCCAATGTTCCGCCGGATAACCGACCGTCTGGAGTAGGAGGAATCGACAGTGTTCAGGAATGCCAAGTGCCTTAAACATTTTTTCGCCAAACGGTGAACCCAGACAACAGGTCCCAAGACCAAGTTCGTAGGCCATCAACGTCGCTTGCGCAATTCCTTGGCCACAATCAATCTCACCCATACCCGGTGCCTTGAGATTGTCTTTAATGCCGCTGAAAACAGGTATCAGCTGTTCTTCCAATGCCTTTCTACGCTCTTCTATCGTACCGAAACCGAGCGCACCCACGTCCAGCAGTTGTCTCAAACGATCTGATTGCTCTTCCACCATTTCTGGATCGATATACCAGACAATGACTACCGGCGCGACCTTCACTTGCCATCCTACAATCGTCGCTTCGAGTGAATCGAGCACTTCCTGCGTAGCTGATTCTTTGTGTACCGCAACAGCACCGAGCGACTGCACATTGCCCCAATGCGAGGCGATTCTTGCAGCCTCGAACATCATTTGGATTTTTTCTGGTTCTACTGACTTATATGGACGTACAAACCGAATAGATCTCCTTCTACCAAGTACCTCACGTAATTCCATCCTAAACCCCTGTTTGTTTGGCCTCTATTAGAGACTGAAAGGTCACGCGGCCAGTTGAGTTGCCCCCAACATACCCAGCACCTCATTACACCCGTCTTCAATCATCGAGATGCGCGCATCCCTAAAGATCTTTTCGATCGGGTATTCTTTTGTAATTCCGACCCCGCCAAAAATTTGGAAGGCAGCACTGGATACGTCAAATGCCGTTTGCGTTGATGTCACCTTCGTGGCGATCGCCGCCGCTAGATTTGGTGCAGGGGAAGCCGCATTTAGCATGACAACGTTGAAGTTCAATGCCCTCGCCGCTTCAACTTTTCGATACATTTCAAAAATTCGGCTTTTAACGGACTGATGCTCAATAATGGGAACGCCGCCCTGTACGTGCTCCTTGGCATAGTCAAGGGCAAGCTCAAAGGCGCTGCGGGCGACGCCCGCAAATATTGTTCCCATTCCCGTGTTAGCCCCCGTTAACGTCATGCGTGTGTGTAAACCATAGTTTTCTGGTGGCACAACCATGTAGGAAGGGGGTACGCGCACGTCGTCAAAGAAGACCTCACCCTGGTTCAACGCTCGCTGACCGATCTTGTCCGTGGCTTTGCCTTTGGAAACACCTTCCAGATCCAGCGGCACAAGGAATACCGCACCGCCTGTATTGCCGTCGGGCATTTCAACCGCGGTGAATAGTGCCGCCGAGCTTGCAATAGTGCCATTAGAAACCCACGCTGATTTTTGGCCTTTAATGACGTATTCATTACCATCTCGTCTAGCGAAGCAGTTAGGTTTACCGCGGTTACCTCCCGCAGCTATGATGGTATCGTCGAAGTCAATCATGTCACTGCCATGATCTGGCTCTGTTATTCCCCAACAGCCTAACTCAGTCGCTGGGAATTGCGCTACAATTTCTGCATCACCAGTCGCTGCGGCGAGATTTGATGGGAAAGCACCGGCACCAAAGGCAATCGCAAACCCAGAGTCTCCCCAACCTAGCTCTTCGGAGACAAGTGCCTGGATCCTAGCGTTTTCAACCGGTGTCATGTCTGCCTGTTTTTCATTTAGGCCAAGAGCAACATATTGCGCGTGAACATCCCAGAAAATAGAGTCTTTCTCAATAGCCCGTTCAGGGGAGAGCTTGTCAAGGTGAATGCCTGCTGGACGCAGCACATCTTCGGCGAATCTATGGACCGTCTCTTTTACGGCCTGTTCTGTCTCGGATAGATCCCACATCATCTGAGGTATGGGCATAACGACTCCGTATTAGGCGAGAGATAGTAGCGGATATTAAGCGTGTCCAACGATTAGACAATGACGTAAATCAACTATTTGCTAGTGCTTGATATTTTTTTACGCGATCATTGCGGCGCTACTTCGATGAAACCGGTACTTTATTGCGATTGCGGTTGTTGGTTTAAAGCACGCACAATCGATATCCAGACGCAAAGATTCCGGTGATGTGAGCGCCCAGATAAATGGCATGTATTAGGCACCACCGCATTTAATTTGCTGCCGATCACCCGATACATTGAAGCAGCTTATCTATCGGTACTTGATTTCCCTCGAATAGCACTTGATAGCATTCGTTAGCCCGATGCAGACACTTCGACCGTTGTAAATTGCCTGGCAACGCGTGTCATCCGAATGTCGACGACTTGTTCGTTATTTGGCGATCCTATTAAGACACTAAATCGCAAACAACGCATCGTGCTAATTGCGTTCAAGACGCTCTCGACCTATTCTTAAATAGGGCTGTGTGAGCAAAGTATTGCCACTCGCCTGTCCAGTAAATTTAGCCCAGGAAATGCAGAACATGAGTATCCCCGAATTTAACCCCGATCATGTCGCCGCCCGCTCGTCCGCTGAGAAACACATGTATCGCGCCGAGCTCTCATCGCGAGATCCGATGAGTTCAGTACTCGCGGACAACCCAGAGATTTACTTTGTGCCGCCAAAGCGCAAGAGCGAATGGGGCCAGTGGGAATTTAAACCGGGGTCGTACTACGACACCACCACTGGCGACAAACACCCCTACTGGAAAGATAAAGACCTGCCGCGAGCCAGTAAAAATATCGAACGCCTACGGGCCGATATGCGACAGTGGGGATATTGCAAAATTGAAGATGCGCTATCCGCAGAGCAAGTAGCCACTATAGCCAAACGGGTGCTCGATCAAGCAGAAGGCGAACGCATGGCGGGCATCGCGCAGAGGACACCTAGCGGTCAGAACATCAATTGCTGTGTTAACAAGGGCCGCTGTTTTGAGGGTTTGATAGAACAACATCCTTCAGTTGTTCAAGGCGGGGCGCTGGTCGAGCAAATCGTTACAGAAGCGCTTGGCAACAACTGGATCTGTACGTCGCTAATTGCTGCCATATCACTTGAAGGCGGTGTGCCACAGGCGCTGCATCAAGATCAGGATATCGCTCTGGATTCACGCAGCCCAATTACGATCAATATCTTGACCGCCATCACAGACATTGATGAAACCAACGGCGGCACACTAGTAATTCCCGGCAGCCACAAGACACTATCCGATGCCGTTCGGCATCAAAAGCCTGTTGGCAAGCTGCCACCTGCCATCAATATTGATGCTCAGGCTGGCACCATGATCATTACTGATGGGCGCTTGCTACACAGCACAGGCATTAACCATACCACCCAGCCACGCATTGTGATGCTGAACGGTATGCAGCATCCGATCATAAGACAACAGGAAAATTGGATGTTGTCTGTTCGTCCGGAAGTCATCAAACGAGCCAGCCCCAAGTTGCTACAACGCATGGGCTACCAGGCCACGAATGCTGCACAAACAAACGAGGGTCACGGCTTTGGCGCTCGCGGTGAGGTTGACGAGCTTACCGGCTCGACGCTGGATTTCCGTCTGGCGGTGGATAATGGCGACTATTTACGCGTGGGTGAACTCGGACCGGCATCTACACCAGAAGAACTCAATATGCCGTTCACATTGCGTAATGTAGTGACCAAAGCGCGAGCAGGTGGACAAAGCGCACCGGTCGGCATTGGTGGCTCTAAGGCGAACCCTTAAAGGTAAATTAAAACAAGCGTTGATCAGATATCTTCTCTAGACGTTGGGAATAATCGACCAAGCGCAATAATAAAGTGAGCAGATCTTACGTTTTTGGCGTACAAATAATATGGATGATATATACAACCTCAATCTCATCACGCGCCTTGAGTTGCTAGACACGCTGAAAGTCCTTTCAAGCGGTAATCCGGCTGGACTACAAATTACCACTTTATTGAACGGCGAACCCAGCGAGACCGGCGTTCGATCCGAAAACGATATCTTCGATATTCAGTTTGACCGTGACACACTTGAAACGATCGCTTTTGAGGTTGAGCAACACGCCTACGCATTAGCTGAACCTTATGTTGGTTCTGTTGAGGAAGGCACCAATGAAAAATCGGACGATCGATCATTCCAATATTGGCAAGTGCTTTCGGAGCGTTGGAGCTATTTAGAACTCATGCGATAAAGTCCGCTCATCTGCGTTTCGCTATCGCCAGCAGCGTTTTGAATTGTCGCTAACAGCTTATTCTGCAGTATCGTAAGAAAAGACCATGGCGAACGGTTCGTCGAGCGCTATCGCGATCCTAAAAGCAGCATCCAGTGAAGGTGAGTATTTTTCTTTCTCGATAGCAACAATCGTCTGACGCGTTACACCCACTTCGTCAGCCAGTTGTTGTTGGGTCATTTCCCCATGCGCAAATCTAAGTTTACGGATGTTGTTCTTCACGCGTGTTTTCGCCATCAGGCTTCCACCCGGTAGTACCAGATCTGCGTCACTAGTTTTGACAGCTCTGAAACAGTAAGTGCGAGCATCAAATATACCGAGACCAACAAACTGGACGGCGCAGACGGTGCGCCAGCAACCGTACTTCGAATGATGATATGGGCTGTGATCAAAACAATGCCAATTGCCAGCACATAGCCGGACAAACGTTCGGCTTTCAAATTAAATTCCTTATCCCGCTCATCACTACTTTCCGCCCCAGATCTGGCAGCAATAATGCTGTGGTAAACGATCTCGATCACGATGATGACTACTACCACAAAGATTAGACGAGGCAGGATGTCTAAGAACGTGCCTCCGTTTGCAATATGAGGCAAAGCATGCGGATAAAACAACCAACTCGATACGACAATCGCGAGCAGCGATCCCCATACACTTTTTTCCTGAAAAGACAAATCCATTTCATTTCCTTTGTGATTTGAAGCCAGATTTCAATGTAACTAATAATAGACATGATGTCTAATATTTTTTACATATAATTTGTAAAATTTCCCATGTGGATGGTGCTGGGAATAAACCGAATTAGATTTGGAGATTTGTCGATCGAACAGCGCTAACATGCAGTCGTTCACCACACGCGTTTATTGCTTGGGCAAAAATTGCCAATTGATCATTACTCCGCCATCTACTTCTAGGGGCTGTTGAGCAGCCTGCCATAAAAAACAGGCCTTAGTGAATAACGATAAGCAGGACGCATGGTTTGCTAATAACTGTCTTTTTAATTGGCAAAAAAGCGCGCGCAATCCGCTGGAGCAATACTTGAACAACTGCAAAATTTTACGCATTTTGGTCTTCGCTGGACTGACACAGCTGTCGCTGGCAGCCAAATCACAGGAGGCGAATCATTTCGACGCGTCTGAGTTCGACAGAAAGATAGCAACCATGCATGCGAACACAAAAGTGCCGGGTATGGCTGTGGCTGTTCTGCAAGATGGGCACGTACTTCACACTGAAGGGTACGGGAAAGCTGGACCCAATGGCTCTCCGGTCACACCGCAAACCGCGTTTCAGATCGGCTCCATCACAAAGTCCTTTGTTGCACTTGTTATTCTGCAGTTGTCATCGGAAGGGAGGATTAAGCTCGACGATCCGGTGGTGCGTCACCTGCCAATGTTTCGTACTGCTGACAAAAAGCAATCGGATAACATCACTATTGATCACCTAGTTACTCACAGAAGCGGACTATCGACGTTGGAAGGCAACAGTACCAGCGTCCTAGACCCTACGCTTTCAGGCCCAGCCGCAGCGGTCTCCGGGCTGGTCGGTGTTGAGTTGTTCGCAGATCCGGGTTCAAACTTCCAATACTCAAATGCTAACTATGTCGTGCTATCTCATCTGATCGAGGTCCTCGATAACAGACGATTCGAAGAAGCGCTAGCTGCCCGAATCTTTAAGCCACTCGGTATGACCAATAGTTTCATTCAACAGCCAGCAACTGACGCTACCGAAATAGCAACGGGGTACCGTCTTTGGTTCGGCCTGCCAAGACCTTGGCAACCGGCAAAAACTATCAACCATGACCGACGCATGATTGGTGCTGGCGGCATTATTGCCAGCATCGAAGACCTAGCACGCTATGTAGAAGCGGTACGAACCAGCGATCCGCGCATCGTACCGAAAGACAATCAAAAACTTTTCGCCACTAACACTTTCTTCGAACAGTGGGGATATGGTTACGGTTGGTATACAGACACTGGTCGCGCCGACCCCATTTTTGAGCACTCTGGCTTTACGCCCGGCTTCTACTCCCTTGCATCGATGGTGCCAGCAAGAGGGCAAGTGGTCGTCGTACTAACAAACATGTCAGGCCTCGGGCATGGCGATCTGCCTCGAGCGGTCACGCACGCAGCACTGGGTCGGGAACAAATACCAGCGACCGCGTCGATCACAGCGAAAATTGCCATATGGTCAGCGGTTTGTGCACCTCTAGGACTGCTGTTGTTGCTCTACAAGACAGGTACACGCTTGCTGTCTGTTGAACACGACATGCGCCCCCGTGCACGCGTACTCAATCTAGGTTTAGCTATTGCGCTCATGGTGGGTACTTACATCACCTGGGTCGGATTTCAGGTATTAGTCGGGGTCAGCTTCTCAACCGGTTTTTTATTTTACCCGGATCTTACCGGCACCGCTGTCGTGACAATGGCACTTTTGGTGGTGCTTGCAGCGGCCCACTTGGTGATTGCTATCCGCGGGAGATGACAAAAACTAAAACCACAAATCAGTTTCGTCTCTAACTCTATTCGTGCCAGCGAGTAAGCAAGCGTAAATTGGTAGCAGCACACTTGAAGACAGTCAGCACGCGTTTTGCAGCGATTGTCATTATTACCTATGGCTGACTTAAGCTAGCGACGGCGAGCACATCACTCCTTGTCATCGCTTGGAGAGAAACCGTAGCTATAGCTTGCCGATCAAATAGCGAGCGATCCGTTCGTTTGATGCGTAAAGCACACCTTGGTGATTCATAAAATTTGAGTCACGACGGTTCAAATCGAGCGCGTCGCCATAGATGTTGCTAACCCAGCTTCGAGTTTCACTCGCGATACAAGCCGTAGCAGCAAAATCCCAAATGCTGCCGCCACCGTCTTCTGGCTTGGGTAATTTGATATAGCAAGCTGCAGCGTAATCCAGCACCTGACAGGCATTTTTTACGGCACCGCTGCCATAAACCAGCTCAACGTCTGTAAGCTGAAAATCCTTGGCACAGGCTTTTAAGGTGGTAAGTACATTGTCGTGATTTTTATCTCCTCTAAAACTCTCATCGGCGAAAACCATAAGTGATTTAGACGCGAATGCTGCCCCCGACATCGGCATCTGATCTCGATAAGCGCCCTGCCCCTTAATTGCGTATATCAGTGTCGCGTCTTCCGGGTGATAAACAACCCCTATCAGTGGTATCCCGGATTGCTCGACTAATGCAATTGACACCGCATATCCCGCTCGTCCCTCGACAAAAGGCAGTGTGCCGTCCAATGGATCCACACACCAGTAATAAGGCTTGCTTATACGTTCAGACATTACTTCAGCGGTATTTTCTGACGACTCCTCGCCAACAAACACGATATCCTCATGTTTGGCCACGGACTGCAGACAATTGCGTATTATCTTTTCACTATCCAAGTCCACCTGAGTTACGAGCTGAGACGCCGCACTGCCACCGGCATTTTTAAATTCCTGACGCAACGCGCCGCGATCCGTCCTTTGAATAAATTGACCCGCCTCGATGGCAGCCCGGACAGCTGTGTCACATAGCTGCTGTAAAGGCAAAGATTGCCTACTCATGATTTCATTCGCCCAATCACTCTTCGCGTCAATTTTTCGCTATAACTATGGATTTTCCAGTGTCCGGGACTCCAACCTTTGAGAAAGCGGTGAAAGTCCGCCCAAGCCACATCGTAGAGTGCTCGCCACTGTAATTCCAATTCCAGGGTGTCGACACCGGGATGTTTTTCTTTGACGCGCCGCACTAGGCTGGAAAAATAGTAATCCAGCAATTGAGCCTCCAGAGCTTCGCAATTCTCTTCACTCAAACAGCTTCCGATAAAATAAACCACGTCTTTCATACCGCAGCCGCGACCTACGTACTGGAAATCTACCGCGGCGACACGAGGTACCCGTGTATCAGCAGTGAAACAAAAGTTAGCCAACTTGGCATCGCCGTGCACAAGCGTTTGATAGCGACATTCTCGCAATTGTCGATCGATAAATGGCGCCGCTTGCTGCAACGCCAGATCTTTAAGCGCAGCTAATTCATCGGGACGTGTCTCGAGGTGCCAGTAACTACCATTTTGCCAGAGGCCGCTCGTCGGGCTATTTAGGAATGTCGCATGAAAACTGCTTAACCAATCTAAGCAAGCATAAATGTCTTCGGTTTTTACGCGCTCTTTTCTGAGGTGAAAACCGATTGCATCCAGATCCGTCAGCACGAGTACAGTTTCGTCCTCGGCCACATTAACGGCAAGACAGCTTGGCACTGGGCATCCTGTGTCGCAATGGCGGGCGTAATCTTGATACCAGCATGCCTCTACCCTGTATGATCGTATTTTGCGTTGATGAGATAGTCCCGTATTCCAGCCCCGAGGATGACTGCTACTCGCTTCGGGTAATTTTATATGTTTGAGAATTACTGAGGCATGCTCACCGCCGTCTAGTTCAAGGCGAACAATTTCTCCGTAGCCGCTCCAAAGAGATTGAATGACCGAAGAGCTTCGGATCGACTGCGCCCCTGTTGCGGAAAGAACGGTGTTGGTGATCAAAGTGTGCATAGCGACAATATAACCACGAATTGCTGGATCATGAGAAGTGATCCAAACACTGACTGACCTGCAGTAGGTTTGCAACCTGACGGGAAACTCAGCGCGTAGGCCTAGCACTGGGCCTTTTTAGCGAACGTCTGTTACGCGCATTTGACGATTTTGCAAAAATATTGGCGTATGGCTTTCCCTCGTTTCGAGCAAAGCCAGCATTTCCTGATAGCGACGATCTTCGTGCACAGCCGTTGAGAAGAGGTTCGAGCGCATCACAATCATAATTGAGGGATCATTGTCTTTTATGCCATCGTGGATTAGATCGAATACTTTATCGAGGTCACCAAGATAATCATAGCCGCGAGCGATGTAGAAGCGATTAGTCGGGGTAACGACACTTGCCTGAAGCGCTTCCTTTGCGCGCTTAAACTGGCCAGTATCCATAAAGCGAGTAACAAATCTCTCGGTCAGTAGCCCTTCAGATGTAAGTACTGCTTCTTCAAGCAAAGCTCGTGCTTCCTCTGCTCGATCCAGTTTCAAAAGCGTGTCTACCTTGAGCAATAATACTTCCGTTCTGTGCGGACCGCCGTGTAACAACTCGAGCGCTTTGTTACTCTGATTCAGCGACTCATTAAAAGCTCCGAATTGAAACAAAACACTAGCATAGACTGGCAGCATCTCTGGCTGACTTACGGTTGAATGCAACGTCGCATCTGCTCTAAATAATTTTATAGCGCTTTCGAATCGACCTTCCCTCACGGCGATCTCAGCAAGGAATGTACGCCACCAATATGCATCTGGCGCTTTCGAGATTTCCGATTTAATCAGACGCTCCGCTTCCGCATAGTTAAGGTCGAGCTGGATATATGCTTGAGCAAGAAAAAATGAGGCACTGGTGGAATTGGGATCCATTGCCAAAATTCGATTGATAGACGCATGTGCGCGCTTCGATGACTCTCTTAAAGATAATTCTCCATCGACTCTCCTCAGGTAGTACCATGCTAACTGCGAGTGAGCTTCTAAAAAATCTGGATCAGTTTTAACCGCTTTTTGTAAAAGATGCATCGCAACGACTGGGTCACCACCTTCACCAAGTTCATATTCATCACCAATTTCCATCGCTTTCAAAAACGTAAATATCGCCGCAGGGTGCACGTCCTCGAACTCGCTAAAACGTCTTGGATATTTTCGTCTAAGATCTAGCGCGATCTTGTCATGGAAAAGTCTTGAAATGTTTTTACTGATAGCTTTTTGCGGCTCATATGTATCGTTAGCTTTCTGTAGGTAGGTTTTTGAGAATACATGGCGAGCATCAGCAGCGCGAATTAACTGCGTTGTGACTCGTAAAACGCCTTCTATTTCCTGAACACTACCCGTCAAGACATAATCAACCTTTAGCGTAGATGCGAGTTCTGTGACCCCTAGACCCTGCTGTTGAAGCTGCATCACTGAGTTTTGCGGCGCGACGATCATGTAACCAATATCAGTAAAGTCTGCCAAAATGCTTTGGGTAAGCCCCTCGGTAAAAAAGGCCATGCTATCACTCCCGCTTAAGCTATCGAGGGGCAGCACAGCAATGGTCATACGTGGCTCCGTAGTATTATTGAACAACCAGGTTGACGCTGCTTTGTTGATGAGAAAGCCAAGCAATAAAAGAAAAATAACAAATAGGGCTGCACTTAGGCGGGTCGGTTTCTCGAACTTGCTAGACAGCGCGGGTTTACTTTTTTGGTAGGGGGTCAGTTTTTGTTGAAGCTGTGTTTGATATGACTGCTCTCTGCTTCCATAAACCTGATCCCGCGGAATACACATTTTTAGATCAGACGTTAATTCAACATCCTCAAGATAAATCGGAATAATCAGAATTTTTTCATCTTTTGCCAGTTTAATTTCTCTATTGCATCGATCAGAAACAATCGATTTTTCTGAAACAAAGAAAAGCACCGCATTAGAACCCAAAATTGAAACATCGTTGGCTGGGCACGAATCTGCTTCAGCAGAAAATTGAATATCCAGCGGAGCCTCCGCGCCTTGAGGCGCTAACTCTTTAATTGCCTTGCGGATAATATCTTCATCTGTGTGGGCACAAGAAATGAAATAATGGCGCGATTCGAGGTCTGCCCCTACAGACACATCTTCTTTCGCTACTATGATTTCTGTCTCTATTGCTGATGGCGCGACGATTCGCTTTTTGACCGATGCTACCGCCTGGTAGCCACGTTTGCTGACCGTCTTGATATACTTCGCTTCTCTAGCCGAGTCACCTAGCGCACTGCGTAACCTGCTTATCTGACGATGGATCGTGCTTTCTTCGACCACTCTGCCGGCCCAAAAAGTGTCAAGTAATTCCTCGCCGGACACGATCCGATCATTGTGTGTTATCAAATAAACCAGCACTTCCATCAACCTAGGAGAAAGCCGGTGAGCGACGCCTTCTTTTATCAACATGTTTGAGTCCGGCTGAATTTCGGCATCGCCAAACCAATAGATTATGCCCGGATTGCGCAAGTTAACGTCTGCTATGCTGAGAGATAATAAATTTCATCGAACAAAATTATGATCTAGGTCGTTTTTTGTTGACTAGTTTATCCAAGATGAACGACCTACTGAATCAACTAATTGTAACCAGATCGTTACTTTTACCTTGATAGCAGGCGCATCTTATTGTGTCAGACGACACATCTTATATGTTGAGCATGCAAGTGGAGCGGGATCTGCGACAGCGGAGCCGCGGTCAACCTTTACCGATTCAACACTGATGCTCGATCGGCACATCGCATTTGCCTGCCTGCTCCTCTTCTAGCGACTACAACATTCAAGCAAAGCCGCTTCGAAAGCCTGACTGTTGAAGGGGCCGGCGGTAATTACCTCAATTCGGCTGTCTAAGAGACCTCGAAGCGAAATCTCAGCATTTTCATCTCCAGAAGCGTTAAAACCGATACAACCCTGATCAGTTTTCAAGGTCGCTTTCAGTCGGTCTAATTTGTATGTCTCGAGCAACCGACGTATCTCATCACGACGAAAAGTAAAGTCCGATTGGAAAAGCCAGCCGTGCGAGGTAAAGCCCTCTCCACTGTTTCTCCGGCAAATAAAACCCTCTGGCGGGAAGTTCGGTTCAAATTCTGTCTCTTTGCTTTCGCTCGTCTGCATGGGCGGCGTGGTAGGTAAATCCCAAGCACGAGCCTCACCAGAGAGCCAAGTCATGTCAAATCGACCCTGTTGGGATGATATGAGTTGTCGCTTGGGCGTTAAGCCCTTATTCATTAGATATTCTTCAAGACGCGCTTGATCCCCCGCTTGATAGAGATCCTGCTTGCTCGCGACGATGACATCAGCAATTTCTAACTGCTGATTAAACGTGTCGTGGCTTGTGTATCTTTCATCCTTAATCACCCGAGCATCGACGAGCGTCAGAGTCGACCTTAAGTCCAATAGCTCTTTGTAATGATCAGCGGAAAGAACACTCATCACCTCGATCGGATGACCTAAACCTGTAGGCTCAATGATTAGCCGCTCTGGTCTGGCACGCGCCAACAGCATACTCATGGCAATTTGCATGGGTAAACCCGTCGCGCAGCACATACAACCACCCGGCACCTCCCGGATAAAAATGCTGGGATTTTGATGCCCTGCGAAAAAGCCGCCGTCTATACCGATTTCACCAAACTCGTTAACAAGCACTGCCCAGCGCTCACGTTCTGGTTTTTGTTGCAAAAGATCAAGTATCGCTGTTGACTTTCCTGCACCTAAAAAGCCAGTCACGATGTTCGTTTTGATGTTCTTGAGAGGCTCAGTCATGTTTTCTTGACTATTAATCTCGGCAGCGAAGGCGCTGACATAGTCTAAAGTTGCACACGTGACTCGATGCAACCAAAATAGCGCCGACCACTGTAAACAGTTTTTCTAGGGCTTCGCCAAGATATTCGTGACCAAAAAGCGCTGTTAAACAAAGCGTCGACAAGCCTGCTATGGCGAGCCCTAAAACGACGACGTTTTTATGCTTGCGACAACCGAGAGTCACGGCAAAGATGCTTGTCGGGAGTACAAGCAAAATGAGCAGTTTATGAAACAATTCGTCGCTGAGCACGGTAAGCAGACCTGCTGACGGCACCAATACGAGCGCGACGGGTAATACCAGGCAATGAGCCACACAAAGTGCCGAGATACCAATTGCAGCTCTGTCAAATTTGATTGAAAGCGTGTTCATTTAGCATTTTTTTCAGTTTTTGGGCCGCAAACGCCGCAATAACATTCAAATTCGAGTTGAGGACTCGCAAGATGGAAACCTGCTTTGCTGACGGTGCTACGCAATGAGTGGATGATGCTATTGCTGATGCTGATTTCTTCAACTGTATGGCAGTTATTACAGATTAAAAATTGAGGTGTTTCATGCGTGTGATCACATGCAATGTGCGAGCATGCAACGTATTTCTTGGCAAGCTCGAGGCGATGCACGAGATTCTCGCTTTCAAGAAATTCCAAAATTCTGTAAACCGACATTGCTGGTAGTTGCTGGTCAAATTTTTCTCTGCAATAGTCGATCAACTCGTAAGCTGAAAGCGCTTTTTTAGCATGCAGAAGCCCCTTTAATACGTGACTTCGCTTCTCTGTTAGTTTACTTCCTCGCGCAGCGCATTGTTTTTCAGCATGCTTGATGACGTTTGCTGTAGATGCCATAAGAAATAACCAGACTTGATTTGATTAGAATGTTACAACATATCATGCGCAGCCTCAATCCTTCATGATCCATTCTTTTAAAAAACTAAAATGAGAGTGGCACAGCCATATCTTTTATGCGAAACAGACACTCGTCTCATGCTTAAGACGCAACGCTGTTGATACGGTCATTAATTGAAACAATCAGGTGTACAGGCTTATTGAGAAATCAGCAACAAGACGAAGCCCGCAAACTTACTATTTGGTTATCTAAGCACAGCGACCTGGCGCCCCTTGTGATCACGCAGCCAGTTTGCAAAGGCGGCTACTTCCAGAGGCCGACTGATAAAATAGCCTTGACACATTTCACAATTCAGCGAGCCTAGCCAATTATAGGTCTCTTCGTCCTCCACGCCCTCTGCTACAACGTCCAAACCCAAGCTGTGGCCCAGGTCTATTGTTACCCGCGATATCGCTGCGGCTTCTTTATTGGCAGTTGCACCCATCACAAAGGATTTATCAACCTTAAGTTCATTGAATGGCATTCTGTAGAGCTGGACAAGTGACGAAAAACCGGTGCCAAAATCATCGAGTGACAACCGAATATTCTTGAGCCGTAATCGAGTGAGTATATCCATCGTTAACGAGGGGTCTTCCATCGCGCCGCTTTCTGTTATTTCTAAAATGAGGCGATGAGGACTAAACTTGTACTGCTTCAGAAGCTGTTCTACTTTGTCTGGAAGACTTAAATCACTTAGCAATCTGGCAGATACGTTAACGGAGAGGTTTATGTCATCCCCAGACTCCTCAAGCGTCTTAAATTGTTTAACAGCCTTTTCAAGCACGATATAGGTTAACGGGCGGATAATATCAGCATGTTTCTCAGCTATTGGAATGAAGGTGTCTGGCGCTAACAACCCATGCTCCGGATGCTGCCACCTCACTAGTGCCTCAGCACCGCTAATCTGCCCAGTCTTGAGATTCACTTGGGGCTGGTAGTAAACAACCAACTCATCACAATCGAGCGCTTTCCGCAAATCTGCTCGCGTTGCAGTTGCCGCAGACCCAGTGCTTTTGTGTTCATGCTGAAAATTTTTTATCAACACCGATTCTAGGTCGAAGATGTCAATCGGTTTCGATAACGTACCAGACATCTGTAAATTCATCGATTTGCCAAATTTTAGTGCTGTTTCTACGACGTTTCTTTCCATGCCACTCATGAGAATAATCGCAGCATTGCAATGACTTTCAGCCAACTTGCGCAAAAGCTCGACTCCATCGACCCGCGGCATCTGTAAGTCTAAAAATATGATGTTGGGCTGGTAGGCTTGGTACTCGGCATAGAACAAATCTGGATTATCAATAACAGAAGTATCTACCCGTAATCTTTTCGCCACCCGCTGGATGACTCGACCTATTCTTGCATCATCATCGATAATCAGCACACGATTTTTCGACATTAAATTTTTCCTAACAACCTTACTAAAACACCTTAACGACCGACTTTTGTACGCTATTCCTTGTAGAGACGTTCTTCACCAGTGATTGATGTTGCGGTTTACTGAGTTCCATCTTCATTATGGTCGGCAATTTCTAACAAGCACGATACTTTCGCTGAGTGATTAACAGTCCAAATTTACTCATTGTCAGCCAGCGTTGCTCTAATCTGTTTGGCAAGCGCTTCTATCGTATATGGCTTTCTTAGCAGCGGGAAAGAAGATACGTTTTCTTTTACTTCTGTTTTTCTTTTAGTAAAGCCAGAGGTAAGAACAACTTTTATCTCTGGGTAATTTTTCTCGACCCACAGACCTAATGTCTGGCCATCAACTTCACCCGGCATCAGCACATCAGAAAACATCAGATCTATTTTTTGCCCTGACTGAATGATTGTTTTAGCCATTTCTGCTCTATCTGCTTCAAGCGTTCTGTAGCCAAGTTTTTGCAAATCACGCAGCGCAACTCTCCTGACCCGAGCTTCATCTTCTACCACGAGTATTACTTCGGAATCTGCGACCTCAATGTCGTTGCTATCCGCGCTTCGACTTTCTTGTGCCATGTTTTTTGCAGCAGGAAAATACATTGAAACCTTAGTGCCTTCTCCTAGCTCACTACGGATGTCGCATACAGCATTTGATTCTTGAATAAAACCATAAACCATACTCAAACCAAGGCCGGTCCCTTTGCCAACATCCTTAGTCGTGAAAAAAGGCTCAAAAACCCGCGCCAAATCGTCTTTTGCTATGCCCACGCCAGTATCCTCAACACTAACGACAACGTGGTCACCTGGCTCGAGAACAGGTCGTTGCTCACCAAATCCGTCGTGTTGATTCGAGTCTGAATGACGATACAATTCGGAACTTATAGTAATATTGCCGCCACCAAGCATGGCATCGCGTGCATTTATCAACACGTTGAGCAGCGCATTTTCGAATTGTGAAACATCCACGTTGATGTAAAGATCTTCTTCCGCGAGCCGCGTTCTCAATTCATTTGCGTTACCCAACGTACGCGATAGGAATCGCGAAAAGTTATGAATAGACTCATTCACTTCTTTTAATTCTGGCTTTGAAACCCGGTTTCGTGAAAACGCAAGCAGACGCGCGGTTAATTCCGCTCCATCAGCCGTGGCAGACATTGCATCTTCGAAAAGTTCCTCAATTTCCTCGCCGACATCTCCAATATCTTGCTGAAGGAACCTCAAATTTCCGTCGATAATACTCAGGAGGTTGTTGAAATCGTGGGCGATTCCCCCGGTTAACTGTCCTACCGTTTCCATTTTACCCGCTTGATTTAGGGCTTTTTGTTTTTGTCTCAGCTCGGTAATGTCTTGACCAACGCCGATAACGCCGATAACCAAACCTTCTACGTTACGACGGGTTGTAGCATTTAACAGCACATCAACACGTTGGCTTGTTTTCGTGTAAAGCGGGAACTCATAGTTCGCCGTTTCATCACCACTCAGTGCGTTATCAAGCACTTGCTTGACCGGTGCTTTATACTCATCGGTAATAAACTCTGCGACTAAATCCTTGCCAAATACCTCAGCCTTAGAGAAACCAGTGATCTTTTCTGCCGTTTGATTCCATTCATTTACTAAACCATTGGAGTCAATGCCAAATATCGGTGCATTCGCAGTATCTACAAACTGCGTCATCTCTTCTGCCGTTTTTAGCGCCTCTGCTTGGACCTGCTTAAGCAGGGTAATGTCCTGACCAACGCCGATCACTCCGACAACCCGACCATCTGCGTTACGCCGGGTAGTCGCATTCAAAAGTACATCAACACGCTGGCTTGTTTTCGTATAAAGCGGAAACTCATAGTTAGACGATTCATCGCCATGCAATGCATTATCAAGCACCTGCTTCACCGGTGCTTTGTATTCGTCTGTAATAAATTCAGCGACCAACTCTTTGCCCAACACTTCGGCCTTGGAAAAACCAGTGATCCTTTCTGCTGCATGATTCCATTCATTAACCAATCCCTCAGAGTCAATTCCGAATATTGGTGCATTCGCTGTACCAACGAACAGCACCAGCTCATTCGCATTTTTTGTTGCCTCTGCTTGAGCCCTTTTTAGCTCGGTAATATCACGCACCACGGCGTTGAAAGTGCGCACCCCGTCGACCTCTAGCTCGCTAATAGTGATTGAGGCAGGAAAAATAGTGCCATCTCTCTTCCTACCTTCAACTGCTCTCCCCGATACCGCGTCCGTGCCATCCACGCCGTGAGATTTCAATCTTTTTATAATCAGCTTATGTCCTTCGGCGTAGCTGTCGGGCATTAGGGTATTGATATCCTTATCGACCAACTCTTTTTCTTCATAACCAAACATTTTTTCCAACGCGCCATTTACCGCCATTATTGCTCCTTCTTCAGTAATGGTGATAAATCCATCCGCCATGGTTCTTGATATTAATTTGAGAGAAGTAAATGTCAGTGCCGTTACGTGGTTTTCTCGCTTTTCGAGACGTGCTCTGACCACAAAAAAAAGAGCTAAAAACAGCAAAACAGGCACTGTATCGAGCAGGTAGATTAGATCACTCTGATTGTGGATAACGGGTATGCTGGCGAGCGTCCAAGGCAGGTTCGCTGAGTAAATAGCGAGACTCCAACCAATAAGTATAAAGGGTAGGCCGAAGGTAATGGCTACCACGGTATATATGGTCGTAGATTTTTTTCTCATTTTATAAATGGTACACCTTCCTTGTGTGTAAGTGCTTCCGTTCGTAACGTTTTTCAACCATGTTATCTGTTTGTAATTAGCAATTCTTTTCTAATCGTCTTTTTCCGCCGCTTCAGCGTTAAAACCGCCGTAAAAGGGCTGTAAAGTGAATCAATGGGACGGAATTATAATTGGTATAGATTTTTGGGGCGAACGCTACCAGTGGAAAAAGAACGCGTGTGCAAGGTCATCGCTTAATTTGCTCGCGCAGCGCTAGAAAATATTCGCGAATTTAATCCAACGCCTATGATCTAATAGAAAATAAAACGACTAATAAAGAGATAATTAGATGAAAGTTTGCGGAGTTGAACTTACTGGTAGCGATGTTGTGGTCTGCCTACTCACACTGGAACATGGGCAATTTACTCTACCCGCATGTCGGGTGCGTAAGCTAGGGCTTAACAGAGCCTATAGTCGACAGGAGTTTCAACAATGCCAGCGTGAATTTTCAAAATTGATGAAAGACTACAGCATTGACACGGTTTTCATTAAAGAACGTATGACGAAAGGACGTTTTGCAGGGGGAGCCATCAGTTTTAAACTTGAGGCAGCTGTTCAACTCATTGATCACCTTGATGTCATCTTGCTAGCACCAAAAACAATTAAAACAACGCTTTCAGATCGTCCGATACCCATTCTTTTTGCTGAAACAGGGCTAAAAGCGTTTCAGGAAGCGGCCTTTACTGTTGCGTACGCTGGACTCATCAGCAGAGCGCAATAAGATTATGAGCTGGCCACCTTCTATCGCCCTAGACCTCAGACGGTTTTGCCAACACAATTAGAATACCCACTGCCATCAGTATCAGCCCTGCAATGCGTTGGAAGCTTATCTCAAATTGCTTTGAGCCAAATAGCCCGTAATGGTCAATCACACTCATTGCGACCAACTGCCCTAGGAGTACGAATGAAACCGCATTTGCAACCCCAAACCTCGGTGCAACCCACGTAATACTGAGTATGTAGAACATGACAAAGAACCCCCCAAGATAGTAATACCAGGGCGTATCAGGTGCGATCAATGTTGATGGCATACCCGCTGTTATTAGCAGGAAAGTCACCGCAACTACCAGACCGACAGAAAAAAGTATCGCCGCTGCAAGCGCGGGGCTATCAAGTCTGGCGCCCAGACTACCATTCAAAGCAGCCATCACCGGAATACCAAGACCCGCTAGTAGCATAACGATGACATACGCACCTGTTGTATTCATTTCGATCTCCAGAACAGCTCAGACTTTGGAGATATGATGCATCTATTTTCGATTAAATTCACGCAAAGTGACCAAGATCAAACCCGTGCAGAAAGATTTAGGATAATATGGCGCCCGAATCGTGAAGGTCACTTTGCATAAGTGTAACTACAATTTTCTATTCTTTATTTTTGGAGATTTCCGTGAAGTACATTGTTCCAATTTTGGCTATGTTAGCCCTGAGTCCTCATCTACATGCAGCAGATATCGCCGCCGGCAAGGCGAAAGCCGTTATTTGCGCTGCTTGTCACGGTACAGCAGGTATCAGCCCGAATGACCTCTGGCCAAATCTTGCAGGACAGAAAAAGACCTACCTTGTGAAACAAATTAAGGCATTCAGAGACGGGGATCGTGTCGATCCAATGATGGCCCCCATGGTAAGGCCGTTAACAGATACCGATGTGGAAAATCTTGCAGCCTATTACAGCAGTTTAAAATAAAACGATTGCTGTACGCGGGAGAATAGGCTTCTCGCTATTCTCCCGTGCTTTATTTAAGCAGCATCCGGCTTCTTTCATCCTATTAATACTTAGACTTAAAAACAGCTGTTTACCGCAAACGGATTACGAACTACGATACTTCCTCGTCTATAGAGCGATGATGGGGAGCTATCAACAATGTACGCAGACCAATTTGCAGTTAAGAAAGCGGACCAACCTGCCATCATCATGGCAGATACTGGCAAAACCCTCACCTATCGGCAGTTTGATCAGCAGACAAACAAGGTTGCCCATCTACTCCGCTCTCAGGGACTTAATCGGCTAGATCACTACGCGATTTTTATGGAGAACTCAGTTCATTACCCTGAAATCTGCGGCGCCGGTGAACGTTCAGGTCTCTATTACACCTGCATAAACTCTTATCTCACTGCAGACGAACTTGCCTATATCCTCAACAATAGCGAATCTCGGACAGTTTTCACAAGCGCAGCAAAGTGCCGGGTCTTGAATGAAGCGCTCTTACAATGTCCTAACATCACAAAATGCTACGTTATTGCTGATGAAGATACAGAGCTACCAAGCGACATGTTTATCAATTATCACCATGCCATAGCAGACCAGCCATCGACCCCCATCGCTGATGAGTTTCTTGGCACTGCTATGCTCTACTCTTCAGGCACAACTGGACGGCCAAAAGGTATTCTACGCCCGCTGATGCCGCAGCCCCCCTCAGAACAGCTGCCAATAATGAGCTTTCTTCAGGGCCTTTGGCAGTACCGAGAGGACATGATTTACCTGTCACCTGCGCCGCTATATCACTCGGCTCCCCAGGCGGCAGTCGGGTTAACTATTCGCGCCGGCGGCACCGCCATCATTATGGAGAAGTTCGATCCGGAGGCATATCTCAACTACGTCGGCCAATATGCTGTCACCCACAGCCAACTGGTCCCAACGATGTTCAGCAGAATGCTGAAACTACCTGAAAAAATACGCGCACAGGCAGATATATCCTCGCTCGAAGTTGCGATACATGCAGCCGCCCCTTGTCCCGCAAAAGTGAAAGAGCAGATGATTGATTGGTGGGGGCCAATAATCAACGAGTATTATGGTGCAACTGAGGGACTTGGATTTGCCGCCTGCAACAGTGAAGAATGGTTGGCGCATAGGGGTAGTGTCGGAAAAATAATCATGGGCGAAGCATTTATTCTCGATGAAGACGGAAAGCCAATGCCTGACGGAGAGCCAGGTGAAATATGGTTTAAAACCGCGAACGCATTTTCTTACTTTAATGATGATGAGAAAACCAAGGAAGTGACATCAAACGACGGCACAATGAGCACCGTAGGCGATATTGGCTACCTCGACAACGATGGCTTTCTTTATCTGACAGACCGGTCAACTTTCATGATCATCTCGGGTGGCGTGAATATTTATCCTCAGGAGACTGAAGACTTACTTATCACCCATCCCAAAATAGCAGATGCCGCTGTCTTCGGCGTACCTAACGAGGATTTTGGCGAAGAAGTGAAAGCCGTCGTTCAGACAATGCCTGATATTGAAGAGGACGAGGCACTGGTTCAGGCGCTGATGGCCTTTTGCGCCGAGCACCTTTCAGCACAAAAATGCCCAAGATCAATTGACTTCGAGGCTGAGTTGCCGCGGCTACCGACAGGCAAACTCTACAAGCGTGTGCTCCGAGACAAATATTGGGCAGACAAGCGGAGTAAAATTTTGGGTTAGTAGCAAACACCCTGTGAATGCCCCTGTGAATCTAGTGGCCCGGCGTGTTGCAATACTCAGCACGCCGGACTTAATCATCTCAATCAAGCGAGAAGCTTACGAACCCGTCGGTATTTTGTTGAATCCGATACCCTTATCCGCCCGCATATCATCGGGCAATCCAAGCACGCGCTCAGACAAGATATTACGTAATATCTGATCAGTACCACCTTCGATTCGCACTGCAGGTGAGCGCATCAACATCGCCTGAATGCGCGCTGAACCCCGAGCAATCTCTGGGTCTACTATTGCGCCACCTAACCCCTGAAGATCAAGCGAGAATTTAGCGATGTCTTGCATCATGCCACCTGCAACCAGCTTTCCGATACTGTTTTCGGGTCCGGGAATCTCTCCCTTTGACAGCGCAGAGATGGCTCGCGACGCGGTGTTTCTTAAACCAGCGCTCTTGGCATACCAATCTGCCAGTTTCGATTTCACCGCCGGATTATCGATGGCTGTGCCGGTCGCGACTCGCAGCTCCTCGACCAGCGCTTGAACCTCCGGAAACCCTGTAGCAATTCCGCCACCAATTGCCATACGCTCGTTCATCAGTGTCGTGAGGGAAACCCGCCAGCCTTCACCGACATCGCCCAGTCGTTGCGCATCAGGGATCCTAACATTGTCAAAATAAACCTCGTTGAAACCACTGTCGCCGTTGGCCTGCTTTATCGGCCTGACGTCCACGCCCTCGGACTTCATGTCAAGAAAGAACATGGTGAGCCCCCGATGTTTTGGTGCCTCAGGATCTGTCCTCGTGATCAGAATGCCAAAGTCGCTGTGTTGTGCCCCTGAGGTCCAAATTTTCTGGCCATTGATCAACCAGTCATCGCCATCTTTTTCTGCCTTGGTTCGCAAACCTGCCAAGTCCGAGCCGGCCTGAGGTTCTGAAAATAGTTGGCACCAGACTTCTTGTCCACTTGCCAGTTTTGGAATGTAGCGTTTGAGCTGGTCTTCAGCCGCATAGGCCATCATGGTCGGCGCGCACATACCCTGACCAATGATGAAGGTTCCGCTTAGTTTGCCATATACGCCCTCCTCCTGATTCCAAATGACACTCTGAATCGGCGTCGCGCCGCGGCCGCCGTATTTTTCCGGCCACTGGATACAGGCCCAACCGGCATCAGCTTTTTTCTTTTGCCACTTTTTAGCTTCTGTTAACGCGTCATAACTACCCGTGCGCGTGCTACCAAAACCACTCAACTCAAGCTCTTCGCGCAAATAACTCGGCGCATTTTCAGCAATCCAGCTTTTCACTTCACGACGGAAGGTTGCCTCTTCTTTTGTATCGTTAAAATCCATTCGTTGCTCCTTAAGCCGCTTTGCCAGATGGTAATGCTTTAATTAACTTGTCTTCCCACGCCGGTAATCCACCAAGCATCAATGTCATATAATTAGAACGTCGATAGTAAAGATGACAGTCAAATTCCCATGTGAAACCCATGCCACCATGCACTTGAATATTATCTCGGGCACAAAGCTGATAAGCCTGAGTAGCCGAAACTCTGGCGGTGGCAGCCGCTAACGGCAGTTCATCAGAACTCGTTGACAGCGCCCACGCAGCGTAATAGCAATTTGATTCCGCCAGTTTAAGCGCCACATACATGTCTGCCATCATGTGCTTCAGCGCTTGGAATGACCCGATGGGACGACCGAATGCAAACCGACCCTTTGCATAATCTACCGCCATATCAAGCGCTTTTCTTGCTCCACCTATTTGTTCAAACGCGACAAGCACGGCGGCCCTGTCATAGACCGCGTTTAACTGATGCCAGCCTTGACCAGAAACCCCTAACAGCTCACAAGGCGTGTTTGTAAATTCAACTGTGCAAGAGTTCATCGTATCGTCAACGGTCGCGACCGGCGTCACCGTTACTGTGTCAGGCGCCGTGCCGATCGCATCGCGCAGATCAACTAGGTATAGACTCACACCGGCACTAATGTCCCGCGCGACCACAACACAAAGGTCCGCTACACCGGCATGCGGTACGATCAATTTACGGCCGGACATTTTGCCATCGCTACACGACACATAAATATTGTCTTCGGTGCTTTCTTCAGTCGATTCGGTAACCGCCAGCGTACCAATGATTTCTCCTGCGGCTAATTTTGGCAACCAAGCTTGCTTTTGAGCTTCAGAACCAAACAGTTGAATCGCTTCTGCTGCAAGATAAATTGAGGATGAAAAAGGTGTCGGCGCAAGATAAGCACCCAATTGCTCCGCAACAAGACACAGCGTCGAATAACCTGCGCCCACCCCACCATATTCCACCGGAATCGCAGTTCCGGGCACCCCCATTTCAGCGAGACCTCGCCAGACATCCTCAGAGTAGGCGCCCTCTCCCTCGAGCACAGATCGAAACACTCCATTCTCGCAATTATTCATCAGGTACTTGTCTACCTGGTCTCTCACCATTTTCTCATCACTCGAGAAATCAAAGTCCATCATTACACTCCATCTTCAGAAACATTAGCTCTATCAATACCCGCTTTGAGGTGATTACCGGCAAGATAGTAGTGAAAGCCAGACCATACATTAACAAATGAAAAGACTAGCAGTGAATACCTCAGCGACTCATTGCCATAGGCATCTGCAAAAAGATCGCTCACAATCCCAACTGCCTGAGGTCCGAATCCTAAACCTATGATGTTCAGCATGAACAGGCATATCGCTGCTGCAACTGCCCTCATTTCAGGTTTCACAAGGCTTTGAATCATTGCAAATGTGGGGGCCAGGTAGAACCCAGCAAAAAAAGCCGGTATCAAATAAACATATAGCGATGTGACAAAATCCTCGATGAGAAAAAAGAGCACAAGAAAAGGTACCAATCCTGCTTTCGCTATCGCAACCAGCCAACCGAACCACCGTTCATCCCGTTGTGCGAGCATATCTGCGAGTTTACCGGCGGCAAATGTACCTGTGCCACCTACCACACCGGACATCAGCGCCAGCGTAAAACCTACTTCAGTTTGAGACAAACCGTGAGACCTGACGAAAAAAGCAGGCAACCACAACACCATGCCATAGCCAACGAAGCCCGCAAGGGAGCTACCAAAAACAGCGTGTCGGGTGGCCGGGGTCGACCACATGTATTTAACCACGCTGAGAAAAGGCGGCGCCGGTTTCTGCGCCTTTGGCGCAAGACCATCTAACCTGTCAGAAGCGCCCCGCTCTGGTTCCGCGACGGTCAAGCGCACCAGTAAAGCTATTGCCAACCCAGGAAGACCGACAACAATGAAAGTTGTTCTCCAACCCCAGTTCTCACTCATCCAACCGCCAGCAAGGTACGCGATAAGTACCCCAAGGTTGACTCCGATGGCGTAAATGCCCATCGCTGTACCGCGTTGTTTTAGTGGAAACATGTCTGAAATCATGGAGTGCGAAGGCGGACTTGAACCTGCTTCTCCAATTCCTACACCTATCCTGGCGGCCACCAATTGAAGGTATGACTGAGCAAAGCCGCACACGACTGTCATACCACTCCAAACCGTCACAGCAAGAGCTATGATGTTCCGACGGTTGCTCCTATCAGCCAACATCGCAATAGGCATACCAAGCGTCGCGTAGAAAAGCGCAAATGTCAGTCCGATCAAAAAACCCATCTGTGTATCACTGGCACCTAAGTCATGTTTAATTGGCTCTAACAGAATGCCCATTATCTGACGGTCGACATGACTGGATGTAAAAACGAGCACTAAGACACCAAGTGCGTACCAGCGGTACCATGGCGCAGTAGTTACGCGAGACTGAGTTTTAGTGGTTAATTCGCTCAAACTATTCATCCCTTATTACTAATAAACTGCCCGGACAATATAAGTTTTACCGAGTTCGCGAACAAGTGCGAGCAGCGTCTTAAAAAGGCATACAAACATGGCGCCTCAGCGCCACGGATTATTTCAGACGCACACGAGCAAAACCTCCGCGCTAATCTTCTCTTTGCAGTCTTGTCTAACGGTTCGCGAGTGTGTCGTTTTTACTCAAACACAAAAAAACCTGCAAAAAAACAACTGTTTTTACAATACTCGTTTGCTTTGGACCCGCAAACATTGCATATTCCACAAGATTCCATGATCGCTCGTACCACCAATTATCCGAGGGTAGATCGCAATTGCGTGCAATCTCAGGTCACATTTTAAGCTGTCTATCGCTGACTGCAATTACCGTCAACCTGCTGATCTGGATTCCTTTTCTAGTACTTTTTGCTGTCCTCAATCTTATTCCTGTCAAAAAATTCCAGCACCTCTGTTATCGCTGTACGGCGATATTCTATCGGCTCGCTGTTGCAGGCAACACATTTTGGTTAACCCGAGTATTGCGGATAGATTTCAAAATTCACGGCAACCTGCGCAAAGATACAACGCGACCTCTTATTATTGTTAGCAACCACAAATCCTGGTTTGATATTCTGCTCCTACAGGCGATTGTTGTTCCTGACGGCCCTATCCTGAAATTTTTAATAAAGTCGACGCTAGTATACGTGCCTGTTGTTGGCTGGATTTGCCTCGCCCTTAGATTTCCTCGCTTAACTAGAGGTGGCTCGTTAAGCAAAAACAAAAAAGACTTTAAGGCTGTCTCTGAAGTTGCACAGCAAACCAGTTCAAGCTCAGACGCACTGCTAAACTTTGCTGAAGGCACTCGCTTTACTGAGGAAAAAAGGAACCAGCAGAAATCTCCCTACGAATATCTGCTGCCGCCAAAATCCGGGGGGTTCAAGACCATGCTTAACACAATGGGTGACGCTCAAGTGCTTGATGTAACGGTTGGTTATCCAGCTGGAGGAGATTTCTGGACTTGCCTGAGCGGGTCAGTTCGCAGTATTGAAGTTTGGGTTGGAAGCACAAACGCCAGCGAGCTAGGCAATTCAAAGCAATGGCTCGAGGCTCGCTGGCAAGAAAAAGAGCGCTTGTTGCAAGACCTTTACCACAACAATTACAGCGCTCAGACTTCTTGACGAAACACTAGGCTGCCGGTCGCGTATCCGCCACGATAGAGACGCGTTCACCGTATCTACTCTCTGGATAATAATCCCACACCGCGTGATGTTGTGTACACCTGTTGTCCCAGAAAGCCAGCGTGTTAGGTTCCCAATCTACGCGCGCAACCAGCTTCGGTGTCGACTCGATATGGCGAAATAACATATCCAACAATGCTCGGCTCTCATTGGGTCTCAGGCCCTTGATACGAGTGGTAAAACCGGAATTTACGTACAGCAATTTTTTACCTGTGTCCGGGTGAGTCGCAATCACGGGGTGTTCATGTCTGGGATAGCCTCCTTCCGGCGGCGTTGTTTTATAGCTGCCGACATAGGGCAGTGCGCCGTCATGCACCGCAGTCAAACCTTGCAGCATATTCTTCATTCGCTCGGACAACAGATCGTATGCCAAATACATGTCAGCAAATAATGTATCACCACCTCCACAGGCAGGCGTTTGCGTGACGTATAACATCGAGCCCATTGGAGGATATTCGTCGCAGGTCACGTCAGTATGCCAACCTTCACCGGCCGTGTATGCGCTATCGGCATTCGTCGCCACCTTGAGTATCTCGGGATGATCTTTTTGATCTTTATACATCGGATGTACGTGCAGCTTGCCAAACTTACTGCCCAACGCAACGTGTTGGTCCCGAGTCAGCTTTTGATCTCTAAATACCAGTACACCCCACTTCAACCAGCCTTCGCGAAGCGCATTAAAGGTATTGCTCCCCATGGGTTCAGACAAATCTATGCCGCTTACTTCCGCCCCCAAGTGAGGTGTAATTGATTTGAATTCCATATCTTTTCCCTCGCAGATATTTATTATTTGACCCGATAATAGCGCAAACTAATTCCATGTACAGTGTTTTGGAATCGTAAATCGCCTGTTTCACCAACGTCGCATCCGCGAACGCACGGTGCGACCGACTTCACGGGAATTACTGAAGCCGTAAACATGGCCACACTCTGATAACATGGATTCCAAACAACATGGAACGTCCGACGATGTCTAAACTCAAACAATGAAAATTACCACTGCGCCACTGACGACTGCTTCTTTCGCGCCCTATGGTGACGTCATTGAATCGGGGACAGCAAAAGAGATTCGCACAATCAACGACGGAAACACACAGCGATTTCACGACCTTGCAACCCTGTCACTAACGCAACAAAGTGGCATGCCCCTGCTCAATATCTTCCGCACCACGCCATTAGCTTTGCCTTTACTTTTGCTCAAGATGGAGCGACACCCGCTGTCGAGTCAGGCATTCGTTCCACTCTCAAACAATCCTTATCTGGTTGTTGTAGCACCTCCCGGCGAGCTAAACGAAGCGGACATCAAAGTGTTTAAAGCTGCTGGAAACCAAGGCGTGAATTATCATCCGGGCACTTGGCATCACTACAGTCTTGCGCTTGAGGGTGTATCGGACTTTTTAGTGATAGACAGAGGTTCGCCGCACCAAGATCCAGGTATTGGAGAAGACAACTGCGATGAAATCACATTAAGCCAGCCAATAGAGATTCTACTTTGACCATGATGAGACTAGCCGCATTCTTGAAGTCATACTCTGACTCGACATTCACCAATCCGCATCAAGTCGCCCTGCCAGATGAGCCACGGGATTGCAGGGGTGACTTTACCCATATGGGCGCGAAGTACTGGGGTTTCGAGTCAAAAAGGCACATTGCCACGAAGATTAATCGAACCGGAGATGGGTTCCACTTTAACGCCGAAGGGCATCACTGGCTCCATTTGGGACTGACATCAAGATCGAAAATCACACGCCTTACAATAAGTACCAAATGGTTCACAGGTAATCAGGTACCCACAATTTCAGCACAACTCACCGACAAACAAACAGGCGAGATCACGTTAGTGCTGGAGAAACAGCGGCTCACCCCTGATGCCGATCACGCGTTCGACATCGATCCTACATGGGCAACGGACTGTAAAATTCTTTGCTTTCATGAGGGTGGCATTGCCCGAGTCAATTTCTATGGCGAGGAGGGAGAAGCACTATATTGCCAAGATAACATTTTGGAGAAAGCCGAAATTTGTCATATCTCAAACGAACACTACGGCCGACCTGCGGATGCTGTTGTGGGTAAACGTGAGCAGGACTATATGTTTGGCTGGGAGTCAGCCCGCACCGGTTTCGGAGAGCATGCATTGTTCAAACTTGAAAAGGAAACAAGCATCTCAAGTATCATCGTTGACACTTACCTTCACCGATTAAATCCGCCCCTTAGCTGCCACATTTTCGGCGCAAACTTTGCCGCTGAGGCTTTGAATGATGTAGAAAACCTACCTTCGCTATCGTTACCGGGGTGGAAAGTTGTCTTACCGAATGCGAAAGAAATTATTCCAGAGGACTTTCGCGCATATATGGGTGATCAACAATATCTCGCGTCGGGGTTCTCCGAGTTTGAAATCAAACTGCACTTGCCAGACAACCCAATATGGAAACCCCTCGTGAGCTTTGGTCACTTACATCCTGATACTTGGCACGAGTTTACAGCCATAGAGGAGACCGCAGCAGTGAATGCAATTTATTATATGCACTATCCGCATGGCGGCATTCACGGTTTAAGGGTCTTCGGTGCGTAACGCATCATCAGTTTCAACCCACCTTAGCCGTCTTTAAGGCAGTATCGTTTTACGTACCAGTTGCGTCATAATAGCAAGCCAGTATCGTCAGGAGTGCACAATGAACAAAGACCAAATAGTCAGGGCCAGAAACAGTATCCTCGGCGCACTCGTTGCAGACTCAGCTACGATGGGCTTTCACTGGCTGTATAGCCAACGTCGTATTCAAGAACTCGCACCTGAAAAACCGGAATTTAAAGCGCCAAACGAAGACGACTATACTGAGGTTGGTTACTTTGCCCATGGCAACAAACAAGTTGGCGAGTTGTCACACTATGGCGAGCAATCAAAAATCATGCTTTTGTCTCTTGTGGCAAACGGTAACCGGTACGAAAAGCATCACTATCAGGAATCGTTTAGAGATCATTTTGGTTACGGCGGCGCATTCTCTGGCTACATTGACAAACCGACCCGCCTCACCCTCGACACCATATATCGAACTGAGAGCGATGCTTTGGCACGTACAAATCAGATACCCTTCGACGGCGAGGACCGAGAAAAACAAGCACTGCTTACCAAGGTTCTTTCCGCATCAAAGCGATACCAAGGGCAGGCTCTAGCGACCAATACTGCCAAGCTTGCCGAAGCAGCATCGAACCCTGAAGATGCAGCCAGCTATATTTCTGCTTTACTTCAAGCCCTAGCAGGCGTCAGCGACTACCCGGGTGCTAACGACGAGCAATTGCCTGCTATCAGCAAACTGCCGGCGTTGGTTGCCTGCCATCTTAACGACGACGATCTTATGCATTTGAGCGAATCTGCAACCCGCGTAACCAACAATGCCGAGCGAGCGATAGACTACGGTAGGGTCGCAACAACCCTGTTGTCCAACGTGTTGAATGGGCAGCCGATTAAAGCCAGCATCGAAGCGGCAGTAAGCACTGGCAGCGAAGAAACCAACAAGTTTCTTAGCGGTGTGTTATCAGAAAATGGCAATCTGCTGGATGTCACAAAGAAATATGGCCTTCATTGTGACCTCGGGAGTGGCAGTGCGAGCATGCTGTTTAACCTCGAGCGTACTACCTCTTACACCGACGCCGTGAGATCGAACATTTACGCGGGCGGAGATAATTGCGGCAGAGCTATCGTGTTGGGTGCTGTAGCCGGCGCTGTATGGGGTATTGGTGGCGAACACGGCATTCCAGAAGGCTGGATATCAAATTTACACGAACACAAAAAGATCAATCAGCTGATCGAAACGTTACTACCATTCACAGGCTAGACAACATCTCTACAAACCGCTTCTTTTCCGCGGTGTCGAGGAAACTTGCCTCGAAACTATTTTGGCACAACGCGATCGCTTGTGACTTCGTCATACCAAGCTCTCCTGCGAGGGCTTCAAAATTCTCGCAAAGGTAACCACCAAAATAGGATGGATCATCCGAATTGACCGTCACACACACGCCTTGCGACAAGAGATTCAATATTGGGTGCTCGCTCATCGACTCATAAACGCAGAGCCGAACATTGGACAATGGGCATACCGTCAACGGCATACGAGAACTGGCCAAATCGGCGACGAGTGCTTGGTCATCAACACAACGCACACCATGGTCGACTCGCTGAACATCAAGCAATGACATCGCATCACGAATATATTGTGCGGGCCCCTCTTCGCCGGCATGTGCGACCCGATAAAAGCCCGCTTGCGCTGCCATTTTGAACACCCGCTGAAACTTCTCCGGTGGATGACCTACCTCAGAACTATCGAGACCCACCGCTTTGATTCGTGCCTTGAATGGCAGTGCAGCTTCAAGCGTTTCAATGGCTTCCTGCTCTGACAGATGACGTAAGAAGCACATTATGAGCTCGCTGCTCTGTCCCCACTGCTCGCGGGCATCATCCATTGCCCGACAAAAGCCGTTGAGCACTGTCTCGAATGAGATACCCCTCTCGGTATGTGTCTGCGGATCAAACATCATTTCAGTATGAACAATATTTTCTGCTCGACAACGCAGCAAGTATTGCCACATCAAATCATAAAAATCCTGCTCGTGAATTAATACGCCCGCGCCCAAATAGTAAAGATCAAGAAAGCTTTGTAAATTGTCGAAGTGATAGGCTGCTTCAATGTCTGCCAAACTTGCGTAAGGCAACGTAATTCCGTTTTTTTTTGCAAGCGAGAGCATGAGTTCAGGTTCCAGCGATCCTTCAATGTGCAGGTGCAACTCCGCTTTGGGTAACCCTTTTATAAATTCAGTATTCGCAATTGTCATACATACCTCTGCTACGCCCTCACGGTGTGCTGTAAACCTACTAATACAGTTAACTTATTTGCTTTGATCAAGGTGCAGTGTTTTCCAGCACCGGATCAGCGTAAGGAATATTATCTCGATAATGGGACCAGTTACCCAACAATTCATCCACCACCTTCGAGCCCACCACGTAAGCCGATTCAATCGCGACTTTGAGTCCACCGTAGCCCTTATTCTCGTTGAGAAGATTTTCAGCCGCGGTCATGCCAGGAGGCTGCATGGTATAGTTGCTCGCCGTTCGCAACACCATCATTCTGTTCTTATCTGCACGACCAATTTTATCCAGCCAAGAGAGTGACAGATATGAGCCTGTGTCTTCCATGCCAGATGAAACAAAATTGCCTTTTCCCTCGGTCCAATAATCGGTCCACTTGTTTGCCCAATCGTTCAGGATAGCCCCATGCCAGAAAGTGTAAGAAGACATATTCGCCCCCTTGAGCACAAACGGTGGCTTGCGTGCCATTTCATGCTCGGTGTATTTTTCACGCACCTCGATCAGCGACTCATCGTCCCCCAAATCGATATCCTTCGTTAGCTGATAAGCCCAATTTGTGAGCCCCGTATTTAACTGATACATCTCACCGGTAGGTGCGGGTTTATCCGGATCGAAAGGCATTTTTGTATAGCGTGCAAAATAACCAAATTCCCAGTCCTCGGGGATTTCCCTCGCATCAATTTCATGAGATAGATCCCCATCAATCTGGTACTCCGACCATGAGGCAGAACCAACCGACGCATCTTCCGGGTCAAATCCTGCAATACCAGCGACCAGCCAGTAGCTTTTGCTCAGATCGAACCTGGGGTCCATGCCAAGCGCCATAATCGCCGCTGCTGAACGCGCCGTACCGATTCCTGTGACAATACCCAAGATGCCGCTGTCTTTGTTGAAATAAAGATCCTTATAACCATGAAAGGGAAATTTTTGGCTTAGGTCTCTACGTTCTTTCCACAGCTGAAATTCCCCTGCGGTGTCACCGCTAAGTTCGCCGATCTCAAACATTGTGACAATAACGACCTTCACCTTAATCGGCTTTTCGTCAGCAGCAAGTTCAGCAACTTTAGTCATCTGAATCTGGTTTTTCTCAGCTTGATGATCCAACGAGGGATCAGATTTAACACAGGCTGAAAGAAGAAAAATACTGAACACAAACAGCAGAGCTAACTGGGGATGGGCTTTCACGAATCGTATTCCTTAAATATGACAAATTCTTTTCAAAAAAAAAGGCAGCGCTTACAAGCAACTGCCTTTTTTAACTTACTGATCAGACAGGTTCTAGAACCGGTATTCAGCCTTCGCCTGGAAGTGGCGAGGCAGTTCTGGTAACACAATTGTGCCGCCAAACAGGTTCGGGAAATTTGCCCGGAAATAACGCTCATCAGTCAGGTTTTTGCCGTTTAAGCTGAACAACCAACTTTCAGTTTCGTATATCACACCAGCATTAACCAGCGTGTAGCCCGGTAGCTCAACTGATTGGGAGAAACCTGAGAAAGTAGAATCAACATTCACGACACTGGCATTAAGTGCGATGCCGTTGAAGAAATCATAAGTTGCGGTAAGAGAGAAAATATTCTCTGGGATACCGGCTTTACGCGATGAATCTTCGTTTGCCGCTCCAACAAACCCGCCTGGTGCACCACCGTAGAGCAATCTTGGATCAACACCGACCAGGTCGCCTGTTCCGAGGAAGCTGAAACGACCGCCATTTTCAAGCGTGTTGAGGTTAACTACTTCGATCTTCGAGTATCCCGCAGTCAATAGCAGGTTCTCGTTAACAACCCAACGAAGTTCCAGCTCGACACCTTCAGTTCTATCTGTCGAGT
>ERZ1048872.432-NODE-432-length-46747-cov-6.292770_pt1 | contig 46747 bp, 42 predicted proteins | sample MGYA00383100_ERZ1048872 | MGnify/ENA primary metagenome ERZ1048872 (study PRJEB29581, sample SAMEA5548370) | metagenome | biome: marine; feature: coastal; material: water | depth 50 m | study: Short-term variability in the microbial, nano- and picoplankton...
ACCATAAGTTCTGCCCTGTAAAATGAAACAGATTCCGGACCACATGAATACCCATATGGCGCCTTGATATATTTTTACGTTCACCCCGGACAAAAATAAATCCAAGCACCAGTAAAAATCCGATCAGGCTGCGAAACAGCATGATCTCAAAGGTATCAAGTTGTAAACTTACCGCCCGTCCGGCCACGGCCATTGCCACAAAAGAAGCAATTGCGCCGGTCATATAAAAGAACGCCTTGGTATGCTGGACTTGGCGCTGTGCCATTAAATTACACCTTAACCCGTTAGCGCCAAAGAATGCCTTGAGCTATCAAAAGCAGAGAAATTCGGCCGTGCGGCTTTCTTGCCGAGTTAAAAACGACCTCCTGTTGGATATAAACTAATCAAATATTTTTCAATCACCTGTTTTGTGAATAATCTTGCATTTCATGCATTAGCTTAATCAAGGCTGGTTTAAAGCCTGTGGCATTCGTGAAGCGTCGTGGCTAAATCATGCACTTTTGTGTGAGATAAGATTTGACCCGCGCCGATAGTCTGGCTACCTAGCTAAAAAACCTTTGGGAAACCGGCATGATCTATAACTCTGCATCGCATTGGCACGGAGCGCAGCATAAACGCGTGATGCTCTTTGGTATGTCAGGACTGGGTAAAACCCATGTTTCCTCGCTTTTGCGTGGCTCGGGAAACTGGTTTCACTATTCCGTCGATTACCGCATCGGCACGCGGTATATGGGTGAATATATCGCCGATAGTTTCAAGCGGATCGCCATGCAAAACCCTGAGCTGCGCGATCTGTTGCTGTCAGATTCAATTTATATCGCGTCTAATATCACCTTTGATAATTTAACGCCGCTTTCGACATATTTGGGAAAACCCGGCGATCCAAGCAAAGGGGGCCTGCAATTTTCGGAATATTTGCGGCGTCAAGAACAGCACCGGCAAGCGGAAATATCGGCGTTGATGGACACCTCTCGCTTTATATCTCGGGCAGAAGAGATTTATCATTATGACAACTTTATCTGTGACACCAGCGGATCTATCTGCGAGGTGGTAGATCCTGAAAACCCAAATGATCCAATTTTAAGCGCGCTGTCTGATCAGGTTTTAATGGTCGCAATAGAAGGCTCGGAAAATCATACAGCCGAGTTGATCAAAAGATTCGATCGTGCGCCCAAGCCGATGTACTATCAGCCCCAGTTTCTGGCGGAAAAATGGGCGCAGTATCTTGCCCTGAATAAGGTTGAAGACACATGCGTAGACCCAAATGATTTCATTCGCTGGGCCTATGCGCAGGCTTTGGCACATCGCAAACCGCGCTATGCTGCGATGTCAAAATGGGGCGTCAACATTACAGCTGACGAAATAAGCCAGGTGCAAAGCCCCTCGGATTTCAATAATTTGATTGGCGCAGCCCTTGATCGTCATACGGGCAATCAATAAATTTCTAAATACCTTTATAGGACCAAAGCAAATGCCGATTAAAATTCCCGCCGACCTTCCTGCCTTTGATGTGCTGACGCGCGAAGGGGTCATGGTGATGGGTGAAGATCAGGCATCGCGTCAAGACATCCGGCCTCTTCGCATTGGCCTGTTAAATTTGATGCCCAAGAAAATTCAAACAGAAAATCAATTTGCCCGCTTGATTGGGGCAACGCCATTGCAAATTGATCTGTCCTTGATCCGTATGAGCGAACATCAGACAAAAAACACCGCCGCCGATCATATGGAAAGCTTTTACCGGCCATTTTCTGAAGTGCTCGCAAGCGATGAGAAGTTTGACGGTTTGATCATTACCGGGGCTCCGATTGAACATTTGCGCTTTGAGGAGGTGTCCTATTGGAATGAGCTCAAAAGCGTTTTTGACTGGACTCAAAGCCATGTCCATTCAACCTTTGGAGTGTGCTGGGGGGGAATGGCCATGATCAGGCATTTCCATAAAATCGACAAACAGATGCTAGATGCCAAGGCGTTTGGTTGCTTTCGACACAAAAACCTAAAATCGAACTCACCCTATTTACGGGGGTTTTCAGATGATTGCGTCATTCCTGTCAGCCGCTGGACCGAAATTCTTCAATCGGATGTAAAGGCTGAGCCGGCACTTGAAATTTTACTGGGCAGCGATGAGGTCGGCCCCTGTTTGATCGAGGATACGGCCCACCGGGCGCTTTATATTTTCAATCATTTTGAATACGATAGCGACACGCTTAAGCAGGAATATGATCGCGATATATCCGAGGGGCGCGCAATCAATGTGCCCAATAATTATTATCCTGACGATGATCCCAGCATGCCGCCCCAAAACCGCTGGCGCAGCCATGCGCATTTGCTTTACGGAAACTGGATCAATGAAATCTATCAATCAACGCCCTACGATATGAAGGATATCGGAACTTAAAGCACCCATGCGGTATCATTGCCCAACATCTCTTGTGGGTCATGATTGAGCCGGCCGCCAAACCTGCCGGATTGCGCTCATCCCAATAAACCTCCATATTATAAATAAATCAGGAACTTAAAATGCCATCGCCTCTCTTAGGTCCAACTCGTATGATTGTTTTACACACAGCAACAGAAGCTAATTCTTCAACAGCTCGTGGATTCATCCGGGCGGTTTGGGGTGTAAAATTTAGGACATCGGATGCCTAAGCGCGGCTATCATCACGGAAACCTTCGCCAAGCATTGATCGAAGCTGTGCTGACCTTGATCGAGGTGAAAGGCCCGACAGGCTTTACCCTGTCCGAGGCCGCCAAACTGGCAGGTGTGACCCCTGCGGCAGTCTACCGTCATTTTGAAGGGCGCGAAGATCTCATTGCAGAAGTGGCGCTGCAAGGCTATGAAATTTTTGCAGATTTGATGCAATTTGCCTATGACAGCGGTCAACCTTCGGCGCTGGGCGCATTTGAAGCGACCGGGCGGGCGTATCTGGCATTTGCGCGAAAATATCCCGGCCATTACATTGCAATGTTTGAAAGTGGCATTTCCGTTAATCGCACCCCGGAACTTGCGGCCACTTCAGCCCGCGCGCGCAGTGTTCTTGAACTTGCAGCAAGTGATCTGAGCCAACATATACCGATTGAAAAGCGGCCACCGGCCTCTATGTTCAGCGCCCATATTTGGGCTCTGTCGCATGGGGTTGTGGAATTGTTTGCGCGAAATTCCCCAGGCGCTGTCAGCCCCTTTGCCCCGGAAGACCTGCTTGAAACTGGAATTGGGGTCTATTTACGCGGTTTGGGATTGATTGATAAGGATATCGACTAAGTCGATTTTCGCACCAAAAAAAGCCCTTGCAGGAAAAATCATAGTTTTCAAAAGAGTTTCAAATATCCACGTCAGTTTAAGGCACTCTTAAATAAGCCTGCTTATAAAAGCCCAGTATTCCGCGCCAACACGACTGCATGCGTGCGATTAGTAGCTTTTAATTTCTTACAAATTGACATGACGTGCATTTTTACCGTGCCCTCAGACAACCCCAAGGCAGCGGCAATCTGTTTGTTTTTGTTTCCATCTCCAAGCAACTTTAACACTGTCGTTTCACGGCCGCTTAAGGGGCTTTTGCTGACCACTTTCATTTCGGAATGTTGCTTGAGCAAATCAAGGGGCATATAAATTTCACCGGCATGGATAAAACGAATTGAATTTACCAACGAGTTGATCGGCTGCGCTTTGGAGATTACCCCAGCCCCCCCAGCGGCCAGAACCTCATCCATCAAATGTCGGGTGGCGTGGCCGGTAATTATACCAACAGGCGCCGAGCCTCCGCATAATTCCAACATTTTAGCCAAGCCCTTTAGACCGTTCATGCCCGGCATTTGATAATCAAGTAAGACAATATCAAAAGGGCCGTGGGTTAGAAAAACCTCAAATGCTTCGGTTGCAGATGAAGCCGTTGTGACAGCCATATCACTTTGCTGGTCTAAATACATACGTGCAATATCAAGTACCATTTCATGGTCATCTGCGATCAGCAGTTTAATCACGTTTGACTTGGTTTCATCACCACTTTTAGTAAAATTATCAAGTAACATTAATCCACCTAACGTTTTCTTATAAGGGTTTTACTATCTGACTTATGTTTTTTATGATCCTGTATAACTTCAATAGCTTGTATAACTCTGGCACTTAAAAAAAACCGTTTGGTTTTTACATTTGTATTGTTTTTTTATTTGTCATCAGGGTATATTTTTATTTGGTGACAAGTTTATTTACAAATCACGGTTTTTCCATTCAATTATATAAAACCTCCAAAATTTTACTCAAAACATTCAAATTTCTAGTGCATTACTTAGCTTGAAATTATAAATTAACTGCATTTTCCAGATAATATAGTAAACAACTTCAAGGTTAAATGCTGGCGGAAATCACATCAACTTCTAGCTAGCACGATAATTCTATACTCATTTTCTACATCTTCCAACTTTAAATTGTATACTGATGTATATTTTTAAAAAGTTCCAATTCTTTTATTACTTATATCTTTAGAGTTGTATTTGACACTTAATCTCATGGAATTATTAAAATTGTTTTTCTAGACTAAAATTGGAATAACTAAGGATTATGGATAGTTTATTGAAAGTTAGTGTAAACCCAGAATTCAAGACTCTGAAATTTTTCTACCAATTTCAGGCAAAGACAGTCACATAAGTAATTCTGCTGATTGTCACCCTTCTAACAGTGCCTATATGCGATCTATCATCACAATTATGTGCATTCGAAAATAAAGAATTGTCAAATTAGGTTAGATGATACTTTTTAGGGCATCCTTCAGGTGAAAGGTCTTTTGATGAATAGATATTTGCTTTTAGCACCTCTTATATTGACTGTGAACGCTTGTGGAACAGTGGGGTATGAAGCCGAAAAAAGTTATTGCACGGCGCTGTGGATAGAAAAAATACCTGAAAATCCACAGCAGCGCCTTACAACGCGCTACCGTTATGAACTGCAACCGACGGGCGATTTTACTTATAAATTGGACCAAAATGGGAACTCGGTGGCCGTGCCTAACTATAATCGGGTTAGGATTCCCTATCCGGTTGTTGAAAGCGTTGATCTTAATGCAAAGCGGCGCAACAGCCATATAACAGCCTGTGCAAAACGCGCCTGTCAGGCAAAATTTGGAAATCCTGCCTGTGAATAGGTAACAGGGGATTTAGGCTTTGAATATTCATTCGCACAGGTGTTTTGTCTGTTTGCGACCAGCTGTCGCAAATTGAACAGATTGAATAAATGCTTGCTTGTTAGCCTGTTCAAAACAGTGAGCAAGACAAGATGCAAGCGGAAGCCTCAAAAATTCAGTTGGTTGTGATCACTATTGGCGCTGATCGCGGTCGGGCGGCCAGAGGAGGCCCCGCGGCGCTGTGACATCCCGCAACGCCTTTCTAAGTTACTGATTTTTGGAAATTTACATGACTGATAATTTATCTCGCCGCGCCGGTGGGCGCTCTGCCCGACGTTCGGCACGCTCTGCGCCTTTGGCCGAGCATCTAAGACCCGTCCGCCCCGGCATGCCCGGGGGCAAATACGCCCCGCTCACTGCAGAAAATGAACAGCGCATCCACCATGCTGTTCTGGACGCACTTGAGCAAATTGGATTGGCCGATGCCCCCCCGAGCGGCATCGAGCACCTTACCCGCGCCGGTGCTATTTACGGTGAGGATGGCCGCATCCGATTTCCGCGCGCGCTGATTGAAGACACCATCGCCTCGGCCAATCGCTCTATAACACTTTATAGCCGCGATGGACGCCATGATTTAGAGCTGTCAGGTACCAATGTACATTATGGAACTGCCGGAGCAGCGGTCCATCTGGTGGATGTGGATGGCCGCAATTACCGCGAATGTACCGTCCAAGACCTCTTTGATGCCGCTCGGATCACAGATCAACTTGATAATATCCATTTTTTACAACGCCCAATGGTTTGCCGCGATATTACCGACAACCGTGAAATGGATCTAAATACGATTTATGCCTGTTGCTCTGGCACCTCCAAGCATGTTGGGACATCCTTTACCGAACCGGCATTTGTCGCCGATGCCCTTAAAATGCTTCATATGATTGCCGGCGGGGAAGACGCATGGCGCGCGCGTCCATTTTTGTCGAATTCAAACTGTTTTGTTGTCCCGCCGATGAAATTTGCCACCGAAAGCTGTCTGGTGATGGAAGAATGCATTCAAGGCGGGCTGCCGATTTTGCTTCTAAGTGCAGGCCAGGCCGGCGCCACGGCGCCCGCGCCCATCGCGGGCGCAATTGTTCAGGCGGTGGCCGAATGTCTGGCCGGTTTGGTCTATGTAAATGCGGTAAAGCCTGGTCATCCGGCGATTTTCGGCACCTGGCCATTTGTATCGGATCTACGCACCGGCGCCATGTCGGGCGGCAGCGGAGAACAGGCACTTCTTAGTGCTGGCTGCGCCCAAATGCACCGGTTCTATAATTTGCCCGGCGGTGCAGCGGCCGGGATTGCGGACGCCAAACTGCCCGATATGCAGGCCGGCTGGGAGCAGGCAACATCAAATGTCATGGCGGGTCTGTCGGGGCTTAATATGGTTTATGAGGCCGCTGGCATGCATGGCTCACTTCTTGGGTTCTGCCATGAATCCCTGATCTTGGGCGATGATCTTATCGGTCAGGCTTTGCGCTGCGTGCGCGGGATCGAAGTTAATGAGGATACTGTTAGCCTTGAGGTAATTAAAGAGACCTGTCTTGAAGGGCCTGGGCACTATCTAGGATCAGATCAGACCCTTGCATTGATGCAAACGGAATATATCTATCCCACGCTCGGAGATCGCTCATCGCCCAAAGAATGGGACGAATTGGGCAAGCCGGATTTGGTTGAAAAAGCAAAAGCGCGGAAAACAGAGATATTAAACGCGCCCTCAACCGCCCAATTCGGTCCCGATATTGAGCGCGATATCCGCGCTGCATTTGCCATACATTTGCCCACGTCAGCATAGATACCTATCATCCCAGCCAGACGGGAGCCCGCCCCCGCACCCCCGGGAGTATTTTGGCAAAAGAAAAATAAGGACCGGTTTTTGAGCTGCATCGCGTGCAAATGTTGGGTTTTAAAACTTATCGCGTGATTGCTCTGGTGTTTTGCCAAAAGAGGCGATAGGGCACGCGCAACAAAATCATTTAAGGACGCCGAAGATGGATTTGCGCAATATTGCGATCATCGCCCATGTTGATCATGGAAAAACGACATTGGTAGACGAATTACTGAAGCAGTCAGGCGCCTTTCGGGCCAATCAGGCCGTCGCCGAGCGGGCCATGGACAGCAATGATCTTGAACGTGAGCGCGGGATCACAATTTTGGCCAAAGCCACTTCAGTGGAGTGGAAAGGCACGCGGATCAACATCGTGGACACCCCGGGCCATGCCGATTTTGGCGGCGAGGTGGAACGCATTTTAAGCATGGTTGATGGAGTTGTCTTGCTGGTGGATGCTGCCGAAGGTCCAATGCCGCAAACCAAGTTTGTCACATCCAAGGCCTTGGCGCTAGGGTTGAGACCTATCGTGGTTTTGAATAAGGTCGATAAGCCAGATGCCGAACCGGATCGCGCTCTTGACGAATGCTTTGATCTATTTGCCGCGCTGGATGCCAATGAAGATCAGCTTGATTTTCCGCATTTGTATGCCTCGGGGCGCTCGGGGTGGGCAGATCACACGCTTGACGGAGCTCGACAAGATCTTGCGGCGCTGTTTGATCTTGTGGTCAATCACGTACCGGCGCCGCGGCAGGTTTCACGTCAGGATGAAGATTTCCGAATGCTGGCCACCACCTTAAGCACAGATCCTTTTGTCGGTCGGATTTTGACCGGCCGGGTTGAAAGCGGGCGGCTGAAAGTCGGCGCAACACTGCAGGCTTTGAGCCGCATGGGCCAAAAGATAGAACAGTTCCGGGTCACAAAGATCCAAGCGTTTCGCGGGCTGTCCCAGAGCGATATTGAAGAAGCAACTGCCGGGGATATCGTAACGCTTGCGGGTCTGTCCAAAGCAACCGTATCTGACACGCTATGCGCATTGGCAGTTGACACACCACTGTCGGCCCAACCTATTGACCCGCCGACTATTTCGGTCACCTTTGGCATCAATGACAGCCCACTTGCGGGGCGTGAGGGAAAAAAAGTGCAAAGCCGGGTGATCCGCGAACGTTTGCTCAAAGAAGCCGAAAGCAATGTTGCAATCAAAGTAAGTGACACCCCGGGAGGTGAGGCCTTTGACGTTTCAGGGCGCGGCGAATTGCAAATGGGCGTGTTGATCGAAAATATGCGACGCGAGGGATTTGAGCTGTCGATTTCGCGGCCGCAGGTGCTGATGCGTGAGGGCGAAAATGGTGCCCGCTTGGAACCTATCGAAGAGGTCACAGTCGACGTTGATGATGATTATTCTGGCACGGTGATTGAGAAACTGACCGGAAGTCGCAGGGGCGAGTTGGCCGAAATGAAGCAGGCGGGATCGGGCAAGACACGCATCATTGCCCATGTGCCATCCCGCGGGCTTATTGGCTATCATGGTGAGTTTTTGACCGATACGCGCGGCACAGGCGTGCTAAACCGGGTGTTTCATGACTGGGCGCCCTATAAGGGTGAAATCGCGGGCCGCCGCGCAGGTGTTTTGATCTCAATGGAAGATGGGGTTTCGGTGGCCTATGCGCTTTGGAATCTTGAAGACCGCGGCAAAATGTTTATCGGCGCGCAGGAAAAAATATATCAAGGCATGATCATTGGCGAGCACAGCCGTGAAAATGACCTTGAGGTTAATCCGCTTAAAGGAAAAAAACTAACCAATGTGCGAGCTTCGGGGACCGATGAAGCCGTTCGCTTGACCACTCCGATCACCCTGTCATTAGAAGAAGCCATCGCCTATATCAACGACGATGAACTGGTCGAGGTCACGCCGGCATCTATCCGCCTTCGCAAGCGCTATCTGGACACGCACGAACGTAAGCGCATGGCCAGAGCCAGTTAGAAGGGCTTGCTAATTAGCATTCTAATAAGTTACCCAAAGTTGTTGGTTGATCCATGTATCACTGACAAGTGGTGCTGTGGCTGTCACTTGCGGCTATTAGACTGCCATTTTTAAAGTAAGTGTGGACAAACTTGACGTCAAATTCTTCATTATAGACGTGACTGTTGCAGGTTATACTATTGAAAAACGAACCACTCCTCTTTTCGAAATCGAAGGGACCTATAATGCTATCCACGCGGCCTTTGGACATACCAAGCTCGAGCATAAGCACATTGCTATCCTCAGTCCCATTAATCCCAGCAGGCGGTGGCGCTTCATTTAAATTTGAATGATCCATTCCACATGAAATTAAACCTAAAAGAAAAACCATTGCCCAAAGGCATTTAATAAATTTCATAATCACTCCCAAAATCAATTTAAAAAATTACTTGAGAGGCACCACTAACAACCCTAGGATGTATTGTCAAAACCTTAGCGTCACTCGGTGGTTTCAACAACCATCAATTCACGCTCGGCAGCGCCGCGGGCGTGATCAAGCGCAGCTTGATATTCTTTTGAATGATAGCAGGCCTCGGCGGCTTCTAAGCTTGGAAAACGGGCAACAACATTGCGCGCCCGGTCGGTGCCTTCCAATTGAACATACCGCCCGCCTCGGGCAATAAAATGACCGCCATGGGCGGCGATCGCCGGGCCGGCAAGTTTGGCATATTTTGCGTAGCTTTCTTCGTCTGTCACCGTAACGTGACCAATCCATAATGCGGGCATTAGCCTGCTCCTTCTAGTATCTGCTGCGCCGCTGCTATAGCGGCCTCAGCCCCGTTTATATCATTTCCGCCGCCGCGCGCCAGATCGGGGCGACCACCGCCGCCCGCGCCGCCCAAAAGCGGCACTGCGGCCTGAACCAAATCAACTGCAGAAAGGCTGTCTGTCAAATCAGCAGTTAATCCTGCACAAACGGCAACTTTTCCATCAGCCTCTGCAATCAGCAGCACCGCCCCGGTGGAAAGCCGGGCCTTATGTTCATCAATAAGCGCCGGAAGCTCTTTGCCCGAAACACCCGAAAGAACTTGGGCAACAAAGCCGATGCCGCCGATATCTTTTGCCTCAGCGCCGCCGTTTGATGCGCCGCCAGAAAGCGCCAGCTCGCGGCGCAATTGGGCGAGCTCGTTGCTGAGCGACTTGCGCTCATCCAAGAGCGCCTTTACCCGATCGGGCACATCAGACAAAGGTGATTTCAGTTCAGCAGCGGCCAGAGTCAAAGCCGTATTTTGCGCCATAAGATGCTCATAAGCCGCCTGCCCTGTCAGCGCTTCTATGCGGCGCACACCCGCGCTGCTGGCGCTATCGCCGGTGGTTACAAACATGCCAATTTCCCCGGTTTGCTTCACGTGGGTGCCGCCGCAAAGTTCAAGCGAATAGGTCGCCCCATCATTGCCTTTGCCAGAGCCATCAAGATGGCCCATGGACACTACCCGGACCTCATCGCCGTATTTTTCTCCAAAGAGCGCCTGCGCGCCCAGCCCGCGGGCGTCATCAGGGGTCATGATGCGCGTTTCCACCGGCGTATTTTGGCGGATAAAGGCATTTACCTCAGTTTCAACGGCGCGCAAGTCTTCGGCGCTGAGCGCTTTGGCATGGCTAAAATCGAACCGTAACCGATCATCGGCATTAAGCGAACCACGCTGCGCTACATGATCGCCAAGGCGGCGCCGCAGCGCTTCGTGCAGCAAATGTGTGGCCGAGTGATTGGCCCGGATTGCACTGCGCCGTGCATGATCAACTTCAAGCTCTACCCCAAGACCCAAATTGATATCGCCTTCGATAATCTCGGCAAAGTGGATAAACACATCGGCGGTTTTCTTGGTATCGGTGATTTTGGCAAGCACACCATCGGCTTTCAAAAATCCGCTGTCGCCTATTTGACCGCCGCTTTCGGCATAAAACGGTGTTTGGTTCAGTACAATTTGCACGGCCTCACCCGGGCCGGCAGATTTCACTTCTGCGCCATCTTTGACCAAAGCGGCCACCTGGCCTTCGGCTTTTTCTGTATCATAGCCCAGAAAATCACTCGCCCCGTGGCGATCTGCTATGTCAAACCAAATAGTTGCATCGGCGGCTTGCCCCGATCCGGACCAAGCTGCCCGCGCTTTTGCTTTTTGCTCGGCCATGGCGTCATTAAATCCGTCCGTATCCACCTGCAATCCCTTTTCACGCAGCGCGTCCTGGGTCAAATCAAGCGGGAAACCATATGTATCATAGAGTTTAAACGCAGTGCCGCCAGACAGGGTCGCGCCCTGATCAAGATCAACAATTTCATCCTCTAACAGCTTTAAGCCGCGATCCAATGTGGTTTTAAAGCGGGTTTCTTCCAACAGCAGCGTTTCTTCAATAAGCGCCTGCCCTTGCTGCAATTCGGGATAGGCCTGCCCCATTTGCTTAACAAGAGCCGGCACAAGTCGGTGCATCACCGGATCTTTGGACCCCAACATATGCGCGTGCCGCATCGCACGGCGCATAATGCGGCGCAGAACATAACCACGGCCCTCATTTGACGGCATCACTCCATCAGCGATCAAAAATGATGTCGAGCGAAGATGATCCGCAATCACCCGGTGCGAGACATTCATATCGCCATAAGGATCAACCGAAGTTGCTTCGGCCGAGGCCTCAATCAAATCCTTCATCAGGTCGGTATCATAATTATCATGGCTGCCTTGTAAAAGCGCTGCGATACGCTCAAGCCCCATGCCGGTATCAATTGATTGCATTTCAAGCGGCACGCGGGATCCGTCTGCAAATTCTTCGTTTTGCATAAAGACAAGGTTCCAAATCTCAATAAACCGATCGCCATCTTCTTCTGGGGACCCCGGAGGCCCGCCCCAGATGTGATCGCCATGATCATAAAAAATTTCGGTGCAGGGCCCACAAGGGCCGGTTGGTCCCATGCGCCAAAAATTATCATCTGTTGCGATACGAATGATCCGATCATCGGGCAACCCGGCCGCTTTTTTCCAAATTTTAGCAGCCTCATCATCATCATGGAAAATGGTGACATACAGGCGATCTTTGTCGATCCCAAACTCTTTGGTAATCAATTCCCAGGCAAAAGGAATTGCATCGGATTTGAAATAATCGCCAAAGCTAAAGTTTCCCAGCATCTCGAAAAATGTATGATGGCGGGCGGTGTATCCAACATTGTCTAAATCATTGTGTTTACCGCCAGCGCGCACACATTTTTGCGCTGTTGTGGCGCGTTTGTAGTCACGTGTTTCCACCCCGGTAAACATATTTTTAAACTGAACCATGCCGGAGTTTACAAACATCAAGGTGGGATCGTTGCGCGGCACCAGAGGGCTGGATGGAACGATCTCATGCCCCTGCTTTGAGAAATAATTCAAAAAGGTAGAACGGATGTCGTTTAAACTGGGCATTTGGCTGGCTTTCAAACAAGTATTTTTCGTGTAGATGAGGTATAACCTAGGCCCATAATTGTCCACAGTTAACCGTTGATTGCCGCTTTGTGCATAGAAAAAGCCGCTGCAAATACAACAGCGGCTTGTTATTGACCTTTATTTGACCGGACTGCGTTAGGCTTCGATCACGTCATCGCCCTTTGAGCCCGCTTCAGATTTTGGAATTTCAAAATCAAGCCCATGCGCTGCGCGTATTTTATCTTCAATCTCATAAGCGATTTCCGAATTGTCTTTCAGATATATTTTGGCGTTTTCACGCCCCTGCCCAAGGCGCTCATCGCCATAGCTATACCAAGCGCCAGATTTTTCCACCACGCCGGCTTTGACACCAAGATCAAGCAGTTCACCCATTTTTGAAATGCCTTCACCATACATGATGTCAAACTCAACCTGTTTGAACGGGGGTGCAACTTTATTTTTAACCACTTTTACCCGGGTTGCATTGCCAACCACTTCATCGCGGTCTTTAATCGCACCAATGCGGCGAATATCAAGTCGCACGGAGGCATAAAATTTCAATGCATTGCCGCCTGATGTGGTTTCAGGGCTGCCAAACATCACACCAATTTTCATGCGGATCTGGTTGATAAAAATGACCATGCAATTGCTGCGGCTGATCGATCCGGTCAGTTTACGCATAGCTTGGCTCATCAGACGGGCCTGAACGCCCACACTGCTGTCGCCCATATCGCCTTCCAGTTCGGATTTTGGCGTGAGCGCCGCAACCGAATCGACCACAACCATGCTGACGGCACCCGAGCGAACAAGCGTGTCGGTAATTTCCAAAGCTTGCTCACCGGTATCCGGTTGACTGATCAGTAATTCATCAAGGTCCACGCCCAGTTTTCTTGCATAGAGCGGATCAAGTGCATGCTCGGCGTCTACAAAAGCACAAACGCCACCCTTTTTTTGCTCTTCGGCCACACAGTGCAATGTCAACGTTGTTTTGCCGGAACTTTCTGGGCCATAAACTTCGATAATGCGGCCTTTGGGCAATCCGCCTATACCCAAAGCGATATCCAATCCCAAAGACCCGGTCGATGTAGAATCGATTTCCTGGATCGGATTGTCTCCGCCCAGCTTCATAATCGAGCCTTTGCCAAACTGCCGCTCAATTTGTGCCAGTGCGCTGTCTAGCGCTTTTTGTTTTTCTGTGCCGCTCTTATTACTCATTGAAAGTATATCTGCCATTTTGTTTCGCCTTTCTTATTTCACAGCCACACCCCTAGGGCAATCACTGCATTGTTCCGCTCTTGTTCCCCTTATGAGACCAAAACAAGAACATTTCAAGAAAATTTTAATAAAAAGACTTTCAACTAAAAATGTTAAAGAGTAATGTAGAGCATCCAATTTTAATTTTTGGCATCACATTATGCTTGTATTTATTGAAAAAAACCTAGTTTTTCTGTCCATGCCGAAAACGGCATCCACTGCCTTTATTGCCGCATTGACGCCTTTTGCATCGATGATCATAAAATCACCACCCGGGGTAAAGCACATGGGTCTAAGGCGGTTCGACAAACGTATTCGGCCCCTTATTGAAAAACAGCAGCAAACTCAGCTCGAGACATTGGCAGTCATTCGTCATCCGATTGACTGGCTTGGAAGTTGGTATCGCTACCGCCAGCGCGATGCGATTAAAAATACACAAAATTCCACACAAGATATTAGCTTTAACACCTTTGTGCAGGAGTATATGCGCCAAAGCCCACCAGATTTTGCCAAAGTCGGAGATCAGGCAAAATTTTTGCAACCTGCAAAAGATGCCGCGCCCATCACACATATATTTCAATATGAAGATCAGTCAGGACTTAAGCAGTTTCTAGAACAGCGGTTGAAGGTTACATTTAAGCTTGAAAAAAAGAACGTATCCCCGAAAAAAAACCTTATCCTGCGGCCCGAAATCGAAGACCAACTGCACAAAAAATGCCGGCGCCAATTTGATATTTGGCAAAACGCCGGTCCGCATAAGCTTTAATGCATCTGATCGCTAACCGTGGCTGTTAATTGTTCAAGCGAAAATGGCTTTGGCAAAAACACCGAATTGGGAATCCGTGCCTGATGGGTTTGAAAATTATCCTCTGCATAGCCCGAAACAAATACCACGCCGACATTGGGGCGATCGGCCAAGGCTTCTTTGACCCAACTGGGCCCATCAAGACCAGGCATAACCACATCTGTGACAAAGACATCAATTTTTAGACTTTGATCGCTGAGCGTACTCAACGCTTCTTCGCCTGAGCAGGCCTCGATCACTTTAAAGCCCCGCAACTGTAAAGCCCGCGCCGCAAAGGTTCGAACGGTTGCTTCGTCTTCGACCAACAAAATTACATTTTCACGAACTTCACGGGTCGGCTTGGGCGGCCGAGCGACAGGCATGGGTACAGGGGGTAAATTGGCAGCACTGGCTGGCAACAATAAGGTAAATTTCGTACCCTTTGCCACTTCACTGTCGACAAAAATATAACCACCGCTTTGCTTCACAATTCCGTAAACTGTCGACAGCCCTAGGCCCGTTCCTTCACCGGTTCGTTTGGTGGTATAGAACGGCTCAAATATTTTTTGAACTTTATCTGCCGCAATCCCGCAGCCCTGATCCGATACAGTTACGGATACATATTGGCCAGGCTCGACCACCACACGGTCCCGCGAAACAGGTGCAGTAATGTTGGTTTCGGCCGTTGAAATAACGATTTGTCCACCTTGCGGCATTGAATCACGCGCATTCACCACCAAATTCATAAGCACCTGTTCCAATTGCCGTTTATCGGCCCGAACCCGGCGCAAAGCCGGGTCATAATTAAGGCATAGCTCAACCTTTTCACCAACCAACCGGTTTAGCAAATGGGTAAAATCCGACAGCATTTCCCGAATATCCAAATGTTCCAAACGCAGGGTTTGTTTGCGCGAAAACGCCAAAAGCTGCGCAACCAAGGCCGCGGCCCGATTGGCGTTTTGGTTGATCTGCATCAGGTCAGAGTAATTTTGATCTTCTGGGCAATGGCGCAGTAACAACAAATCACAATGGCCAGAAATGGCGGTGAGAAGGTTATTAAAATCATGGGCAACGCCGCCAGCCAATTGTCCAATGGCCTGCATTTTTTGGCTTTGAACAAACTGTGCCTCTAGAGTTTTAAGTTCGGTGGCATCGCTTAAAACCGCAATCAAAGAAGGATCACCGGGTTCTGAGCTTCGATTAAGCGCAACCTGAACATAAATTTCCGAAGCATGGCGCGTCAAACGTAGAAATTCGGGATGTTTCAACCCCCGCCCCAAAAGCGCATCATCCAGCCAATCTGCAATCGAACGCCCTAGGCCTTCCATCAATTCCGACAAAAGCGGGGCCTCATCTGCCCTAATTCCCAAAAGATCACAGGCGATTTGATTTGCGCAGACAATGCGCCCGCTGGCCACCAGTTTGATCATTGGAACCGGCAATGCCTCGATATCCGCCTGCCCCCCATTTGAGTGCGCAACATCGCTGTCTGGCGTCAGCAGTAAAATTTGAAACCGCCCGGAACTTAAAGGCTGGCGCATGACAAAATATTGCTCTGTACCGAATTGGGTCTTTACATAATTAATAGCGCCCCAATGGATATTCACATCAAAAAATAATCCCGACAGCGAAGTTAAACTGGATCCAATTAATTTTTTCGCGGCAGAGTTCATACGCCATACCTCACCTGACGCAGTTACCGTCAAACTGGGAACATGATCAAAGAAGCGCGTTTCTGTCATCAGCTGCGGTCCACGGTGCAAAAGCCATCGAAAGACTTGGTGCAATCTGCCTTTGGGACGCTGAGCGAAAATTGAATTGATTTTTCAAAAAGGACGGCCGATTTATCAATGTTGCGTTGCATGTGGTATCCTTGCTTGATTCTTCAGTCCCATAACGCCAGCCAATGGTTAAGCTGATGTTAACGCCTTAATTACAACTTTAGGTTGTTTATTGCAAATTATCCGTTTTGCAAGACGGCGAAAAAGAATCCGTCCCCGTCAGAACCGGGAAAAAACTGCTGCGATTTCACCAGCGACCAATGGCTGTGCTGTTTTAAAAATCGACTGATATGCTGACCATTTTCCCGATCAAGAACCGAGCATGTGGCATAGAGCAAAACGCCATTTGGGCTCACCAGAGCGGCCGCATTGGACAGGATGTCAAACTGGCTTATCAAAAGATCATTCAACTGGTCCGCGCCAAGCCTCCATTTGCCGCTTGGGTCTCGGCGCCATGCCCCGCTGCCAGAGCAGGGCACATCGCAAAAAACCAAACCGTATTTTGTTTGCTGGATCTGATCCGTAGTCTTGAGCACAATATCTGCTTGGGCGCGCTTAGCGCGAACAGGAAGGTCCTTCATCCGCGACGCCAACGCGTCATGGGCATGGACTTTTTTACCCAGCCAAGCGGCCAGTGCCAAAGCCTTGCCGCCTCCGCCGGCGCAATAATCAAGAACCGGCCCCTTAATTTCTGATATCAGCGCACAGACACTGGCTTGGCTAGAGGCATCTTGCAATTCGACCAATCCCTGCCTGTAACTGTCTGACTGAGCGACTTTTCGCGCCCCATCTATGACTTTAAGCGCGGTCGGCACAGAGGGGTGGATTTCGGTATTTATACTTTCATCACGCAACTTTTGGGAGGCTGCTTCACGCGTTGTTCGGGCGATATTGACCCGCAGGAAAACCGGTGCACGTTGGCGCAAATTGCCGGCCACCAGCTGTGCATCATCTGTTAAATCTTGACACCAAATTGGCCAAAGCCAGTCTGGGATATCAAACTGTTCAGCCTCAGAGCTGAAATCGCTTTGCTCTTGTTCTTTCGCAGACAAAGTTTCGGGCGCAAACCGATCACCGGTAAATATGCTCTGGGGATCAATACCTTGCTGGCGAAGTGCAGCAATCATAATAGGGCGACCGCTCATGCCGCCGCCGCAAGCTGCATATGACCTTAAATGGCGCAGAGCGTCATAGACATGATCGCGCACCGCTGCGCGATCACCAGATCCGGCATATCTGCTGCGCCGTGCCCACGCGGTCAAAGCCATCTCGCCCGACCGCCCGGTCAGAAAGTCATCGATCACCTCAATAGCGGCCTGAACACGGGCTGCGGGCGTCATCGACTACATGATCCGGTAATTGGGGCTTTCGCGGGTGATCTGAACGTCATGCACATGGCTTTCTTTCAGACCCGCACCGGTGATTTTCACGAACGAGCAGTTTGTCCGCATCGCTTCGATTGTTCTGCACCCGGTATATCCCATGGCCGCCCGCAACCCGCCAACCATCTGGTGAATGACCGTATTGGCTGACCCTTTATAGGGCACCTGCCCTTCAATGCCTTCGGGCACCAATTTATCGCCCGCCACATCCTTTTGAAAATAGCGATCCGCAGAGCCGCGCGCCATTGCCCCAAGCGAGCCCATGCCACGGTACGACTTAAATGACCGCCCCTGATAGAGGATCACCTCACCAGGGCTTTCATCGGTCCCGGCGACCATTGAGCCAACCATTGCACAGGATGCTCCGGCGGCGATTGCTTTTGCAAAATCACCGGAAAACTTAATGCCGCCATCGGCTATGACCGGCTTATTGCCGGCCGCCCCCGCGCAATCCATAATCGCTGTCAGCTGCGGCACCCCAACCCCGGCCACCATCCGCGTTGTGCAAATCGATCCCGGCCCGATGCCCACTTTAATCGCATCTGCACCCGCACCAATCAGCGCCCGTGTAGCTTCCGCTGTGGCGACATTGCCCGCAACAACTTGAACCGTATTGGAAAGCTTTTTAATCCGCTCTACCGCTATGGCAACACCATCAGAGTGACCATGCGCTGTATCAACCACTACCATATCCACGCCAGAATCAATCAAGGCTTCACTTCGGGCAAATCCGGCGTCTCCAACAGTTGACGCCGCCGCAACACGCAACCGGCCCAGATCATCTTTGCAAGCAGTTGGGTTTAAAACCGCCTGTTCGGTGTCTTTCAGGGTCAGCAAACCCGTCAATTTTCCCGATTGATCCGTCACCAGAAGCTTTTCAATCCGACGCGCCTTCATGAGGCTGATCGCTTCTTGCCGGTCTGCCGGCTCGTGTAGAATTGCCAGATTATCGGCGCTCATCATCACCCTAACAGGGGTTTTGTCATAACTAGCAAAGCGCATATCTCGGTTGGTCACGATGCCAACAACGCGCCCGTCACTATCCACAACCGGAAAGCCGGTCACATTATAGCGTTCTTGCAGGGCTTTTGCGTCTGCCAGTGTTTGATCTGGCCGTAAGGTAATCGGATTATAAACAATCCCGCTTTCAAAGCGTTTTACGCGGCGCACCTCGCGGGACTGCGCTTCGATATCAAGGTTGCGGTGAATAACCCCCATGCCTCCGGCCTGAGCCATGGTAATGGCCATTTGGGCCTCGGTGACGGTATCCATCGCTGAGCTGAGCAACGGTATGTTTAACGAAATGCTTTGGGTTACTTTAGTACGCGTATCAGCTGTGGTGGGCAAAACATCCGAAGCGGCTGGCACCAGCAATACATCATCAAAAGTAAGAGCCTCGCGAATCTGCATCAATCTATCCTCATGGCAGGGAACACTTGGCAGTTTCCTATTTCACGGTTATGGCAAAAAGAAAAGAGGCAATAGAGCCCTAAATGCGGTTTTATAATTTGCGCCAAGTCGGCGCTTGCACTTAAAAGGCTCAAACATCATGGTGAGGCAAGCACTTTCAAGGCGAGGGAACACAATATGAGCGAACACGGCTACTCAAAAGGGCGTCTGGATTTGCCATTCGTGGGTATATCGACCTTTGGCAAGCGGCCCTATGTGGCGGACTGGTCCGCTCTTGATGCAGATGTGGCCGTTCTTGGAGCGCCGTTTGATGGCGGCACACAATGGCGCGCAGGTGCGCGGTTTGGCCCGCGCGGCGTCCGCGAGGCTTCAACTTTGTTCAGTTTTGGCCATGCCGGAGCCTATGATCACGAAGATGACGCAACCTATTTGCCCGGCGACGTGCGCATTGTTGATATGGGCGATGCGGATATTGTTCATACCGACACGCTTAAAAGCCACGCCAATATTGAAACCGGCGTGCGCGCTGCCTTGGCCGCAGGGGCTGTGCCAGTTGTTATTGGCGGAGACCATTCGGTAAACATCCCCTGTATAAACGCCTTTGATGGGCATGATCCTTTTCATATCCTGCAAATTGATGCCCATCTGGATTTTGTCGATGAACGCCATGGCGTGCGCTTCGGCCATGGCAACCCGATGCGTCGGGCTGCAGAAAAACCCTATGTATCCGGACTTACGCAAGTTGGCATCCGCAATGTCAGCTCAACCGCAAAAGAAGGCTATGAAGATGCGCGCCAGATGGGATCGGATATTCTGTCTGTGCGTCAAGCGCGTCAATTGGGGTCTTTGGCTGTAACCGAGCGTCTGCCGCAGGGCGCCAAAATTTACCTTACCATTGATATTGATGCTTTTTGCCCGTCAATCGCACCGGGAACGGGCACCCCAAGTCATGGGGGTTTTCTGTATTATGAAGTATTGGAAATCTTGCAGCATGTGGCCCAAAGGCATGAAATTATCGGCATAGACCTTGTCGAGGTTGCCCCAGATTATGATCCGAGCGGGTCAACCAGCATCTTGGCAGCGCAGCTTTTGCTAAACACACTTGGGTTTATTTTCCATGCCAAATCCAACCCATAACAAAGGATGCCGCCAATGATCTATTTTATGACGTTTGCGATCTTTCCTTGTCCTAGATACACCCTATGATTTGCTCTCAGAATATTGTCGCAAGTAAAAGGCATCCAGCATGAGCCAAGATCCTCTTGTGGTGTTCACACCGTCGGGAAAACGTGGGTATTTTCCAAAGGGCACACCTGTTTTAACGGCGGCGCGCCAGCTTGGTGTCGACCTTGACAGTGTGTGCGGTGGACGCGGCATCTGCAGCAAATGCCAGATTACGCCGTCCTATGGGGAATTTCCAAAACACGGGGTCACAGCCATAGAAGGCGCGCTGTCTGAATGGAATGCCGTTGAGCAGCGCTATGATGATAAGCGCGGGCTTGCCAAAGGCCGCCGCTTGGGCTGTCAGGCAAAAATTGAAAACGACATCGTCATTGATGTTCCTGCTGAAAGTCAAGTTCACAAACAAGTGATACGCAAAGCCGCCAGCGAACGCGCAATCGAAATGAACCCAGCAACAAAGCTATATTTCGTCGAGGTGGCCGAGCCGGATATGCATGAGCCCAGCGGTGATCTTGAACGTTTGGGCGAAGCGTTAAAATCCCAGTGGGGACTGGGTGATGTAACGGCTGATTTACGGGTTATCGGAAAATTGCAACCGACGCTCCGCAAAGGCAAGTGGCAAGTGACTGCTGCCATTTTTCAAGATCACAAAGAGGATACCGGACAGATTATCGAGCTTTGGCCAGGATTGCACGAAGACGGGATTTTTGGACTGGCAATAGATCTTGGATCAACAACAATTGCGGCCCACTTAACAGATTTGCGCAGCGGCGAGGTTGTGGCCAGCTCTGGCCTGATGAACCCTCAAATCCGCTTTGGTGAAGACCTGATGAGCCGCGTGAGCTACGCCATGATGAACCCCGGCGGTGATCTTGAAATGACCGCTGCGGTGCGCGAGGCCATGAACACACTGATCACAGAGATCGCAAACGAAGCCGGGATCGCCAGCGCATTAATCGTTGAGATTGTCTTTGTCTGCAATCCGGTCATGCATCACCTTTTGCTAGGCATAGATCCGGTTGAGCTTGGCCAAGCGCCTTTTGCATTGGCCACATCCGAGGCCCTATCCTTTGCGGCAAGGGATTTAGAGCTAAGCGCCGTAAATGGGTCTGCACGCAGCTATATCCTACCCTGTATCGCGGGACATGTGGGCGCAGATGCAGCCGCCGTGGCCCTGTCAGAAGAGCCCGGCCAGTCGGAAGATTTGGTTTTGGTGGTCGATGTGGGAACAAATGCAGAAATTTTGCTTGGGGATCAAACGCGGGTTCTTGCTTGCTCATCGCCGACAGGGCCCGCTTTTGAAGGCGCACAGATCAGCTCAGGCCAACGTGCAGCCCCCGGCGCTATTGAAAAAATTGAAATTGATCCTGCGAGCAAAGATCCGCGTTTTCGCGTTATCGGTTGTGATTTATGGTCTGATGAGCCCGGCTTTGACGCTGCTACGGCGAGCTCGGGCATTACCGGTATTTGCGGCTCTGGCATTATCGAAGCGGTGGCCGAATTGCGCATGGCTGGCTTGATGGACGATAGCGGTTTACTGGGCTCAGCCGAGGCGACAGGCACGCCGCGGATGATCCCGGATGGGCGCACCCATAGCTATGTTGTTCACGATGCAAGCGCGACCGGCGGCCCCATGATTTCGGTAACACAAGGCGATATTCGCGCCATCCAGCTTGCCAAATCGGCGCTTTATGCCGGCGCCCGGCTTTTGATGGATGAAATGGGTGTCGATAAAGTCGACCGGGTAGTGTTGGCAGGCGCCTTTGGCGCGCATATTTCAAGCAAACACGCCATGGTATTGGGAATGATACCCGATGTCCCTTTGAATAAAGTTTTCTCGGCAGGCAATGCCGCTGGCACAGGTGCGCGCATCGCGCTTTGCAACAAACAGGCCCGCGCTGATATCGAGCGTATTGTGCGCCAAATCGTCAAAGTTGAAACCGCAATCGAGCCGAAATTTCAAGAGCACTTTGTCGCCGCGAATGCAATTCCACATAAAACAGATGCATTCGAGGAACTTTCTAAAGTTGTCAGCCTTCCGACGGTTTCGTTCAACACGGGCTCAGAAAGCAGCAAAGGCGGCCGCAGACGGCGACGGCGGGACTAATCGCCATCAAATCCCTAAAGCAGCTCTTTTCGCAAAACATCCGCATAGGCGCGATAGCTCGCTTGCTTTTCCGGATCAAACTTATCCCAGGTTCGATAGATATTCCCTAACCGAGGATTGCCCCGAAGCTTGTCTGAATTTCGATCCAGAAAGTCCCAGTAAAATGTATTGAACGGACAGGACCCCGGGCCGGTTTTTTCTTTGACATTATAATGACAGGACGCGCAGTAATCTGACATCTTGTTGATGTAATTGCCGCTGGATGCATAGGGTTTAGACGCCACCACACCGCCATCTGCAAACTGGCTCATGCCCATTGTGTTTGGCAATTCAACCCATTCAATGGCATCTGCATAAACCGCCAAGTACCATTCATGCACCTGAAACGGATCTATGCCCGCAATCAAAGCAAAATTGCCGGTTACCATCAACCGCTGGATATGATGCGCATAGGCGGTTTTTTTTGTCTGGGTCACGGCTTGGCGCACACATTCCATTTTGGTTTCACCCGTCCAGAAAAAGGATGGCAGATGATGATGAGCCTCTAAAAAGTTTTCAGATTTAAACTCCGGCATACGCAGCCAATAGATGCCACGCATATATTCGCGCCACCCCAACACTTGGCGCAAATAACCTTCCACAGAATTTAGAGGAGCCGTGCCGTCATAGTACGCTTGAACGATGTGCCGGCACACCTCATCTGGCTCTAACAGCCCCGTGTTGAGATAAAGCGAAATCAAACTGTGATAGAGATAATTTTCGTCACGCAGCATCGCATCTTGGTAAGTTCCAAAATCAGCAAGGGAATAGCGGATAAAATACTCAAGAGCCTGCCGCGCCTGCCCGCGCGTGACGGCAAATTCAAACGGTTCTAAATCGCCAAAGTGATCTGAGAAATGCGCATCAACATATGCAAGAACAGACTTGGTTTCGGCATCGGGAACAAAAGTAAGCGGACCGGGAAACGTTAGCCCTTTGGGGGCTTTTTTTCGGTTGTCATGGTCAAAATTCCACTGTCCCCCAACGGGTTCTTCGCCGTCCATCAAAAAGCCGGTTTTTCTGCGCATGATCCGATAGAAGTTTTCCATCCTAAGCTGCCGCCTGCCCTGCGCCCATTCTGCAAATTCAGAGCGGCTACAAAAAAAACGCTCATCGCGTCGAACTTCAAATGGGACCGCCAGCGTTTTTGAAAGCTCAGCGTATAATTGCTCTATGCGCCACTCACCCGGCTCGATACCCACCACCAGATCAGGTTGGCATCTTTCAGCTTGGCTTTGAATTTCTTCACGCAAATTGCCCCTGTTATCTGCAGCATCGATGGTTGTATAAGACACTGTCCACCCATCTGCCCTAAGCTCTTTTGCAAAGTGTCGCATAGCCGCAAAGTGAAATGCTATTTTCTTTTTATGGTGGGCTACATAGGTGGCTTCACCCAAAACCTCGGCCATCATGACCTGATCTGTTTTTTGATCCGCAAAACGCAGTAAAGACGGGGACAGTTGGTCCCCGAGCAATACAATTAGTCGCGTGCACATGAAAGCGCCGTCCTGATTTACTGCGATGCTTTGGCAATGGCCTTTCTTAAGGTATTGGCTTCGGCGCAGCTGGATGAACAATACTGGATTATCTTGGACAAATTGTTTTTTGCATTTTCCATTTGCCCCAATTCAAGAAACAGCTCACCCTGATATTCCAAGGCCCCGAGATGCCGGGGGTTAAGGGCCAAGGCCTGTTCGTAATGCCGACCAGCAATTTCAAATTCCCCCTGTTTACGCGCACTAAACCCCAGTAAGTTTTGACGATCATCCTCAGGTGCACCAACGATACTTTGTAGGCTTTGATAGGCATCAGCATACCGTTTTTGCTTAAGAAATTGGTTTGCTGCCTGCAAGACACCCACAGTGGGCGAGGAATAATCCGAGCTTCCAACAGCCAAAGAAGTTGTGCCAAGCGATATGATAAACGCCGCAGTCCAGATCGATTTCATCATGTTTACCTCATCTAAATTTCCCTAAACAATGAAATAATTTTCGGAAACCAAACGTCAAGACTGTACCCAAATTTAAATATCAGTCTCTAGATAATGTTAAAAAATATGCTTGAAACAAATAAATTAATGAAGCTTCGCTGCTGAACACAGGTTCACGTATTGACAGATTATTGGTTATTTAACGCTTTTTAAATAATATTAGATTTTTTATTAATTTTTATATTAACTGAAATTATTAAATTAAATCAACAATAGGAGACACTAATGTCTGAAAATTTTGTCACAGTTACCGCCGCAAACTGCCCTGCAGAAAATCGTTCTGCTGCGCTTGAGCAAATGGCAAGAGTTGCCAAAGATGCAAAATCAGCCGAAGCCAGCCGCGTCACCTATGGCGCCACCTTAAGTGGGCTCAATCCCGGCGCTTTGGTTTTTATTCAGTTTTTCGATAGCCTATCTGGTTTTGAAAATGTCATGGGAGCGTTTGCAAATTCCTCAGCCTATGCCGGAATCTTAAACCTTGGTGTCGAGGTTTATTTGCGTAACATAGCTAAATTGAGCGATGTCGCCTATACACCTAAATTGGACCCAAGGCCAAATTATCTGGTGATGACAAAAGGTAAATCATCAACCGCAAACGCTGAATTGACTGCCATGATGCAAGATTGCACCGGTGTATTTGCACAGAGCGGCGCTCAGACCTTTCGCTTTGGCCAAATTTTGACAGGTGACAACCCCGGCCAATACTTATTAGGCATTACCTACCCCTCGATGGACGCCATTCAAAATGCCTATGATGCGCTGCCCTCAAACCCGGCAGTGCAAAAGGTATATTCCGCAATTGATGTTAATATGCGTTCGATTATTCAAATTCACGGAATGGCCTGAAAAACTAATTTTAAAAATTCGATCAAGAGCCATATTTACTTTGGCTTTTGATTATTGATTTTATATTGAAAATTGCATCAATTAAAAAATTGTTCGGAAATAAAATTTAATAATCGCTAAATTTACTTTTATTTAGTATTTATTTTATCAAACAGGATTGTTTTTATATAATAAAATGTGATTTCATGACGCAAATCAATTCAGAGGGTATTTATGATCCGAATAACAAGCAGTGGACTTTTAGCTTTGATCTGCTTTGCACAGATCGGTTTCGCCAATCCTGTAGAAAAATTTGGCCAATCCGACAAAGCCGAACAAATTCGGATTTGTCAGGATATGTATATGGCTTTCAGCACCAAGGGATCATTTCATAACATTCGAAAGGATGAAACCCATGCTGAGTTATGGCAAGCCTTTGATGCACGCTCAAAGCATGGTTTTTTTTGCAAGTTTAATGTTAAAAAAGTGCAGTTCACTTTTCAGGCAGGCGGAAACTGGCGTTATTTCCCAACCCTTGAACCTGTTGAGTTTGAACAATCTGTGAAGGAACTAAATCAAGTCGCAAAGGCATCGCAAGGACAATTGCGGTAAATGCAATGCTGGCAAAGCCGCTGCTTTCCCATAGTTCTATAAATGCGTCTAAAGAGCCATCTAAGTGCAAATATCTTATGCTTTAAGTTGCAGCATTTTGCCGCACTTAAAGCTCTTCCCCTGATGATACTTTTGTCATTTATTGTTAGCTGCAGGCCTTTGAACGTATTTTCAGCGCATCGGTCAAAATATATTTGATTTAAACTGACGGAAAACCTGTGGGAATTTCTGAAAGTCAATCCGCAGAGTGAAGCATTGATGTTTTGTTCGTAAATAACCAAAATTACTATCATCACGGCAGGAGAACTTGATTTCATGCCTCTCTTGAAAGATCATCCTTTACGAATTGAAATGGCAAATGAGATGCACGCGCGCCCATTTCCATCTTTGAGCGCGCCCTCAAGCGTGGCATTTCTAGCATTGATGCACCCAACAGAGGCAGCAACGCGGGACCGTGCTCTTGATCGAGCCCAATTGATCAAACTGCTGGATCGTTTTGGCGCGCCACACCCCCACCCCAATGCAACGCATTATTCCGAAACTTTGGGCCGATATAATCTTAAATGGGAACAACATACCGAGTTTGTAACCTATACCTTATTTCACGACGGCCTTTCCGAGCGCGCCTTTGATCCTGCAGAATTTTCCGGCTTTCCAGAGGAATGGGTTTCAACGTTACAGGACGTCTCTGTAACCTCGATTAATCTACGTGTCGAACAACGACCCGATGATGCTACAATTCAGAAGTGTCTAAAAAATTGGTTTGTCCAAGAGAGTGTCGCCGTAAGCTCAGTACTAGACGGCGCGGCGGTAGTCGCTGGTGATTTTCGTCTTGATGCAAGTGGCCATCAGCGCTTTGCGGTCTTTATTTCAAAAGGTACCGGCAGTCGGCGTATTGGCCGAATTGTCCAAAGAATTTGTGAAATTGAGACCTATAAAGCCATGTCAATGCTCGGCTTTTCAGCCGCGCAAAATATGAACAACGAGATGGCACAGATTAACACCAAACTCAGCGCCTTGATGTCTGACATGACACATCCAGAAAGCTCCGCTGAAGTGACGCTTAAAGCGTTGTTAAACGTTTCAGCTGAACTTGAACATATATCCGCTCAAAGCGCGTTTCGCTTTGGAGCAACCGGAGCTTACGAAGCCATTGTGAACCAGAGAATTGCCGTTTTACGTGAAGAGCGCTTCCAAGGGCGGCAGACCTTCCGTGAATTTATGCTTCGACGTTATGATCCGGCCATGCGCACGGTAGCCTCCTGTCAGAAAAGGCTTGTAACAATGGCCAATCGTGCCATGCGATCGGGTGATTTGCTTCGGACCCGTGTTGATGTTGAACGCTCAGCGCAAAACCAAGAGCTGCTCAAAAGTATGGATCGACGCGCTGATCTACAATTGCGATTGCAGAAAACCGTCGAAGGTCTATCAGTCGTGGCGATCAGCTATTACGCAGTTTCTTTGACCGGCTATCTGACCTATCCACTTGCCGCTCATTTAGGGGTCAGCAAAGGGACGCTCACCGCAGCTTTAACCCTTCCAGTTGTGGCATTGGTCTGGTGGGCTATGCGGCGGATACGCAATCAAATGACATGACTGGCCCAAGTTCTTTTAACATTTAAGAACCCAGTTTCCTTGGCCCCCTATTAGCTTATGCTTATCTGCCGCGAATACGCGGATCCATGGCATCGCGCAGGCCATCGCCAAGATAATTGATGCTAAGAACGGTCAAAGAAATTGCCAAGCCGGGCCATAAGACACGCTCGGGATAGAGCTGTAGATAATTTACCGCATCGTTGAGCAAGCGGCCCCAAGTTGGAAAGTCGGGTGGAAACCCAAGACCCAAGAACGACAGTGCGCTTTCAGTAATGATCGCATTGGCAATCCCCAAGGTCGCAGAGACCAATATCGGCGAAAGCACATTGGGCAGTATATGGCGCAATATAATCTGACGGTCTTTGGTTCCTATTGAACGGGCAGCAAGAACAAACTCTCGTTCTTTCAACGCAATCACATCACCGCGGACAATGCGCGCTGTTGGCATCCAACTGGTGATCCCGATGGAAACAACGATCAAAACAAACATGCCGTTTTCGGGTCCATAAGCCTCACTTAGCGGCTCACGGAATAAAAGCATCATCACAAGCAGCACAGGTAAAATCGGCAGTGAAAGAAACAGATCGGTAAAGCGCATCAAAACGCCGTCAAGACGACGATAGTATCCAGCCGCCACCCCGATCAAAGTGCCCAGTGTCAGCGAAAGTGCCATCGCAGCAATGCCAACGGAAATAGACGTCTGGCCACCTGCAATCATACGCGCAAAGGTATCACGCCCCAATTGATCCGTTCCGAACGGATGGGCCCAACTAGGGTTTTGATTGCGCAGGCGGATGTTGACTTCATTGGCCTCAAATGGCCAAACCCAAGGCCCCACCATAACCAACAGAACAATTGTGAAAAAGATTATGCCGCCTATTAAGGCGCCTTTGTGCTTTATAAATTGGTCCCAAACATCACGCCATTTGCTGCGCGCGGGTTGCTGAGGAAGTGGCTCGGCGGTGTTAGTCATAGCGTATCCTCGGATCCAAAAGTCCGTATAAAATATCTGCGATTAGGTTAAAGAACACAATCAGAAATGCGAATATAAAGGTGAGCGTCTGAACCGTTGGCAGATCATTGGCATAGATTGCACCGATGAGCTGTTGGCCGATACCGTTCACTTTAAAAATTTGCTCCGTAATGATCGCGCCGCCAAAGATAGCCGGCAGACCAAGCGCAATGACTGTCACAACGGGGATCATTGAGTTGCGCAGCACATGAACCATCACCACTGTCCACTCGCTAAGGCCTTTGGCCCGTGCAGTTCGCACATAGTCCTGGTTTAGGTTATCAAGCATGGATGCACGCATATAGCGGCTGATTTGGGCAGTGGTTTGCAGCGCAAGCACCATCACCGGCAAAACCATCTGCTGTAATTGAACAACAAAACTGTCCCAATCAATCACTTGGTGCAATGTATCATAGGTCGACGGCAACCATCCAAGCTGCACCGCAAAGATTACAATAACCAAGGGCCCAGTGAAAAATGGCGGGATCGAATAGCCAATCATTGTGATAAACGTACCGGCCTGATCAAAAACCGAATAATGCCGATAGGCAGAATAAATTCCAATCGGCAGCGCGATTAAAATGCCCACCACATAGGACATCCCAACCACCCATAGGGTTTGCGGAATTCTTTGGATGACGATATCCATCACCGGGCTACGGGTTTGCCAGCTGATCACGCGCAGATCGCCTTCGGAAAATGTCGTTCCAAAATAGTGATCAACCAAAACCTGCGGTTCAATCCAGAAAAACTGCATCAACCATTTGGCAAATTGGATGTAAAGAGGTTGGCCAAGACCCAAGGCCTCGCGCATTTTCTCTTTGACTTCTGGGGGTACGGTCAATGGCACCTGTGCCATCGGATCGTTTGGCGCAAGATTTAGCAGCAGAAAAATAACCAAACTGATGAACAAAAGCGTCGGGATCGAGATCAGCAGACGACGAATAGTGAATGTCAGCATTTAGTGACGCCTTAGTAATTCAGATCAAAGGAAAGCTGCGCCCGACAAAATGAAGGGCGCAGCCAGTAACGTTAGTCTTTAGTCGATACGATACCAGTCGGCAACGTTCCAAAGTTCTGAATCAAAGGTGTTCAGAACCACACCGCCAAGCGAGTTGGCGTGTGCAGAAATACGACCACGATCCACAAGAGGAACAATCGTATAGCTCTGGTTGGTCAGCATGCTTTGCATCATACGGCCAAGTTCACCACGACGGTTAATGTCGCTGGTACGCGCCATTTCATCAATCATCTTGTCATACTCAGGATCACAGAAACGGTTGATGTTTTCACCTTGCCACTGGCTTTCAGGCTTCGGCTCGTTGCCGCAGCGATAGGCAGCCAGATAGGCTTGTGGGTCGGTTCCGTCAAACACGTTGGCGTACATTTCCACATCGGCATAGAACTTCTGGAATGTGTCAGGCGAACCTGGATCACCACCAAAGAACACAGACGCGTTCAGGTTACGCAATTCGGTTTCAACACCGATTTGGCCCCACCACTCTTTGATAAGAGCTTGGAAATCCTGACGCACAGCGTTGGTCGATGTTTGATACAGGATCGACAGACGCACACCATCTTTGGCGCGAATGCCATCACCGCCGCGCGCCCAGCCTGCTTCGTCGAGCAATGCGTTTGCGCCTGCGATATCTTGTGTCAAACAATCGGTGTTGCCTGTTGCATAGATGGCTGGTGCTGGAACCAGATCACAGGTTGGACGACCTGCAGGACCATAGCCGATTTCAACGAGCAATGGACGGTCAATCGCCATAGACAGCGCTTTACGTACATTGATATCGCTCAGGAACGGGTGCGGTGCTTTGCGTGTGGCACGCGTATCAGCATCCAGATCAGGCGATGGATCGGTCATATTCATTTCCAGACGCTCAACAAGCGCCCCAAATCCTGAAATCGGAGTACCTTTGCCGCCTTCTTTCATTTTTGCAATCACGTCCGGTGCAAGTTGTAGGTTCCAAGCATAATCAAATTCGCCTGTTTCCATCACCGCACGACCGGCTGCCATGGCATCGCCGCCACCTTTAAATGTCAGCGTTGCAAATGCAGGCTTGCTTGCATCACGGTAGTTGTCGTTGGCTTCCATTTGAATCACGTCATTTGGACGGAATTCTGTCACCACAAACGGACCGGTGCCAATTGGACCAAAGTTTTCATCGGTACAATTTGGCGCTGCAGCACCCATACAGTTTTCAAACTGTGCTTTTTGGATAATCGGAGTCTGACCGCCTACGAAAGGCCCATAAGGGTTGGGCTTTGGTTGGTTAAAGCTGACTTTTACAGTCAAATCGTCAACCACATCTACCGAGGTCACACCATCAAATTTCGCCAGCTGCGCACAGCCGCCTTCTGGGTGCATACAGTATTCTGCCGTGAATTTAACATCCGCTGCAGTGACGGCTGATCCATCAGACCAGACCAGGCCACTTTTCAGCGTCCAAGTGATCGATGTCAAATCTTCGCTCACACCGCCATTGGCAACGGTAGGAATTTCCTCTGCCAAATATGCAACCATAGCACCTGTTTGGTCAAAGCGGCCCAATGGCTCGATGACAAGACTAGATGATTCGATGTCCTTTGTTCCCCCGGACAGATATGGGTTCAAGATCGACGGAGCTTGCCAGTAAATAATACTGACGTTGCCATCTGAGCCACGCTCAGCGAAACTGGCCGGTGCAAAAGCACAGGCAGCCACGGCCCCCATCATAAGTGATTTGATTTTCATTTAAACCTCCTTGCGGTTTTCACATCAGGCAAAACATTAAACATAAGTTATAATTTTCCCCATTTTCTTTCGATCGTATTGCTTTCCGAACCCCGCGCATGTGAGCGCTAACTGTTTGGACTACGACCATTGGACTATCGAAACAGACTTTTCCCAAAATGCAAGCCCAAATGCTACAAGAAATCATCAATAAAGAGGTTGACGGAATAAAATTCCTGTTTTGCAATATCGCAAGACTTAGAATTTTAGCGATGTGTTTGACATCAATAGACTCAATTCGCTACCAATACTTTCTAAAGTATAGGAACACTAAAATGCTGGATCACCCCAAAACACCCATCGCAAACTTTGAAAACCTTCGGGTTGAATTTGAAACCAAAGACGGAACTGTGGTTGGGGTTGAGGATGTCTCTTTTGATATTAACGCAGGCGAAACCGTTTGTGTTGTCGGAGAATCAGGTTCCGGAAAATCGGTTTCATCGCTGTCCATGATGCGGTTGGTCGAGTTTGGCGGCGGACGTCTTGCGGGCGGCAAACTTGAATTTGACCGAAAAGATTCTGGTTTGGTTGACGTCACAAAGGTGGATCAGTCGTTAATGCGCACAATTCGCGGCAACGAAATTGGCATGATCTTTCAAGAGCCGATGACCGCTCTTAACCCAGTGTTTACTGTGGGCCGCCAATTGACCGAAGGCCTCAGAGTCCATAAGGGAATGAGTAAATCACAAGCGACGCAGCAGGCGCTTGATCTGCTGCAGCAGGTGCGCATCCCCGAACCCGAGCGCCGGCTAAAGCAATTTCCGCACGAACTATCGGGCGGCATGCGCCAACGGGTGGTGATCGCCATGGCACTGGCTTGCGAGCCAAGATTGCTGATTGCTGATGAGCCGACCACAGCGCTTGATGTCACCATTCAGGCCGAAATCCTTGCCCTTATTGATCGGCTCAAGCGTGAAACCGGCACGGCCGTTATGTTTATCACCCATGATATGGCGGTGGTGGCACAGATGGCAGACCGTGTTGTTGTGATGTACCGCGGCAATAAAGTGGAAGAAGGCCCGGTTGAGCAGATTTTCAAAGACCCAAAGCATAGCTATACCCAATCGCTGCTGGCGGCGGTTCCAAAACTTGGCGAGATGGCAGGCAAGGAATTGCCGGAACCCATGCGCCTTTTTGGCGATGAAAACACCGTTCGCAACCCTATAAAAGGCACAAATGAACCGCTGCTAGAGGTTAAAAACCTTGTGACCCGCTTTCCGGTAAAGGGTGGTATTTTACGGCGCACAGTGGCCAATGTGCATGCTGTCGAGGATGTCTCGTTTACATTAATGAAAGGGCGCACCCTGGCTTTGGTGGGCGAATCTGGCTGCGGCAAATCCACAGTTGGGCGATCATTGTTGCGTCTGGTTGAGCCGATATCCGGCAAAGTCAGCATTGCCGGCAAAGATATCATCGCCATGAAGCCTGAGGAATTACGTGCGGCGCGCGGCGACATGCAAATGGTGTTTCAAGACCCCTTTGCATCGCTGAACCCGCAAATGCTGCTGATGGATCAAGTGGCCGAGCCCATGCGCAATTATGGCACGCACAGCGGCGATGGGTTGCAAAAACGCATTGAAATGCTATTCGACCGGGTCGAGTTGCCGCGCAGCTTTTTGCGGCGCTATCCGCATGAACTATCTGGCGGTCAGCGCCAAAGGGTTGCCATTGCGCGGGCTCTGGCGCTCAATCCAAAGCTGATAATAGCAGACGAAGCAGTAAGCGCACTGGATGTTTCGGTTCAGGCTCAAGTTCTTAATCTTATGATGGAATTGCAGACAGAACTGGAGCTTTCATTTCTATTCATCAGTCACGATATGGCTGTGGTGGAACGGGTTAGCCATGATGTGGGCGTGATGTATTTGGGGCGGTTGGTTGAAATAGGGCCGCGCAGCAAAGTCTTTGAGGCACCGCAACATGCCTATACGCAGGCCTTGATGAAAGCGGTTCCGATCGCAGACCCTACCCAACGCAAGTCTGAAAAAGATCTTAACTTTAAACCGATCCCTTCACCGATCCATGATCTGGACTATGTAGCCGAAGCTTCTGAGTACCGTGAAGTTTCCGCGGGGCATTTTGTTTTAACCACTGATAGCGGGTACTAATCATGAGCCAAGACCGTCTTTCGCCTCTAGAGTTAATGCGTAAACTTGTATCTTTTCCGACAGTCAGCCGCGATAGCAATCTCGAACTGGTGGCATGGGTCGAAGGCTATTTGGCAGATCATAATATCACATCGCATCGCCACTATAATGAGGCTGGTGACAAAGCATCACTTTTTGCCCATGTCGGCCCCGATATCGAAGGCGGACTGGTGCTGTCGGGTCATACCGATGTTGTTCCGGTTGACGGGCAGCCCTGGGACAGTGATCCTTATGAAGTGATCGAACGTGACGGAAAATATTTCGGCCGCGGCACATGTGATATGAAAGGCTTTGATGCCTTGGCGCTTTGGGCGTTGGTGGAAGCTTCGTATCTGCCCCTCACCCGACCTTTGCAAATCGCTTTAAGTTATGATGAAGAGGTCGGCTGTACCGGCGCGCCGCCAATGATTGATCAAATGCTGAAAACCCTGCCCAAAGCCAGCGCCGTGATTGTGGGGGAACCGTCGACCATGCTGGCGGTCAACGGTCACAAGGGCGGTTTGGGTTTTAGCACTCATTTTGTCGGCTTTGAGGTCCATTCGTCGATCCTGCACACAGGGGTCAACGCGATCATGTCCGGCGCAAAGCTGATTGACTGGGCCAATCATGTCAATGCCGCCAACAGCGCCGCGCAACCCACTGAAATTGCGGCTATGTTCGACCCGCCCTATACCACAGCGCATGTGGGCATGATCAGCGGCGGCACAGCGCATAATATCACCGCGAAAGATTGCCACTTTAGCCTGGATTTCAGAATTGTGGCCGATGAAACAGAAGCCGACTGGAGAGGCCGCTTTGAAGACAAAGTGCGCGCGCTGGAAGCGGATATGAAAGCGTCCCATCCAGAAGCGCATATTGAAATTGAACCACGGTTTTTTGTACCCGGTTTGCGCCCCGAACAAGACGGGGAAGCCGAAACCTTGGTACGCCAGATAACCGGGGATAATGCCCTGCATGTGGTGTCATACGGAACCGAAGCCGGCCAGTTTCAAGAGCGCGGATATTCTGCTGTCATCTGCGGCCCGGGCGACATTGCGCAAGCGCACCAACCCAATGAATTTATTGAAAAATCACAATTTGAGGCAGGGCATAAATTTATGCAAAAACTGCTTGAAAGGCTGACAGGAGATTAACCTATGCCCGTAAAAAATCGTTTGGCCGAATTGCACCCCGAAATAACCGAATGGCGGCGCGACATTCATCAGCACCCGGAAATTCTTTTCGACACGCAGCGCACCTCTGCACTGGTGGCTGAAAAGCTGCGCAGCTTTGGAGTGGATGAGGTTGTAACCGGCATCGGACGCACCGGCGTTGTTGCGGTGATCAAAGGCAAAACGACCAGTTCGGGCAAAACCATTGGACTGCGCGCAGACATGGACGCTTTGCCGATCGAGGAACAAACCGGGCTAGAGTACGCCAGCAAAACGCCGGGCGCGATGCATGCCTGCGGTCACGATGGCCACACGGCGATGCTCTTGGGCGCGGCCAAGTACCTTTCCGAGACGCGAAATTTTGACGGCACTGCTGTGGTGATTTTTCAGCCCGCCGAAGAAGGTGGCGGCGGCGGCAAAGAAATGTGCGATGACGGCATGATGGAGCGCTTTGGCATTGATGAGGTTTACGGCATGCACAACTGGCCACAAATGCCGGTGGGTCAGTTTGCCATTCGCCCGGGCGCCTTTTTTGCAGCTTCGGACATGTTCGATATAAAAATTACCGGCAAGGGCGGCCACGCGGCCAAACCACAAGAAACGATTGATCCAACAATTGTTGCCAGCCATCTGGTGCTTGCGCTGCAATCCATTGTCAGCCGAAATGCCAATCCTGTGGATCAAATGGTGGTTTCAGTCACCTCTTTTGAAACCTCTTCCACAGCATTTAATGTGATCCCGGAATCGGTTCACCTGCGCGGAACGGTACGCACATTAAGCGCTGAAATGCGCGATGTGGCCGAACGGCGTTTGATCGAGCTTGCCGAAGGCACTGCAGCAGCTTTTGGCGCCTGTGCCGAGGCAGAATACCGCCGGAGCTATCCGGTGATGAGCAACTCGGACACCCAGACAGAATTTGCCGCAAAGGTGGCAGAAAGTGTATCGGGCTCCTGCGCAGAAGCCGATCTGGTCATGGGGGGTGAAGATTTCTCTTTCATGCTTGAAGAACGGCCCGGCGCTTATATTCTGATCGGCAATGGTGATACCGCTGCCGTGCATAACCCCAACTATAATTTCAACGACGATGCGATCCCTGCCGGGTGCAGCTGGTGGGCCGAAATTATTGAACAGCGCATGCCAGCGGCGTAATAGCGCAACGCACATCCGATTTTCTGAAAAGAAGATGTTAAGCATCATTGCTTTATTAAGAAATTGGAAATGTTCATCGAGCAGGAATATTGCCCGACAGGAAAAATATCCTTTCCCCTGCGGACGCTCTTAGGATAGGCGGCCCTTTAGCAAAGCAAGACCGCGCAGATATTTACTGCTTCGAAGAACCAAAAATCCGATCAGCACTGGTTTACTTTAAGTTGGGCGCGCCCACAGTGGCCTATTTTCTTTTAAAAGTGTTGAAAAGTCCGGAAACCAAACGCCGAAACTCGTCCGAACGCAATTTGCGCGCACGCAGTTCATATGCTTGTAATTCTTGTTGAGAAATTTTGAAGTCCATCTGGCTCATCCTTTGATCATTGATATAAGTGAGATAATTCTATCAATTACAAATGAGCAGAGGGGGTTTCATCATTTCCGCTATGCATCTGGCTCATGGCCAAATCCATAACCTGTCCAACCAAAAGCAGTAATATTATCTGTCAATCGCGCCAAATCGTTACAATATGCAAAGTTTATTTGGCAAACAGCCAAAGTGCGCTCAGGGCAAGTCCAATAAAAATGCCTAGTCTGATCAATTCTAATGCAGGTGTAAGAGGCGGAAACGGGAAAAACCAAAATCCTATTGCCGCCAGAGCAAAGGCAAGTGCACATAGCCGTTTAAAAAAAATATGGACGGCAGAATAACTGCCGCCCTTGGTACTAAAATATGGCGGAAAATTGCCCACCCCTAAAATATTCTTCTGCATTATAGCTGCATCCCTCAGCCTTATGGGTATAATTACTACCCGATTGCGTCAAAATTGTGACATCGGTATGAAACGTTTGGGACAACCAGAAAAATATTGTAAAAATTTTCGGCTATTAAGTAGCGCTTGCGTGACTTCGAAATTCGTGTAGAAGAGGTCTCTCTTTCCGCGATATCGGTTGTATCGCGCGGTCTCTCGTGGGTGGGGGCGGAAAGATGACCTGCCCTATGAAACGCGCCAGAACATGAATGGAGCTCACATGCCGCTTTACGAGCATGTCTTTATCTCGCGTCAGGATTTATCCAACACGCAGGCAGAAGGCCTTATTGAACATTTCTCGACAGTATTGGCAGACAACGGCGGCACAGTCGTCGAAAGCGAATATTGGGGGGTCAAAACAATGGCCTATAAAATTAACAAAAATCGCAAAGGGCATTACGCGTTTTTTAAAACCGACGCCCCTGCAGAAGCGATCCAAGAAATGGAACGCCTGATGCGTCTGCATGACGATGTGATGCGTATTCTTACCATCAAAGTCGACGAACATGATGCAGGACCATCAGTGCAAATGCAAAAACGTGAGGAACGTGGCGAACGCCGCGAACGGCGCGCATAATTCCAAGAAAAGGACGCTTAAACCATGACAAATAAACCATTTTTTCGTCGTCGCAAAGTGTGCCCCTTCTCTGGAGAGAACGCACCAGCGATTGATTACAAAGACACCAAACTGTTGCAACGCTATATCTCAGAGCGCGGCAAAATTGTTCCCTCGCGGATCACTGCAGTTTCGGCAAAAAAACAACGTGAACTGGCCCGCGCAATCAAACGTGCACGGTTTTTGGCGCTGTTGCCCTACGCTGTGAAATAAGGAGACATTGGAATGCAAGTTATCCTCATGGAACGGGTGGCCAAATTGGGTCAAATGGGTGATGTGGTCGATGTGAAATCAGGCTACGCGCGCAACTATCTTCTGCCCCAAGGCAAGGCCCTGACGGCATCAAAAGACAATATTGCCCAGTTTGAAACCCAAAAGGCTCAACTGGAAGCACGCAATCTTGAAACGCGCACTGAATCAGAAGATCTTGCCTCACGGTTGGATGGTCAAACCTTCATCGTGATTCGCTCTGCATCAGACAGCGGCGCGCTTTACGGTTCAGTGACGCCGCGCGACGCAGCAGACGTTGCCAGCGCGGGTGGTTTCAGCGTTGACCGCAAGCAAATCACATCTCTTAAGCCAATCAAAGAACTTGGTTTGCATGAAATGAATGTCCGGTTGCATCCGGAAGTTTCTGCAACGATCGTGTTAAACGTGGCGCGCTCTGCCGAAGAGGCCGAGCTTCAGGCAGACGGCAAATCCATCCAAGAATTGGCCGCAGAAGAAGAAGCTGCCGCTGAATTCGAGATTGCAGAGCTTTTTGACGATATGGGCGCTGCTGCATCAGAAGACTTTGAAGCCGATAATGATCAAGGTGCCGAAGACGATCTGGCGACAGAAGAAGTGCCGGCTGAGGACAGTTAATTTTTAAATGTCCCCACCCTTTGGTGACCAAGAAAACAAAAAAAAAGCCCACGGCGACCCTCGCTGTGGGCTTTTTTTCATCCACTCACGTGATGTAGATTGCAAATGAACCTTTACCTTGGTTGCTTTCCTGTGATTTGGCCCCTCTAAATATTGTAAAATTTCACCAAACACCCCATTAGCGCAACATTCAGAAAGAAAAATACGGATTTTCTTTGCATTTATCCATGAATTGGCTGTTGACCTCTGCTCAAGGGGTTCATATTGTCTTGCCGTGGATATGAAAGGAACTCTGGATGCTAGAGCCTCTAGTGGTCATTGTGGGACGAAAGCGCATGGGTCGGTAATACGTACCATTTTAGACCTTATGCGCCCTCGAAACTTCGAGGGTTTTTTTATATCTGCAACAAAATGAATTATGACCCTTTGGGTCAGGCAGTTAAAACGGAGCAAGAGTATGACACGCCTGATGAGCGGAGCAAAAATGGTAGTTCAAGCCCTGAAAGATCAAGGCGTTGACACAGTTTTCGGATATCCCGGCGGCGCTGTGCTACCGATTTATGACGAAGTGTTCCAGCAAAACGATATACGCCATATTCTTGTACGCCATGAGCAAGGAGCGGTTCATGCCGCCGAAGGCTATGCCCGCTCGACCGGCAAGCCCGGCGTTGCCTTGGTCACTTCGGGTCCGGGCGCTACCAATGCGGTCACCGGGCTTACTGATGCTTTGATGGATTCGATCCCAATAATTGTTCTGACCGGACAGGTGCCCACCTTTATGATCGGGTCAGACGCCTTTCAAGAGGCTGATACCGTTGGCATCACCCGCCCCTGCACCAAACACAATTGGCTGGTCAAAGATACCGCTGAACTGTCTGGTATCATCCATCAGGCTTTTCACGTTGCTACCGCTGGCAGGCCAGGTCCGGTTTTGGTGGATATTCCCAAAGACGTGCAATTCGCATCAGCCGAATACATGACCAAAAATAAAGTAAAAACAAATCACTACCAACCACGCACCAAAGGTGACCTTGATCAGATTACCGCGTTGGTAGAAGCGCTGGAAACCGCTGAGCGGCCGGTTTTTTATACCGGCGGCGGGGTGATAAACTCCGGTACGTCGGCAAGCCAGTTGCTGCGCGAATTGGTTGAAGCAACTCAATTTCCAATCACCTCGACCCTCATGGGGCTTGGCGCGTATCCCGCTTCGGGCAAAAACTGGCTTGGAATGTTGGGCATGCATGGTCTTTATGAAGCCAATTTAGCGATGCATGATTGCGATTTGATGATCAATATAGGCGCCCGCTTTGATGATCGTATCACCGGCCGGCTTGATGCCTTTAGCCCCAATTCGCGCAAAGCCCATATCGACATCGACCCCTCTTCGATCAACAAGGTGATCCGCGTCGATATCCCGATCATTGGCGATATTGCCCATGTGCTAGAAGATCTGCTGAACATTTGGAAAGCGCGCGGCCGCAAAACCAATTCAGCGGCCCTAAAATCATGGTGGAGCGAAATAGAAGAGTGGAAGAAAGTCAGATGCCTTGACTTCAAGCCGAGCGCAAAAACAATCAAACCGCAGCACGCTCTGATGCGGCTTGAAGAGCTGACAAAAAATCGAAAAGACCGGTTTATTTGTACCGAAGTTGGACAACACCAAATGTGGGCCGCGCAGTATTTAGGCTTTGAGGATCCAAACCATTGGATGACTTCGGGCGGGCTTGGCACCATGGGATATGGATTTCCAGCCTCAATTGGGGTTCAAATGGCCCACCCAGAGGCTTTGGTGATCAATGTGGCGGGCGAGGCCAGCTGGTTAATGAACATGCAAGAAATGGGCACTGCAGTACAATACCGGCTGCCGGTTAAACAATTCATCCTAAACAACGAACGGCTCGGAATGGTCCGCCAATGGCAAGAACTGCTGCACGGCGAACGGTATTCGCACAGCTGGTCCGAAGCCCTGCCAGATTTCGTAAAACTGGCAGAAGCTTTTGGTGCCAAGGGTATTTTGTGCAAAGACCCTGATGATCTTGATGATGCAATTATGGAAATGCTCGCCTATGATGGCCCTGTCATCTTTGATTGTTTGGTGGAAAAACATGAAAACTGTTTCCCAATGATCCCTTCGGGCGAGCCGCATAATAAAATGTTATTGGGTGAAGCTACTACCAAAGATGCTATCGGCAGCAGCGGCGCCGTGATGGTATAACCTGCAACCGCCCTTTGATAATTTGTTTTATAAAACAGAAAGCAAAAAAATGTCCGCTCTGAAAATAAAAAAAGGTTCGTCCAAGCATTCGGCCTATAACCTAAGGTCAAACTTTGGGGAAGAAAACGAAACCCATACACTGGCAGTACTGGTTGATAATGAAGCTGGCGTTCTGGCCCGCGTGATAGGGTTATTTTCTGGGCGCGGATATAATATCGACAGCCTGACAGTGGCAGAAGTGGATCATCATGGCCATCTAAGCCGGATCACCATTGTCACCACCGGGACCCCTCAGGTTATTGAGCAGATCAAAGCTCAACTGGGCCGGATCGTGCCGGTTCACGAGGTGCATGATCTTACAGTAGAAGGCAGTTCGGTCGAACGTGAACTGGCGCTGTTGAAAGTTGACGGAAAAGGCGAAAAACGCGTGGAAGCCCTGCGTCTTGCAGATATTTTTCGTGCTCATGTCGTTGACAGCACCCTAAAAAGTTTTGTTTTTCAAATCACTGGAACGCCCGATAAAGTGGATGCTTTTGCGGATTTAATGCGCCCTCTTGGCCTAAGCGAAATCGCAAGAACAGGCGTTGCGGCGCTGTCTCGTGGGGGCACTGAGCAAACGGATTGATCTGAAATGGGCAAATTTGGTCTGGCGTCAAACTATGCTGTCGCGCATTGGCTGAGTTCAGGCGACTTACGAAACGCAATTACATTTCCCAAATCCATCGTTTGACTTTGTTTTACTTCAGCCCCTGCAATCGCCAAGCCGCCAGCCAAATCGGGAAACTGCGCAGCGGAAACAAGTTCAACTTTGGATGCCCGCCGAACAGTGCACCAGTCACGCACATGAAACTTAATTAGATCGCCGACCCCTAGGGGCGGGTTTTCGCCCGCCACCGATGCAACCGCGTCAGTGTGAGGGTTGAAATAGGCAAGTTTCCCATGATCTTCACACCATATTACGGCTCTTTGGGCATCTTGATCGCTCCATAAGATAACACCATACATAGCAGCACCCTTTGTAGTTTCATTACCTGATTTTGTTTTAAAATGCCTTTATTAACCATATTTATCTATCAACATTTCCTTGTATTTTGTGTCTAAAACTCCCACAAAGAGTGTATAAATGTGTCAGCTCTGAATCTATTTGGCATCAGTTTGTAGAAAAACCGTTTTTTTAGCACGTAAATCGTTTCGAATATTAATATTTAGGCCGGAGGATAATTCATGTCGCCCAATACAAGTGAAACAAACACAACCCCGACCCAACTCCGCGCCGTTTTCGGGCAAAACCTGCGCCTTTTATGCCAAGGTCATTCCACAATTTCATCAATCTGCCGAGAACTTGAAATTAATCGCACACAATTTAATCGCTATCTATCCGGAGAAAGCTTTCCCCGGCCGGATGTGTTGCACAAAATATGTAGTTTCTTCAAAACCGATGCACGCATTTTACTTGAGCCGCTTGACCAGATCGAAGCAAAGAATACAAATGCGCTGATACATCCTGAAATGCGTGCGTATTTTGGCCCAAAAGAGACTGACATCTCACTCGAAGTCTTTCCCACTGGTTTTTTTCGCTTTTCCAGGCAGAGCTTTCTCGAAGAAGAACGCTTTGTTCAGGGCTTAATTTATATCTACAAAAGGGATTCTCAGAGGTTCCTTCGCGGGATGGAAGCCAAAGAAGCGGTCGCCGGTCAAGGGTTGGATACAAACACCAAAACCCGTGAGTTTAGAGGGTTTATCATCGCCCAGGAGGGCGGCGTTGCAATGCTTGCTTTTCGCCGTGGATCTACGTCATGTTCCTTTAGTTATCTTTCACCTACACCTTCTTTTGAAGGCAACTTCTGGCTTGGATATAGTACAAGAACCGTTCCAGAGCACTTAAATGGCACCCGCGTGACACGGCTGGTTTTTGAACATCTGGGCCAGAAACGCTCTGAGGTCATGGCCACGGCAAGACAAGCCGGTATTTGTGAAATTGACAGTCTTTGGCCCTTTCACCGGACATTGTTGCGCCCGGATGAGGCATTTTGTTAAAGGTGTCGCAAGCCGGCCCTCAAGGTCGCGGATCGGCAAACAAAACCTCCCAAAACTGCTAGTTTTATCCTATCGTGATGCTAGCTATGAGGTTCACCGTGACGCAAACCACGAATTTATCATCTGTGCGCCGCCCTGTGTCAGAGGCGAATGGCCTTCCGAATGAACATTACATCAATCACGACATCTTTGAAGAAGAAAAACACGCTTTGTTGTTTTCAAACTGGGCTGGTTTAGCTGTCGGCGCTGATGTTCCAGAAACCGGTGACGCGGTTCCCATTACGTTTTTGGGAATGCCTCTTTTATTAATTCGCGATCGATCCAGCCGCATTCGAGTGTTTCAAAACACCTGCCGCCATCGCGGTATGATACTTGTTGAAACCGCCCAGAAAATAGAAGGCGCTATCCGTTGCCCCTATCACAGTTGGTGCTATGCCACTGATGGCCGGTTGATCAGCACCCCGCATGTGGGCGGCCCGGGTAAAAATACCCACAAGGACATTGATCGCACCACGCTTGGTCTCACCGAGATACGCACTCATATATGGCGCGATGTTGTCTGGATCAATGTCGACGGAAAAGCGCCCCCTTTTGAACAGGCAATGAAAGATGCCATTCAGCGATGGGCGGAATTTGAACAGCCAATGCACCACGGAGGCGCCGACAGCCGGTTTGATCTAACCGTAAAATGCAACTGGAAACTTGCCGTTGAAAATTATTGTGAAAGCTACCACTTGCCATGGGTGCACCCCGGTCTCAACAGTTACTCACGGCTCGAAGATCACTATAATATAGAAAGCTACAATCACTATTCCGGTCAGGGGACATTGGTTTATCGCCAGCTAGAGGGTGAAAACGGCGCGCGCTTTCCCGATTTCACCGGGCTCAGCGACAAATGGCAAACTGCGGCTGAATATCTTGCAATCTATCCAAATGTGCTGCTCGGTGTGCACCGCGATCATGCCTTTACCATATTGCTGATACCCGATGGTCCGGAAAGCACCGTTGAACAGGTTCATCTTTACTATCCTTCAACCTCCACCGATAAGGCATTGCGTTCGAAAAACACAGCACAATGGAAAGATGTCTTTGAAGAGGATATCTTTGTCGTCGAAGGCATGCAGCGCGGCCGCCACGGGGCACAATTTGACGGCGGCCGGTTTTCACCAGTAATGGATGCCCCGACACACTGCTTTCACGACTGGACCGCAAAAAACATTCAGGCGCATCGCGCGGCCAGCCATAAAAGCGCATGAGCGCGCTGAACGCTCGGATCCTTTCGGCGCATGCGGCCAATGACAAAAAAGCACTGACCGATCTTTACCGCCAAGCCGCCCGCGCCGCCGAAACGCTTGATAGCGCCTGCTTTTTTGCCACCCAAGCCTATATTTTTGCCCTCGAGTGCAATCATGAACTTCAGATAGAGCTTTTTGAGTTTCTTAAAAAGCATGGCCGCGAAGAGTAAAGCTGTTTGACAGCCAAACCGGTTTGTCGCATCACGGTTTGGCTGGGTAAGAGAATTTGTCGTATGGATTTTAGAAATTTTATACCAACCCTTGCCTTGCTGGCGCTCGGAGGGCTCGGTGGGTTTCTGGCCAGTCTTACAGTAATGCCCCTTCCCTGGATGCTGGGCGCTTTGCTTGCGACCGCAAGTTTTACAATTGCGCGCCCTGAAGCCCTGCCCCACACCTATAAATTCCCAATGTTCCTGCGCATGCTCTTTATTGCCGTGATCGGCGTGATGATCGGCGCTCAGGTGACACCAGAGCTGGTGGCGCGCGCGCCTTTGATGGTCATGAGTTTGATCGGCCTGAGTGTTTTTGTACCGCTTGGTTTTGCTGCCAATTTGTGGATTTTTCGCCGCTTGGGCGGCTATGATCCCGTCACGGCATTTTTTTGCAGCGCACCTGGCGGGTTGATGGAAAGCATTACTATGGGCGAGGCCCATGGATGCAATATCAAACTTCTCACTGTGCAGCAGTTCTTGCGCATTATTGTGGTGATCATGCTCGTTCCCATGCTGATGTCGGTGTGGATCGGCGCGCCCTTGGGCAGCGCTGCTGGCGTGCAAATTACCGGCGGGGTTCAAGCGGATATCACTCCAGAACAGGTCCTGATCGGTGCTGGGGTTGTGCTTATTGGTCTGATGTTTGGGCTCAAGCTTAAAATCCCTGCCGGTCAATTAATGGGACCGCTTTTGATCGCTGCTGCCGTCAACCTTTCTGGGCTGGCCACACTGCAACTCCCCGAAGTCTTGATTATCACAGCGCAACTCGTCATCGGCACTGCGCTTGGCTCCCGATTTGCAGGACTTAAACGTGATATGCTGGTCCGCGGTATTGCACTTAGCTTTGCCAGTGTGACAGCCATGCTTCTGATTGCTTTGGCAATTTGTTTAATCCTGCGGACATTTCAACCTTTGCCGTTTGATGTTTTACTGATCAGCTTTGCCCCGGGGGGGCTGACCGAAATGTCTTTGATCGCTCTGAGCTTGAATGCCAATCCCGCTTTGGTCAGCTTGCATCATATGTACCGGATAATACTGACCGTCTTCGCGCTCCATGCCTTGCAACGACATTTGCCTTCCAAAGGCTGATGTCAATCAACTGACTTTGCCGAACAGGCGGGCGCAAACTGCGCCATCCCTTGTAAGCCTTCGCAAAACTCGCATTACCGCGCATGCAGTGCCCCACGGTTTGCTCTTTTTCTTTGCTCAAATACTCCCTTTAAACTGCGCAGCTTAGGGCAAGCTTTTGGTTATATCTTTCTCAGGGGCCAGCGTTGATAAATAGATCACACAGCGCCTCTGCAGGCTCTATGAGGGATTTTTTTCTTCCAAAGCAAGCCAGTCGTCCTCAGCAGCCTGCAGCGCCTTTTGCCGTTCAACAAGAGCCCCGCTGGCTTTTTGAAATTTAAGCGGCGCCTGCTGGTAAAGATCTGGCGCAGACAGATACTCTTCAAGCTTTGCAATCTCAGCTTCCAGCTTTTCAATTTCCGCAGGAAGGTTTTCAAGCCGATGCCGCTCGGTAAATGTCAGGCCCGGTTTTTCTGACTGCCGGTCAGGTTTAACCTCCGACTTGACTTTAAGCGCATTGCTGGGCTTTGCGAGGGGCGGCGCAACCTGTTTCTGGGCTTGATAATCTGACCACCCGCCGGCATAGGCCACCGTGTGGCCGCCGCCTTCCATGGCGATGGTCGTTGTTGCCACACGGTCCAGAAAATCGCGGTCGTGACTGACCAAAATCACTGTTCCTTGATAATCATCCAGCAACTCTTGCAGCAAATCAAGCGTTTCCACATCCAGATCATTGGTCGGCTCGTCCAGCACCAGAAGATTGCTTTCACGCGCCATAATCTTGGCCAGTAAAAGCCGTGCCTTTTCCCCACCCGACAGCGAGCGCACAGGCGCGCGGGCCTGCGCTTCGTCAAACAGAAACTCTTTTAAATACCCCACCACATGTTTTGGCCTGCCGCGCACCAACACCTGATCGGCTTTGCCCGACACCCGCATCGCCGGATCACCTGTCAGGCTGTCCCAAAGGGTCATCTCCGGATCAAGTTGCGTGCGGTTTTGGTCAAAGACAGCAGACACCAGATTGGTGCCTTGTTTAATCTGACCTTGGTCGGGATCAATCTCGCCCATCAAAAGCCGCAGCAAGGTGGTTTTGCCCACTCCATTCGGCCCCACAAGCGCCACTCGGTCACCGCGCTGAATGGTGATCGAAAACCGTCGCAGGATGAGCGTATCGCCAAAGGATTTTGCAATATCGTGGGCCTCGATGACCTTACGGCCGGACTTTGGCCCTGCGCTCAGCGCCATCGCGGCCGTGCCTTGCCGGCGGATCATTCCGGCGCGCTCGGCGCGCAGGCTTTGCAGCGCCCGCAACCGTCCTTGATTGCGTTTGCGCCGCGCGCTAATGCCTTCCACGGCCCAACGGCCCTCAGATTTTATTTTGCGGTCCATTTTGTGACGCTGCATATCTTCGTCCTGCCACAGCTTATCTCGCCACGCCTCGAACCCGTCAAACCCTTGCTCATTGCGCCGCACCTGGCCGCGATCAATCCACAAGGTTGCCCGGCTGAGCGCGTTAAGAAAGGCCCTATCATGGCTGATCAAAACAAACCCTGCTTTGGTCGCCTTTAACTCAGCTTCCAGCCAGGTAATGGCCTCAATATCCAAATGGTTTGTTGGCTCATCCAGCAACATCAAATCCGGCGCTTCGGCCATCAATTTGGCCAGAGCCGCGCGGCGCCGCTCTCCGCCAGATGCGGTTTCAACCAATCGTTCTGGATCAAATTTTAACCCCTCTGCAGCACGCTCTACGCGGTAAAGCTCCCCCGGTTCTAGCCCGCTTGAGGCAAATTCGCCCAAAGTGGCAAATTCCGTCATAACCGGATCTTGCTCCATATACCCGGCCACCAAGCCGGGCGGGATGACACGCGCGCCGCGGTCTGGTGCGACCAAGTCGGCCATCACTTTCATCAAAGTGGATTTTCCCGACCCGTTGCGTCCCACCAAGGCAAGCCGTTCACCGGGCTGGATTATCAGATCAAGCCTGTCAAAGACCGGATCTCCGCCAAATGTCAGTGCAATATCGCTAAGCTGTAATAAT
>ERZ1048872.439-NODE-439-length-46420-cov-9.258730_pt1 | contig 46420 bp, 31 predicted proteins | sample MGYA00383100_ERZ1048872 | MGnify/ENA primary metagenome ERZ1048872 (study PRJEB29581, sample SAMEA5548370) | metagenome | biome: marine; feature: coastal; material: water | depth 50 m | study: Short-term variability in the microbial, nano- and picoplankton...
CTCTACCCCCATCGCGGGACGAGGAATCACTACGACGCGAGTCGGAGCGGCGTGAGTCGGAGCGACGTGAATCATCTCTACCCCCATCGCGGGACGAGGAATCACTACGACGTGAATCGGAGCGGCGTGAATCATCTCGACGTGAATCGCCTCTGCCCCCATCGCGGGACGTTGAATCAGCGCCTCGTCCCCTTCTATTAGAATCCGAAGAGCCACCTCCAGCGGCTCCCTCTGGTCGCCGCCTTCCTCGGCCTGAATTACTACTCTGTGAAGAGGATCGCCCTTTACGCTCTCCACCATCCCTGGAGTCATGAGAGCGTTTAGCTCCTTTTGAACCACGTCGATTGTCGGTTTGAGGCTTCCGCCCTTCCTTTTTTGCTTGCGGTTTGCGAGGCAACTTCGAGATGTTTTTCCCGGACTTCACCTCAAAAAACTGAAATGAAAGGGGATCAACTTTAGAATCCTCTTCGACCTTGACACGAACACCGTATTTCAGATACCATTTGAAGGTGGTTGAAAATAATCCTTCTTTGAAATACAAGGCTGTGAACGGGTGAACCACTAAGCGCACTTTACCGCCAAGTCCAGAATTCTTGAAATCAGCAATCCACTCCTCAACTTTCGAACGCAGATCTACCGGTTCAATCCTGGCGTGCCCTGCATCAACATACTGTACAGTTCCTTTATCGCGATGGGTGAGTGGGAGCTTCTCTCCACCCTCTGGAAGCGAAAATGTTTTTGTAATACTAGGTCGTAATCGCTGCCTAGTGATCTGGATGAGCCCAAAATCACTCATGGGAAGAACCTTGGTAACTGCGCGATCTTTCCTAAACTCGGTCTTGAGCGCGTCATAAACCTTACGGCGATTCCTGTCATTGCGCATGTCAATGAAGTCAACCACTATAATTCCGCCTAAATCTCTCAACCTAACCTGCTTACACAACACACGGGCAGATTCAATATTTACCCGCAGCGAATTTTCTTCCTGAGAAAGTCCGCGACCGGCACGCCCTGAGTTTACGTCAATCACATGCATCGCTTCGGTCTGCTCAATGAACAGATATCCACCCGATGGTAGATTTACGCGATCCTCAAACGCTTCTTGAACCGCGTTGGCAATTCCAACCTTTTCAAAAACAGGCTTTTCATCTTGATGATGTATCACATTATCTGCCAGTTGAGGTGCAATCGCCTGAACATATCCTTTTAAGTTTCTGTACAGACGCTGATCGTCAATTAAAATGCGATCATAATCTTCGGTAAACAGGTCTCTCATAATTGAGGAAACCATATTCACATCTTCGTGGACTACCGAAGGAGGCTTGGGCCCCGTGTGCATTTTCTGCTCAAGCTTTTTCCACTTATCGATCAGAAGATTCAGATCTGTGTCCAATGCCTTTGCACTTCGCCCGTCTGCAACGGTTCGAACGATAACGCCAAACCCTTCAGGCAAAAGACTTTTTGCCAGAGCCCGCAAACGACGGCGTTCTTTAAAAGACATGATCTTCTTGGAAACAGCCACATAATTGGCCATCGGCACCAAGACCAAGAATCTTCCAGCAAGAGAGATATCCGTCGTGATCCGACTGCCCTTATTGGCAATCGGCTCCTTACTGATTTTGACCAAAATCGGCTGATCCTTCTTGAGAAAAGTCGTGGGGTCTACCATAGGCACGTCATCCGAACCGCCGCGAGAATCATGCGAGGAGTCGCGTCGGCCGTGTTGGCGCTGCTGAGCAGACTTTCGCTTGTCTCTGCTTTTCTCGTCAGCTACGTGATGATGGTCGCCGGAAGAGCTGCCGTTTCCTCGGCCTCGTCGGTCTTGAGAACCGCTAGGGTGTCGCCGCTTCTTTTTGGCCGGTTTGGTGGTATAGTTCCCCTCGAACTTGCCGATGACAGGACGATCAGTACCTGCGTACCGCATCCAGTCTTCTACATTTTCAATCAGATCGGAAAAATGCAGGAATGCATCCTGCTTCTGCCCAATATCTACAAACGCCGCTTGGATACTCGGCATGATCCGTCGGACCCTGCCAAGAAAAATATTCCCAATGGTGCGTTCGTGCTCCTGATTTTCGATAAAAAGCTCCGCAAGATCACCGTTCTCAACGATGGCGATCCGGGTCTGCTCTCCTTTGTTAACAACAATTTCTTTCGACATAAACGATTGTCGGGCAGAAACGGTTTTTCCATCATGTACCGATGGCGGAAGGAATGATTTCTTAGAGCGTGAAATGTCCCAGTTAGATGGACTTGTTGGCCGAAAATAGTCTGACCAATCCGTAACGGAATTTCTTGATTTCCTTCCAGTGGCACGCCTTTGATGAAGGTCGTTCTGCAATACTGGATAAACTGTGATAGGAAGGTCGATGCATTTTGAATTCCGAATCCGGACGATTCAATTTGCATCTGGGGTTCCATTCGGCTTGTAAATCTGGCGATTCCTTGCATGTCAATCATCCACGTCACGATCATGGCCGTGAGTTTGGATACAAAAATTGACAAGGGTGATAACATCAAAGCTTAGACTTGACGTCGCTGAAACGACAGAGCGAACGGGCATGCGGGTTAAATCAAGGTTGATCCTTGATTTAAATTCTATAGTCACTGCCGTTATTCTCTCGAGAGGGGAAAATGATCCCCGGTGAGGTATAAGGTGACCGGATGGTTCCTATTGTCTCCCAACTAGGTGTCTTCATTCTAATCTGTTTTTTATGTTGGGTCCATGAGTAAATCACAGAACAAGTCAGCTACCCCTTCTCGTGGCCTTGAAGGAGTCATCGCCCTAGACACCGCCATATGCGATATTGACGGAACGATAGGACGCTTGGTGTACAGCGGCTACGACATCAGAGACCTAGCCCGAAACACGAGTTTTGAGGAGGTAGCCTACCTCCTCTGGAATGGTGCTTTACCCGAGTCCCATCAATTAGAACACCTGAAAAGGTCGTTAGATACGGAGCGCACTTTGCCTCCGATGGTGAAAGATGTTCTAGCAATGACGCCTGAGGATGCCAATCCAATGGCGGTTCTTCGAACGGCTGTATCCGCTCTCGCGCTATTCGACGGTGAAGCCGATGATGTCGCTCCGGCAGCGAATTACAGAAAATCCGTTCGCCTAACTGCGCGAATTCCCACGATACTCGCCCATTTTGATCGCGTGCGAAATGGACTGGACCCGCAGCACCCTCTTCGAGACCGATCTACCGCTGCCAATTTCTTGTACATGCTACACGGAAAAGAACCCTCTGAGGCAGCAGAAAAGGCATTCGACGCTTGTCTCGTTCTACATGCTGAACATGGCTTAAATGCATCAACATTTGCTGGGAGAGTGATCGGTGCAACGCTGACGGACATGTATTCTGCCATTTCGGGAGCCATCGGAGCGCTAAAAGGCCCTTTGCATGGTGGAGCCAATATTGCCGTGATGGAGATGCTTTTTGCAATAGATCGAAGTGGTGCCGCCCCCCGGCAATGGGTGAAGGAAAAGTTAGCCCGTAAGGAACGCATTATGGGTTTTGGCCATCGTGTCTATAAAACGATCGATCCGCGTGCCACGATTTTAAAGGAGATGATGGACCAAATGTCAGCCTCTGACGGATCTAGAAAGTGGTACGACATGAGCCTTCAAATAAAAGAAGTGGTCGAAAAGGAAAAAGGACTTTATCCCAATGTGGACTTCTTTTCAGCTTCCGTATACGGCACGTTGGGAATCCCCATGGACCTCTTCACGCCGATTTTTGCAATGGCAAGGATCACAGGCTGGACGGCGCACCTTCTCGAACAATGGAAGGAAAATCGTTTGATTCGGCCCCGCGCCGCATACGCTGGTCCTGCCGATCGGTCTACAAGCAGCTGACACGCGTACTCATCGTTATCAAGCCGTTTGTCTACTGGGTGCTCCGCTTGTATCAAATATTACGGAATGTGCATTTGATTCAAGTCTTCAAGCCACTTCATTAGTACCTTATGGTCGCAAAAGGGTTTTTCCCTCTTTCCTTTAAAGAACTCTCCGGTGTGAGACGCTTTTATGACTTCTAGAAATCCACTCCGCTCGCCCGTCGGCAAGAAGCTAATCACAGGAATCACGGGTCTTCTCTTGACCGGATTTGTGATTGTTCACATGGTCGGCAACTTGGCTATGTTCTCAGGAAGCGAAGCATATAATGAATATGCTCACTTTCTTATGAGCCTCGGCCCAGTCCTCTACCTATTCGAGTTTGGACTCGTTGCGTTTTTTGTATTCCATATCGTCAACGGCATCCAAATCGCGATCGGCAAACGGAGAGCTCGCCCGGTAGCGTACGACACGTACAAGTCAGCGGGAGGGATGAGTCGGCAGACATCTAGCTCTCGGAGTATGATAATTACCGGCGTTGTCATGGCAGTCTTCCTTGTGCTTCACATTGCTTCGTTCAAATTTGGCCCCGGCGGCCCAGGAAATGCTGACGCAGCCTACATGACCTCCATAGATGGGGTCGAAATGCGAGATTTAGCCAAGCTGGTGGAGGAGAAGTTCTCCACTCCTCTGTACGCCTTTGGTTATACGGTTGTAATGCTTTTGCTGGTAATTCACCTCAGGCACGGTATCTGGAGCGCGCTACAGTCTTTGGGCGCTATGCGTCCTTCGCTAACTCCTGTTGTGTACACGATCGGATCTTTGATTGGCGTTTTAATCGGACTTGGCTTCATCGCACTGCCCATGGCCATATATTTCAACCTTCTTTAGCCCACCCGGGTAGTTTTAACCCTTCGAATTATGTCAACGGTTCTCGACTCAAGAATTCCCGAAGGCCCGCTACAAGAAAAGTGGGACAACTATAAAAATAAAATTAAACTGGTTAATCCAGCCAATAAGCGGAAGCACTCTGTTATCGTTGTTGGTACGGGTCTGGCCGGAGGCTCAGCAGCGTCTACGTTAGCTGAGTTGGGTTACCACGTCAAAAGCTTCTGTATTTCGGATTCTCCCAGACGCGCTCACTCGATTGCAGCGCAGGGCGGTATTAATGCAGCAAAAAATTATCCGAATGATGGGGACACCGTTTGGAGACTGTTCTACGACACGGTAAAAGGCGGGGACTATCGGTCTCGCGAGGCAAATGTGCATCGCTTGGCGCAAATAGCCAATAATATTATCGATCAATGCGTTGCTCAGGGGGTTCCTTTTGCACGTGAATATGGCGGGCTCCTGGATAATCGCTCTTTTGGAGGAGCTCAGGTCTCTCGGACCTTTTACGCTCGAGGCCAGACGGGACAGCAGCTTCTGTTGGGCGCCTATTCCTCCCTGAGTCGACAGATTGCCAAAGGAAACGTCGACATGTTTCCTCGGCAGGAGATGCTCGAACTCGTCAAAATTGATGGCCGAGCGAGAGGAATTATTACCCGCAATCTGGTTACGGGAGAAATCGAGCGCCACATCGCAGACGCGGTTCTCCTATGTACGGGAGGCTACGGCAATGTGTACTACCTCTCAACCAATGCTATTAACTCGAACGCAACGGCGGCGTGGCGCTGTCATAAGAAAGGGGCGTATTTCGCAAATCCTTGCTTTACACAGATTCATCCCACGTGCATTCCGATGTCAGGGGACTACCAGTCCAAACTAACCCTGATGTCTGAAAGTCTCAGAAACGACGGCCGCGTTTGGGTACCGAAAAAAGTGGGCGACGATCGTAATCCAAAGGATATTCCAGAAGACGAACGGGACTACTATCTAGAACGCCGATATCCAAGCTTTGGAAATCTCGTTCCTCGTGATGTGGCCTCCAGAAATGCCAAACTGGCATGCGACGACGGAAGGGGCGTCGGCGAAACAAAGCTTGCCGTCTATCTAGACTTCGAAGAGTCCATTCAACGCCTAGGTCGTGACGTCATAGAAGCCCGATATGGCAACCTTTTCGAGATGTACGAACGTATTACGGGAGAAAATCCGTACGAAATGCCGATGCGCATCTACCCGGCTGTCCACTACACAATGGGCGGATTATGGGTTGATTACGAACTTCAAAGCACGGTTCCAGGATTATTCGTGTTAGGAGAGGCAAACTTCTCGGATCACGGAGCTAACCGACTCGGTGCCTCGGCTCTAATGCAAGGATTGGCAGACGGGTATTTCGTTGCTCCCTACACGCTAGGAAATTATATCGCCAGCAACAAATTAGACGCTGCCGATACAGATCACATTGCATTCGTTGAGGCCGAAGCAGAAGCAACCGATCGCCTCAATAAATTACTCTCCATCAAGGGTACCAAAACAGTCTCCGAGTTCCATCGTGAACTGGGTAAGATTATGTGGAACTACGTGGGCATGTCGCGTACGGCGGAGGGTTTGCAAAAGGCGATTTCCGAAATAGCAGCACTGCGGGAAGACTTCTGGCAGAATGTTAAAGTTTCGGGCGAGAACTCTCATCTGAACAAGGACCTGGAATTCGCAGGTCGTGTAGCTGATTTCCTTGAGCTAGGCGAACTCATGGCTCGGGATGCACTCACCCGTGAGGAATCCTGTGGCGGACATTTCCGTGAAGAACATCAAAGCGAAGAAGGCGAAGCCAAACGTAACGATGACGACTTCACTTTTGTATCTGCCTGGCAATTCACTGAGAGTGGCCATGAGCTTCACAAAGAAGATCTGGTCTACGAAAACGTTGAACTCACTACTCGTAGTTACAAATAGGCGAGCGCCAAACCATTCTGATTATGTCACAAAGCATGAATATCAAATTGAAAGTCTGGCGCCAGGCGGGACCAAAATCTAAAGGTCAATTTGAGACCTACACCGTCCCTGAAGCCAACCCTCACATGTCCTTCCTTGAGTTACTAGACGTACTCAACGAACAGTTAATCAAAGACGGTATAGCACCTATCGAGTTTGACAACGACTGCCGCGAGGGAATCTGTGGTATGTGTGGCGTCGTCGTGGACGGCGTTGCGCACGGTCCGCAGAAACGCACAGCCTGCTGCCAGCTCCATATGCGTCATTACCGCGACGGTGACACGATTGTGATCGAGCCGTGGCGTGCAGAGGCCTTTCCAATCGTCAAAGATCTTGTTGTCGATCGATCCGCTTTTGATCGCATTGTAGGCGCTGGCGGATACGTTTCTGTTAACGCAGGAGCAGCCCAAGATGCCAACTCACTACCGATACCAAAGCAGAATGCTGACTTGGCTATGGATTATGCATCGTGCATCGGTTGCGGTGCCTGCGTAGCCGCCTGTCCAAATGCTTCAGCATCCTTATTTACCGCTGCCAAAATCTCGCAGTTTGCCTTACTCCCTCAGGGGGCACCCGAGAGAAAAACACGCGTCATGAATATGGTAGATCAGATGGAGGCCGAAGGATTTGGCGACTGTTCCAATCATGCTGAATGTGAAGCCGTTTGCCCAAAAGGTATCTCTATTTCGTCTATTGCGATGATGCGACGCGAGTACATGAAAGCTATGCTGGGATAAATCGTCCTGAACGATAACCCTGGTGCCTGTAGCAACGGCATTGAACAACGTCCACCGTTATGGCTAGAAGTCTTCAAGACCGTCTGGGGAGCACTGTCGCATTCTTCGTGGCTATCCTCTTCAATTTCTTGGCGAATGCCCTTCCGTTAGGAGGCCAAACAACCGGTGAAATATCAGATAGATATGAGTCCTTGTTTACACCGGCAGGGTTTACGTTTGCCATTTGGGGAATCATCTATCTCGGACTGACGGCATTCATTGTCCGACAATGGTTTGTGCGTGCTTCGGACCCATATGCCTTATCGAAGATTAAGACGCCTTTCCTTGTGAATTGCTTAGCCAATGCCGGCTGGATTGTAGCCTGGCATTACGATCAATTATTCCTGTCTATGGGGATCATGTTGGTTATACTCTGGACGTTAATTCAGATCAACACTCTCATTAGCCGCGATGCTTCACTTCGAGGAGGCACCGATTATGTTCTCATCGCGTTGCCATTTAGTATTTATTTTGGCTGGATCAGCGTAGCGACCATCGCTAACGTGAGCGTTATTCAGTCTGCCTACGGATGGAACGATGTTCTGCTTTCAGAACAAACCTGGACCATTCTGAAATTGTTAATTGCCTCCTATTTTGGATATAAATGGGGATGGAAAGCCCGCCGACCGGCCTTTCTCTTAGTGATCACTTGGGCAAGTTTTGGCGTATCCGTCGCAAATTCTGATGAATCAGTCATCAGGGCATTTGCCCAAATTCTCAGTGTCTCTGCCTTTTTAACGGCAGCAGTGGCTGGATGGAAACGGGTCATTGAAAGTAGATTAAGTTAAACGACCTTCGCGGAAGCATTCGCGAAGCTGTTTATCAATTTTATTCGTCGAAAAAATCACTTCTTTCGTCGAAAAAATCACCTCATAAAGAAGGCAAATTCAGACTTTCGGACGATGTCTATCATTATTTCCGAAACCATGAAGAAGTTAGCCTTGGTCGCCCTCTGCTTCGTCTCGACGACGATTCACGCCCAGACGCTTAAAAATATTATATCAGAATCCGCTCCCGAAATGCACTTTGGGCTTTTTTCGGATTGGAGCGCCTTGGCGACTCTCACGGACAACAAAGTTGATCTCAAATCTGGAAACATCGTCGGACATTGGACGACCCGGTTCTCTCCTGACTTTTTCTATTTCAGCGAAATCACAGTCTCTCCAGACCAACATATCGGTTCTCAGCTTGCTGTTGAGCGGGCTTTCTTTCAGTTTAATTATGCGGACGGAGTCCGGCTCCGTGTTGGTCGTATTCATACTCCAGTTTCCTTATGGAACACAACGTACCACCATGGCCAGTACCTTCAAACCACTATTTCTCGCCCAGAGGTAGTTAAATACAGCACGAAATTTAGCCCGATTCACTCGATCGGGATTGAACTCGGTGGAATGCTCAATCGAGACGCAGGAAGTCTGGAATATCAAATCGGACTCGGACAGAGAGAGATGGGGCATCATGGTAATATTTCAGGTAACGAAACAGGCCATCATCCTGGTGCCTACCTCGGTGGCTCATTTAAGCCCGCACGATTTTTTGGTCTGTCTTTTGGCGGAACGGCTTATGTGGAAGAGAGAGAAGACCCTTCCCACTCTACAACAATCTCGGAACATGAGGAATTGTTAGAGGTGGTTTTAAATGGGCATATCGCCTATGAATCGCTTCGTTGGAATCTGATTTCAGAAGTGATACATCTCAAACACGTAATCGATGATAACGTGTTCAAAAGCTTCGGTTTCTACAGCCAAGTGTCACGACGTTTTGGAGGGCCAAAAGGAAAATCAACTCTTTTTGCACGCTATGGACGCTTAAACAAAAATGAAAATGATCCATTTTTCGTATCCGATAACTGCTTTAAATGGCAGGGTCTAACAACAGGATGGAGATTCGATTTCGCCCCGACTGTTGCTTTTACGACAGAATATCGTCAGTTCGGTGAATCTAACCTGACCGGCGTTCGCTCAATATCTTTCCAGATTAGCGCGGCTCTATAGTGAAAAAAGTTATTCTCATACTATTATTTGTGGGATATGCAGGGCTAGGTATTTCGCGGCCTGCTCAGGGCCAGTCGAACTCGAAACTCGCCGTTATCGTCCACAAAGAGAATCCGCTCGAGGATCTCTCCTTCACAGAATTGAATCGAATTTTTCGACTTGAACAGCAAAATTGGAGTAACAAGGAAAGAATCACCGTACTCCTGCCCGGCCCGAATCAAGACGAACGAGACAGGATGATCCAGAAACTCTACAGGATGTCGGATCAGGCGTTTCGCCAATATTGGATCTCTTTGTCTTATCGAGTCCAAGCCATTTCCTTGCCGAGGCCGATGGTGAGCTGTGAAAGCACTAAGCGCGTCATTTCATCATTGCCCAACGCGATATCAGTTGTGGACAGTTCATGCGTTGACGAGAACGTGAAAGTGCTCCAAATTGAAGGACGATCGCCGTCGGAGCGTGGATACCGACTATGACCCTTCCTGAGCTTCGAAAATCCAGTATTGTCCAATTTGGTGTGGCCATTGTGGCCATTGCAACTGCTAATATTCTAGTCTACCAATGGAGCTACCAAAAGCGCTCTATTGCGTTGGATGAGCAGTTTTCAATTGTCTCCTATACTGAGAAAATAGCCTCCATTGAACGCATGTTGAGAGATTCAGCAAGGCATATTTCGCTGGTATCCGATGCGCTCATCTCCCAACCTGGAGAGGAGACAATTCAATCCATTCGGGAAGGATTTCTTACTAGGAATGACTTTGTGATGCAGTTGATGGCTAATTCAGAAGCGCATCTTCCTTCATCGGCTCAATACGATATCCTACGTCTCTATGGGACATTGTACGAACAAAACAATGCCTGGAATGAGTTTTTGCGACTCATAGGGACGAACACAGAAAGTGCCATGGAATGGCTCATTCTTGAGGTCGATCCATTGATGGGACTGGCGTTAAATGAAGCAGTGCCAAACGCAAGATTTGCCCTCGACACCTCGTACCGAGACGCGTCAGTCTCTTATGACAAAGCAACCAAGACAACTCGGCTCACGATATACGTCATGATCGTTGCTTCCCTGGGAGCTATCTGGACGCTTCTCATGCGCCTGTTTAGAATGGAAAGAATGAGGGATACCATTGAACATGAGCTCATTGCTTCTAGGGATGTGGCAGAATCAGCTAGTCTTGCAAAAAGTCGATTCCTTTCAAATATGAGCCATGAGCTGAGGACGCCCATGAATGGCGTAATTGGAATGGCCAATTTGCTAAACTCGAATGCACTTCCACCTCATCTCACCAACTATGTGGATGTACTTAAGACGAGTGCAGACACGGCGCTATCTCTAATCAATGAGGTGCTGGATTTTGAGGCCATTGAAGCCGGCAAAGTCTCATCAGAAATGCGTGTTTTTTCCCTCCAAGAGTTGACAGAGCGCCTGACCACATTACTCTCCGATCGAGCAAACAAGAAAGGGCTCACTTTCAATATCACCTCGGGAAACCAGTGTCCGGAGAAGGTCATTGGGGACGAGGGAAAAGTCCAACAGATCCTAATCAATTTGATTGGAAACGCTATAAAATTTACCGACTCAGGTAGTGTGAGCCTAAAGGTTTCATCATGTTTAACGGACCATGACGTCCACACCGTGAGTTTTGAGGTCAAAGACACCGGGATTGGAATTTCCAAGGCTCAACGATCGTCTATTTTTGAATCGTTTAACCAAGCAGATGTAAGCATCCAACGACGCTTCGGTGGTACTGGGCTGGGGCTATCGATTTCAAAGAGCTTGGCTGAAATAATGGGTGGTTCCATTGAGGTGTCTAGTCAGCTCGGACAGGGTTCGACCTTTTCACTCAACATCCCTTTAAAAAAAGACCCCAATTCGGTTCCAGTCATTGAGACAGAACTGCCTGCCAATAAAGAGGTCCAAAGTCCAAAATCAATTCTAATCGTGGATGAAAACCCGTTAGACATCGAAATCGCATCTCATATTCTTGAACTAGCTGGTTGGACTGTGTGCTCAACAGGGTCACTTGAACACGCTGCTCAAATGACTAGTGACAAATCGTTTGATTTGATTCTTTGTGACTCAACCACAAGAAGTCGTTATGGCCAAAATACGAATGAGTTTTTGGCGTCGTCGTTTCCAGATGTCCCGTTCCTTTGGATGGATGGGTACGGCGGTTTAAACAACGACCATGAGAACCTACCGAATAGCAACACAAAATTGCAAAAGCCTTTCTCGTCAGCAGAGTTGCTAGATGCAGTAAAGACGGTGAAATCATCCAATCCTTCTACCCGACAGGATTCGATTCGCTCAACTATTTCAATGGCCTAATCGGCCGTATATAATGCAAAAAGAACACGTACTTATTGTCGAAGACGACCCCGTAATGAGACTGTTTCTGTCCAACTTCTTATGTGATTCCTATCAGGTAGTCATGTCTGAAAATGGATTAGATGCTCTTACTTATCTCCAAAACGAAGATCCTCCGGATATAATCATAATGGATTTGTCTATGCCGGGTATGGATGGTTTTGAACTTATATCGACTATTCGTTCATCCATCACACTCCAAGCCGTACCCATCCTAGTTCTATCTGGAAGCCGTCAAAGTGAAGTTCGAATAAACGTTCTATCAAATGGAGCAGATGACTTCATGATGAAGCCGTTCAATCCAGACGAACTCCAGATCCGAGTAGCCAATTTGATTGCACGAAGCTCCTTTTTATCCAATCTCAAAGTTCAGGAAAAACCGTCGGGATCTACTTCGATTGCGACCTCTCCTGCACGCATCTGAATACATAACTAATATGAATCAGTGGTCTCCACGCCCAGCAACGATTGCGGTCCTCTTCTTTTCGTTTTGCTGGTTACTAGGGTGTAACGATAATAATCCAGTTGATCTTGACGAGGCTCTATCCCCAAACGATGATGCTCTTTCTGACGTTGTAGTCTCAGAGAATTTTGATTTCCGTACTGATCGACTGACCAGTGTGACAGGCTCTTTCCTTTCTAATACCGGTAAGGCCATTCCAAGAGCTATTCTAAATATTAATAGAATAGTTGATGGCAAATGGGAGCGCGTTGCCACCTCTATCACCTCTGCTGATGGAGTATTTCAGACAGTCTTGTCATTACCGTATTCCGAGCAGCATATCGGAATTTCCACCTCCTTTCCGGGAATTCCAGATAGCACTATTTGGTCTATAGATGGGGATGTATTCGATATAGAATTGGGTGGAATACCTGTTCGCAGTGCAAGCAAAGGCAGCCAATCTTTAGCAATGGGGGGCGGTGCATGGGATCAGCAAGGAGTACCCGACTATCTAGAGGCGGTAGGCGACGAAATTAGTCCAGGGCTTTTGGCCACAGTCAATGCCTCTCTTCCGGAAAGAGCACCGGTACCTGATAACAATCCACATTATCTTTCTGCTGGAAATGCCGATATGCATCTAGATGAAACCGCCGATGTATGGATCACATTTGTTCATGAAGGCGCGGGTTGGAAAAATGCTTTGGGATTCTATTCTTATCCCACCAATAGCCCACCTACGTCTGCGTCGGCCATTTCTGGTAAGAATCTCATTTTCCCTAACGTATCCTATGCAGGCAGCGGGGGCGGACTACATTCTGGAGATAAAGTGTATTTGGGACGATTTTCGGCCGGTACCTCTATCGGATGGTATTTAGTGTCCAATGGGTGGAATGCAAGAACAGCTGAGGTCGGTTCAGGAAACTATACCGTGTATTCCAATCCGGAGTTCAATCCAGAACAGTCTCCGAGTAAGCGCCAACATGCTGTACTGCTACAAGATGCAGATCGTGAACTTGTCTTGGTCGCATTTGAGGATGTCAATCGAGAAGCAAGAAGCGATAATGACTTCAATGATGCCATTTTCTATGTCTCAGCCACGCCTTACGAAGCTATAGCATCCTACAATACATCATCCGCAACAGACCCAGGGAAAGATCCTGTGTTAGATGCCGATGGAGACGGTGTTTCGAACGAACAAGACGCCTTCCCTTACGAAGCTGATAAGGCATTTATTGAATATGATCCGGGACTAGGTCAGAACACAACGATCATCGCTGAAGACTTGTGGCCTCAAAAGGGTGATTATGACTTTAATGACATTGTAGTTGACTACCATTCCATATTTGAAACAAGTGCCCAGGGGACGGTTTCAGCTATGACGATAGAGTTCTACGTCAGAGCAATTGGAGCCGGTTTTAAGAATGGGCTTGGTATTCAATTACCTTTATCCCCCTCTAGGGTCAAATCGGTTAGTGGGCAAAACCTTGGAGCAGGATATACTCAAAACAATTCCAACGGTGTTGAATCCGGTCAAAACAATGCCGTTATCATCGCTTTTGAAAATGCGTATGATGTGGTTCAAGGGCAGTCAGGATGGTTTGTAAACACTCAACCTGAAGCTCCGCCGGTATCAGGAGAGTCTGTCAGCATTCGAATAGAATTTACCTCACCTGTGCCCAAAAGAAAGGTTACCGTTGGGGCGTTAGACGTATTTCTTATCTCGGGCGGTGATCGCGGACGAGAGATACATCTGCCCGGTTGGGCACCCACTTCAAAGGCCAACCAGTCTCTTATTGGAAGTGGAGACGATGCTTCGGGGTCTGGACTTTCTTACACCACAGTTAATGGTCTTCCTTGGATGATGCGGGTTTCTTCCAGCTTTGCTTATCCAAGAGAAAACGCAGCAATCACGCGAGCTCATCTGAAGTTCAAAGACTGGGCCCAATCCGGAGGATCCCAGCATAATGACTGGTATCAAGACAAAGCTGGATTCAGGGACAATAAACTGATCTATTGAAAGGCCGACTTGACGAAAAGGGCCTCTGTCACATGACAGAGGCCCTTTTTCATGTCTTCTGGTCAGAGACTTAGTCGAATAATCCAAGCGATTCGTCGAATGCCATCCTAAAATTGGAGGTTAGACCACTATGTTTTGAAACGGACCAGATCGACTCCTCTACCAACGGATACATTAATCGATAAAAACCTGGACAAAACAAGGTTGAACCCATTGTATACCATTTTATTAATCGGCTACGACGCGCATATATGTTTAAGTATAGCATGTGCCTTAAGAAAGAGGCCGTATCGGCTTTTATTCTTAACCAGTCATTCGGAAACGTGCGTTATCCATTCTCGTCTTGTATCTCGGGTGTTTACGTATTCGGGCTACGATGAGACGCTTGAAGCTGTTCAACGGGTCGCTCTTGAAGAGTCTATTGATTTGATTATGCCATTCGATGAGATAGAATCATTCACGGTTTCATCGCTTCGCGGCCAGCTGGAGGCCATCGCACCCGTCTCGGCCTTGACGGCGTCGGATATGTTCGCGACAGCTATCAGTAAGAATCGCCTGTATTCCCTGTTGAGTGATCATGGTGTACATGTAATGCCTAAAAGTGTCCTCTCTGAGCGTAGGCCCCTAGAGGTGCGTGATGCCGTTGGGATGGAGTTTCCCCTTTTGGTTAAACCAGCACGGAGTTCATTTGGGCGAGGAATTTTGCATTTCAAAAACTCACCGTCTCTACATAGGCATCTGACTACCTCAGATAATGTCAACTACGCATTGCAGGAATACGTTCACGGCAGTGATATTACGTGTAACATCATTGCTCAAGAGGGAGAGGTCCTTGTACACACTATTCAGGAATCACCCACTAAACAATTGGGCAACTACAGCCGGAATGATGATCTGGAGTTTAAAAATGATGAGGAAGTTTTAGAAATCGTTTCTAGGGTTGCTCGGATTCTAAAGTGGAATGGCGTAGCCTGCTTTGATTTGCGAAGGAGAGCATCGGACAATAAGATCTTTCTGTTAGAAATAAATGGACGTTTCTGGGGTTCTCTCTTAGCATCCTGGACCATAGCCGGCGTGAACTTCCCAGATCTCCTTATTCGACAGGCTTTGGGTCTACGCTGGCCTAAGATTGAGAAGAAGGAAGGAATGCAACTTTCGCTTCGCGTTGCAGCCATTAAAATGTTTAACGGACGTCTCTTCTCTTTAAAGCACACTAAATACACCTCCTATTTGGTTGATCCTGTAGCTCGCTTTCTCAAGTATTTTTAGTAGTTATCTTTCAGTCCCTGTAGAGTGGGCAAGTGTGCCTCTGCATGCGGCCCAATAGATATAATCAACTTTTCGGGTCTTCTCCGATTTAGAATGGTCTCCTTTGGATCGGGCGTGTCTCCTTCAGCTTCGCCTATCCGAGAAGAATCCCCGTAATCACACGAGCTCATCTAAAGTTCAGAGACCAGGTCCAATCCGGAGGATCTCAGCACAATGATTGATAGAAAGACAACACTGGATCTAGGGACGAGAAACTAATCTATTAATAAGCCAAGTTTACAAAAAGGGTCTCTGTTACATAAGAGAGACCCTTTTTTTATGTCTTCCTGTTAAGGACTTGGTCGAAGAATCCAACCGATTCGTCGAAGTTAGCCGGAGTTGGGCTAGGCAAGGTAGTATTCTGCACACATCAGAAAACACCCGCCCTCTTTCTCCTCATGCAGGACTACATCAAAAGACTTCTAGATATTGGAGTAGCCGCCATAGCGCTGCTTGTCCTCTCTCCTATTCTGGTTGCTACCTGGTGTCTGATTCGATTGGAAGACGGTGGGCCTTCCACGTACGTCTCGAAACGCGTAGGGAGCGGGTTCAAGGTTTTCAAACTGTATAAGTTCAGGTCTATGTATCGGAATGCTGATGCACGACTCTCTGAAATGACAAGCTTGAACCAATACGCAGAAGGATCAGATAAAGACCTCACGACGGAATGCGAAAAGTGCCAGGAATTAGGATACCCGTGTTCACCACTTCTATTTCAAGATGCTGGATCTATTTGCGAAAGTAGATGGGCAAACTCACTAAATGTGAGTAACGCAGCTGTCTTTTTCAAGATGATCAAAGACCCACGAGTTACTAAAGTTGGGCGATTCATTAGAAAAACAAGCATAGACGAATTACCTCAATTCATCAATGTGCTTAAAGGCGATATGTCGATCGTTGGCAATCGACCTCTACCCATATACGAAGCGCTCTCGCTGACGACCGATCAGTCTATCAGCCGATTCATGGCGCCAGCAGGATTAACCGGTCTATGGCAGGTTACCAATCGTGGAAAATCCGGCATTACGGCTGAGGAGCGCATTGCGCTCGATAACGAATATTACGAAACCAGGTCTCTCACTGGAGACCTACTCATCATGCTACAAACAATCCCTGCTCTGCTTCAGACAGAGGATGTCTAAAAACAAAAAACAATCATGAATATCACTGTAATCGGAACAGGTTACGTCGGACTCGTTTCCGGCGTTTGCTTTGCCAACATGGGCAATACCGTCACTTGTGTAGACATAGACTTTGCCAAGGTAGAGGCTATGAAGCAGGGAAATGTGCCCATCTACGAACCAGGGCTTGAGCACCTGTTTAATAAGGCTCAAAAGGACAAGTTTATTCAGTTCACCACCGATCTCGAGCCTTCTATTCGCTCTGCGGACGTCGTCTTTTTGGCGCTCCCAACCCCTCCAGGCGAAGATGGATCTGCAGACCTTAGCTATATCCTAGGAGTCGCTTCAGAAATCGGCCACTTTATCTCCAAATACACGGTAATTGTAGACAAAAGTACGGTACCCGTCGGAACTGCCGAAAAGGTCACCAGAGCACTTGAAACGTCAGGCGTCCGCAGCGGTGTTCACTTTGATGTCGTGTCCAACCCCGAATTTCTTCGCGAAGGAGTCGCCGTTGACGACTTCATGAAGCCGGAGCGCGTTGTGATTGGAACCACGAGTGAACGAGCCGCAACCACGATGCAAAAGCTGTATGAGCCTTTTGTACGCGGTGGAAATCCCGTCATTGTGATGGATGAACTCAGCGCAGAAATGACAAAATATGCCGCCAATGCATTCTTGGCGACCAAGATTTCATTTATGAACGAGGTGTCAAATCTATGCGAACGAACCGGGGCGAACGTCGATAATGTCCGTCGTGGAATTGGTACAGACTCAAGAATTGGCTCCCAGTTTTTATACCCAGGAATCGGATACGGCGGAAGTTGCTTTCCTAAGGATGTATTGGCTCTGCTGAAGACCGCCAATGACCATGATTACCCGTTTTCGCTTCTCCAGTCCGTTATTCAGGTCAACGAACACCAGCATCTTGAATTGATGAAAAAAGTGACTCGTGAACTGGGCGACGACCTTTCTGGCCTAACATTCGGAATGTGGGGATTGGCATTCAAAGCAAATACGGATGACGTCCGGGAATCACCTGCTCACCGCGTAATTCAATTTCTTCTCGAACGAGGAGCAAATATTATTGCCTATGACCCCGAAGCGATGGAAACGACGAAAAGAGAGTTAGGTGCTGCAATTACCTATGCCGACTCCATGTCAGAATGTGTAGAAGGTGTAGATGCACTCTTTGTATGTACTGAATGGTCTCAGTTCCGGAATCCAAATTGGAATCAGGTAGCCAATGCCATGAAAGGCGCACTTGTATTTGACGGACGCAATCTATACTCGAGCGAGGCTTTATCGGATGCCGGCTTGTCATTGCATTGTATGGGACGTCCTGAAGCAATGAAAACTGCACTCGCTGCACATCGGGCTGCTTAATGCTTCACAAACTTGAACCTTTACAGATGGCAAAAGCCATCCTGTTCTCCAGCGCGCTAGCGGTCTTCCTTCCTATTCAATCTTGGGGACAGGAATCTGAAAACCATGATTTGGTCTTGCCGCCCTTACAGGCAGTCGTGGATCAATTGTTGGCTTTCGCTCCCCGAATTGCTGAAGAAGAAGCACTGTTTAATAAAAATGAGCAGTTGCTGGATCGGGCTTCAAAAAGCTGGTTAGATGGAATCAGCTTTGGCGTCCAAACCACTGCGGGTTCCTACGGAAACAATACGTTGAACGAGCTCAATTTGGGCGTAAATGCAGGCGCATCCATTCGCCTCAGTTTGTTTGACATACTGTCCCAAGGAGATCAGAAAAAAGCGTTCAAGTGGCAGCTAGAAATCTCCCGACAAATGGTACGGAAGGCTCAAGTCGAAGAGACCCAATATGTCACAGGAATATATAGGCTCATCGAACTGGCAAAAGGCCAATTAGAAGTCAGAGCGGATGCGTGGAGAGCGTCACAGATACATCGTGAAATGGCGGAACTGGAATTTGCAAATGGAAACATTTCAGTAGCTGAGTTAGCGCGTGTATCTGAAATCGAAGCCAAATCGCATGCTGACTATTTAGCCGCAGTGTCAGAATATCGCTCCTGGTACGACCAACTCGGGGTCCGCATTGGTGCGCCGCTTTCTAGCCTTTTGGGCCAGAATTCGTCGAACTAATCGCCCGGTTGGTCGAACCACGGGGTCAGGTCCCCCGGTATTGTCCGACCTTCCCAACATATCATAAAATCTTAAGTCAATCCCTTCTTTTTGACACTGTTCGCCTTTATATCGCTTGTTTTTCGGCACCGCTGGGTACTCGTCTCGATGCCTCTTTTAGCCGCCATGCTAGTGTTTTTCATGATGAAAAACCAGGCTGAGGAATTCGTATCCAAATCAGTGATATATACGGGACTCGTCTCCGGATTTGACTTAGAATCTGGTTCGGAAGCGAAGCTAGATTATCACGTTGTCAACAGCGGATTTGATAATCTTATCAATACGATTCGATCTCGAGAAACACTCAAAGATGTCGTTGTAGAATTACTCGCAGGCATCGTCTGTGGGACAGAATATGCCGCCTTTGAAGAAAACGAATGGTACCAGAAACTCAAACAACAGAACAGCTCAGACGCAAACGGGACGTGCGATCAACCAGACGGGTGGGCCCAGGATGTAGAAAGAGGTACAGGAGACATTTATAATCTCTTGTTCACCTCTCAGACTGAAGTCTCCCTCGACAAAATAGGGCAGCGCCTCAGCGTCAAACGTGTTGCTTTGAGCGACCTTCTAGAAACCTCCTTTACCGCATCCGATGCACAATTTGCCTACGACTTTCTCACTGTTCTGAATAGCTCGTTTATCGATCGATACCAGTACATCAAACGTAAAGAAGTCGGATCGGTAGTCGAATATTTTGAATCAGAAACCAAAAGATCATTTGATCGGCTGCAGACATCGGTCAATGAAATACGTGATTTTGGCACGGAAAACCGGGTCATTAATTACTACGAGCAGACGAAAGCGATCGCTGGTCAGAAGGAACTGATCGACCAGCAGATTCAGCAGGAGACGATGAACCTGGAATCAGCTAAATCTGCTGTACAGGATCTCGAGACCAGAATGAAGGCGTCGAGCGAGATTCGAGAGGCAGGTACGGAATTGATGCGACTTCGCAAGCAATATGCCAGCCTTACATCTTCAGCTGTTCTTGCTCAAACCAGCCAAAAGGAAGGCTCCGAGGATGCACAGCAGTTGGTTGATCTCGCAGCACAGATCAAAGAAGGTGTAGCCACGCTATATGATGCAAGGTACTCTAAGGAAGGCCTAGTAATCACGGATGCGATAGAAAAGTGGATGAACGAAGTGGTTTCTGTTGCCCAATCAGAAGCGTCGCTAGCTGTATTAAAGGCTCGAAAAAGGGAATACATCAAAACGTATGACGATTTCGCCCCATTGGGGTCTACGCTCAGCATGCTGGAAAGAGAACTAGACATAGCAGAGAATGAATACCTAGAGCTGCTCCATTCTCTCAATCAAGCACGCATGCGCCAGCAGAACATCGAAGTTTCCTCATCGATGGAAGTACTCGATCCCCCCTCCTTTCCGCATGAATCGTTGCCTTCCAAGCTCAAAATGCTAATGGCGATGTCTTTCATAGTCTGCTTGATTCTCATTATCAGCCTGATTGTAGCCCTTGAAATTTTTGACGAGTCTCTACGCTCACCCATCACGGCACGAGCCAAGACCGGAATGGAAGTCATTGGCTTTTTACCCCGCATTGAGACCTCAAAAGAAGAGGAATGGCATCAAACGCTTGTTTCAAGATGTCTAGCCATTTTCGCTGCTCGTCTAAAGACGAACCTCTCCTCTAAAAGTCAGGACACTACCCAATTAGTCTGTGTTGTTTCTACCAGCGAAGGTGAAGGAAAGAGCTTTCTCATCGAACAGGTACGTAAGATCCTTACTGAATCTGGCCGAAAAGTAATCTGTCTGACGCCAGAAGGACACGAGGCAATTGTGTCCGAAGACTCAAAGTCCTATGAAATTACTAGAGAATTTGGCAGTGCCCAAATGATCGATGATGTCATGAGCCTTACTGAAAATGATCGAACAACCATCTTAATGGAGCTTCCCCCGTTTTCAGAAAATGAAATTCCCATCTCGCTCCTTCAAGCAGCTGCCAGTGTCGTCTGGGTTGCATGCGCAGATCGGCTCTGGACTGAACTCGAAAAAGACACCTATAGCTTTGTTCGAGAAAAGGCCAACATCGAGCCCGTCCTATGTCTAAACAAGGTGGAGGCGGTTCATCTAGAACCGTCCATTGGAGAAGTCACAAAATCCCGATCCGTCGCAAGGCGTTTTACCAAAAAACTGCTGAGAAGAAACTTCAGCTAACAATACTATGAATCACTTAAAAGACCATGATATCATATGCCTCGCTCTTCCTTCTTGGGAGGGTGAATACCTAAAAGCCACGGTAGCCTTGGTAAGACCGCTTAGCGAGGAAAACCGACTTCTTTATGTAGACTATCCACGAACGTGGACCGACATCCTAAAAGGCTGTTTAGGCAAAATCAAAGTTCCCTTCTCTCGTGTGTTTGGTTTGAAAAACCGAGTGACACGTCCTGACGAAAATAATAACCTGTGGTTATTGACTCTGCCTCCTGTGTTTCCGGTGCGGTTTCTTCCTAAAGGACGCATATACAGATGGGCTCAATCGTTAAACGCTCTCATCATTGCACGAACCATAAACAAGGCTAAGGCTGAACTGGGTATGGAACGCCCCGTTGTTATCAATGCTTTTCAGCCAGGATTAGGCTTAGCCATGATGGGCAGACTTGACGAGCAAATAACTGCCTATTATTGCTATGACAATATTAGTGCTGCCGACTGGTGCTCGAAACATGGCCCATCCGACGAACACGAATACCTACCAAAAGTCGACTTCGTTATTACCACTTCAGAAGCTCTTTGGGAGGAGAAAGAACGCAGATCACTCCAGTGTTTCTTGATTCAGAACGGAGTGGATTACCCCCTCTTCAGCAAAGTGAAAAGAAGCCAACACCATCGATTGGCGCAGACCGGATTTGACGCCGTACTGGGTTATGTCGGATGCATAGACACGAGGATTGACTGGCAGCTGATCAAAACCATTGCCCAAGAAAACCAAAATTGGCGTATCGATATGATTGGCCCGGTCGTTTACCCCGAGGTTCAAGAACAACTGTCGACTTGCTTAAACGTGCGTTTCCTGGGATCTGCAAAACAATCTGAACTTCCTGACCTGATGAGCGATTTCGACTTGGGCATTATTCCATTCGTCGAAAACCCGTTTACCAAGTTTATTTACCCGATGAAAGTAAATGAGTATTTGGCCGCAGGTCTACCCGTAGTCATGACTCCTTTCGCTGAGATCTCCGCACTTAAAGACGCGGTTACTGTAGCGCCCGCCGACCATAGATTTATACCTGCTATTAGTCAGGCTCTCGCATCAGATAACGAAACAGAGCAAAATACTAGAAAGGTGTTTGCTCAACAAAATAGCTGGGACGCGCGATCCAGGCAGCTCTCCAAAATTCTTGCCACCCATTCAGACGCTTACCGTGCTGCATAAACTAGCCCAAAAAGCCCAAATGGTGAAACACCTTTTTTCATCCTCGCATGTTCATTCGCTACTTAGCCAATGTGCGTCTGCGGTGTTGGGAATGACGATATTCTTGTTGTACGCAAAGTGGATGAGCCCAAATGAATTGGGACAGATTATTTTGTTTATAACATCGATCACCATCGCAGACATGCTGCGATCGGGCTTTATACAGGCGGGTTTCGTCAAGTTTTTCCAAGGTTCCGACCCTCGGTCCAAGCGTAAGTTATTGGCTGCATCGTTCGCTCTTTCTTTTGGCTGTGGTATTGGACTGTCGATTCTTCTTTTAGCGATAAGAGGAACTCATTTCTTTAGCGGAGCTTCTGCCGAACTGTATTTGGTGGCCTGGCCTTTGTTATCCATCACCAGTTTCCCGGGGCAATGGTATACATGGGTTGCGCAAGCCGAAACGCACTTCGACCGCATTCTCGGTTACCGGCTCATCAATTCTCTTTGCGTCCTAGGTGGAGTCATTGCACTTCACGTCTTAGACCTACTTAACCCGTTAAATGTAGGATATGTGTTCTGCGCGGCTGCCACGTTGGCATCTGGATTTGTGTTCATCAAAAAGTGGGCGCGTATTCCTCGACTGCGCGACCTGAGTGCTGATTACGTAAAAAAGCTCGTCAATTTTGGCAGGTTTAGTATGACCACTTTACTTGGCACCTCATTGTTGAAGAGCTCTGACACGTATCTCATTGGACTATTTTTAGGCGTCAAAGCTGTTGCCATCTATGGCGTTGCCCAAAAAATTGCAGAAGTGCTTGAAATACCGTTGAGAGCCATTTCTGCTTCCATGTATCCGTTGATGGCCCGTCCTGCATCTGATGGAAACACACTGCGCATTGGACGCATTATCGAGCGATTTAGCAGCGGATACCTACTCGCACTTCTGATTCCTGGAGCTCTTCTCCTTGCGTTTGCCCCAGCTGCCGTTTTAGTGGTTGGCGGGCCAGACTATTCCGATGCGATTTGGGTCGTGCGCATATTCGTCATTGCAGCGTTCTTCTTTCCATTGGACAGAATGATCGGCCTAGCGCTCGACGGATTGAATAGACCCAACATTAACATGTACAAAGTGATGTTGATGCTCGCTCTAAACGGCGTCGGGGATATAATCGTACTTATGTGGTTTCCGTCTCTGTGGGCTGTCTCAGTTGTGACAGTAATCGTCGCATTAGGAGGAATGACGTTTGGACTGATCGCTCTGCAACCTGATACAAAAATGTCGTTTCAAAGAGCACTTACCTATATCCGGTGGTGGACGAAGCCGGCATATCTTAGACTGCATCTTGAGAAGTCTACGTTGCGAAACTAAGTGGCCAGCGCGGAACTCATATCGAACAAAATGACAACACAGAATTTCATTCGGATTCTGTGTTTGCTCATGACCCTCATCGTGGCTTTCGTGGCTGTTTCTATCGGGGTGTCTGGAATTGCCCTCCTCTACGCAATTCCTATCGCTCTGCTTCTCGTTGGGCTCATCGCCAAAAAGCCTACCTATTCTCTGCATTTTGCTCTAGTTGCCGGCTTTTTTGCTGCGGGTTCGAGCCGCTACATATCGGCTCCAACAGGTCTAATGATTGATTTGATACTAGCCTTAGGCCTTGTCCTGGCTCTTTCAAAAAGAGAAAAAACAACTTCTAACGTATCTGTCTGGCTCATCGTTCTATTTGGAGGCTGGATGGCTCTTACGCTGCTTCAGCTGGGTAACCCAGAAGCAAGAAGTACGGTTGCTTGGTTCTATGCTATGCGTGGAGTTGCCCTCTACCCCTTCCTAATCTGCCTAATTGGATACCTTTTATCCCCGAATCCTGAGTTTTTCAATCGATTCTGGTCTTGGTGGGCAGCACTATCAGTTCTCAGTAGCCTCTGGGGACTTAAACAACTAGCCATAGGGCTAGACCCTTTTGAGACAGCCTGGTTGTCTCAGCCCGGTAATCTGTCTACTCACATGTTATTTGGCAAGCTACGTGTCTTTTCCTTCTTGTCTGACTCAGGGCAATTCGGGGCAGCTCAGGGGCACATGCTCGTGTTCGCCGGAATATTATCCTTGTCCAATCGACCCAAGTCCATTCGCTTAGTATGGGCGATAATTGCGGCTCTTAGTCTCATCGGCCTCCTAATTTCAGGAACCCGCGGAGCCATGGCCGTACCCGCTTTTGGGGGTCTAGCGTATTTGATTTTGTGCAAAAATTGGAAGCTTCTTTTTGTGGGATTAATCGTCATGGGCTCTACTTACGGAGTCCTGAGATACACGTTCATCGCTAACGAGATATATGAAGTTCGACGCATGCGCATGGCTGTTATTGAAGGCTCCGATAATGCGTCATTTCAAGTTCGAAGAACAAACCAAAAAAGGCTATCTATTTACCTCAAAAACAGGCCATTTGGCGGAGGTATTGGATCTGCCGGATACTGGGGTGGACGGTTTTCATCAGGGACGTTCTTAGCTGAACTGGCACTAGATTCATGGTATGTGAAAATCTGGGCTGAATACGGTATTACTGGTCTTATTAGCTATTTATTGATGCTGGGTGGACTCGTCTTTTTCTCCTTAAAAACCCTATTGAGAGAGCAGGATCCGTATCTCCGCCAAACGATGTTGGCCGCATTTTGTGGTCTCATTGGAATTCTAGCCGCTTCTTATGGCAATCAGGTATTTGGACAAATTCCTACCGGAGTTATCGTCCCGGTGTCTCTCATTTTCTTAGTACGAAATCCGGATAGCAAAGCATAAAACTATGCGCATGGTCACAAAAAATTACCCATTTCTAAACGGATGTGGCCGATTGGCTAATCTCCCGTTAGTAAGGCATGTTGTTGACGCAATACACCCCGATGAAATTGAAGTTACCCTGAGAAACGGACTGTATATCAATTCTCCCGCTTGTGATTTCGTAGGGCGTGCCCTGCTGTTGTTTGGAGACCTCGATCCCAAAATCACTAAAATTGCTCAATCTATTCTACGACCGGGAGACACCGTCTTAGATATTGGAGCGCACGTCGGACTATTTTCCATGTATGCCTCAGAGATGGTAGGAAAGAACGGGAGCGTCCACGCCTTTGAACCACAGGCAAATCTTGTTCAACGGTTTGAACGCACTATTGAACACAATCAAATTTCGAATGTGACGTTGCATCCATTTGCGCTTGGAGACGCAACCAAAATTGCCAAAATGCATATCCCGGCTGGCAACTCCGGTGCAGCTTCTCTGATACGCAAGAAGACCTCTGGAATCACTACCCCCGTAGGCGTATTCCATGCCAGTGAATTTCTAGATCGACAAAATATTGCGACTCCACGCATGATCAAGATTGATGTAGAAGGATATGAAAGTGCCGTGATTAGGGGCCTAATCAAGTTTATTCTGGCAAGAATGCCGGCAGCTATCGTGTTTGAGGCTCAGTTTCAGCAATCGAGAAACAACAACGCAGCCATTTCTATTTTGGAAGAAGTGGGCTATCGATGTCATCCTATTTTGCCTTCAGCGCTACAGCTCAGAATCGGACCAGCCGGAAAAACGGAAAACCACAAAGGAGTTCATGACATTTTAGCTGTTGCGCCAGGCATACTCGGAAACGAGATTCTGAGCCTCTGCAACGATAGATAAAGGGTTTGGTCTAAGAATTGCTCATGTTCGTCGAATCAAGACGTCTGAAAGGCTTTAAAGGCTGGATATTCAGGGAAATTCATCTGAAGAAGCCATGCCCGATAAATCCCCGAAAGATCAGAACAGTCCTCGAGTTTCGATCATCATGTTGAATTGGAATCAGATGGAAGTAACATCTGATTGTTTGAATTCACTTGAGCACATCTCTTATCCCAATTTTGAAGTTCTAGTAGTAGACCAGGCTTCAGACAATCAGGAAGGAAGTGAACTCCAAAAACGATTTCCGTGGATCCAGATAATCCAGTCCGAAAGTAATTTGGGCTTTACCGGAGGCAATAACCTCGCTCTGCAGCAATCTACCGGCGAACTGGTCCTGCTACTAAACAATGATACTGAGGTCCCAACGGGATTTCTAGAACCTCTTGTCCACGCCTTTCAATCCGATCCTCGTTTAGGCATTACAAGTCCCAAAATTCTGTACTTCCAGACGGCCAATCTCATCCAGTATGCTGGGTGTGATGACCTTAATCCGTACACCATGAGAGGATCTACCCGAGGATATCACGAGATAGACGAGGGACAGCATGATGAAGCTCGCTTCGTGCACTTTGCCCATGGAGCGGCCATGATGATTCGTAGCGATGTCTTCAAGGAAATCGGTCTACTAGCTGATCAGTTTTTCGTCTATTACGAGGAGTTGGATTTTTGTAAAAGAGCAAGAGCCGCCGGATGGTCCATCAAATACGTTCCAGAATCAAACGTCTTTCACAAGGAATCAGTGACAATGGGGAAAAACTCTCCATCCAAAACCTATTTCATGACGCGAAATCGCATCATGTATTTGCGTCGGAATTGCACTCTTTTCCCCAAGATGATTGCACTGGGTTTTGTTTGTGGAATCGCCCTCCCTTTTCATTGGGTTCGCTTCATACTAACACGTCAGTTCAAGCACTCGGCTGCCTTGCTGAAAGGTGCTATGTGGCACACAACTCATTTCAATGTTCAGCAGAACAGTTACCTGACTCGTAAACCAGAGGTGCCGGCATGATCATTTCTATCATACTTATTGCCTCAAGTATCCTGGCGCTCATTTTTGCATTCTACCTAGCCATTTTTGCATGGGCAGGAAGACGCTATCAAACGCCCTCGCTTACCTCAAAAAAAGAATTCAAAAAAATTGCTGTTGTGATTCCCGCGTACCGGGAAGACCAAGTCATTTTGCGCAGTGTGTTATCCGTTACGACACAAGATTACCCGAAATCACATTTTGACGTATTCGTAGTTGCTGATGGCCTTCAAATGCCAACAATTAAAGAGCTGGCCAACGTAGGCGCTTGCGTAATTCCCGTCTCATTTAAAAACAGCACAAAGGTGAAGGCCCTCAAAGCCTTCGTTGCGTCAGAATCCGGATCTAATTTCGATGCCGTCACCATCCTAGATGCAGATAACATCATGGATTCTCTCTTTTTAGAGCGTACAAATCAGGCTTTATGCCAAGGTTTTCGTGTGATTCAAGGAGTCAGAAAGCCTAAAAATAGCGAAAGCATTTTTGCCCGTTTAGATGCGGTAACAGAAGACATTAACACCACCATTTTTAGAAAAGGGCACCAAGTACTCGGGTTACCTTCAGCATTGACGGGGTCCGGGATGACTTTTTCTTGCGCGCTTTTCGAGAGCTTGTTGGTCAATGCGACGGCGGTCGGCGGGTTTGACAAGGAGATGGAGCTGTCACTGACGAAGGCAAATGAGTCCATCCTCTTTGATGATGCGGCCATCGTTTATGATGAGAAGGTGCATTCCTCAAATGACTTGACTCGGCAACGTTCTAGATGGATGGGAGCACAGTGGCACTATGCTGCAACTCATCTGTCTCCAGCTTGGACGAGCATCAAGACCCAATCGAATGGGGCATACTTGGACAAAGTATTCCAGATGGTCATGCCACCACGCATTCTCTTGCTGACCGGACAGGTTTTAGCAGTACCGCTGGCCATTCTTACCAGCTCATTTATCGCAGCCATCCTGTTTTCGACGAGCTTGTTTCTCACGCTTTTCGCATTGATCTATTCCATATCGGAAAAGAATAACTTTCGCTCTTTTGTCGACGTTTTTCGTGCACCAATAGTGCTAGCAGCCTATTTCAAAGGATTTGCTAAAAGCTTCAAAGCCAATAGGCGTTTTGTTCATACCCAACACAAATCCTGACTTTTAAACACCCGTTATTATGAAAATTGGAATTGAAGCTCAGCGACTTTTTAGAGCTAAAAAACATGGAATGGATGTCGTGGCACTCGAGAGCATTAAAGCGCTTTCGGCCCAGTATCCACAAACTGAATTCATCGTTTTTGTCCGCCCAGGACCGGATTCAGCGTGTCTTACGGAAGGAAAGAACCTAAAGATCGTGGAGATTGCGGCTCTTTCATATGCAGACTGGGAACAGATTCAGCTGCCACGCGCGGTCAAAAAGCACGAAGTAGATCTTCTGCATTGTACCAGCAATACGGCTCCAGTTTATTGCCCCGTTCCACTTGTCGTAACGGTACATGACATTATCTATTTAGAGCAGACGATGTCAATAATGAAAACAGCATCGATCTACCAAAAATTTGGGTATATCTATCGGAGATGGAACGTGCCGTCCATTATGAGCAATGCACGCAAAATCGTCACTGTATCCACCTTTGAACAGGAGCAAATCCAGCGACATCTTCCTAATCTCCAAACAGATCTAGAAGTAGTTCACAACGGTGTTTCAAGTCGATTTTTTGATTTCGTACCCCCCTGGAAACGTTCCGAAATACGAAAAAAATACGCTCTGCCAAATTCGTTCATCTTCTTTTTGGCGAATACGGATCCTAAGAAAAACACTCCGAACGTGCTGAAAGCCTATGGCGAGTATGTCGCAAGTGTCGAGAGATGCGTCCCTCTAGTTGTTGCAGATATTTCTCAGGAAAGACTAGACTCGTTAATCTCAGAACTCAACCTGCAAGACATTGAGGATAAAATTGTGCGGCTCGACTATGTCGACTCCAAACACATGCCTATCATTTATCAGCAGGCGTCACTCTTCTTGTATCCAAGTCTTCGCGAAAGTTTTGGACTACCCATTATCGAGGCTATGGCAGCCAGTACTCCCGTAATTACTTCTTCATGTGCTTCAATGCCTGAAGTCGCAGGAGATGCAGCACTTCTTGTTGATCCAACCTGCACGGCAAGCATTTCTCAAATGATTCGCTTGGGGCTCTCGGATACGCGCTTACGTGAAACACTCCAGAAGCGTGGACGGGTTAGAGCAAAAGAATTCTCCTGGAACCAGACTGCAAAAAACCTAGATGGCGTGTACCGAGAGGTACTTTCAAGCTCCAACAGTTGGATGAGAGCCGCGTAGGGAATCCCTTCTCCTTGGTTTGACCTTGCCAGAATATGTTGGTCGAAAGAATTGGCCCATTGGTCGAAGATGGATCTAGAAATGCGCAAAAAGGCGGTAATCTCTTGTCAAACAGACTGCCCCATAATCGCATCACTACAATTTAAGATTCATAATGAAGTCTCCAACCACACTTGTAACCGGAATAGCCGGTTTCATCGGCTCACACGTTGCTGACGAACTAATCGCCAAAGGCCACAATGTTATCGGATTAGACGACCTTTCTGGTGGTTTTGTCAACAACGTACCAAAAGAAGCGACTTTCGTCCAAGGATCTATTACAGATCACAAGCTTGTCGACAACCTCTTTGACACGTACAAATTCGATTACGTGATCCATACTGCCGCCTACGCTGCAGAAGGCCTGAGCCACTTCATTCGACGATACAATTACGAGAACAATTTGATCGGTTCCGTAAACCTGATCAACGCCTCAGTTCGCCTCGGAACGGTTAAATGCTTCACCTTCACATCCTCGATGGCCGTCTATGGTGCAAACCAAGTGCCCATGGTTGAAGACATGACGCCTGCACCTGAAGACCCTTACGGAAATGCCAAATACTGCGTAGAGTTGGACCTCCAAGAAGCGCATGAAATGTTCGGCTTGAACTATGTAATCATTAGGCCTCACAACGTTTACGGAGAACGCCAGAACACCTCTGATAGATACCGAAATGTGATTGGGATCTTCATGAATAAGATCCTCATGAATGAGCCAATGACGGTCTTTGGAGATGGACTACAGACCAGAGCATTCAGCGATATTTCAGACGTTGCGCCCATCATTGCTGCTACGATCGAACGCAAAGAATGCTATGGAGAGATCATTAACGTAGGCGCCGATCAGCCATATACGATTCTGGAGATGGCAGAAGCTGTTTCTGTAGCAATGGGTGTTGAACCAAACATCATCCATTTAGAGGAACGCTATGAGGTCAAACACGCCTACTCCTCCCACGACAAGTTGAATCGACTTATGGGAGACCTTCGAAAAAATGTTTCTCTCGAAGAAGGTCTAAAGAAAATGGCCCGTTGGGTCAAGGAAGTAGGAGCCAGAGAGCCCAGCAAGTTTGCTGCAATCGAGATCCACAGAAAAATCTATGATTTTTGGAAAATCGAAGACCTAAATGCAGACGATAAAAAAGCTGCATAGCATCCTGTCGTCGTAAGAGCGCTGCCCTGCAAACCTGGGCCCGAATTCGACTGTTTCATTGTGAAATTTCGGGTCCAGGTGTTCGGCGGCGTCGAACACCTCACGCTACAAGCACAAGCTGGTCCACTTAGGACAAGGGTATCAATACGTTCTTGCAGGCAGTGCAGCTCAGATCCGGGCCTGGAGCCGTTCTAGATATCGGAGAGGACCAATTCATTAACAACGGAGCGGTCTTGTCTGCCAGACAGCATATTTCTTTATAAAAGAAAGGTCAGGGGGCGCCGCGCAGTATCGTTGTGGACTCCGATAACCACGGAATTGAAGAGCGCAATAGTCCTCCGCCGGCGCTGTCGTAACTCGCGACGTCCCCCCATTTACGATGGTCGCAGGTGTGCCTGCCCGCCACGTTAGATCACTCAAGACTCATGACTAACGAATTCATTTTCTGGTTTTGCCTCAGCGTCCTCTTTTACACATATCTGGGATATGGTGGCGTAATATGGTGCTGGACTCGATTCAAAAGACTGTTTTCTGCTCCACCTCGTTTGGAGTCAAATCCTTCTTACCCCTCCGTAAGCCTAGTGATTGCCGCGTATAATGAGAAGTCTATTCTCGCGCAGAAAATAGAGAACTGCAAAGCACTGCTGTACCCCAAAGACCTCTTGGAGATTGTATTCGTAACAGATGGATCAGACGATGGCTCAGAGTCCTTCATCCGCGAAAACAGCGACTTTAAAGTCTTCCACTCTCCAGATAGGAAAGGAAAGACGGCCGCACTTAATCGGGTTGTGCCCCAACTTGAAAACGAAATCCTCGTTTTTACGGACGCAAACACCGACCTCAATCAGGAATCGATACAACGTCTCGTGCAGCCATATTCAGATCCTAATATTGGCGCTGTTTCCGGAGAAAAAAGAGTGGGCGGAATTGAAACGGATAAGGCTCACGGAGCTGGAGAAGGTCTTTACTGGAAGTACGAGTCAGCCCTGAAGCACATGGATGCTGAAGTACATACGATCGTTGGCGCAGCGGGTGAACTTTTCTCAGTCAGGAGAAGCTTATTCCCCTCCGTTCCAGAGGATACAATTCTGGACGATTTTATGATTACGTTAGGCATTGTGGCTCGAGGGTATCGTGTAGGATATGTTTCAGATGCATTTGCACTGGAAGCACCTTCAGCCTCGTTAATGGATGAAATGGGGCGGAAAATACGTATTTGCGCAGGTGGATTTCAGTCCATTGTTCGACTACCCCAAATGCTAAATGTCTTCAAACATCCTACAGCGACCTTTCAGTACGTTTCCCATCGGATATTACGTTGGACGTTAGCCCCGTTTCTCCTTCCGATCTTATTCGTTTCCAATTTGATCATGGCAAACGGATCTACATTTTATTCGAGTGTATTAGGATTGCATATTGGTTTTTATGTCCTGGCTGGATTGGGATACCTGACACGAAAAAAGGCCATCCGCTCTCCATGGTTATTTACGCCATTATACTTTCTGATGATGAACCTAGCCGCGTATCTTGGTTTGTACAAATATCTACGAGGAAATCAGCACGCCGCTTGGCAAAAGGTAAAACGTGCCGGATCTTAAACTAGTTGACCTCACTTGCTGTCTCCTCTACCATGGAAAACGCTTCTTTACCCTACCGGAACGAACTTGCTCTTCTAAACGAATTTGCTCGTCTGCTTCTTGAAGCAGATTCCGAAAGCGAAGTAGCTTGGACGATTGTCAAGCAGGCGATTGCTCATCTGGATTTTGAGGACTGCGTTGTATACCTCAACAATCCCGAAAAGAATGAGTTGATACAAACAGCCGCATTCGGCCCAAAAAATCCCGCTTATTTTGACATCCTGAACCCAATTAAAATCGAGGTTGGGACGGGCATTGTCGGAACGGCAGCTTCTTTACAGCAGGTCCAAAAAGTAAATGATGTGTCGTTGGACGACCGGTACATTGTAGATGATCTAGCTCGTTCATCTGAGTTGGCAATCCCCATGCTGTTTAAAGGTGAATGCCTAGGCGTGGTGGATTCAGAGCACTCCTCTACCCACTTTTTCACCGATAGACATTGCCAAATTCTTTCTACGGTCACTGACCTCGCCGCGGCCCGTATTGCACACATAAGAGGACTCGATGCCTTAAAAAAGACTCAGAAAGCTTTTCAGGACCTTGTAGAAACAGCTTCTGACACCTTATTTCGAATAAACTTGAAAGGTAGGTTCACCTACGTAAATCCCGTTGCCGTTAAACTAACAGGATACTCGGAACGTGAATTACTAAAGATGCACTTTTTCGACCTAGTTGAATCCAATTACCAGAAAAAAGTCAGCCGTTTTTATATCGATCAGTTCCAAAATGAAAGGGAGAGCACCTATCTGGAATTCGGTATCAAGGACAAAGACGGAAAATCAAAATGGGTTGGGCAAAACCTACAACTCGTCCGAGAAGACGGTCTCATAACCGGTTTTCAAGCAATTTCTAGAGATATTACTGTCTTGAAACTCGCTCAAAAGGCGGTTTCCAGAAGTGAAGAGTCAAAGCGATCTATCATCAATGCAGCGCTGGATAGTGTCATTTCAATCGACTCAAATGGTAATGTAGTTGAATTCAATCCTGCGGCTGAACGTACATTTGGTTTCACGTTGGAAGAGGTGATTGGCGTTTCCTTGTCTGAGCTCATTATTCCTGTAGAGCATCGAGAAGCTCACAAGGCAGGTATGCAACGCTTGTTAAAAACGGGTAGAACAAGGCTGATTGGAAAACGAATAGAGATTAACGCGCTCCACAAGGACGGCTACGAATTTCCGATTGAACTTGCCTTGACCCAGATTTCTGGTGATAATGGAATTCACTTCACAGCTTTTGCTCGCGACATCACTGAGCAAAAGGCTGCACAAGCAGCCATTCAAGAAGCTAAGATAATCGCCGAAGAAAATGCCGAGCATCAGACTCGATTTTTAGCAAGCATGAGTCATGAGATTCGAACGCCATTAAACGCAGTTATCGGGATTTCTCATCTTTTGAGCAAGACAAAACTCACCGATAAACAGCGGAGATATGTTCGAGATGTTGGACGGTCAAGTGACATTTTGCTTGGCTTGATTGACAATATTCTAGACTTTCAAAAAATGGAGGGCGGGTTTTTAGAGCTGGAAGAAGTGGAGTTCAATCTACACGATTTGCTCTACGAGATCATTGACCGAGCAAAGTATTTGGCCGCCGAAAAAGAACTGAATATCAAATTACAGATTGATCAAGCTGTTCCAGAATGGATAAAGAGTGATCCTATTCGAATCACCCAGATACTCAGTAATCTTCTAAATAACAGTGTGAAGTTCACCCCTTCCGGATCCGTACATGTCCGAACCCATTGCATCCCCACAGAAGATGGTGTTACCAACCTTACTTTTGAAGTTCATGATACGGGTATTGGAATCTCAGAAAACTCAAAGGACAAGATTTTTAGTTCATTTACCCAGGCTTCCTCGGATACAACACGGCGTTTTGGAGGATCTGGACTTGGCTTACCCATTGTGCGCGAGTTGGTAACCGCATTTGATGGTTCACTTTCCTTTGAATCTACGCTGGGTGTGGGTTCACAGTTTTTCATTACCATCCCTGTCAAAGTAGTTTCTTCCCAACAACTAAAAGCCATACCTGCTAATGATCAGGATTATAAACTGGAAGGGATTCGAATCCTCGTTGTAGAGGACAATCCAGTCAATCAGTTTGTGGCTAAAGAAATCCTCGAATCTTGGAGTGCGGTCGTTGTTCTGGCATCAGGCGGAAAAGAAGCTCTCGACATATTAAGAGCTGAGTCGTTTGATATTGTATTAATGGATATTCAAATGCCAGATATGGATGGCTTCGAAACGACAAATCGCATTCGAATTGAACTAGGCATTCAAGAGGACAGGCTACCTATTATTGCGCTGACGGCCTCAGCTCTTAGAGAACAAAAAGAGCGTGCTTTTGAGGCAGGAATGAATGATTTCGTTATGAAACCGTTTGATCCCGGCTTTCTCCATTCACGAATTGCAAAATTTGTGAATACTAATGGTAGAGACAATTCAGAGGCAAAATCGATTTTAAACTGGGAGGAGTTTGAGCAAAACTATGGTTCAAACCCCGAATTGAAGCAAAAAATCATAGCCATTCTTCTGGAACAGGTCCCTCAAAACATTGGCTCAATTCAAGATTCATTGGGGCATTCCGATCCTGAAGGACTAAGGTTCACAGCCCACAAGATGCTCACGTCTGCAAAAATGATTGGTGCAGCCAGAATTACAGACATTTGCATTCACATCCTTGACTTGGAATCCGAATCGCTGAAGTCCGAACTGGATTCAACGGCGACTAAACTAGTCGAGTACCTTGAGGAGTTACATCTGGAACTTGCTAGCGAATAGTTAAAGAGCGCTTCCCCCACATTTACGTGTCCGCAATTGGTCTTGTTGGAGTATCTTATGCTTCTGCCACCAGCCAAAGTATCCTATGTCTTCAACCATTCTCGGGTGTATTGTAATTGATGACGATCCCGTTGCGAGCGCCATCGTGGAACACTTTATAGCAGAAACGCCTGACCTTTCTTTGGTAAAAGTGTTCGAATCTGCTATTGAAGCCGTTACATCACCTGAAATCAAGGAAGCTGATGTCCTCTTCCTAGATATTGAAATGCCCCACATGACCGGGCTGGAATTGCTGGATGCGCTGGATTCATCGCCGCTGGTCGTTTTGGTAAGTTCAAAATCTGAATATGCTATCGATGCGTTTAACCTCGATGTCGTTGATTACCTGTTGAAACCCGTTACCTATGGACGATTCCTAAAAGCAATCAGTCGTATTCGCTCCATCAATTCATCTAAAGTGGAGCTTTCGCCTGAAAAAAGTGATGTCTTCGTAAAGTCTGATGGTAAGCTGACCAAAGTTCTTTTGGAAGACATTCAATGGATTGAAGCACAGCGGGATTACGTGCTCATTCACACAGATGCGAAACAGCATTTCATTCATTCCACCATGAAGCGACTATCGGACCGATTGAAGAGTGATTCCTTCATCCGCGTACACAGGTCCTTTATCGTTCGGTTTGATAAAATCACTGACATTCAAGATTCGTCCATTGCCATTGGCAAGAAGGTTATTCCCATTGGTGCATCGTTCAAAGAAGCCTTGATGAGACGCATCGATATGCTGTAGCTCCTTGATCCCGAGAGTATTCAAGGCCTCTACCATCTGAAAAATCGGTTTTTGAGGCACAACTAATCCACCGGTAATAGGGTGATAGGTGTGTTTTTCGATTTCCATTTGACTAAATCCAATTACATGTTCGAGATTGGGAGCTGAATCAACCCCCGATCCTCATGTCTAGATACGTCTTTTTGCCTGCGATTCTGATCCTATTTCTCCTCGTTCCTCACCAAGTTGAAGCGCAATCCGGTTCTTTCGGAAATGCAGTCGTTCTAGATCAGAATGAACTCCTTGTTGGAGAACCCAACACGATGTTTAGGGAGGGATCTGTCTATGTCTATAAACAAGAAAGTGGAGTTTGGGAACTCGTTCAACGCCTGACTGCTCCGAATGCTGAGCGCGCAGACGGATTTGGAACCGTCCTCGCTCGAACTGGAAACACGGTCTTCGTTGGTCAACGAAACGGACCCGTGCACGTTTTCAATAAAGGAGAAAATGGATGGCACTCCGAAGGTAGTATTGAGGGAAAAGGCACATTAGGGATTGATCCCGGTTGCAACCAGTACGGATACTGCGGAACTGACTTTGGGATTGCCTTAGCTGCTGCTGGTGATTGGTTGTTTGTGGGATCACCGGGTGCACTTCCCGCCCGAAGCCGACGCACTGAAGAAGAAGTCATCTTGCCAAAGGGCGTTGTATTTGCATACTTCAAGGGAGCCGATGGGCAGTGGACAGAGCACTCGAGTCTTGCGCTATCCAATGGAAATGATGGGGACCGCTTTGGTGCTACGATTCATATTGAAAACGGGCAAGCCCTCATAGGTGCACCGCGATGGGACGATGAAGCATCTGGATTGGAAGATGTAGGGCAAGTAACGCGGTTCAAACTCCAAGACGATACGTGGATCGAAGACACTCATCTTCATGCTAAGCCTCACCCTGCTGCTCATTTTGGAAGTGAGATTGCCATGGGGGACAATCAACTATTGATTGGGGCTCCTGGTATGAATGAAAGCCAAGGAGCTGTTTTTCACTACACGCGTCCTGCTATCGGGGATAACTGGACGCTCACAGACAGCATCGCCTTAGACCAGGGTCAGGAAGGTGACCGCTTTGGCAGTGGACTTGACTTCTCTGGCTCTGAAGTATGGATCGGCGCGCCAACTCTACGCGAAAACCTGACCGGTTCAACTTGGGTGTTCAGTACCCATCCAGACGGTTCGCTTACTGATAGTCCTAGAAAAATTGAATTAAAGAACACGGTTGAGCGGGACGCATTTGGACAGTCTATCGTTGCGCACGATGGAGTTGTAGCTGTGATGTCGCCGGGTATGCATCACCAATCAGGTGCCGTGTTCATGTACTCCGAGCAGACACCCAAAGGTCAACTGCTCGTCGGCCCTCCAGATGCTTTAGGAGCGATTTTGGGTGAAAAAAAGGAATGTATTGATGGGAAAATTGGGCCCTTCTCCTGCGATGAGGTTGAACTCTTAGCCTACCTCCCCAATTCGATTCTACGCGCACCCGAGAATGCAAGGGGCGTTCGAACGAATGACAATTGGGGCTGGACCGACCCTGAAACCAAGCGCGAATATGCTCTTGTTGGCAGAAACGATGGAACGTCCTTCATAGATATCACCAATCCATCCATGCCCGTCTTGATTGGTGACCTACCCAAACCTTGGGGAACGCCTCCGTCGCAGCTTTGGCGCGACATCAAAACATACAAGGATCACGCATTCATCGTTGCCGACGGAGCAGGCGATCATGGCATGCAGGTCTTCGACCTCGCACGCTTAAGGGAAGTCACGGACATTCCGGCCTTGTTTGAACCCGACCTTCACTATACGGACATCGCCAGCTCCCACAATATCATTATCAATGAAGTAACCGGGTATGCCTACACCGTCGATGGCCCGACTTGTGGCGGAGGTTTATACATGATGGATATTGCTGACCCGCTGAATCCAATATTTAAGGGATGCTCAAAAGGTGGAGAGAACGGTACACATGATGCTCAGTGCGTCACCTACAACGGACCGGACCAGCGCTATACTGGAAATGAGTTGTGCCTGAATTCAAACGGTGCTTATTTCGAGATCATGGACGTGACGGACAAAGCGAATCCCCAGACAATTTCAACCGCATCGTCTCCCAATGCAGGGTATATCCACCAAGGTTGGTTGACCGATGACCATAAGTACTTCTACCAAGACGATGAGGCAGACCTCGTGCGAGGCAGCGTGGAAACGACTCGGACCTTAGTCTGGGATTTGACGGACCTTGAAGACCCCATCCTAATCAATGAGTTTATGGGCACCATGCCCGCGAGCGCGCACAACCTATACCTGAAGGACGGCTTTGCTTACCAAGCAAACTACCGGTACGGCATGCATGTTTTGGACATCACAGATCCAGAAAATCCTGTAGAAGCTGGGTTTTTTGACACCTCACCCTATCTAGAAGGACCTGGGTTCAGTGGAGCCTGGAGCACCTATCCTTTCTTCGAAAGTGGAACAGTTCTGGTAACTAGCCTGCAAGAGGGCGCTTTTCTACTCCGTAAAAAGAAAGACGCTTTCTAGACTATTCCTACTCTACAGCGTGTATTTAATACCCCCATTGATGATAAATCCGTCCATGGGGGCCCAAATATCATCAAAACGAGGGTTTTGGCGCGTTCCCAGGACGACAGGAGCATAGTTGCTTTGCATCGTGTCCAGGAAATTTTCAAAATTCAGAAAGAGGCTGGATTTGCCGAGTCGCCTTTCTGCCATCACGCCTAGAATCCAAAAGCCATCGGAATCAGAGCCATCCATGAGTCGCTGCTGTCCGGTGTAGTACGCTTCGAGACCGATGCGGCCTTTTCCATGCTTTTCGTATACCAAAACGGTATAGGTCTTATGCTGAGGTGTTAATGGTAATGAAACTGACCCTGTTTCAAATCCAGTTCGTGCGCTCAAGTTGACGTATCCCAGGAAAAGCTTGAAGTCACTAAGGGCAAACTTGGCGTTCGTTTCGAATGCCCGCGTTTGAATTTCCCCATCTGCATTCTCGTACGAAAGTGACCCATCGGGTTGGCCGGCAATCGTCTCAAAAACGGGGATGAGCGGACGCTGCAGGTCAGTGAAATAAAACGCTTGGTTAAATGATACAGCCAGTCGGTCGAACAACAACGTTCTGTAGTTAACGTCAATGCTCCCGCCGCGGGATGTCTCGGCTTGCGCAGTCGATGAAAGTGGAATCACGTTGCGAAAAGCACGCTCCTCGGACGGTTCAAGAAATACAGTTGGTGCCTTGTACCCAAGCCCCGCCCCTATTCGTGCACTCAGTTTGTCAGAAACTCGATACAGAATAGAGGCTTTGGGAAGAACGAAGGACCCAAACGTATTGTGACGATCTACTCGAACACCCGCCTCCACAACCGCCCTCTCTGAGTAATCCCACGTATCTTGAGCAAACAAACCGGCACTGGTGTAGGTGTAATCCCGTTTCGAGCCAGCTGACCCTACGTCCTCCCGGAAGGCATCACTACGCAAATCGAGACCAATGCTGATCTGATGCGGTCCTCGAGTCATTAAGGCAGATGCTTCCGAGTACGAGGCTATCTGTTGCCCTTCAAATCTATAGTCTGGCACTTCAATAGAGCGGTCGAACAGGCTAACACTATTTTTGATAGTGATACCCAAATCCTGCGTCAGCTGGTGATCCATCCTAGCTTGAGAGGAAAGTCGCTTAGAAGTATTCGTTTCAAAAAACGTGCGATTTGCGCTCACTCCATTGTTCAAGACCTGAATATCTCCTCCTTCCCGCTCTTCAATCGTAGCGGACACCCCAAATGAATAGATCGTCTTACTCGAGGGATAAAAGAAGACCTTCGGATTGAGCGTAAGTCGACGCGTCTCTGGTAAATTCGAAAACGCATCATCATCGGGATCGTACGCTTTTTGCGTATTGGCCGATACTAGAACGGTTGTACCTATCCGTTCATTTCGGGCTCGATAAAACCCACCCAGGTCCATACCCCCCGCAGTGGTCAAATTAGAGAGGAGTGATAATTCAGGTTCAGCTGAAGGTCCCTTTGATACCAAATTGACTAGGCCGGCAATGGCATCTCCCCCATAAAATGTAGAGGATGGTCCCTTAATGATCTCAACCTGCCGTAAGTCCAGCGGCGGTACCTGAAGCAGAGACAAACCACCTGAAAATCCTCCATACAATGGAAAACCGTCTTTTAAGATCTGTGTATACCTTCCATCCAGTCCTTGTATCCGAATGGAAGCCCCGCCAGAAACAGCGGATGTCTGCTGCACGGTAATGCCCGGAGACTCATTAAGCAGCATGGAGATATTTGACGGCTCCATGGAAATTTTTTCTTCGATCTCCTCACCCGCAATCGTTTCAATTCGAGTCGCTTGATCAGCAATGGTTCGACTTGTTCGGGTTGCGGTCACTGCTATTTCTTCCAACTCATCATGTGCCTCTTCTAGTAGAACAAGAAACACTTCGTCCCTATCCGCTAAAGGAAACGTAAGCGTGAGCCGTACTTGCTCAAATCCGATAAATGAAAACTGAAATGTCTGTTCACCTGACGGAATCCCTGAAATAGACACCTTTCCCTCTGAATCCGTTGCGGCTCCTATCGACGACCCCTCCAGACTCACATTAACTCCACTTATGGCGTACCCTTCATGGGCATCCTGCACGAGCGCCCGAAACACATGCCGTGTTTCTTGGGCTTCGACCCGCATGGGCATAATCAGGATAAAAACGAATGCGGTGATCACATTAAACCAACGTAAAGAGGCCATAAAGCGTAATATTGTTGATAGGCAAAACGGATACTCCGACGGATTTGATCTGCGCACCCTGATGTCGGGAAAAAATACCTCGTAAACGTTCTCAAAACTTATGAAATCGTTCTTCGCCGACGAGGACTAAAACTACGCCCTCACCGTAACACGCCAAGCGAGATGGTTCGCACTGAATTCGATCCCGAAAAGGAAAGGATGCTTATCTTTCATTTTGCTTTCTAGTCATCAACCTTGACCTCCTTTGACGCATCAATCTGCCCAAACGGCCTCTTCAAAACGCTCTAATTCGAAATGGATTTCGCGTATTTCACTCGTGCTGTTTTGCATTGGGGTACTACCTGCTCAGGGCCAAACCCAGCAAGCGGATACGACGATTGCTCTTTCCGAAATTCAGATCGGTGCACTCCGAGCGAGTGGGCAATCTATCAATGCTCCGTATGCGTCTTCGCTCTTGTTTAGACCGTTGGAAGTGGTAGCCTTCCAACCCGGCTTGTCGCTTCAGAGCGTTTTGAAGACACTTCCCGGCGTTTGGATCAATAACAGAGGACATTTCGCCCTAGGAGAACGTCTCATTATTCGAGGCATGGGGTGGCGATCCGCCTTTGGTGTTCGAGGCGTTCAGGTACTACTAGATGGTATCCCGCTTACACTGCCCGACGGACAAGGGATGCTGGATATTATCGATCCGGCCTTCATCAGACAGGCCGAAGTCGTTCGAGGCCCGTCGTCCACTTTCTGGGGTAACGGTAGCGGGGGCGTTCTGATGCTATCCACGCATGCTTTTCAAGATTCAAGTTCATTTGGGATACGAGCCATGACGGGAAGTTATGGAACACGTCAAGGCTCGGCTGAAATCGCTGTTCCCCTTGGCCGCCATCGGCTTCAGGGATATCTATCACGCGTTCAGCAAGAAGGCTACCGGGACTACTCAGAAGGGTCATTTATTCGTTCCGGGATCAATGCGTTAGTGGATCTAGGCCCCACTTCTCAACTCCGCCTTATGGCCGCTTTAGCTGTGCAGGACACCGAGTCTCCTGGCTCTCTCACAACTGCCCAAATTGGAACGAATCGACGCGGGGCAAATGCGCGAAATGTCAGTACACGTGCCGGAAAAGAGAGCCAGCAGATCCAAGTGGGTGCGACACTTTTTAAACAGACTCGATCCGGATTATTATCTGTTACTGCCTACGGGATCTCCAGAATGCTGGATAATCCACTGTCGTTTACCTTCATCGACCTCGATCGGCAGGTCGCTGGTACTCGAATCCAGTTGGAACGCGAAGAAGAAACGTGGAGATGGGGGGTTGGAATAGATGCTGCCCTTCAGTCTGATAAGCGGCGCAACCTGTCTAATGAACAAGGATTTCCGGGTTCAGACATAGAAGTGGATCAACAGGAGAACGTGCAAAACGTCTCTGCTTTTGCCACCGCTCAAGTTCAACTTTCGCCGAGGATACGTGTCTCAGGATCCGGCAGAATCGATGGTATTCGCTTTTCCTTGGACGATCATATTCCGGGAAATGAAACCCTTTCGGGTGATCGATCCTTTTCGGCCTTTAGTCCCTCCTTAGGGCTAACGTATGAATGGGAATCGGTCCAACTTTACACCAATGCTTCGACTGCTTTTGAAACACCCACCACGACAGAGCTAGTGAATCAGCCGACCGGAGGTGCCGGGCTAAATGACAACGTTGGGGCTCAAAAAACGCGTGGAGTTGAACTCGGAATGCGTGGCAAAAAGGGAGCCGCATCGTTCGATGTGGCTGCCTTTTCAATGCAAATCACCGATCGACTGTTACCCTTTCAAGATGAAGATGGTCGAACCTATTATCGAAATGCCGGTCGTAACACTCATCGGGGCATAGAAATCGGATTGAACCATGCGCTCGGATCCGCATCAGCCTTCCAAATGGCTTACACGGGAAGTGATTTTGTATTTAGTGATACCCAACTCAGTACTACAGCGCTTGGTGGCAACCGTATTCCGGGAATTCCAGTACACCACATCCAGGCTGCACTCAGCTCAATGTACTCGGGCTTCACCGGAGAGCTTTCAGTTGAATGGGTATCAGACATGTATTCAGATAACGAAAACGAAACATCAAATGACGGTTATGTCGTACTGGATTTAAATATGGGGTATACATCCTTGTACGTCCAAGGTGTTCATGTATGGCCTTTTTTACAGGTCTCCAACCTACTCGATGCGCAGTATATCGGCTCATTGGTTATTAATGCTTTTGGCGGTCGTTATTTTGAGCCGTCACCTGGCCGAACCCTACAATTTGGAGTCAGAGTCGACTTCTAGCCCTTTGTCATGCCTAAATCGTACCAAAGCGGCAAACGTCCATCGATTATGGCCTAGCAACTTGGAATTCGCTTAGTGTGCCGAGATATTAGTCATGGTCTCCATCCAATCACTATCCATGAGGCATTGACGGCATCGTCACCGAACACGAATGACAAGATCAAAATTGATTGTACTGCTTGCCCTATTCGTCGTTGCTGGCTGCACGACAGGTAGTGAGGTTGCCAACGAAGCCAATTATGTGCGTGGTGATTTGATCACCTTTACGGGCACTGAAACGAGTCCAAATGGTGCCTGGTGTTGGTTTCAGGATGAACGTGTGATTGTTGACGCGAGTCATTCTGAACATCCTGTCTTGTTATTTACATCGATTTCTGCATCGATTTCAGATTCTACTGAGCAAGGAGACTTGGATTTGCATTGGTATGGGCTGAACGACGGCCGAGTGGGGATGGTTGAACTGTATGATCGCTTGGGGCAGGATGATCACAATGTGGCGGCCTTATTCCAGATGGAAAACGATCAAGTCATGGCCCTCTTTGCTCGTCACGGTTCAGACAACCTTGCCTACATGCGACTTTCTGAGCCCAACGACGCGAGTCAATGGGGACCTAAGGTGGTCTACGAAGAAGAGGCCGGTGTAACGTACAGTAACCTACTCACGGCTGGAGAAGGCGCGAGCAAACGACTGTTTAACTTTGCTCGAACGCGCGGTTGGAATCCAAATTTTACGGTCTTTGACAAAGACTCTAACGCATGGCTCTACGGCGGACGCTTGCTAAAGAGCGAAGGACGGCCTTACATGAAATACTATGGTAACGCCGACGGGTCCAAGATCCATGTAGTTGCAACCGACCAGCATCCACGCGACTTTGATAATTCCATCTATCACGGGATAATGGACGGACAGGCATTGTACGATTCCTACGGGAATGTGCTCGATAGCGATTTGAGTGATCAAGATGCTGTTCAACCAAAGGCGCTGACCGAAGTCTTTAAAGGAGATGCGGACAATGTGGCATGGATGGCTGACGTGGCCGTGGATGAAAACGACCAACCCGTTATCGCCTTTTCAGTACAGAAGGACGGTCGCGACTTACCCCCGAAGCAAGGTGGATTGGATCATCGCTATCATCTGGCTCGACTAACCGATGCAGGCTGGAAGCAGGCTGAAATCGCTTATGCCGGTGAACGCCTCTATTCGTTCGAAGATGATTATACAGGACTCGTTGCCATTGATCCGCAGGATGTGAACCACGTGGTGATTTCCACCAATGCTCACCCCCTAACGGGTGATCCACTCATGAGCAGTGCAGACCAAAAACGGCACTATGAATTGTTCGAAGGTGTATCCACGGATGATGGCGGGACCTTTTCGTGGACTCCGTTAACATCAAACTCACTCGAAGACAACATTCGCCCTATTATTCCCTCCTGGGATGCGCCTCAGCGCGTGGTGCTCTGGCTGAGAGGTACTTATTCCTCGTATACCGATTTTGATACGCAGGTTGTAGGAGTCATTCAATCCCGATAGCCGTGCTAAACCTATGCCTTTTTCTGTTAAAACAATCGACTCAAGGACGTTCTTCTCTCAGGCAATCGTCTCGCAGATAATCCTAGTACTCGGCCTCTTGGTCTGTATGGGAGGTTGTTCATCGAGTACAGACGGCGCAGATCCCGCAGATCCCATAGATCCCTTCGAGATTATCCAGCCGAAAAAGTGGGCCTTCGAAGATTCGACCTTATGGAAACACGAAAATGGCGTGCTCCACCTGACCCAATCCGGGAAATACACAGGACCTATTCGCCGCCCTGGTACGGTAGCCCTAGTCGAGAATACGCACGACTTGAGCGACTTCTATCTCTCGGCATTCGTCAAGTCCACACAGGATACATCCGTTGTCGGTAGGGATATAATCGTAGTGTTTGGCTATCGCTCACCCCAAGAGTTTTACTATGCTCATTTGTCTAATGACAATACGGTAATGCCTCATAATGGCATTTTCATCGTTAATCAAAGCGATCGTCGTAGGATTGACGACCAGGGAATGGACGATCCGCCTGAAGGGAGGCTAATAGACACCGAATGGCATCAGATCAGAATAGACAGGAGTTCGGCAACCGGGAGCATTCAGGTATATCTAGATGACATGCGCACCCCGCTCATGACGGCAACGGATACCACGTTTCTCTCTGGCTCCGCAGGATTCGGATCATTCGATGATACAGGGGCTGTTCGTGATATTCGTCTAGTTGCAGGATCAGGCCCCATCATCGATCCTGTATCGGCCCCTATCGTGGATGGAAGTCTCACCATTCAATTAAAATCCTTCGCTACGATTCCAGCAAGTGATACGACGGGCGGTCCGCTTGCTCGAATTAATTACTTGGGACACGCAAACGATGAATCGGAGCGACTTTTTGTGAACGACCTTCAGGGCAAAATGTATGTCATCGAGGCTCGAGAGGTCACGGAATACCTAAATATTCGTGCCCAGACCGCTGACTTTATGGATTCACCAGGGCTCGGTAGTGGATTCGGCTTTTTCGCATTCCACCCTGACTTTGCAGAAAACGGCAAATTATACACGATACATACAGAGGGCGGCGAAGCGCTCACCAGCAAGACACCAGATTATTCAAACGGTCCCGGAGATGTCGTTCATGGTGTTTTGCTAGAATGGACGACCACCCAGCCCACGGTTTCGCCCTTTTCGGGGTCCAAGCGAGAACTCCTCCGATTAGGATTCCCGTCGCCCTTACACGGCATGCAACAAATGGCATTTGATCCAAATGCAAAACAAGGCGATGAAGACTTTGGGCTCCTCTATATAGCAGTGGGAGACGGTGAAATACCCGGTAACCAGACCGAAAACGCGCAATCAATACGTGCTCACAATGGGAAAATATGGCGTATAGATCCGTTGGGAGACGATAGTCCCAATGGCCAATACGGCATCCCTGCGTTTAACCCGTTCGCTCAACAGTCGGACGCGTTGGGCGAAATATGGGCTTTGGGATTGCGCAATCCTCATCGATTCAGTTGGGATCCTCTAACTAGAAATATGTATTTCGGACATATTGGAGAGGCGCAGGTAGATGCAGTATTCCAAGGCATTCAAGGAGCAAACTATGGGTGGAATCTTCGTGAGGGCGGATACCGATTCGAAAAAAAGGATCCGTATTTTGTCTATCCAAACCGAGATTCGGATGCCTCGAGCAGATTTACGTATCCAGTCGCGCGCATTGATCATGACGATATACGGGCGGTGGTTGGCGGCTTTGTGTATCGTGGAGACCGATTGCCTGATCTCTACGGTAAATATGTGTTTGGGGACATCGTTTTAGGTCAGTTATTTGTCGTAGATGCTGGGGATCTGGATGATGGAGATATGGATGCTGTAATAGCACGGGTTGCGATTCAGGATGCTAGCGGCGTGATACGATCATTCGATCACTTCGCACAACGGTCGCGGGCTGATCTTCGATTTGGTCAGGATGCCCAAGGAGAAATTTATGTGTTGTCCAAAGCCAACGGACGAATCTGGACCATCTCTGCTGCAGTGGCGCACTGAAAGAGACACTGAAAGA
>ERZ1048872.443-NODE-443-length-46276-cov-6.600203_pt1 | contig 46276 bp, 49 predicted proteins | sample MGYA00383100_ERZ1048872 | MGnify/ENA primary metagenome ERZ1048872 (study PRJEB29581, sample SAMEA5548370) | metagenome | biome: marine; feature: coastal; material: water | depth 50 m | study: Short-term variability in the microbial, nano- and picoplankton...
TACTACTCATGAATCGATTGACTTTAATTTTAGTTTTGATACTTTTTTCTTGCTCTAAGGAGGAATCTGAAGTTTTACCAACTGAAATCCCAAGTGAAAAAACTTTTCAATTTGATTTGGACTCATCCTCTGAATTTCCAGTTGCTCATGACGTAGGACTTAATTATTTTAATGACATAACTGTAGGGGTAATTTCTAATAGCTCAAATAATATAAAAATCATTACTGCAGCTGGGACTAGATCTTATGTTTTTACCGGTACAAGTCTTTCAAATATTAATCAAGTAACTGAAGTAGCCTCTCCACAGGAAAATACATTTTATTCAAATTACGTTGGATTGGGTCAGCTCATCAAAGATTCAAATAACACCATTTATAGCGTTTTTCACTCAGAACAACATGATGGAAGTATTTTACCAGGAAACATACCAGGATTTTATGCATCTGTGGGATTAGGAATTTCCTACGATAATGGGGAGACATTTCAACTTAATTCTGAACCATTAATACAAAACACTTTTGATATTAATTACGACAATGGGTTTGGTGATGGAGGGTTGGGAGAACCATCTGTTACATTTTCAAAAGATAGGTCAGAGGTCTTTGTATATTATGTTGATCACAACCGATCAGGGCGAGGAGTTAATATTTGTATGGTCAAATTTATAGTTGACGAAAGTGGTATTCCTGATTTTTCAACTTGCTATTATTTAAACGAAAACAATCAATTTTCCTCCAATGTAATTCGATCCAAAGAAGTGGTTGCGGGTATAGGATATGCCGACGCCATTTTCCCTCATGTATCTTACAATAGTTTTATTGATAAATATGTCATGGTTTACTCGCTAAATCACTATGGCGAATTTAATAATGGTTCGATTTTACCTTCAGAATCTGGAATATACTATAGAGAATCTATCGATGGCATTAATTGGGATGAACAACCAATTAAGCTTATCACTGATTGGTCAATTCCCTATAGTTTTGACAATCATTCTTTCGCTTGGCATCCAAATCTAATTTATTCTAATGATTCGCAATCAGAAGGATATTTAGTTTACTCTAAAGCCTCAACCTTGGAGCAGGGACATAAAATGTGGGCGATGAAATTTAAATATTCTCAAAATTAGTTGTGCTGCAACTTTGAATAATAGGGGGAGCAAAAAGCCTTACAGAAATGTAAGGCTTTTTAATTTTCTAATGAGTACAACATTTCTTAAAATCTTTTATAGTTGTATAGCCTTTCATTTGCTATCTTTTCTTATCTATAAGCTATGGAAAGTACCCTTGATTCACCTTTAAGATTTTTTTAATTTATTTTCGAATACTTCCTCAACTATTTTTTTAATGTTAGAAAGTTCAAAACTGTTAAATACTATTTTAGTCATCTTAACTTTATTTTATCGTAAATAGTGACGCAAATATGAGGTTAGAAATTACTGTGGATGAGTTTAACATTTTTCAATTTTAACATTTTTTTAATTATTTATTGTGATTAAATATTTTTTTTGTTGTTTATTTGTTTAACAAATTAACCAAAACATTAAACAAATGAAGACATTAAAAACAAAATACTTTTTTTTAGTAACAATTTTAACTATCAGTCTGTGCATAGGTTGCAGTGATGATGATACTACCTCTAATGAAGTTCAAGGTCCTCAACCTACGGGTAAAACTAAAACGTATTCTTTAAATTCTGTAGCCGATGCAGCTATTTATGGTACTGCTACGATTATTGAAATAGATGACAATTCAATTATAGTAGAGCTCGATATTCAAAATACACCCACAGGTGGGGTGCATCCAGCGCACATTCATGTTAATACTGCTGTTGAATCAGGTGGTGTAGCGATAAGTTTAACTCCAGTAGACGGCTCAACTGGAAAAAGTTCAACAAATTTTAATATGAAAGACGATAACACACCAATTAGTTATAATGATCTTTTAGATTTTGATGGCTATATTAACGTACATCTGAGCGCATCAGATTTGGGGACAATTGTTGCTCAAGGAGATATTGGTCAAAATGAGTTAACAGGCACAATAAAATCTTATACTTTAGAATCTAAAGATGTTGAGGGTATAAATGGTGTAGCCGAATTCGCAGAAAGAGCAAATGGAACAACTTTAGTGACGTTATCTTTGACAGGGACACCAGATGGTGGCTCACATCCAGCGCATATTCATGAAAATGATGCCATTTCAGGAGGTAACATTATTGTAGGTTTAAATCCAGTAAATGGAACTTCAGGTATGAGTAAAACTCAGGTTTCTTCCTTAACTAATGGAAATACTGTTAGTTACAATGATTTTCTTAACATTAATGCTTTCATTAATATACATCTAAGTGATGATAATCTATCTACAATTGTTGCACAAGTAAATATTGGATCTAATGAAGGGGTTCCTACTACGCCTTCAAATACAACAAACTATGACGTAACAAATACTGGTTCTTCAGCATATGTTTTTAACGATAGTGGTTTCAGCAACGAAAATAATCCTAATTTAATTCTAAAAAGAGGAGAAAGTTATACTTTTACTGTAAATACACCTGGTCATCCCTTTTTAATAAAATCGGTTCAAGGTACCGGAAATAGTAATACTTATAATAATGGAGTAACAAATAATGGAATACCTCAGGGGACAATTTCATTCACGGTTCCATCTGATGCGCCGGATACTTTATTTTATAATTGTGAATTTCATGCTTCAATGACAGGAGTTATAACAATTACAAATTAGTAATTAAATCCAATTTTCAAGATTTTTAAAGTCCACATAAATAATATTTACAAATTTAACTCTGCGCAATATTCTTTAGTTTATTGCGCATAGTTATTTTATATCATTAATTTATTTTGGAGCGAAATGTGATAAAACGTGTTTATGTATATTGTAGCCGCTTGAATAAACAATTAGTTTAGCAAAAACATTACTACAGATTGCACGTTACGCGTTAAAACTCTTATATAAGTTAAAACTAGCAATTAACGCTTACTTTTTAAGTTAGGAAAATATTAATTTTAAAAACTAGTTAAAAAATAAGCGCTTTTCATTTTAATTGAACTATGACTTCATTTTTGTGATTAAATACCTCATAAGGCGCATTATACCTCAAAAAGTAAAATCGGTCAGAATAAGTTATATTTTCAGCATCTAAAGCTAATTTTAATTTCTGTTTAAACTTTTCTATTTTTTTATCATTAGCCCAACCGTTAAAGTTTATTGCAGCTACTGTTTTTCAAGGCTCTTTCTTAAACTCTATAATTGATTAATCTGGTTTAGGAAGCATTTCTTTTTTTAATTTGAAAGGTTCGCTGTAACGTCTGGTTACTCTGTCGTTTTTACACATAATGTTAAAATTATGTAGCCTTTATTCAGGATGGGTCATAGAGACAAATACTTATCAATCCATATGCATCAACAAAAGTTGATATGTTTGAAAAACTAGAACTTATTTATTTTCGATTTTCGATTCATTATTAAATTTTAATTCTAACAGTTGTATTTCTTTAGCATCATCAAGTATTTTGCTATATATTTTTATAAATGTTGAGTCTACTTCATTATTGTAATAGTTTTCGTTTAACCTGTATAATGCTTTTCTTAAATAGTTTAATGAATGTGACCGGTGGAAGTGATTTAGCACCAAACACAATGTATTAATTTAAAGATGGATTGAGATATACATATTACTGTGTCACATCTGATTGTGGTTGGGATACTATAGAAATTGGAGACGCTATTCCAAATCCACCTACTTACACAATGAATTATAATACATTAACAATTGATGACGATATGCTTTTTGAACTTAATTTCGATTGTAATGGCAATATAATTAACATTGTATTTACGGATAGCAATTGGAAATGGTGGAGAATTGGAACTAATCCTGACAATTGCGAGTAAAATAGTATACTCTTTTTTAGTAATAGTAAGTTATAAAAACATATAAATGGAATGGTAAATATCAAAAGGAATAGGAGTTAGATTTCTAGATTTACAACGTTCAACATATGTTTTATAATCTCTCATAGCATTTTTAAAAACGGGGTTAGAAGTATCATACTTCAACGATGATTTTGTTTTCATAAAGGAAATTTAAAATTCATTTAAAAATATTGAATTCAGGATGCAATATTTACTCAGAAAAACTCTTTGACAAACAAATTTATAATATATATATGGGTAATTAGTATAACTTTAATGTGTTGTAATAACCGTAACAATATGTTACATATTAGTTATAATTAATGTGATAATTGGAAGTGATAAGTTAACGCCTGTAATTATCAAAAAAATTATCAAAAGGAATAGGAGTTAGATTTCTAGATTTATAATGTTCAACATATGTTTTATAATCTCTCATAGCATTTTTAAAAACGGGGTGAGAAGTATCATACTTCAACGATGATTTTGTTTTCATAAAGGAAATTTAAAATTCATTTAAAAATATTGAATTCAGGATGCAATATTTACTCAGAAAAACTCTTTGACAAACAAATTTATAATATATATATGGGTAATTAGTATAACTTTAATGTGTTGTAATAACCGTAACAATATGTTACATATTAGTTATAATTAATGAAATAGCTGTAAATTGATTAATAAACAATACACTGGGTTATAGACTTATTTCTAAATAAAATGCCTCTTAATTAAGTAAGAAAGTTGTAAATTTAGATAATAAAACATTTGGTAAAATTATTGATAACCAACTAATTAATACAAATGAAACATTTTAAATTGGTAATATTATTTTTTATTATAAGTTTTTCAGGGTTAATACAATCTCAAAATAGTAATAATAAGCTTGAAGATTTAAAGGTAAATGAAAAACTGTATAGCTCTTTTGATGATTTTTACAAAAAGCATATTAGAAAAGAAGCCAAAGACGATTTAGATAATTTATTTTACAATAAAATTGATATTATAAAAGGTTTGCACCAATTTGATTTTAATGAGGATGGTTTAGAGGATGTTTTAATTGAATTTTCTGCTCATTGGTTAGGCGATTCATCTTCCAGTTTTATTTGAAAATAAACTAGGTAATTATTCGTACAAAGCACATTTTGATCCTGAAAATTTATCGTTTAAAGAGTACATAAAACCATATTTCTTTTTTTATGGAGAAATTAAAAGTTTTTCAGAAGGGGTAGAGATTGAAAAATACACCCTATATCTAAATAATTTTAGAAGACATTAGCAGCTTAAAAATAAAAAGTATGTGCTTTTAATTGATTAAGGAGTCTTAAAACACCATACTTTCATAAGTATTTATTTCTTATAATTTTCAAGTGTATTATTTGTAAAAGCTTAAATTTCAAGTGTGTAGAAAAATATTTGAGACTTTACTTGTTTATTTAAATGTATTTATTACTTTTACCTTGTGTTGGCAACTTCATATGCCAACCACTAAAGTGATGATTATTTTTTACTGTGGGGACTTTAATTTAAATCATCATTAGCCTCAATAATATAGAAGCCTTCAATTATTTTAGGCTTTTATATTGAGGTTTTAAATTTTTAAATAACCAGAGCCCAAGAATGTTCAATTTACTTAAAATAAATGCTTTTAGCATCTTTTTGCATGCTGTTGTATTTGCTTATGAAAAAAATAAAGACACGAGATGATTTTTGTTCTGTAAAATTTTAATTTAAAAAGCTGAAAGGGGGAATAAATGCTTATAATTAGAAATGATAGGAGTATTCAAATATTTTTTAATTGTATTTTAAAGTTTATTTTTGTTTGAAAAATTTAAAGTGATAGTTTTGTTCTATGTATAAGAAAATCAAAATAATTACACTTGTCAATTCTAAAGGAATGGAGTTACAAATTTTGAATTTTGGGGCCACTTTGGTTAGTTTAAAAGTTCCTGATAAAAACAACAATTTAGTTAATGTTGTTGTGAGTCTGAAAAATCTCGAAGATTATTTAAGAGATGTACACCCTTGCTTAGGAAGTTCCATAGGAAGGTATGCGGGTAGAATTTCAAATGGACATTTTATAATAGCCGAAAAAGAATACCCAATTTATCATGAAAAGGGAGTGCATTTACATGGAGGAAAAGAAGGTTTTGATAGAAAATTTTGGAATGTTGAAGAGATTGCTAAAGGCGAAAATCCTAAAGTTGTATTATCAATAAAAAGTAACCATTTAGAAGAAGGATATCCAGGGAATTTACAGGCAAAAGTTATTTATCAGTTAACTGAAAATAATGAAGTAAACATAACATATACCGCAACAACTGATGCCGAAACACCTGTTAATTTAACAAATCATGCTTATTATAATTTAGATGGAGAAGGGACAATTTTTAATCATAATTTAATGGTAAATTCATCAAGTCACCTAGAAGTTTCTGATCAATTACTCCCTTCAGGAAGATTAATTTCATCAAAAAATACACGTTTTGACAGACCAAAACTATCAAAAATTGGAAGATCTGATTTTATAGGTTATGATGATACATTTGTTTTGGATAAAAAAGTGTTAAAAGCAGTGCTAACTTCACCTAAAACAGGTATAAAAATGGAAGTTTTTACAAACCAGCCTGCGAGTGTTATATATACACCTATTGAGTTGCCAAAATTACCTTTCAAAAATAATGTTGAATATTCAAAATATGCTGCAATATGTTTTGAGACCCAAAATTTTCCTGACGCACCTAATAAGCAACATTTCCCTAATTCAATGCTAAAACCAAAGGAAGAATATTTAAATAAATCAATTTTTAAATTTAGTTTGATTTAAACAAATACGTTTTGTTGTTGTGAGTAATTATTAATTTTATGCCTATTTCTGTAACTTAGTTATGGTAAAGTAAAATTTAATCAGAAAGCAAGATGTGATTTGTTTAAAATATTAAAAAGGTTTTTTATTTATGACGCTATCAGTTTAAAAGAATTATATATCCGTTAATAGTCTAATTTCCGTTACAGAAGCCGCCCAAGTAGAGATTAGAAATTATATTAAAGTAATATTATACTTTTTTTGAGGAACTTAACGTTTGAAGAATTAAATTTGTAAATAACCATCCTTTTTTAGAATGAATAAAGAAATCGAACGTAAATTTTTTGTGAAAGGTGAATTTAAAAAATTTGCTAAAAATAAAATCAAAATTGCTCAAGGGTTCTTATCCACCGTTCCTGAGAGAACAGTACGAGTTAGAATCTCCAACAAAAAAGGTTTTATTACAGTTAAAGGAATAGGAAATGCCTCAGGAACCACTCGTTTTGAATGGGAAAAAGAAATTTCTATTAGTGATGCTGAAGCCTTATTAAAATTATGCGAACCGACAGTTATTGAAAAAATAAGGTATATAATTCCAACAAATAATAATTTATTTTTTGAAGTTGATGAATTTTTTGGAGAAAATAAAGGGTTAATAATTGCTGAAATTGAACTCCCAAGCGAAACTACAAATTTTAAAAAACCAACCTGGCTTGGTGAAGAGGTAACAGGTAAAACAGAATTTTATAATTCATCACTATCTAAAAAACCGTATAAAAATTGGTAAATATTATTTATATTGCTCCTTAATTAGAAGAATTAAATGTTAGAACTAGCTGGAATTATAATATTAGGAATTATTGCGCAATGGGTTGCTTGGAAATTTAAAATTCCGGCAATTTTACCATTAATTCTAATAGGTTTAATTGTTGGCCCAGTATCTACCTTATATTCTGATGATGGTACTAAATGGTTGGAGCCGGTATGGAATGGAACCGAAGGTCTTTTCCCTGGTGAACGATTGTTTAACTTTGTTTCACTGGCAATTAGTATTATATTATTTGAGGGTGGGTTAACCCTGAAAAAAGAAGAAGTTCTTAATGTAGGTTCATCCATTGGGAAATTAGTTACCTTAGGTTCTTTAGTTACATTTTTAGGAGGTGCTATTGCGGCTCATTATATTTTTGACTTAACTTGGGCAATTTCATTCTTATTTTCAGCATTAATTATTGTTACCGGTCCAACAGTTATTGGTCCAATTTTAAGAAACATTCCACTTAAAAAAGATGTTTCAGCAGTATTAAAATGGGAAGGTATTTTAATTGACCCTATTGGAGCGCTTGTTGCCGTTTTGGTATTTGAATTTATTAGTGTTGGGGCTGGTTATGAATACACCCAGGAAGCATTAATTGAATTTGGAAAAATTGTGATTATTGGCCTTTCAATCGGTTTTACTGCGGCATATGCACTGTATTATTCCTTAAAATTAAAAATAATTCCTCATTATTTGTTAAATGTAATTATGCTAGCCAGTGTTTTAGCTGTTTTTGTATTATCTGATTTGTTTGCTCACGAGTCAGGTTTATTGGCGGTTGTTGTTATGGGAATGGTTCTTGGAAACAAAAAAATGAATGAGTTAAAAGAAATTCTTTATTTTAAAGAATCAATCAGCATTTTATTAATATCAATCTTGTTCATATTACTTTCTGCAAATATTAATATTGAGGATTTAATGTTGCTTTATCGTTGGGAAACATTGCTTCTATTTGGAATAGTTGTATTTGTTTTAAGGCCTTTGTCAGTTTTTTTAAGTACGGCTGGTTCTGGATTAAAGCTGAATGAAAAAATGTTTATTAGCTGGGTTGGACCAAGAGGAATTGTTGCTGCCGGAATAGCTTCGTTATTTGGGTTAAAACTAGTTATGCAAGAAGAACCAGGTGCTGAATATATTACACCATTGGTGTTTATGATTGTTTTGGGAACCGTATTGTTAAATGCAACAACAGCAAGATTGTTTGCAAAAGTTGTGGGTGTATTTTTAAAATCTTCTGATGGTATTATAATTATAGGCGCAACTAATTTTGCTCGTTTAATTGCAGATTTTTTAACGAAAAATGGCAGAAGAGTAGTTTTAATTGATAATAATGCAGATCATATTAAAAAAGCAAAATCACTTGATTTGGAGGCTATTCAAGGAGATATTTATTCTGATGAATTGTTGGATGATGTGGAATTAAATGATATTGGTTATTTGTTAGCGTTAACAGGTGGTGCTACTGTAAATGAATATGCTATTGAAAAATTTGGGGCTATTTTTGGTGAAAATGGAGCTTTTAGAATTATTTCAACTGATGAAATGAAAAAAGGAAATCTTGAGCCAAATAAAAATTTATTTACACATAAAGATGATTTCTTAAATTTAAGTGAAGTTGTCCGTGATTTTCCTCTAGTCAATGAAGTAAAAGTTAATTCAAATGAACATTATATAGAATTACTGAAGGAGATTAATGATGAAAAACAAGCAATACCAATGTTTTTAAAAGATAATGAAGGTGAAATTCACATCATTTCTTCCTTAGATTCATCAATTGAAATTGAAAAAGGAAATGAGCTCATTTATATCGGAAAAACCTTTATTTAGAATTCTTCCAGTATTTAGGATTGGTATCATCCGTTTTTTGATTCCAATAATCTTGAGTTACTTTTCTGCCGTCAAACGTTTTTAAATTACGTTCAAAAACCCAAATAGTTGGATTAAATACCATATCGGTTACTGCAACGGTATAAAGTTGAGGTTCTTCTTCCGATTTTCTTTTTTCTTCTTGAATTATTACTTCAAAACCGTTGTGTTCTAATAATTTTTTTAAAAAATCCTTGCGGTTTACATCTATTTTTTTTTCGACAAAAGTCACTCTAGTATCTCCAATACTTCCAAAGGTATGTTTTCCTGCTAATCCCATAATTCTTAATTAAAAACGCTACTTAATTTATAGATATAATCATACAAAGGACTATACAGTCCTAATGCCAAAATACCTATTACAGTAATTAGTAATCCTAATCTCATATATAATTTACTCTTAAAAAACGGAATAGGATTATCACTTTTTCTTATAAACATTGCTCTAATTACCAATAAATAATAATATAAAGAAATAGTTACATTTACTACTGCTAAAAATACCAAAAAGTAATATCCTTTACTTGCTGCTGCTGTAAAGAGGAAAAATTTACCAAAAAATCCTGCAACTGGAGGAATACCGGCTAAAGAGAATAAAGCAAGCATCATCACCAAACTTAACAATGGATTAGTTCTATACAAGCCATTGTAATCATCCATATTTTCTTTACCTGCTTTTAATGAAATTGCCTGAACAACTCCAAATGCAGCTAGATTTGAGAAGATATAAATAAGTACAAAATAGACAATGGTAGCTATTCCTAATAGGTTTCCTGTAATTAATCCTAATAATATAAAACCAGCCTGAGCAATGGATGAAAAAGCTAAAAATCGTTTCATATTTTGTTGGCGAAGTGCAAATAAATTACCAATAAACATAGTTGCCAAAGCCACTACATAAACCAAGTTTTCCCATACGTGCATTAATGGTTTAAAAACAGTAAATAATAAAACCATTAAAATAAAAACTGCTGCTCCTTTTGAAATAACTGATAAATAAGAAGCAACACTAATTGGAGCACCTTCATACACATCGGCAGTCCAAAAATGAAACGGCACTAATGAAATTTTAAATGCCAATCCTGCAAAAAATAATATAAATCCTAGTATTGTTAAATTAGACGAAATAATTACGTCAGCAATATCATTAAAGTAAATAGAACCTGACGTTGCGTAAAGCATTGAAATACCAAATAACGATACTCCTGAAGCTAATGCGGCAGATAAAATTAATTTTATACCTGATTCACTCGAAATTCGTTTAGTGGTTTCAAAAGCAGCTAAAGCAGCTACTGGTAATGTTGATAATTCTAATCCAATGTAAAACATTAAGAAATCACCCGAAGAAATCATAAAATACATTCCTAATAATGATGAAAATAATAATATAAAAAACTCGGTTCCTCTATTTTGATTCACTATTTTCTCTTGCAGCCAATCAGCGGATTTCAGGAGTAAAATGAAAACCCCAATATTTAATATATTTTTAAAGAAATGAATCATGGTATTGGTTCTAAACATTCCGCCAAACAAGCTACTTTCATCTAGGTGTAAAAAACCAACAGCAGTGTGAATTCCAAATAAAAAGATGGCTAAATGCACCAAACTTCCCTTTTTGTTTTTATGTATAAAAATTTCACTAATTAACAGTAACAATGTTATTGTCAGTAATAAAATTTCGTGTCTCATCAATAAAAAATTACTAAAATTCATTTAGTTATCTATTTAAATATTATAATACTCCTTGAATAAACGGTTGTAAACTTTCCAATATCATATCACTCAACCAAAGCGGTGCTACACCCATCCCAACTATTGGAATAAGTAAAAGCAAAATACCTGTTTTTTCATACCAAGTAACTTTTGGTATACTTAAAAAGGCTTCATTTTTTATGGGTCCCATAAGCATAATTCCGACCACTCGTAAAATATAAACAGCAGTTACAACAATGGCAGAAACAGAAATGATGGTTGCAATTCTGTAAAATAATTCTTCATTTTGAAATGCACCAACAAAAATGTTCATTTCAGCAACAAAACCACTAAATCCAGGTAAACCTAATGAGGCTAAACCTGCAATTACATATATGGCTGAAATAAACGGAATCACTTTAAGTAAGCCTCCTAATTTTGTTATATCTCTGGTGTGCGTTCTACCGTAAATCATTCCAATTAAAGCAAAGAAAAGTGCTGTCATAAATCCGTGTGAAAGTGATTGTAATATGGCTCCATTCCAAGCTGTTTTATTCAACATAAGTAAAGCGAATAATACCATTCCTAGGTGACTCACTGAAGAATATGCGTTAATGTATTTTAAGTCTTTTTGTTGAAGTGCACCAAATGCACCGTAAATTACCCCTGTTGCAGCTAATATTATAAAGAACCAATCCCAGTGCATTGCACCTTCAGGCAATAAATACATAGCTACTCTAAAAACACCGTAACCTCCCAATTTCATTAAAACACCAGCGTGCAACATGGATACTGCAGTTGGTGCCGAAGCATGACCATCGGGTGACCAAGTGTGAAAAGGAAATAAAGCTCCTAATACTGCAAAACCAATAAATGTTAGTGGGAAAAATAATTTTTGAGCTTCAAAAGGAATGTTTACTTGCGCTATTTCTAAAATATTGAATGTTAGAACTCCTCCGTCAGCATTTGAGTTAAAGTAAATGCCTAAGATACCAACTAGCAAGACTGCTGAGGCCCCCATTAGCATCAATGTTAATTTCATTGCTGAATATTCTTTTGGACCACTTCCCCAAATACCAATTAATAAATACATTGGTATTACCGCAATTTCGTAAAATACGAACATGGTAAACAAGTCAATTGAAATAAAGAATCCATAAACTCCAGTTGATAAAACTAATAGTGAAATGAAAAATTCTTTAGGTAAATCGGCCATTTTCCATGAAATAAAAACACCTGCTAAAACTACAATTGAAGTTAATAATAGTAATGCAACTGAAATACCATCAACACCAATAGCGTAATGAATATTAAATTGCTCAAACCAAACTACATCTTTGGTAAAAACCATAATACTATCATTTATTGCTCTTTCTTTAAAATAAGCAAAAATTAAATTGATAGCCATTCCAAGTTGAACAAAACTTCCAACCATTGAAATAATACGCGCCTGTTTTAAGCCTTTTGTAAAAACTAAGGCTACAATTGTTAAAACAGGTACGGTGACAAAAAGTGATAAAATATCCATATTAATCTGTTAGTTTGTCCATAAATAAATAAACACCAAAGCTACTATTACCACTCCGGCAATAAATGCAAATGCATAATCTTGTACTTTACCAGATTGCATTCCTTTTATTTTCTTTGAAATTACGACGGTTTTGTTTCCAATTCCTTCCATAGTGCCATCAACAATTTTTTTGTCGAATTTTGCTATGGGCGCTGCTACATTGTTAAACAATATTTTTTTGGTTACAAACATGTAAATTTCATCGAAGTAAAATTTATGACTTGCCCATTTATAAAAGAGGCCAAAGCTCTTTGCATATTTAGTTGATAAATCATTTTCTTTTTTGTAGAAAACATAAGCCAATATAATTCCAACAAACCCAACTATTGTGGCTACTATTGCCAAAGGAATATTTAAATGAGCTTCAAATCCACTTCTGTCAGCAGTAACTAATTCGCTAAATGGAATAAATCCACTAAAAACACTTATCAAAGCTAAAACTACTAATGGGAAAGTCATTGAAATTGGTGACTCGTGCGGTGCGTGCTCATACTTGGTGTTTTTTCCCCAGAAAATACCAAAATACAGTCTAAACATATAAAAAGCAGTTAATCCAGCAACAAAAATTCCAACACCATAAATTAATTTGTTATGCTCAAAGGCTGCAACTAAAATCTCATCTTTACTCCAAAATCCTGAAAGTGGAAAGACTCCAGAAATAGCCAAAGCAGCAATTAAAAATGTAATATTTGTGATTGGCATATACTTACGCAAACCACCCATATCTTTTAAATAATTACTATGAACAGCATGAATTACTGAACCTGCTCCTAAGAACAACAAGGCTTTAAACATTGCATGCGTAAATAAATGGAACATAGAAGCCATATAACCTACCCCATTGTGGCCGTCATAACCTGAAACACCTAAAGCTAACATCATATAGCCCAATTGCGACATAGTTGAAAAGGCTAATACTCGTTTAATATCTGTTTGTGTAATTGCAATGATAGCGGCAAACAATGAAGAAAATGCTCCAACATAAGCCACGATATTTAGTGCAAATCCATCTTCAATAAAATAATACATTGGAAAGAGTCGAGCTACTAAATAAACACCTGCAACTACCATTGTTGCTGCATGAATTAATGCAGAAACTGGTGTTGGACCTTCCATAGCATCTGGTAGCCATATGTGTAGTGGAAACATAGCCGACTTACCAGCACCTCCTATAAATATTAAAATCAAAGCCCAGGTTAAAACTGATAACCCCATAAATGAAGTTGCTGCCCAGTTTAAAATTGCACTTCCTTCAGGATTGTTTAATGTTTCAAAATCGAAGGTTCCTGTATAATAACCAACAATTAAAATTCCTATTAAGAAACCTAAATCTGCAAAACGGGTAACAATAAATGCTTTTTTAGCAGCAGCCACTGCCGAATTTTTTGTGTAATAATATCCAATTAGTAAATAGGATGAAACTCCAACCAGTTCCCAAAATATATAAATTTGAAATAGGTTGGTTGCTAATACCAAGCCAAACATAGAGAAAGAGAATAATCCTAAAAAGGCAAAGAACCTAGTGTATCCTTCATCTCCTTTCATATAACCTCTACTATAAATATGAACCATTAATGAAACAATTGAAACTACAATTAACATCATTATTGAAATTGGATCGACTAAAACACCCATATCAATGGCAAGAGTGTCAGTAAAATTCATCCAAGTTGTTTTTTGAACTAAGGTTTGGTATACACCATCAACTTTTCCGTGAACGAAAAAGTATTGATACGCAGTATAGAATGATAATATGGCCGAAGTTGTTAAACCACCTACGCCAATATAACCTGATATAGCGGGTTTAATTTTTTGATTAAAAATTCCGAGCAATAAAAAAACTGCTAAAGGAATCAACGGAATTAATATTATATAAGTAAAATTCATATGTTAACTATTAATACTTCATAATTTCTGTGTCCTTAACTTCTACTGAACTTATCTGTCTGTAGAGATTAATAATAATGGCAACTGCTAGAGCTGTTTCAGCTGCTGCTACTGCAATAATAAAAACGGAGAAAATAACTCCTTGTAATATATCTGGATACAAATATTTGTTAATTACTACAAAATTTATAACTGATGCGTTTAGTATCAATTCAATCGACATTAATATCGAAATCAAATTTTTTCTAGTTAAAAAACCATAAACACCGGTAAAAAAGAGGATAGATGTTACGGTTAGTATTTCGTATATGCTAATTCCGGCTATCATTGTTCATTATTTTTATCGGTTAATTTTTTTCCTTTAGCAATTACAATTGCACCAATCATTGAAGCTAATAATAATACACTAATTACTTCAAAAGGTAAAATAAAACCTCCGGTATCATAACTCAATAATTTCAGTCCAATTTGTTCAGTAGTTGTTGAATTGAAATTTTCAACAACATTAAATTGATGTGTGTAAATGGTTGTTAGAAATATTCCAAGTCCAAGTATGCATGCCAAACCAACCAATATTTTTTTCGAAAGTTTAGCCACTTCCAATTCCATTTCAATATGATGCACCAGTATTACTGAAAAAATAATTAGTACAATAATTCCCCCTGCATAAACAGTAAGCTGAATGGCGGCTAAAAAGTTATAATCAATTAAAAAGTAAAGTCCTGCAATTCCACAAAGGGTAAATAATAAATAAATAACTGAGCGAAGCATTTTTTTGCTTGAAACAGAAGCAATTGCCGAAACAATTAAAATTACTGCTAAAATGTAAAATATATATCTTTCCATATGTTTAGTCTTCTACTCCAGGCATTAATTTTGAACCTGGTTGATTTAAAACTTTAGTCAGTTTTGTTCTATCGTAAACTGAATTCTCATAATTTTGAGCCCATAAAATAGCATCTGTTGGGCAAGCTTCAATGCATAAACCACACATTGTACACATGCCTAAATGGTAAATATGTTGGTCAATCATTTTTTTCTTCTTTCCTGTTTCAGGATCAATTTGTCTGTCCCAAATAATTTCAATAGTCCCATTAGGGCAGGCAATTTCACATTTCTGACAGCCAGTACAACGATGTTCATTATTTTCATCGTGAGGCATTACCACTTCACCACGAAAACGGTCAAACATTTTTAAGGTATCTCTATTGTCAGGGTATTGTTGAGTTATAGCTCCCTTTCTTGAATGTAAAAAGTATTTTCCGGTAACACTCATACCAGTAAGCAGCGTTTTTATTCCTTTATATATATCTCCAAAATAACTCATAATCTAAAATTGTATTGTTAAGTTTAACCAAACAATTAATGCCATTAGCACAATATTAAGCAAGTTTAGTGGTAATAAATATTTCCACTCCAGTGTTAATAATTGATCAACTCTTAATCGAGGAAATGTCCATCTAAACCACATTATTAAAAACACTAATACCAATGTTTTTCCCATAAACCAAAATACTCCCAACCAAGGAATAGACTCTGTAATTCCAAAAGGAGATAACCAACCACCAAAAAATACTGTTGTTGCAATGGCTGCAATAATGAACATATTTATAAATTCAGCTAAAAAGAAATAAGCGAATTTCATTCCTGAATATTCAGTATGAAAACCAGCTCCTAATTCACTTTCGGCTTCAACCATATCAAAAGGTGCTCTATTTGTTTCGGCAGTTCCGGCAATCATATAAATCATAAATGCAATAATTGCAGGAATATGACCTTGCACAATTAACCAACCATTTTTTTGAATTTCTACTATTTCAGAAAGCTGTAAAGTTCCGGTAATTAATATCATTGTTAATAAGGATAAACCTACGGAAAGTTCGTAACTAATAGTTTGAACTCCACTACGCATAGCACCAATTAAGGCAAATTTATTATTACTGGCCCAGCCTCCTAATAATATTCCAATAACTCCAATAGATGAAATAGCTATTAAAAAGAAGACTCCAATATTTATATCAAATGCTTGAAATTCTTTAGTAAAAGGAAAAACAGCTAATGCCATTAGGGAAGAAACAATTACAAAGTAAGGGGCTAAATTGTATAAAAATTTATCGGCCTTTACCGTTCCTGTTAATTCTTTTGAAACTAATTTTAAAGCATCTGCCATAGTTTGTAATAAACCCCAAAATCCAACTCTGTTTGGACCTATTCTTAATTGAAACCAAGCGGCAACTTTTCTTTCAAGCAAAACTAAATACAAACCTGCAACAGCAAAAATGGCTAGGTAAATTAATGCAATGGTAACCATTGTACCAATGTTTGCCGCGTCATTAGACAGATAGCCTGCAAGGAATTCGTATATAGTTTTTGTTATACTTAATGTTATATTCATTGTATTAATTTTATCTGTCAATATCAGGAATTACCAAATCTAATGTTGCCATAGAAGCTACCAAATCTCCAATTTTACCACCCACAGCAATATGGTTTAACAATGATAAGTTTGAAAATCCAGGAGAGCGAAACTTTAGTCTATACGGATTTTTAGTGCCTTTACTATTTATAAATACACCTAATTCACCTCTTGCAGTTTCAACTTTTTGGTAAAACTCACCTTTAGGTAATTTTATTACAGCTTTTGTGGCCACTTTATGTTCACCTTCTGGAATATTATCAATTAATTGCTCAATTATAGATAATGATTCCCACATTTCTTGAATTCTAACTTCGTAACGCGACAAGCTATCTCCTTCAGTTTTTAAAGCTTCTTTAAAAGTTACTTTATCCAAAGCGCTGTAGGGATGGTGTTTTCTAACATCACAAGAATAACCTGAGCCACGAGCAACAGGACCTGAGGCTCCAAATGAAATAGCATCTTCTTTTGTTAAAATTCCAACACCTTTCATTCTTTTTTGAAAAATAACATTACCCGTAAGTAATCTGTTATATTCCGGAATTTTTGTTTTGAAGTGCGCTACAAATTCTTTGGTTCTTTTTACAAAATTTGGATGAATGTCAAACATTAAACCACCTGGAATATTGTAGTTCATAGTTAAACGTGCACCACAAGTTTCTTCAAAAATATCGTTAATCATTTCACGATCTCTAAAACCATAAAAATAGGTTGTTAATGCGCCAACATCCATTCCCATAACTCCCCACCATAAACAATGTGATGCAATTCTTGTTAATTCACCAATAATGGTTCTAATGACTTTTACACGTTCTGGAATTTCTAATTGCAAGGCGTTTTCAATCGTTAAACAAACGGCTTCATTATTTATATGAGACGACAAATAATCCATTCTATCTGTTAAATGAACAATTTGTTGATAGCTATCTCGTTCGCACATTTTTTCGATGGAACGATGTATGTAACCTAAATCGGGTTCCACTTTTTTTATTATTTCACCATCAATAGTTAATAATAAACGTAATACACCATGTGTTGCAGGGTGCTGAGGTCCCATATTTATGAAATACTCTTCAGACTTAAAATTATTTACTGTAGTTGTATCCATAATTTATTTGATAATCATATTAGTTTCATCCACATAATCTTTTCTAAGTGGAAAACCATCCCATTCATTGGTTAAAAAGAGTCTTTTTAAGTTAGGGTGGTTGTTGAATTTTATTCCGAAGAAGTCAAAAACTTCACGTTCGTGAAATTCAGCAGTTCGCCAAATATTAGAAACAGTATCTAAAGTTGGATTTTCTTTGTCTTCAGTTTTAACTTTTACAACAATAATATGTCGGTGTGTTGTAGATTCTAAATGATAAATAACCCCTAACTCTTTACCCCAATCCATGCCAGTTACACAAAACAAATAATCGAAATTTGTTTCGCTATTGCTTTTTAATTGTGACATTAATTGGTGCAGTTGTTCAGGTTTTACTGTAATATTTAAAAACTGAGAGTCTTCTTGGGTAAATTCCAATTCAGGGATCCAACTGCTTATTATATTTTGTAATGCTTCGTTAGTCATATACTTTCAGTTTTATTTACCTTCATCAAACCCGTCAATAGGATTTTCTTTGTGTTTCATGTTTTCAGTTCGTATCTTATCTTGCAGCATGAGCATTCCTTCAAGCAAGGCTTCAGGGCGAGGAGGACAACCAGGAACGTAAACATCAACTGGTATTACGTGATCAGCACCTTTAACTACTGAATATGTGTTGTAGAAGAAAGGGCCTCCGGAAATTGCACAGGCACCCATAGCAATTACATATTTAGGTTCGGCCATTTGATCATATAATCTTCGTAAAACTGGCGCCATTTTATTTACGATTGTACCCGCGATGATAATTAAATCGGCTTGTCTGGGTGAAGGACGAGCCACTTCAAATCCAAATCTTGAATAATCGTGTTTGGCAGCCCCGGTTTGCATCATTTCAATGGCGCAACAACTTGTACCAAAGTAAAGCGACCAAAGTGAATTTGATCGCCCCCAATTAATTATTTTATCCAATGAAGTAACAATTACGTTCGCTCCATTTCCAGCAGGAATAACTTTTCCTGGAAAGTCTTTTGGAATTACTGGAGTTCTATTGTCTTCTCCAAGATCACTTATAAATCGTTTTTTATCTACTCCCATTTTAATGCTCCTTTTTTCCATGCGTATAATAAACCTAAACCTAGAATAACTAGAAATACTAAAATTTCTATAAATGCAACAGTTCCAATGTCTTTAAAAACAACTGCCCAAGGAATTAGAAATGCTACTTCTACATCAAATATTAAGAATAAGATGGCAAATAAATAATAACCAACCTTAAATTGAACCCAAGTAGGGCCAATAGTGGTCATACCACTTTCATATGGTTCTCTTTTTTGTGGATTATCAGATTTATGTGATATGAGATCTGATAAAAAATTTGCGCCAGCAACCAATACTATGCCAGCAAGGAGAAATACAATAATTGCTTCTGACCCCATATTTGTTTCGAGTATTTTTGTTAGTCTACAAAACTAATAGATTAATTTACATAACACTTAAGTTTCTACATAATTATGAAAAATTCGTAAAAAAAATTAATTTAATAATGAATACAGATAACCGATATTAATCGGTTATCTGTATCACAATTATTACTTAACTTCATACGTTTCTCCTGCAAAAAATAAGTCATTCGTTTTTCTAAAATTTGAATTAGCTTTTACTTGTGCTGTAAGATCATCAATGCGCTCTTCAAGCGTTACATCATCAACACTTCTAATAATTCCTGTTGCAACAGGGTATTCTAAGCGCACAAGCATTTGATGCAATGTTGGGTCTTTTTCTTTGGCATCATGAATAAGTATATCTTTTTCGGTAACACCATTTTCACCAATAGTAACCACTTCTAATTTTAAACCATTTAAAATAAGTCCTTTATTATTCTCTTTACCAAATATCATAGGTTTTCCATGTTCAAGGTAAATTTGCTTATCAGCTTTTACATTTTTATCGGTTACATTTTTAAAGCAGCCATCATTAAAAATTACACAATTTTGTAATACTTCAATTAATGAAGTTCCTTTAAATTTTTCTGCTTCAATAAAAAGTTTAGTCATATCCTTTGGATTGTTTCCTCCAATTCTAGCAAAAAAACGAGCTTGAGCTCCAATTGCTAATTCACCCGGCTGAAAAGGTGGCTGTGTATTTCCGTAAGGAGATGATTTTGTTTTTTGACCAACCAATGAAGTAGGGGAAAACTGACCCTTAGTTAAACCGTAAATTTCATTGTTAAAAAGTATAATGTTTAAATCAATATTTCTTCTTAATACATGGATAAAATGATTTCCTCCAATTGCCATAGCATCACCATCTCCAGTAATTACCCAAACACTTAAGTTTGGATTAGCTAGTTTAACACCAGAAGCTATTCCAGGAGCTCTACCATGAATACTATGCATTCCGTAGGTGTTCATATAGTATGGAAAACGTGAAGAGCATCCAATACCTGATATAAAAACGACGTCTTCTTTTTTAACACCCATTTCTGGAAGTGCTTTTTGCATGGAACGTAAAACAACGTAGTCATCACAACCAGGACACCATCTTACTTCTTGGTTACTTGCAAAATCTTTAAATGTATATTTTTTTTCAGCTGTTGTTTCCATAATTATTTCACTAATTGATTAAATTTTTGAATTAATTCTTGTTTTCCAAATGGTAAACCTTGAATTTTATTAAATTGAATGAATTCAAAACCATTAAAATTGATATTTAAAACTTTTGCAAACTGACCGTCATTTAATTCACAAACAATAATTTTTTTGAACTTATTAAAAACTTCTTCAGTATTTTTTGGAAGTGGATTAATATAATTGAAATGCGCCAATCCAACTTTTGTGTTTCCTTCTTTATTCATTTGTTTCACTGCTGAATGTAATGAGCCATAAGTTCCTCCCCATCCAACAACTAATAAATCTCCAGATTCGGCAAATTCAGTTTCAATATTAGGAATATAATTTTGAACACGTTTTATTTTTTCAGCTCTTATGTGAGTCATATATTCGTGGTTTTCCGGAACATATGAAACATTTCCTGTAACACGATCTTTCTCTAAACCACCAATTCTATGCTCTAAACCTTCAGTTCCTGGAACAGGCCAATTACGCGCTAAAGTTGCCTCTTCTCTATCATAAGGATGCCAGTTGTCTTTAACCTCGGTAACTTTATTATTTTTAATTTCTGGCATTTCTGCAACAGATTTTATTTTCCAAGGAGCCGAACCGTTAGCAATATAACCATCGGTTAGCAATATTACCGGAGTCATATGTTCTATAGTTAATTTTGCAGCCATATAAGCGTAATCAAAACAATTTTCAGGTGTACTAGCTGCAAGAACAATTACGGGACTTTCGCCATTTCTACCATATAATGCCTGTAACAAATCTGATTGTTCAGTTTTTGTTGGTAATCCTGTTGAAGGTCCTCCACGCTGAACGTCTACGACAACCAACGGAAGTTCTACCATCATTGCTAATCCTAATGCTTCACCTTTTAATGCTAGACCAGGACCTGACGTTGTTGTAATCGCTAAATCACCAGCAAATGAAGCTCCAATGGATGAAGCAATACCTGCAATTTCATCTTCAGCCTGAAATGCTTTTACACCAAAATGTTTGTGTTTTACCAATTCATGTAAAATATCGGTAGCAGGTGTAATGGGATAAGAACCTAAAAACAGTTCTAATCCAGATTTTTCTGCAGCAGCTAAAAAGCCCCACGCTGTAGCTGTATTCCCCATAATAATTCTATAGGTTCCAGGAGACATTTTAGCAGGTGAGATTGTATATGAATTTGGAATTAATTCCAATGTGTTCGCAAAATTATGACCGGCATTTAATACCCTCGTATTTGCTTCAATAATATGTGGTTTGGATTTAAATTTTTTATTAAAAAAATCTATAGTATGTTGTTTTGAACGGTCGTACATCCAATAAACCATACCTAAAGCAAACATATTTTTACTTCGTGTGATAGTTTTGTTATCTAAACCGTTAACTCCTTTTAAAGCCTCTTTTGTTAACGAAGTCATAGCAACCTCAATAACACGATAGTTTTCTAAACTATTATCTTCTAAAGGGTTTGATTCATATTGTGCTTTTTCAAGGTTCTTTTTTGTAAAAGCGTCGGTATCAACAATAATTGTATGACCTGGTTTAACTGCCTTAAGGTTTGTTTTTAGTCCGGCAGGGTTCATAGCAACTAATAAGTCAACATTGTCTCCCGGAGTACTAATTTCAATACTCCCAATATGTACCTGAAAGCCAGAAACTCCATACAAACTACCTTGAGGAGCTCTAATTTCAGATGGGTAGTTTGGGAAGGTTGCAATGTCATTTCCAAACATTGCAGACGTGTCAGAGAACTGTGTGCCAGTTAATTGCATCCCGTCTCCTGAATCACCTACAAAGCGAATTACGACAGCTTCAAGAACTTCAGGTTGATCATTAATTTTAGGTGGAATCATAATATCTGATAATTAAAAATAATTGGTTAAATTTATAAAAATATTTGATAAAAATATTTCTGTCAAATGTAACTTTTTTTTTTAAGATAGGTTAATTACTTTTGTCACACTTACTTAAAGAAATTTATATAAATTTGTAAATAAATAATATTTAAAAACTAGAGATTATGGCTATTAAAATAACAGATGAATGCATTAATTGTGATGCTTGTGTTTCGGAATGTCCAAACAACGCAATTTACGAACCAGATAGTGAATGGGCATATGCAGATGAAACTTCATTAAGTGGTACTATAACCTTACCTGGTGGAGGTGAAGCTGATGCTGATGAAATGAATGAAGCATTATCTGATGAATTTTACTTTATTGTAACGGATAAGTGCACTGAGTGCAAAGGTTTCCATGATGAGCCTCAATGTGCTTCTGTATGTCCAGTTGATTGTTGCGTTCCTGATGAAGATCACGAGGAAACAGAAGGACAACTTTTAGAAAAGAAGACATGGTTACACGGAGAATAATTTCCGAAAAATGTAATTAAAAAAAATCCCTTGAATTTTCAAGGGATTTTTTTTAATTATTTTATTCATTCAGTTTTAATACTGCCATGAAAGCGGATTGTGGAATTTCTACATTTCCAACCTGTCTCATTTTCTTTTTCCCTTTTTTCTGCTTTTCTAATAATTTTCGTTTACGAGAAATATCACCACCATAACATTTAGCAGTTACATCTTTACGTAATGCTTTTACAGTTTCACGTGAAATAATTTTTGCTCCAATAGCTGCTTGAATTGGAATATCAAATTGTTGGCGAGGGATTAACTGTCTCAATTTTTCACACATTTTTTTACCAATACTATAGGCATTATCTGCGTGAATTAATGCTGAAAGGGCATCAACGGATTGACCATTTAATAAAATATCTACTCTTACTAATTTTGAAACTTTCATTCCAATTGGGTGGTAATCAAAAGAGGCATATCCTTTAGAAACAGTTTTTAATCTATCGTAGAAATCAAATACAATTTCAGCTAATGGCATATCAAAAGTTAATTCAACTCTTTCAGGAGTTAGATAAGTTTGATTTGTAATCTGTCCACGTTTTTCAATACATAAACTCATTACGGGTCCTACAAAATCAGATTTAGTAATAATTGTTGCTTTAATAAAAGGCTCTTCTACACGATTAAGTCTTGAGGGTTCGGGTAAATCAGATGGGTTATTAACTAAAAGAACAGTATCAGGATTTTTATTTGTAAATGCATGGTATGATACGTTAGGAACTGTAGTAATTACAGTCATATCAAATTCACGTTCTAAACGTTCTTGAATGATTTCTAAATGCAACATTCCTAAGAATCCACATCTAAAACCAAAACCTAAGGCAGCAGAACTTTCAGGTGTGTAAACTAAAGAAGCATCATTTAGCTGTAGTTTTTCCATTGAATTTCGAAGCTCTTCGTAATCTTCTGTGTCAACTGGATAGATTCCCGCAAATACCATTGGTTTTACATCTTCAAAACCATCAATACTATTTAGTGTAGGATTAATGGCATCTGTTATTGTATCTCCAACTTTTATTTCGCTAGCCGCTTTAATGCCAGTAATTAAATAACCTACATCTCCAGCTTTTATAATTGGTTTAGGTACTTGATTTAATTTTAGTGTACCCACCTCATCGGCATTATACTCATTGCCGGTAGCCATAAATTTTATACGCTGCCCTTTTTTTATTTCTCCGTTTATTACTCTAAAATAGGTCTCAACTCCACGATATGAATTATATACAGAGTCAAAAATTAATGCTTGCAGAGGCTCGTTTACATCGCCTTTAGGAGCAGGAACTCTTTCAATAATAGCTTCTAAAATATTTTCACCCCCAAAACCAGTTTTTCCACTTGCATGAATTACCTCTTCAGCGTCACGCCCTAATAAATCAACAATATCATCAGTAACTTCTTCAGGATTGGCTCCAGGTAAATCAACTTTGTTTAAAACAGGAATAATTTCTAAATCATTCTCTAGGGCCAAATATAAATTGGAAATTGTTTGTGCTTGTATACTTTGAGCTGCATCAACAATTAATAAAGCACCTTCGCAAGCTGCAATTGAGCGCGAAACTTCATATGAAAAATCTACGTGGCCTGGTGTATCAATTAAATTTAAAATATATTTTTCACCTTTATAATTATAATCCATTTGAATTGCGTGACTTTTAATGGTAATTCCACGTTCACGCTCCAAATCCATATTGTCCAATAATTGATCTTGCTCTTCACGAGCCGTTACCGTACCGGTATATCCCAATAATCTATCGGCTAAAGTGCTTTTCCCGTGATCAATATGTGCAATTATGCAAAAATTTCTAATGTTTTTCATGCTTCGTACTCCTGTCTACTTAATTTTGCGCAAAGATAGCTAAATATTTGTTCTTAAAATATAAATAAAATCTAGTCGTGATTTGGAAAAGTTATACCAGCCTCTTTTCTCACATCATCTAAAATATTTATCAAATTTAAACTCAGTTGGTTTGTTAAAATTGGACTTTCAATTAGGTTTTTATCAAGGCATTCCATTACGTGAATTGCTTCAAATTGATAACCCATATTTGGTCCAGCATCAAAGTGAATTTCTTTTTGTTTTCCATCTTTAACCAATATAATAGGATCTTTTGAAAAGCGTTCATATTTTATTATGCCGTTTTCAAAAACTAATTCAGTATCATTTTTATAAGCAGCGTCAAAACTTGAGGTTAAAATGGCTGTTGCACCATTTTTATAACCAAATAGCATAGAGATACTTTTTTCAGAACCTGTAGGACTGAAATGAGGAATAGTTTCAATTTTGTCTGGAATCCCTAATAAATTCATAGCAGTGAAAACTGGATAAATTCCAATATCTAATAAAGAACCTCCTCCTAAATCTAAATTATACAATCTGTTCTTTGCATTGTATTCACCATTAAACATAAAGTCAGATTTCACAAACTTGAGTTTGCCCAAATTTTCAGATGTAATAAGTGCTTTAACTTTTTTAAATTTTGGTCTAAAAATAACCCAAAAAGCTTCCATTAAAAAAGTGTTATTTTTTTTTGAAGCATTTATCATTTGTAAAACTTCTTTTGAGTTAATTGCAAAAGCCTTTTCACATAAAACTGCTTTTTTATTTTGTAAACAAAGTAATGTATGATCTAAGTGAAAATTATGTGGTGTGGCAACGTATACAATATCAATTTTTACATCATTTACCATTTTGAGATATGAACCAAAAGCTTTTTCAAAACCAAATTCTTTGGAAAAAGCTTTAGCCTTTTCTAAATCTCTTGACGCAGCTGCATAAAGATTTGCATTTGGAAGTAGTTTTAATTCCTTTGAAAATTTTTTAGCAATTTTTCCACAGCCTAATATTGCCCAGTTATATATTTTTGACATTTCAATTTTATTATTCAACCCAGTCAGCAACAAATAAATTGGTGTCATGGGTACCATTGTTATTTCTATTTGATGAAAAAACTAATTTTTTACCATTTGGTGAAAACATAGGAAATGCATCAAAAACTGTATCATAAGTTATTTGTTCTAATTCCGTTCCGTCAACGTTAATCATAAATAAATTAAAACTTCTTTTGCTTTTATGATTTGATGAAAATATTATTTTTTTACCTGAAGGATGAAAAAACGGAGCCCAGTTAGCATTTCCTAAGTTGGTAATTTTAGTCAATTCGCTTCCATCAATATTACAAATATATAATTCCATATTTGTTGGTTGCACCAAACCAAGAGCTAATAATTTTTTATATTCCTTAATAGCATCTTCTGTTTTTGGACGAGAAGCCCGGAAAATTAATTTGTTTCCATCTGGCGAGAAGAAAGCACCGCCATCATAACCTAATTCATGAGTAACTTGTTGTACGTTTGTTCCATTAATATTCATGGTGAATAATTCTAAATCACCGGTTCTTGTTGATGTGAAAACAATTTTATCTCCTTTTGGAGAAACTGTTGGTTCTGCATCATAACCCTTTTCAAAAGTTAATTGTTGTAATTGATTTCCTTTGGTATCGGCTACAAAAATATCATACCCTTCTGAAATTGGCCAAATATATTTATTGCCAAAATCTTCTTTTTTCGGAGGTTCTGGACAATCTCTTCCGGCTTTATGAGTTGAAGAATATACAATTGTTGAATCTCCTGGTAAAAAATAACTGCAAGTAGTTCTGCCCAATCCAGTGCTTACAAGTTGAGGGATTTCATTACTATCTAATGGTTTAGAAGCACTCATGGTGAAAATTTGATCGCAGTGAAGTCCCCATTTTTTATTATTAGATTGAAATACCAAACTTTTATTGTCAAAACTCCAATAAGCCTCAGCATTATCACCTCCAAAAGTTAATTGTTGTATGTTTTTTAAATGTTTTTCACCTTTATAATGAAGTGTGTTTATAATTTTGGTTGCTCCGGATGTGGCATCATATGATGTACTTTTTTTTGACGACTTACAACTTAAAAAGAGTATAAGTATAATAAGAAGACCTGTTTTTAGTTTCATATATAGTGAGTTGCTGATGTTCAAAAGTACAATTTTAATGATAAAAATTTAAGTGAAGCAATGAAATTATTAAAGAGAGGTATAGAACCAAAGTTTTAGAGATTTAAGAAAACTTGGACTAATAGTGTGAGCTTGCAGCGTGAACACCTAGGAGGAATTATAACAATAATTTAGCAATTAAAAATAATTAGTAAATTTGCCCAAAATTTTAGATTTGGTAAAAATAGGAGATATTGAATTGAATGATTTTCCGTTGTTGCTAGCACCAATGGAAGATGTAAGTGATCCACCGTTTAGAGCATTGTGCAAAGAACAAGGTGCTGATGTGGTATATACCGAATTTATTTCAAGTGAGGGGTTGATACGTGATGCTTCAAAAAGCAGAAAAAAACTCGATATATATGAAAAAGAACGTCCGGTTGGAATCCAGATTTTTGGTGCAAATTTAGAATCAATGTTGAGAACGGTTGAGATTGTTGAACAATCGAGGCCCGATATTATTGATATTAATTTTGGGTGTCCTGTGAAAAAAGTAGTAAGTAAAGGAGCGGGAGCCGGAATTTTAAAGGATATAGATTTAATGGTTAGTTTAACCAGCGCTATGGTTAAGCATACCAATTTACCAATTACAGTAAAAACTCGATTAGGCTGGGATGCGGGTTCTATAAAAATTGTGGAAGTTGCGGAACGTTTGCAAGACGTAGGTTGTGCCGCAATTTCAATTCATGGTCGCACTCGAGCGCAAATGTACAAGGGAAATGCTGATTGGGCTCCAATAGCTGAAGTTAAAAATAATTCTAGAATGCATATCCCTGTTTTTGGAAACGGAGATGTAAATACTCCTGAACGTGCAATTGAAATGCGCGATGAATATGGGTTAGATGGAGCAATGATTGGTAGAGCTAGTATTGGAAATCCGTGGTTTTTTAAACAAGTAAAACACTTTATGAAAACTGGTGAACATTTACCGGAAATTACCATTGCTGACAGAGTGGAAATGGCAAAACGTCATTTGCAAATGGAAATTGAGTGGAAAGAAAGTGAAATTGTAGGAGTAATGGAAACTAGAAGACATTATACCAATTACTTTAAAGGAATTCCACATTTTAAAGAATATCGTTTAAAAATGGTTACATCAGATTCGGCTCAGGATGTTTTTGATGTTTTTGATGAAGTGTTGCAGAAATTTGCCTAATTTCATCCAGTGAAAAACTATATTATTTACTATTTATTTGTCATTTTATTTTGTTCTTGTATTTCTAATACTTCTTCACAAAATGATCTTAAACTTCTGGATGCGATAAAATTAAATATTTTGGAACCTTCCGGAATAACAAATTATGAAAATTACTTATTTATTGCAAGCGACTATAATGGGATTGTTTATAAAACCAATTTGAAAGGCGAAATATTGGAGAAAATTATAACTGATTATTCTGATTTAGAAGGGGTAACTGTAAATAATAAAGGCAGTTTTTTTATAGTAAATGAAAATAAACGAACACTGGTAAAACTTAAACCAAATGGAAAAGCCTTAAAAAAGTATAAAATCAATGGGAAGCAGGAGCGCGTTAACAGCGGTTTGGAAGGAATATGTTACTACCCGCCTAAAGATAATTATTTTGTTGTAAATGAAAAAGCGCCAAAGCAGCTGTTAAGCATATCAAAAAAAGGAGAAATTCTTAAAAAAATAAAGATTGGTTATGTAAACGATTTATCGGGAATTTGCTTTGATGAAAAATCCAAAACATTATGGTTGGTAAGTGATGAATCTCAACAACTTTTTCAAATTTCGGTTAAAGGAAAACTTATAAAAAAGTATCATTTACCTATTGTTAAAGCAGAAGGGGTTACTATTTTTAACAATAAAATATACATTGTGAGTGATCTAGAAAATAAGTTGTATATTTTTAAAAAGCCAAATTAACTATTCCACTAATTTTTTCGAAATTCTCCCACTTGCAATTCTTGAGGCTAAATAACCTAAAATTAAAATGGTGCTAACTACAATTCCAACATTGAATAAAGTAAGTTTTATTGGATATGCTAGTTGAGGAGTAATCATAAATAATTGAAATTTTTGTTGAAGTAGTACTAAAACAACTCCCATAATTAGTCCAATAATTAATCCAAATAAGGTCAGTAAAAATCCTTGAAATACAAAAACGCGTTTAATATCTTTAATGGTGGCTCCTATACTGTATAATGTTTTTAAATTGTCTTTTTTATCTAAAATCATCATAATAATAGCGCCAATAACATTAAAAAGAGCAATGATTAAAATAAGTGTAAATATTAAATAAGAAGCTAAGTTTTCTGTATTCAGCATTTTATAAAAAACAGCATTTAACTTTTCTCGGGTTTCTACTTTGAAACTATTTCCAAGCGTGTTTTGTAAATTTTCAGCTATTAAATTTTTATCAGCCAATTCATTTACTTTTAATTCTATTCCTGAAATTTGGGTTGGTTTATAATTTAAAAGTAATTGAGCCATTTCAAGATGAAGAAATGTATATTTTTTATCGGTATCATCCGTTAAAATAAAAACACCAATAGGTTGTGTTTTTATTTGATTAAAAGCATTTTTAGGGTTGGTAATATAACCTTTCCCAGGTTTGGGAACATAAATTTTTAAGGATTCTAAAAAGTTGTATACACCTAAAGAGAGTATATTGGCAATTCCGTTACCTATAACAACACCAGATGGAATTTCAGCATTTAGCCAAGTGCCAGAGTAAACAGTTGAATCTATTTTATTAACATTGGTGTAATTTGCATCAACACCTTTAATATATGCTATATGTGTTTTTTCATTAAAACTAAAAAAAGCGCGTTCTTCTATTACTTTTGAAAAAGCAATCACGTCTTTTTCATGTTCAATTTTTTCTTGAATTTCTTCGTTAAAATTGAATGATTTCCCTTTAGCAGCAGTTATTTTAATATCAGGGTCGGAAGTTTTTAAAAAGCTGATGCTAAATTCTCGCAAACCTGAAAACCCGGAAAGCACTATAAATAACGCCAATGTTCCTACAATTACGCCATTGGCTGCAATAAGTGTAATAATGTTTATCGTATTATTGCTGCTTTTTGAAAATAAATAACGTTTAGCTATGTATAGAGAGAAATTCAACTTACTTTTTCTTTCTTTTTTGGTCTAGAATTTCAGGGTTTTTAATTGGATTTCCTTTGTTTCCTTTTAAAGCATTGTCTATATCTTCTATATAATCTAGCGTGTCGTCAATATGAAATGAAAGCTCAGGCATTCTGCGTAATTGATCTCTTGTACGTTTTGCCATTTCATATCTAATTGAAGCAGTGTTCTCTTGCACACCTTTTAAAATAATTTCTCGTTTGAGTTGCGGAAATACACTCAAAAATACCTTGGCTTGAGATAAATCTGAAGTTACTGAAACTCTGGTAACAGATATAATTACTCCCTTCATTCCATCACGTGCAGCGTTTTGTAAAACTTCGGCCAAGTCTTTTTGTAATACGCCTGCAATTTTTTTTTGTCTATTTGTTTCCATAGTGCAAAGATAATAGTTAAAAGCACAAAAAAAGTACTTTACAATTTTAATCACTAAAATTCTAATAAATATGATTTTTAACAGATTTTTGAAGAGTTTATTTCATTAAATTTGAAACAGTTTATTTTAAAATAAATATCACATGGAAAAAATTGAACATATTGGTATAGCAGTTAAAAATTTAGAAAAATCAAATGAACTTTTTAAAGGTATTTTTGGGAAAGCGCATTACAAAATGGAAGAGGTTGAAAGTGAAGGTGTTAAAACTTCATTTTTTGAAGTTGGGCCCAATAAAATTGAATTGTTAGAAGGTACCAATGAAAACAGTCCAATTTCTAAATTTATTGCAAAAAAAGGGGAAGGAATTCATCATATTGCATTTGCAGTTGACAATATATTAGCTGAAGTTGAAAGATTAAAGAAAGAAGGATTTATTATTTTAAATGAAGTTCCTAAAAAAGGAGCAGATAATAAATTAGTAGTTTTTTTACATCCAAAATCTACCAACGGTGTATTGATTGAGTTGTGTCAGGATGCAGTGTGATTTCTGAGGTATTTAGTGAATTAATAGAATAATATTAAAAGAAGAAAAAATACGTATTAATATTTACGTTTATAAATAGCATCTATAAAAATAATTTTAAAAACGTATATTGCAGGCTCTTTTAAAAAACAATTACAATTGAAAAATTCGTTCGATAAATATCAAAAAAGAAGACTGCGATCTTCCTATTTTTCAGTAATCATAAGTATTGCTTTGGTTTTGTTTTTAGTAGGCTTATTTGGGTTAATTGTAATTAAAACCAATAGTATTTCAAAGCATTTTAAACAGCAGGTTGCTATTACCGTTTTTCTAAAAGACAATGCAAAAAATAAGGATGTTGAAATACTAAAGGCCGAATTAAAAAAAGCTGCTTACACCAATTCAGTTAAATTTATTTCTAAAAAAGAAGCGGCAGAAAGCTATAGTAAAGATTTAGGAGAGAATTTTTTGGAATTTTTGGGTGAAAATCCTTTAAAAAATGCCATTGACATTACCTTGAAATCAGAATTTGTAACTCCTGAAAAAATGGTTGAAATAGAAAACAACCTTGCCATTAGAAGTATTGTTGATGAAGTTGTTTTTGACAAACCTCTTATCGAGTTACTTACAAAAAACATTAACCGAATGAGTTTTTGGATGTTGTTATTTAGTGCTGTTTTTACAATTATAGCAGTTGTTCTAATAAATAGCTCCATTAGATTATCGGTGTATTCAAAAAGGTTTACCCTTAAAACAATGCAAATGGTTGGAGCAACTAAAAGATTTATCAGAAAACCATTTATTTTACAAAGTATTAAATTAGGTTTATTAGGAAGTTTGGTGGCAATTATTGCACTTGTAGCTTTTATTCTTTATTTAAATAATACCATTCCTGAATTGAATTTGGTGACTGATTACAAGCTATTTGCAATTTTAGGAGTTGCAATTATTGGGCTTGGGTTACTAATTACCTGGATAAGTACGTACTTTGCTACCCAACGCTTTTTAAATTTAAGAACAGACGAACTTTATTACTAAAACAATATATGAACAAGAAGAAAATAGAAGAGAAAAGTGAATTTCTTTTTGCAAAAAAAAATTATCTAATTATGCTGGTTGGAATAGTTTTTATTGCCTTAGGATTTATTTTAATGATAGGAGGAGGAAGTGATAACCCTGAAATATTTAACGAAGATATTTATAATTTTAGAAGAATTCGTTTAGCACCAACCCTAGTTTTAATTGGTTTTGCAATAGAAGTATATGCAATTCTTACAAAAAGCATAAAATAACAATGAGTTTTATTGAAGCAATTATATTAGGTATAATTCAAGGATTAACAGAATTTTTACCAGTTTCGTCCAGTGGTCATTTAGAAATAATGAAAGTTATTTTGGGTGATAATTCATTACCTCAAGAAAGTTTAACATTTACTGTAATACTTCATTTTGCAACGGCATTAAGTACATTGGTTGTTTTTAGAAAAGAAATTGTACAAATTTTTAAAGGTTTGTTTCAATTTAAATGGAACGAAGAATCTCAGTTTTCACTAAAAATAATACTTTCAATGGTTCCAGCAGTTGCTATAGGTTTGTATTTTGAAGAAGAAATAGAATCATTTTTTGGAGGGCAAATTTTGTTAGTTGGGTTCATGTTAATTATAACAGCTCTCTTATTATTGTTTGCCGATAGAGCTAAAAACACCAACAAAAAAGTTTCATTTTTTAATGCATTTGTTATTGGAGTTTCTCAAGCATTAGCTATGATGCCGGGAATTTCACGATCAGGTGCAACAATCTCGACCTCGGTATTATTAGGTGTTGATAGAACCAAAGCTGCACGATTCTCTTTTTTAATGGTAGTTCCATTAATTTTTGGAAAAATTGCGAAAGATATTTTAGGAGGCGCCATTTCATTTCAGAGTGAACAACTAGGAACATTAGGTGCCGGATTTTTAGCTTCGTTTGTTGCTGGTTTATTTGCCTGTAATTGGATGATTTCATTGGTGAAAAAAAGTAAACTTTCGTATTTTTCATTGTATTGTTTTATAGTAGGTGTAATTGCAATAATCTCTACTTTTTTTATTGAATAATGACTTTAGATGATTTTAAAAATGGTCAAGTTTTACTAATTGATAAGCCATTAGAATGGACTTCTTTTCAAGTAGTGAATAAATTGAGATGGCACATTCGAAAGAAGTTTGATATTAAAAAAATTAAAGTTGGTCACGCTGGAACTTTAGATCCTTTAGCAACAGGTTTATTAATAATTTGTACAGGAAAATTCACTAAAAAAATTGAAGAATATCAGGCTCAGGTAAAAGAATATACAGGTGAAATTACATTGGGAGCAACGACACCTAGTTATGATCTGGAAACTGAGATAAATGAAACTTTTCCAATTAATCATCTTTCAGAAGAGCTTATTATAGAAGCTACAAAGAAATTTACAGGAGAAATAAATCAAAAACCGCCAATTTTTTCAGCTTTAAAAAAAGAAGGTAAACGTTTGTATGAACTTGCAAGAGCTGGAGAAACTACTGAAATAAAACCTAGAAAAATTACAATTGAGGAATTTGAAATAACAAACATTAATTTACCTAAAGTTGAATTTAGAGTTGTGTGTAGTAAAGGAACTTATATTCGTTCTTTAGCGTATGATTTTGGGTTGGCATTAAATTCTGGGGCACATTTATCAAAACTTAGAAGAACTAAAATAGGTAATTTTAAGGTTACTAATGGTATGAAAATTGATGAATTCATAGAAAGTCTTTAATCTATAACTCTAATGAAATACCTGCTGTTTGTCATTGCTTTTACAAGTGTATTTTTATGTTATTCTCAACGTAAAATTAATTATAATTTTAGTATTAATACAACGTTTACTACAAATCCGAATTTTGGGGAATATGATCAATTCTCTGATCGAACAGATTGGACTATAGTTATTCCAAATGCGCTTTTACTAAGAAATGGTTTTGATGTGAAATTGAATAAATTGATTTCTGCTGGAATTAATTTGGGGTTAGATTGGCATTCAGAGTTAGATGTACTTGCAATTCCTTATTTTTTAGATATAAAACTAAATTTAGCTAATTCTGATGATGACAGGTTTTACATAGGAGCTGGTTTAGGTAAATTATTAAAAATTGGCAATAGTTTTGAGCGAGGTAATTATCAAAAAGTAGGATTAGGTTATGAAATAAGCTCAAATGATAAATTTGGTTTTATTCTAAGTGCCGATTTTCATCAAAAAAAAATTATTGGTTTTGAAAATGGACAATTGAATAGTTTTTCGTTTGGATTAGGTATGTTTTTCTTATAAAAATCGTCCAAGCCAACTGTCCATAATATTTATTTCCCAATCATACTCATATTCATCAACTGTAGTAATCATATTATTAAAAACAATTGTTTTTTGAGAAACCCCTTTAGCCTTTATCATTTTTTTAAATTCCTTTAAATCTTTATACTGCACAAATTCACCTTGCTTGTAGCATACATTTATTCTGTCGAGCAAAATAATAGTATATTTTTGCTCAAGTTCTTGAATAAATAATGTTAAATCATCGTGAATATCAATCGCAAGACTTTTTTTAGTATCATCAGCAGCAATTACAATAAATCTATCATATTTAATTTCAAACGCGACATTAAAATTATTAGAACCCCACCCTTGAAGAAAATCTTCAATACTTTTTTTTACTTCAGGAGATTCTTGTTTATAAAATTTTCTGCTTGAAGGGAAAATCCAGACTTTTGATTCTTTTGGTATTTCATTAAAAGGAACTATCATATACTAATTTTAGAACGCAAAGGTATTGAATTACAATTACCATCCAACTATCAAAAATCAATAATGAATAGTTGCTTTATTGAAGAAGTATGTTCTAATCTAGATTTGTCCATTCATTCATCATTCAAAATACTTTATTTCGGTATACTTTGAGTTGAATATGAATCTGTCTTTACTATAGTAATTGCTTATTTTGTAAAAGTTTTATTTAATATATAATTGAATGCATTTAAGAGGTTGTTTTATATTAAGTTAACATTTATTGAATGTTTTTTAACCTCCTACCAATCGCAGTATGTTGATGTAAATTATATTTAAGATCTTTAGATAACTTTTGTAACATAAAGTAAGAATTTTTTAATAAAAAAATTATACATTTGTATCATTAAATAAAAGATAAATTAATCTTAAATTTTTTTAGTAAGGATTAAAATATCTTGATAAAATTTTTAAAAAGTAATCAAACAATAACTAAATATTATGAGAATAATCAAACAAACAATCTTTGTTTTAGCAGTATTTACGATTGGATTATATTCCTGTAAACAATCTGAAAAAAAACAAGAAATAATAATTGAAGAGGCTCCTCAAGGAAAAGGACAATCAGCGGTTGAGGCAGTTGAAGGAGCAGATCCAAATGCACTACAAGTAGCAGCATCTTTAGATGATTTTTCAACATTGGTTGTAGCTGTTAAAGCGGCAGGAGTTGAAGATGCATTGGTAAATGTAGGGCCTTTAACGGTTTTTGCACCAGTAAATGGAGCATTTGATAAATTACCAGAAGGTACAGTTGAAACCTTATTAAAACCTGAAAGTAAAGAGCAGTTGGCATTTATTTTAACAAATCACGTGGCACCAGCAAATTACCCAATTAAACAATTAAAAAAGGAAGCTAAAAAAGGAAGAAAATTATATATGGCTTCTGGCAAATATTTAGTTGTAGAGAATAAAGAAGATGGCGTGTACGTTGGAGGTACAAAAATATTAAAAACAGTACAGGTAAGTAATGGTTGGATTCATGTAATTGACAATGTGTTAGTGCCAGCTGAATAATTAATAAAAGAATAAATTAAGAATAGATGAAACTAAAAGTATTTGTATTAGCAGTATCCGTAGCATTAATTTCAAGTTGCGGTGGTGATGGGAAAAAAAGTGAAAAAGCAGCAGCACCAAAAGAAGAAAAAAAAGAAGTTGTTGAAGTTGACCCTATGAAGGATAAAGGTATTGGCCCAATTTCGAATATAACACTTGGAGAAGTTGATGAAAATTTAGCAGCTAAGGGAAAAGAATTATTTAAAGTAAAGTGTTCTGCTTGTCATAAAATGAGCAAACGTTTTGTTGGTCCAGGTTTAGCAGGGATAACAGAAAGAAGAACTCCTGAATGGATTATGAACATGATTTTAAATCCAGAAGAAATGGTGAAAAAAAACCCAGCAGCTAAAAAATTATTAGCAGAGTATTTGTCTCCAATGGCTAATCAAAGTCTTACAGAAGACGAGTCTAGAGCAATTTTAGAATACTTTAGAACGGTTCCGTCTAAAAAATAATTAGAGAACAAACAAATAAACAAACAAGTAAAATAGTATGAAAACAATTTTTAAATCTTTAGTAACTATTATTGTACTTTCATTAGTATTTAGTAGTTGTGGTAATGGAGGTTCACAAAAAGGTTCTAAGGGAGCATTATCAAGTAGTGCTGCAGAGAAAGTTTATGTAGCTCCAGGTGAACATGATGAATTCTATGCATTTGTATCGGGAGGATTTAGTGGTCAATTAGCAGTTTATGGTCTTCCTTCAGGAAGATTGTTTAAAGTTATTCCAGTTTTTTCAGTAGATGCTGAAAAAGCATATGGTTTTAACGAAGAAACAAAACCAATGTTAAATACTTCTCACGGATTTATTCCTTGGGATGATTCTCATCACCCAGATATTTCTCAAACAGCAGGTGAAATAGATGGTCGTTATGTATTTATCAATGGAAACAATACACCTCGTATTGCAAAAATTGATTTAACAACTTTTGAAACAACTGAAATTATTGAAGTACCAAATTCAGCAGGTAACCACAGTTCTTCATTTGTAACTGAAAATACTGAATATGTTGTAGCTGGTACTCGTTTTTCTGTTCCATTCCCTCAAAAGGATATGCCAATTAACGAGTATAAAGGGAACTTTAAAGGTGCGCTATCTTTTATATCTGTAGATCCAGAAGATGGAGGTATGGACTTAAAATTCCAAATAAGAATGCCAGGTTTTGATTATGATTTATCTCACCCTGGTCGTGGTGATTCTCATGGTTGGTTTTTCTTTACAACATATAATACTGAAGAAGCGAATTCATTGTTAGAAGTTAATGCTTCTCAAAACGATAAAGATTTTATTACAGCAATCAATTGGAAAAAAATTGAAGAATATGTGAATAATGGAGGTGGTAAGAAAATGCCAACAAATTATGCTCATAACGTTTATGATGAACATACGCATACTGCAACTTCAACAATGAAAAAAGAAGTTTTAGTAGTTGATCCAACGGATGTACCAGGTGCAATTTATTTTATGCCAACACCAAAATCGCCTCATGGTTGTGATGTTGATCCCTCAGGTGAATATATTGTAGGTAGTGGTAAATTAGCTGCTGAATTAACAATTCACTCGTTTAGTAAAATGCTTACAGCTATTGAAAATAAAGATTTTGATGGTGATGCTTATGGAATTCCAATTTTAAGTTATGAAGCAACTTTAGCAGGAGCTGTAAAACAGCCAGGTTTAGGACCTTTACATACTGAATTTGATGGTGAAGGAAATGCATATACTACCTTCTTCATTTCTTCAGAAGTTGTGAAATGGAAATTAGGAACTTGGGAAGTTATTGACAGAAAGCCTACTTATTATTCAGTTGGTCACTTAATGATTCCTGGAGGAAATTCAAGAAAGCCTTTTGGAAAGTACGTATTAGCAATGAACAAAATTACAAAAGACCGTTATTTACCAACAGGTCCTGAAGTAACTCAATCGGCGCAATTATATGATATTACTGGCGAAAAAATGGAATTATTATTAGATTTCCCAACAATTGGTGAGCCACATTATGCAGCTGGGTGTCCTGCTGATTTATTAAAGCCAAATTCTAAGAAATTCTTTAAATTAGAAGAAAATAAGCACGAATTTGCTATTAAGAGTGAAGCAGAGGCAAAAGTTGTGAGAAAAGGAAATGAAGTTCATATTTATATGACTATGATTCGTTCTCACTTTGCTCCTGATAACATTGAAGGTATTAAAGTAGGAGATAAAGTTTATTTCCATGTCACCAATTTAGAGCAAGATTACGATGTGCCTCACGGTATTTCAATGATTGGAGCTAATACATCTGAATTATTAATTATGCCTGGTCAAACTGAAACCTTTACTTGGGAACCTAAGCAAGTTGGAGTATGGCCATTTTATTGTACAGATTTCTGTTCAGCATTGCATCAGGAAATGCAAGGCTATATTAGAGTTTCACCAAAAAACTCAAAAGTTCCATTAACATTTACACTAGACGGTGATGCCGTTGATGCAGAATAAATAGTTAATTTTTATTTAAAAGGCTGTCCATATATTAAATAAGTTATTATTAATTTTTGATTGATTTTATAAATAACATTTATAAGGACAGCCTTTAATATTCAATTTAAGTTTTAATCTTTCAGCAGTAAATTAAAAACTTTAAAACATTAGAATGAAAAAATCTAAACTATTTATGCTAATAGGATCGTTATTCCTATTAGGATTATTTGTGTTACCATTGTGGAATATTACTTTAGAAGCCCCACAATATCCAATTCCTCTAGGAATGGATATTTACATAAATAAATTTGTTGACACTCATGAATTTGATATCAAAAATATCAATCTTATGAATCATTATGTTGGTATGCAATACATACCTGAAACAATTCCAGAATTTAAAATATTTCCGTGGGCAATTGGCATAATGATAGCTTTAGGGGTTTTAATTGGTTTGTTTGGAAATTATAAATTATTTTTAACTTGGTTTATTATTATGTGTTTAATGGGCTGCGTAGGAATGTATGATTTCTATTTATGGGAACACGATTATGGACATAATTTAGACCCAAAAGCAATTATGAATTTTAAAAATCCTGATGGTTCTGTAATGGGGTTCCAACCACCACTTTTTGGATCAAAAGATATTCTTAATTTTACCGCACACTCATATCCTAGATCTGGAGCTTACTTAATGTTTGTTGGTATGTTTTTAACTTTTGTAGCCTTTTTTGTTGGTAAAAAAGAAGCAAAATCATAATAACTAAAATACGATAAAATAGGTTTATCAACTTGTATAAACTTGTTTTATTGTATATTTAGACACTATTAAAATCAAAAAAACAATGAAGACTAAAACTTCTACATTTTTCTTTGGTACTATTATCTTGTTTTTTATAATTTCTTGTAAGGTAGAGCCCCAAAAAATAGAATATGGTAAGGACCAATGCAGTTATTGTAAAATGAATATTGTTGACAAAACACATTCGGCACAATATGTGACCAAAAAAGGGAAGCAATTTAAATTTGACGCCATAGAGTGTATGGTTAATGATATTAGTGATAAAAACAGTAATGATATCGCTCACTTTTTAGTGGCTGACTACGGCAATCCTGGAACAATGATTGACGCATTAAACTCAACGTATTTAATAAGTAAAGCTATAAAAAGTCCTATGGGAGCGAATTTATCGGCATTTTCAACTAAAAATAACGCCTTAGAATTGCAAAAAGAGTTTGGAGGTCAAATTTTTACCTGGGAATTATTAAGGAAAAAACTTTCTGATAAATAATGAAGATTAACATTTTACTATTTTTCTTATTTATTACCCTTTCAATAAAAGCGAAGCAAATTGAAGTTTGTAGTGATTGTAGTGTAAAAACTATAAAAGAAGCAATTATACTTGCTGAAACAGGCGATCAAATATTTATTAAAAAAGGTCTTTATAAGGAGCATAATATAACCATTAATAAATCTGTCTCTTTAATTGGTGAACAAGGCGCAATTATCGATGGAGAGAATGCTGGAGGAATATTAATTTTTGATACCGATAATTTTACGATTAAAGGTTTAAAAATTATTAACGTCGGTATGAGTTATACCGTAGATTATGCCGCGATAAAAGTTATTAAAGCAAATAATTTTATTATTGAAGAGTGTATATTAGAAAATGTGTTTTTTGGACTTTTAGTTGAAAAATCCAAAAAAGGAATAATTCGTAATAATACAATCTCAGGAACTAGAAAAAGTGAAGCCAGTTCAGGAAATGGCATTCATATTTGGGATGGAAAATACATGGAAATCTATAATAATCACTTATTTGGTTTGCGCGATGGAATCTATTTTGAGTTTGTTAAAAACAGTCAAGTTTATAAAAATACAAGCCATGATAATATACGCTATGGATTGCATTTTATGTTTTCAAATAAAAATATTTATCACCACAATAAATTTGAGTCTAATGGAGCGGGAGTAGCTGTTATGTTTTCAAAGTTTATTACTATGCACCATAATTCTTTCAAATTAAATTGGGGGTCTGCTTCTTATGGTTTATTATTAAAAGAAATTTATGATGCTGAAATCTACAATAATTTATTTGAAGAAAACACCATTGGCATTAATGGTGAAGGATGCACCAGAATTAATTATACCAACAATACTTTTTTAAGAAATGGCTGGGCTATTAAAATAGCTGGAGCTTGTTATGCCAATATTTTCAAGAAGAATGATTTTATGCATAATTCATTGGATTTGGCGTACAACACTAAAATTAATGATAACCTTTTTGAAAATAACTATTGGAGCGAATATACTGGATACGATTTAGATAATAATGGAGTGGGAGATATTCCTTATGGTCCTGTTAAATTGTTTTCTTATATAGTTAATAAAACACCTGAAGCCTTAGTTTTATTAAGAAGTTTGTTTGTTGATATAATCAACTTTTCAGAGAAAGTTTCACCGGTTTTTACTCCTGATAATTTGATGGATGAAAAACCTATAATGAAGAAAATAAATGATTGAATTCAAAAATTTACATAAGAGGTTTGGTAAACTTACAGTTTTAGATGGGTTAGATTTAGCCATTGACAAAGGTGGAATTTTTGCCATTTTAGGTCCAAATGGTTCGGGGAAAACAACACTCATTAAATGTTTGTTGGGGATGGTAATTCCAAATAAAGGAGAAATATTATTTAATGATCAAAGCGTTTTACGAAAATGGAATTATAGAAATAATTTAAATTACTTACCTCAAATAGCTAATTTTCCTCCAAATTTAACCGTTTCTGAATTAATTAAAATGGTAAAGAATTTGCGGCCAAAAGAAGCAAATGAAAGTGAAATGATTCAACTTTTTGGATTAGAACCATTTTTAAGTAAAAAATTAGGAAACCTTTCGGGAGGAACAAAACAAAAAGTGAATATCCTACTTACTTTTATGTTTGATAGCGAAATAATTATTTTAGATGAACCAACAACAGGTTTAGATCCTATCGCATTAATTCATTTAAAAGAATTAATTCAAAAGGAGAAATCAAAAGGTAAAACCATTTTAATAACCACACACATTATGAGTGTGGTTGATGAATTAGCTGATGAGATTGTGTTTTTATTAGATGGAAAAATTTACTTTAAAGGCAGTATTGAGGCATTGAAAACACAAACTCAAAATAACAATTTAGAACACGCAATAGCTAACTTAATTTCAAAACAATATGCTTAAAATTTTAAAATATAGTTTTTACGATTTAATGCGCAGCCGTTGGAGTTATGTATATTTTGTATTTTACTTAATATTAGGGTTTGTATTACTTTTTTTGAATAATGATGTTGATAAAGCTGTAATTACCTTAATGAATATAATTATAGTACTAACACCTTTAATAGGAACTATTTTTGGGGTTATGTACTACTATAATTCTAGAGAATTTACAGAACTTTTATTAGCCCAACCAATTAAAAGACGAAAAATATTTATAGGACAGTATCTGGGAATTTCGATCTCACTTTCGCTAAGTTTAGTATTGGGTTTAGGTATACCTTTTATTGCATATGGTTTATTTAGGTCAACTGCAATTTTTGATTTTGGACTGCTATTAGTAGTAGGTTCTTTTTTGAATTTTATTTTTGTAGCATTGTCATATAATATAGCACTATCTACTGAAAATAAAATTAAAGGATTTGGTTACGCTATTTTAATGTGGCTATTTTTTGCTGTGGTTTATGATGGTGTTTTTTTAATATCACTAGTGCTTTTTAACGATTATCCGCTTGATAAATTTTCACTTATAACTACGATGCTTAATCCAATTGATTTGTCCCGAATTTTAATTTTATTAAAATTAGATATATCGGCATTATTGGGGTATACAGGTGCTGTTTTCAGAAAATTTTTTGGAACTAATATAGGAATGTTTTTATCTATGTCAGTTTTAATATGTTGGATATTGATTCCTGTTTTTACAATGAATAAGAAATTAAAAAAGAAAGACTTTTAAATAAAAAACCCTCAAATTTTTTTTGAGGGTTTTTTATTTAAGTTATTTAAAATTCATCATATTTTGTGTATAAACTATTAAGCATACATTCACTCATTTTTTTGATGTCAAATTTATGTTTCCAACCCCAATCTTCTCTTGCTTCAGAATCGTCAATACTTCTCGGCCAACTATCTGCAATACTTTGTCTGAAGTCTGAGCGGTATTTTATTTTAAATTCTGGAACTATTCGTTTTATTTCTTCTGCAATTTCTTCAGGAGTAAAACTCATTGCTGCCAAATTGTAAGATGAGCGTACTTTAATGTCTTCTGGTTTAGCATTCATTATTTTAATAGTAGCTTCAATGGCGTCATCCATATACATCATTGGAAGTTTTGTGTCTTTGCTTAAAAAGGAATTGTACTTGCCAATTAACAATGCATTGTGATAAATTTCAACGGCATAATCAGTGGTGCCACCACCTGGTTTTGTTTTCCAGCTTATAATTCCTGGGTAACGAATACTCCTAACATCTACCCCGTATTTCGTAAAATAATATTCACACCAACGTTCACCAGCTTGTTTACTAATTCCATATACTGTTGTTGGTTCCATAACTGTTTTTTGAGGGGTGTTTTCCTTTGGAGTAGTAGGTCCAAATACAGCAATTGAACTTGGCCAAAACAACTTTTCTATTTTACCTTCTTTGGCTAAGTTTAGAACGTTAAAAAGCGAATTCATGTTTAATTCCCAGGCTTTAGCGGGAAATTTCTCTCCAGTAGCAGAAAGCATTGCAGCCATTAAATATACTTCATTAATTGCATATTTATCAACAACTTTTAAAATGCTGTCATAATCCATAGCGTTTACAAGCTCAAAAGGACCAGATTTCATAAGCTCTTTACTTCCTTCTCTAATATCTGATGCAATAACAGTATTTTTGTTGTTATCTTCTCGTAATTTTAGTGTAAGTTCTGTGCCAATTTGACCACAAGCACCAATAATTAAAATGCTTTTTTTCATGAATAGGATTAATTTATGAATGTTTTCAAAGATACAGAAATTTCAATTCGAGTTTTTAAACTGAATCTTTTTTGTGAAATTAATATTTTTTTCGAAGAAGAGTTTATTTATTACTATTTTTGAAACGAATTAATTTAAGAATGAAACAAATATTTAGCCTTCTTGTTATTGTTTTGATTACAATAATTTCTTGCAATAAAAGAATAAAAGTTGAAAAAAACTCGCAGATCAACGATACTTTGATCGCCAATGGCAACATTGTAAGCACTATAAATGTTACTTTAATTCCTTCAGCAAAAAAGGATATTAATAAGTGGCAACAGTATAATGATGTTGATGACTTTATTTTAAAATATTATAATATTTCTACTTGGGAAGCCTTAGAAAATGCCATTGAACTTTCTGAGTTGGTTACACAAATGAAAGATTCCATAAAAATTGAAAAATTAAAAGCATTAAATGTTGTAGCCCGAATTAATGTTCTTCAAAACGAAACGCTGCGGTTAAAGGATATGGCCTCAATTTCTTCAATAAAAAATGAAGAGGTTGATGACGAGGTTAAAAAAATTATTCAATTGTTTGAAGCTTTGAATTCCAAAATAAATACAATTTATAAAGCTGAAGAAATTCAAAGTTCAATTGATGTTGATAATGAAGAAGCAGTAATTGAAGAAGAAAATATTGTAAAAAAGCCAATAAAAAAGCCAATAAAAAAGTTAAATAAAAAAGTTAAACTTCCTTCAAAGAATAGACCAAAAATTAAATGAAAAAATTAATAATATTTCTGGTTATTGCATTGTGTTTTATAAGCTGTTTTAATAATGGTAAAAAGAAGGTGTTAATTACTAACGATATAATTAAATCAGAAATTTGTTCTACAATTGATTTATGGCATAAAAATGCTGCTGATGCTAATTTTGAAGCGTATTTTGATGCTATGACAATTGAAAGTATTTTTATTGGAACTGATGCAAATGAAAATTGGACATTTGAAGAATTTAAAACTTTTAGCAAACCCTTTTTTAAAAGAGGAAAAACATGGAATTTTAAAGCTGTTGATAGAAATGTTTATATTTATTCAAATGCCGAAATTGCATGGTTTGATGAACTTTTAGATACTTGGATGGGAGTTTGCAGAGGTTCAGGTGTTGTTAAAAAAGTTAATGGAGAGTGGAAAATTGAACATTATGTTCTTTCATTAACAGTTCCAAATGAAAACATTAATGCTGTAGTAAAAGTTAACAAAGCTAGAGATTCTGTTTTTTTAAGTAAACTAAAATAGCAGTGAATTTTATTTTAAAAGTTCATTTACCGCTTCAGAAATTAAATTGCTTTCAAATCCTTTTGATTGCAAATAAGTGTATAACTTGTTCTTTTTTTTATAGCTATTTGTTTCTTTTATAAGTTGTAATTTTTTTTTAGCAGTTTTCAATAATGTACTGTAATATTCTTTAGTGTCAATTTCTTTTAAGGCTGTTTTGATATTGTATGGTGAAATGTTTTTAAATTTAAGTTCATTTACAATTTTAATCTTTCCCCATTTTTTTACTTTGAATTTTCCTCTTGCAAATGCTTTGGAAAATCGTTCTTCATTTAAAAAGTTATGTTGAAGCAAATGAAGTATTATTTTATCCTGTGCTTCAGGAATCATTCTTAAATCAGTTAGCTTTTTTTCAACTTCTTTGTGACAACGTTCTTGATAAGCGCAAAAGTGTTCTAAAGCCCTGGTAGCCTCTTCAACAGTATATGATTTTTGAAACTTCATAGTAGTACAAATTAAATAAAAAAAGCGACTATAGGAAGTCGCTTTTTAAAATATATATTTTTGATTTATTGACTTGTTTTAAATCTTAATTTTAAATTGTTTAATAATGAATACATTACAGGAACTATTACTAACGTTAGGAAAGTAGCAAAAGTTAACCCAAAAATAATGGTCCAGGACATAGGTCCCCAAAATGCAACATTTTCACCTCCAATATAAAATTGCGGGTCAAATTCGGTAAATAAAGTCATAAAATTAATGTTAATACCAATAGCTAGTGGGAGTAATCCTAAAATGGTGGTAATTGCTGTTAATAAAACAGGGCGTAAACGTGTTTTTCCGCCTTCAACAATACTTTCATAAATTAATTCCTTGGTAAGGATACCATCTGCTAAATTTTGTTCATGGCGTTTCCTTTTCATGATTAAATTTGTATAATCAATTAATACAATGGCGTTGTTTACTACAATTCCTGCGAGAGAAATAATACCAATCATAGTCATCATTACAATAAACTCCATTCTAAATATAATTAAGCCTAATAATACTCCAATTAAACTTAATAAAACAGATAATGAGATAACGATTGGAGTAGATGTTGAATTGAATTGCCCAACTAAAATTAAAAATATTAAAAACACTGCTATTAGAAGAGCTTTACTTAAAAATGCCATTTCTTCAGCCTGAGATTCTTGCTCTCCGGTGAATGAAATTGATATATCTTTTGGAATTTCATAGTTTTTTAGTAATTGTTTAATTTGTTCATTTACTTCAGTTGGATTGTAACCTTCAAGAACATTTGAAAAAACAGTAATTACCCTGTCTAAATCTTTTCGTTTTACTGCACTAAAAGTTGAAGAGGTCTCCGTTTTGGCAATCGAAGAAATAGGAACTTGCACAATTTTACCATTACTAGCATTTCTAAAAGTAATTTTCTGATTTACCAGCTGGTCTTTATTGTAACGGGATTTATCCATTAATCGAATATTAATAGGATAATCATCTCCCCCGTCTTTAAAGGTTGAAACTTCTTTTCC
>ERZ1048872.445-NODE-445-length-46086-cov-12.663140_pt1 | contig 46086 bp, 48 predicted proteins | sample MGYA00383100_ERZ1048872 | MGnify/ENA primary metagenome ERZ1048872 (study PRJEB29581, sample SAMEA5548370) | metagenome | biome: marine; feature: coastal; material: water | depth 50 m | study: Short-term variability in the microbial, nano- and picoplankton...
GCAGGCCTTCGCGGGGCTGGACCCGACGCAATATGACGTGCTTTGGGTCCGACATAATCACGAAGACCGGGTTGAGCTTCACTTTTGCACGCCGCGTTTGGAGCTGAGCTCGGGCCGCAGCCTGAACATCGCGCCGCCGGGTTATGAGAAAGCCTTCGACAGCCTGCGTGACGTCATGAACCAGCGCCACGGCTAGGCCGGTCCGATGGAGCTGGAGCGCACGCAAGAGGTTCGCGACACCATCGAGGCCGCAACCTGCGCCCAAGGCCGCGACGAGCTGCACGCGTGGGTGCAAGACCAGATCAGCGTCGGCCTGATCACTGACCGTGCTAGCATGGTCGATGCCCTCACAGACGCAGGCTTTGACATTCCCCGCGCAGGCAAAGCCTACCTGACCGTCCTAGACCCCGACACCGGGGAGCGCTGGCGTTTGAAAGGAGAGATTTTCCATGAAGACTGGCAAGCCGACACGGCTGAGCGAGAAACGCTGCCGTTCGCAGCGGGCTGCCTTAACTCACACACTCCGGACTTTCGGTGCATCTGCTCGAAAGGCTAGCTTATACCCTAACTCAGGAAGGAAAGTCCAAAACTGCCCTAACCTCAAAAAGGGACCGGCCAACGATATGACCGATCCCCTCTTGAATGTACGAAATAGTTTTGACGGTCGTCTTACTTACGCGCGATTTCCATCCAGTTACCGTCTTTGATGACCGAAATAACAACCTCGTCCGCACCTTGGTGATCGGTTGCGGAATAGTTCACGGTGTTGCCGGATACCACGTCTTCGTAGTTCAGGCTTTCTATACCCGCTTGGAACGTCTTAGCGTCCAAGTCAGGTCCGGCGGCTTCGAGTGCACGTACCATTGTTTCAGCTGCGGAATGGCCCAGCAATGCGCCGGAACCGGGCAGTTCTTCGCCTGTCGCCTTAGTATAGCGGGAAAAAAACTTTTGCACTTCTGGCTTGTCCATACGCGACAGCAAATCTGCCCAACCGGATGCTGCATACATGCCTTCGGTCACGCCGCCAGGCACTTTCGCCATGACAGTGTGGAAACCCGCCGAGGAGTTGATAAAGGACATATCCGTTAGACCTAGCTTTTTAGCAGTGGCGGATACAGTGATCGCCTGACGTACACCCAATGCCAATGCCACGATCTGGCAGCCTTCAGCATTCAGCTTCTGCAACGCGCCAACAAAATCAGCATCGTCTGGCTTGTGCGTTGTCTCAGTAACGAAGGTCAAACCCTCTGTTTCAGCAGAAATAGACTCGGCACCTTCTTTGATGTCCTTGCCAAAGTCAGTTGGCAGATACATTGCACAAACATTGTTCACGCTCTTCAAATCAGCCAAGTGCGTCACGCCAACGCGGATTTGTTCGTAGTAAGTTGCGGTGCCTGCGTAGTGCAGCGGCGAGAATGGTTCTGCCATTTGGCGCGCAGCAGAAAGCGGCGAGACGTTTGGTACGTTCTTCGCGTCTTGCAGTTTGAAGGCCGCAATGTTCATCGGCGTGCCCAAGGACAAAAGCATCGCAAAAACTTTGTCGCCGTTGATCAGCTTGTTCATACCTTGAATGGCTTTGGGCATCTGGTAGCCGTGATCCTCAACTACGAAGCGGATCTTGCGGCCGTGAATGCCACCTGCTTCGTTGACCTCGTCAAACACCAGTTGAGCGGCTTTGGTGGAAGGTCCACCGAAGGCGGCGAAAGGGCCCGAAAGGTCATTATTGGACCCAATCAGGATTTCGGTATCTGTGATGCCTTGTTCAGCCAGTGCAGGTGCTGCGGCCATCGCGGAGGCAACGGCCACTGTGGCCAGTTTGGTAGTTAGGTTTTTCATTGGTCTTCTCCCTCTGGTTTTCTATTTGGAAATCACAGCCTGACGGGTTCAATACATCTGGCTGATCAACTCTCCATGTTTGGTTTCCACAAAACTGCGCTTGAGCTTCATGGTTGGCGTAAGTTCGTCGTCGTCTGCTGTGAGTAATACGTTGATCAGGCGGAAATCCTTGATCTGTTCGACCCGCGCGAAGTCTTTGTTCACATTGTCCACTGTCACGCGGATCAACTCTTGCACTTCTGTTGCGGCGCAAAGCGAGGCATAATTTGAGAATGGTACGCGCCGATCTTGCGCAAATTTTTCGACGTTTTCTTGATCAATCATAACAAGGCAAGTCAGGAATTTTCGTTTGTCCCCGATCACGACAACATCAGCGATATAGGGTGAGAATTTCAGTTTGTTCTCGATCTCGGCCGGGGTGATGTTTTTGCCGCCTGCTGTGATGATGATGTCTTTGAGGCGTCCGGTGATGGTCAGGAAGCCCTGGTTGTCGACTATGCCCACGTCGCCCGTGCGCAGCCAGCCATCCTCAGTGAATGTTTCGGCTGTCTTGTCGGGGTTCTTCCAGTAGCCTTGGAACACATTGCCCGCCTTGTACTGCACTTCGCCGTCCGTCGCGACGCGGATTTGCGCACCTGGCAAGGCAGGGCCGACTGTGCCGATCTTGTTGTTGCTGTCACTGTTGAAGGAAATCACGCCGGAGCTTTCGGTCATGCCGTAGCCCTCAAGCACGGGCACGCCGATTGATTGATACCACCTCAACAGATCAGGAGAGATGGGTGCAGCGCCAGAGCCGCCTCTGCGCAAGCGATCCATGCCGATCATACGCCGCAGGTTTTGCAACAAGGCCACATCCCAGAAGCGGTAGGTGAGGCTTGTACCAATGGGCACGGGCTTACCTTCAGCCAGATATTCCGCGCGCGCGCCACCCGCTTTTAGCGCTTGGGCGTAGGCCCATTTTTGCATTCCTGACGCGTCGCCGACCCGCAGTGCGACTTGGGAATAAATCTTCTCCCATAGGCGGGGGACAGCGACAAAGGTTTGTGGGCTGACCTCCTGCAGGTTGTCAAAAATCGTCTCGGGGCTTTCGGCAAAGTTGATCGTGGACGCGGCAGCGATAGGTGCGTTGACAGAGAATACGCGTTCCAGAATGTGGCACAGCGGCAAAAAGCAAAGCTGATCATCAGTGGAGAAAACCGGCCCGTCACGCAGCCCGGCAGAAACGGAATACATCAGGTTACCATGGCTGATCATCGCGCCTTTAGGCTTGCCTGTCGTACCAGAGGTATACACCAGAATGGCGGTGTCTTCGGGTCTAGTCGCGTCAATTGAGGCGTCAAAGGCTTGCGGATTTGCCGCCTCATATGCCGCCCCGATGTCATATAACTCGTCGATGAACATGATCAACGGATCGGTGAACCCATGAAGCCCTTCGCGGTCGATGACAATGACCTTAATCAGATCAGGCATCCGGTCGCGGACCTGCAAGAATTTGTCCAGTTGCTCGTCATTTTCGACCACCAAGAACCGGCTGTCAGAATTATTGACAAGATACTCCAACTGACCAGCTGAATCGGTGGTGTAGACGCCAGAACAAATCCCGCCAACAGATTGGACACCCATGTCGGTGTACATCCATTCCTTGCTGTCCTCGGAGAGGATCGACACAACTTCACCGCGCTTCAGACCCAAAGACACCAATCCAAGGCCAAGATGTTTGGCGCGGGTGAAATAGTCGCCCCATGAATGGGAGCGCCAGATGCCGAGTGTTTTTTCACGGTGTGCGGTGCGTGTGCCTAGTGTCTGCGCGCGCAGGCGAAACAGCTTTGGCGTCGTATCCATCCCGTCGATATAGAACGGCCCCGTGGACAGATCGGCGTTGACCATAAGACCATGGACTTTTTCCTGAGGGGGGAGTTTATCTGCCATGATCAATCCTTACCTCCACGTCTTGCGTTGTTTCCAGCGGCGTTGCCCGCGCTGGTTCTCATCCTGACTGACGCCAAGATAGAATTCCTGAATGTCTTTGGAGGCGGCAAGAACCTCGGCGCTGTCGTTCATCACGATACGCCCCAGTTCCATCACATAGCCATAATCGGCCGCACCAAGCGCCACTTTAGCGTTCTGCTCGACCAACATCATTGTGACTTTTTGCTCTTTGTTAAGGCGCACGATGATTTCAAAAATCTCCTGCGTCAGCAACGGTGATAAGCCAAGACTAGGCTCATCAAGCAACATCAATTTGGGATGCGACATCAACCCACGCCCGATGGCCAACATCTGCTGCTGCCCGCCCGACAAAGTGCCGGCACGTTGCGCGCGGCGGTCTTTGAGGATCGGGAAATAGGAATACACCATCTCCTCGTCTTCGCCGATCTTGCTGCGATCTTTGCGTGTGTAGGCCCCCATCGCGATATTCTCGGCCACGGTCATCAGCGGGAAAATCTCTCGCCCTTCGGGCACATGTACAATGCCCTGCCGAACGATGGCATCCGGTTCTAAGGACTGAATATCAGTACCGTCCATCTTGATCGTGCCCTTTTCGGGGTCCATCACGCCTGAGATGGTCTTCAAAAGCGTTGTTTTACCTGCCCCATTGGCCCCCAAAACCGTGACGATCTGGCCTTCATGGACTTTCAAACTAACACCGCGAATGGCCTGAATGGGGCCGTAATAACTCTCGAGGTTGTCGATCTGCAAAACGACTTTTGGCTCTTTGGAATCAATACTCATGTGCGGGATGTCCCTGTCTTTGAGATGTCACCCGTGCCCAGATAGGCCTCGATTACTGCCGGATGCGATTGCACTTCAGCGGCCGTTCCCGTCGCCAATTCCTTCCCATCGGACAGCGCCATAACGCGCCCCGACACCGCAGAAACCAGCCCCATGTCATGCTCCACCATCATCACAGAGATACCCATTTGGGTCTGAATATCTTCGATCCAGAAAGCCATATCCTGCGTTTCTTCGACCGAGAGACCAGAAGCAGGTTCGTCCAGCAGTAGCAACTTTGGCTCTGAGGCCAAGGCGCGACCAAGCTCCACAACTTTGCGCACGCCGTAGGGCAAACCGCCAATCATTTTGTCGCGGTAGGGCTGAAGGTTCAAAAATTCGATTACTTCTTCCACAGCGGCGCGATGACGCAATTCCTCGCGGTATGTTTTTGGCGAGAAGATAATATTTGAAACCATGCTGGTTTGGCGATGCCGATGCCGACCAACGAGCAAGTTTTGCAGAACAGTCGCTTGCTCAAATAGTTCAATGTTCTGGAAAGTACGCGCGATCCCAAAGCTGGGGACATGATCCGCACTGTTTTTCAACAGATCATGACCATCAAAGCGAATGCTGCCCTCTGCCGGATCGTAAAAGCGTGAAATCAAGTTAAAGATCGTCGATTTTCCTGCGCCATTTGGGCCAACGAGCGCGAAAACTTCACCTTCTTCCACCTTGAGTGAGACGTTATCGACCGCCACCAAGCCACCAAATCGAAGTGTGACATTTTCAATTTCAAGCAAGTTCATTGGACACGATCCGTCTTGAGATAGGATTTCTGACGCTTGAACATGTCCTTGCGGTAGAACGGGAACAATTCAAAATATGTGCGGATTTTGAGCCAACGGCCGTAAAGCCCCATCGGCTCAAATAGAATGAAGCAGATCAAGATGAACGCGAACAGCGCGCTTTCAAGACCCGGCACGTTGACATTCATATCAAAGGTTGATTGTAAAAATGAACGACCATTGGCAATCGCCACCGGAATGATCCCAACCACAATCGCGCCAAAAAATGCGCCATGGATGAAGCCCAAGCCACCAATAACAATCATCAAAAGTAAAGTGATCGACATCACCAAATCGAATGTTTCGTTCGTTACATAGCCCGCCGAATGCCCAAACAATGCACCCGCAAGTCCTGCTGCTGTGGCGGACAGGAAGAAGGACATCGCCTTGGTCCGCGTTAGGTTAATGCCCATCGCGCGTGCGGAAATTTCGCTGTCGCGGATGGCGGTAAAGCTGCGGCCCGTTGGTGTGCGCAACAGGTTGCGGTAGAACCAAACAAGCAAGATCGCGACGAACAACACTAAATAGTAAAACTTATACGGGGTTGAGTAGCGGTTAATCTCCATCCCAAAGATGTTGATATCTGGCACCGCTGCACCCGCAATGCCGCCCGTCCAAGGCTCTGCGATCACGACAAAGTCACTGGTCAGCATCGACATCGCCAAAGTTGCCAAGGCCAAATAAACGCCGTGCAGGCGTAAAACTGGAAGCGCGATCATGGTCCCCAAAACGCCCGCAATAAGACCTGAGAGCGGAAACGCGATGACCCAAGGCACACCGGCTCCCAGCATGTTGATATTAATATAACAGCCAAAAGCCATGAAAGTAGCGTGTCCAAGGCTGGGCAGTCCGGTGTGGCCCGTCAGCAGCATCAACCCCATGCCCGCAATCGCAAGGATCAAAATACCTGTGATTTCGCCGAGCAGGTAAGCATCTCCAATCGCAACGAAGTAAAGTGGCGTGGCAAGCACCAGCAACAGAAGCAACCCATACCAAACCGCCTGTGCGCGATGTTTGAACAGCGAAATATCTGCGTCGTAAGAGGTTTTGAAAACAAAGCGCATCTTTACACCTTCTTTCGTTGCGTCTGGGAGAAAATGCCGCCGGGGCGGAAGATCAGGATAAGCAACAAAATCGCGTAGGGTGCGATCTGGCTGATGCCGGGGGGGCCATAACGCGAGGCAAGCGGTTCAACCAAACCAATAATCAAGCCCCCCAAGAGTGCGCCTGGAAGCGACCCAAAGCCACCAATCGCTGCCGCCGCAAAGGCTTTGATACCAAGCAAGCCCGTCGATGGATCAATCGCACCTTTGGAGGCAAAAAGGATACCTGCGACTGCAGCAACCATACCAGAAAGCCCCCAAACAAGACTATGAATGCGCTTTACTGGAATGCCCATGTAATAGGCCGCAAGTTGGTTTTGAGACGCTGCTTGCATCGCCAGCCCGATCCGGGTGCGCGAGAAAAACAGGTAGAATGCCAAGGTCAGAACAGCAGTGACCACTACGATCAAGACTTCGTCGATGCCAAGCACCAGTCCGCCTGAGCGTATCTCTTGGCCCGCAAATGGGGTCTCCAGTGAGGTTGGCTCATGGCTCCAGATGGCACCGGCAAAAAAGCGGATGATAAAGCCCATTGCTATGGTCAGAATAACAATCGATGTCTGTGATTGACCAAACATGTGGCGCAAAATGCCCCAGTTAAAGAGATATCCCAGAATACCCATTACAAGGATCGAAAGCGGCACTGCCAGCCAGAAATTCAGCCCCATATATTCGTGATTTGTGAATCCAATGCAGACAAACGCGCCAAGCATCATGAAATCACCTTGGGCGAAATTTACCGCCTCGGTCGCTTTGTAAATCAGTACGAAGCCCAAAGCGATCAGGCCATAGACACACCCATTAGCAAGCCCACTAATGACGAGTTGTAGAAAATCCACGGCGCTCCTCCCAAAGGCTGTTGGGTTCCAGTTATTCAGTGGATTTTAAAAGTTACAATCCATCAATTTCGTTGTTTCGCAACGTCAACTTCCATTTGAAGCTCAAGATTGGCTTGAGACTGTGATGAGCGACATCGCGGCCGTTCGTTCCACCCTATCCGATTTGCACTCGTGCTTCGAACAGAAATTCAGCCAGCGTAGTCTCAAGTTTCGATAGAGAAGCTCTATGGTCTTTGGAAATGGTTACTGTGACGCGCATGCCGCGGGGTCCTCCTGCGACGGCCTCGACACGCGCATCAGCGATTTCCAGTTCATTTTGCAGCAGATCCAGCACCTTCTGTTTGGAAATTTCACAGCGGAGGCTGGGCTTGAAAATCTTGCCAACAGACGTCAGTGGAATGGCATCCACGATCTGAATGAGCTTTGGCCAAGCAGGCCGTTCGTCAATCATACTCTGCGCGTATTGGTGCAGGTCTTCTACACACAAATCGGCATCTGGCAGCAGTTCGACAAAGCAAACCGGAAGCTCTCCGGCATAGGCATCCGGCATGCCAACTGCTGCGGCAAGAGCGACCGAAGGGTGTGTCGCCATCGCGTTCTCGATCATGGTCGGGTCAATGTTGTGACCGCTGCGGATGATAAGATCTTTCGAGCGGCCTGCCACGTATATCTGGCCCTGGGCATCCTTGTATCCCAGATCGCCAGAGATCAATCGCCCTGCCTCAATGACGCCTTCATTGTGTTTTGGATCTCGGTAACCGGGGGTGATGTGGTCACCTTGGATCACTATCACGCCGATTTCGTCCGTTGCACAAGGTGCGCCCAGACTACCGTCTTCGTTCAGACGCAGAATGTCCACTTGGGTGTAGGGGAGTGCCCACCCGACAGAGCCTATCGATCCGACGCTTGATAGCGGGTCAATGCTGACCAATCCTGAGGACTCGGTCATGCCAAGTATTTCGTGCAGATGGCATCCGGTTACTTCCTTGAAACGCGCACCAACAGCAGGCGGCAGCAACGCGGCACCCGTCAGGCCAGTGCGCAGAGCGCTGATGTCATTATTGCCAACAGGAACCTGCAAGACTGCACCAAGGGCGGTGGGAACACCGCCAACCAATGTCACTTTGTGCTGAGCGACCAAACGCCAAAACCCTTCGACAATCGCAGGGTTTCGCAAACCGCTTGGCGACATCACGACAAGTTCCACTCCAGTCATAAACGCGCTCAGGCCCGCGACAATGGTGCCTGCGACGTGAAACAACGGCAGCGTCGCTGTCATGACATCCTCGGAGGTGTATCCGCACAATGCCGCACCGCCGAATGCCGAGACCAGCTGACTACGGTGGGTGTGGGCGACAAGTTTTGGCACACCGGTCGTGCCGCCTGTGTGGAAATAGGCTGCGACATCGCTACCACCACGCGGTTCGCCAAAAATCAGATGATCATCTGGTTGTTCGGCGAGGGCCGTGCCAAGATCAATAATGCCTTCTTCCGCAGGCGTTCCAGGAGGAGATACGCGGATCAGGATCAAGCCGGGGATCTGCTTGCGCAACTCCAGCGCCCTTTCCCAGATGTCCAATTGCGGATGCGGGCCGAGGGCCACAAGAATTTTCGCCTCTGACGCCTTGATTAATTCAGCGATGCTTTCAGTTTGCAAAAGGAAGTTTATCGGAACCGCATAGCCTGCGGTCTCCGCACCCCATAGCGTCGCGTAGGTTTCGATCAGGGACGGCAACATATAGGCCACGCCCGGCGCGGGACCGCCCAAAGTGGAAAACACATTTGCGGCACTATGGATCATCCCCAGCAACTGGTCATAGTTGACCTGGCGCGGCTGTTCGTCCTGCGCTCCTGTCATAAGCATGGTTATCGCAGTGGAGGTTGGATACAGCGCAGCGCTGGCTTTGAACACGTCCAGAATGCTGCGTTCCGGCAGACGTTCATCAAGCGTCATCTCGGATTCAAATCGCTCAAGATCGTCGCGCGTTCGGATTGTTCCACCTTGAAAGTTAACCATTTTTCTTTCTCCATCCGCACCTGAGTTGTTTGCGTCTGTTTGCCTATCCCACAAATGACGCAGTGCGATTGTTTTTAAATTCTGCACCATAGGTGCCTGCTGGACGATCAGCATTTATCTTACAGGAAATTGGATTCATTGCTACAACTTGATAAAGAGGGCTCGAAAGGGTCTAGAGTGGGCCCCTGCATCGTTACATCTTGATGACTAGTTTTCCGAAATGTCTGGCACCTCGCATAGCGTGATAAGCTGATCGGGCATCCTTGAAGTCAAAAGTCTGATCAATCACCGGTTTCAGATTATGGGCCTCGATTGCGCGGTTCATATCGGCAAACATAGCCCTTGATCCGACGTAAATACCCTTCACGGTAATAGATTTTGCCATGATCGGCGTCGGGTTGGTCGCACCTGAAACGCCTGTCAAAACACCAATCAGACCGATGGTGCCGCCGACTCTCACAGCATTCACTGACCGGTCAAATGTCCCAGGGCCGCCGACTTCAACAACGCGGTCAACGCCTGATCCCGCCGTGAGTTCCAAGACAACCGCGTCCCATTCAGGGTTTGTTCGATAGTTGATGAATTCGCTGGGACCCAGTGCCTTCATCTTTTCCAATTTGTCGTTCGAAGATGACGTGACGATTGTCCGCGCGCCCATCATCTTACAAAATTGCTGAGCGAAAACAGAAACACCACCGGTTCCAAGCAACAACACTGTTTCTCCAGCCTTCACTGGTCGCGGAAGCGTGAGCGCATGCCACGCCGTAAGTGCAGCACAAGGAAGGGTTGCGGCCTCCTCATCGGTCAGGTCGCTTGGTGTGGGAATAACACCGTCTTCGGGCAGAATAACTTCCTCTGCCAAAACGCCCTGACGCGCTCCTCCTAACGCTGAAGCCATGACAGGAGCGCTGATTTCACCAGCGACCCAGTTTGAAAAGAAGCAAGAGGTAACCCTATCCCCTTCCTTCAACTTTACGCCTTCACCCACCGCCGTGATCACACCTGCCCCGTCAGAGTTTGGTACAGTTGGAAACGGCAACTTTCGCGCACCCGCTCCCTCGATCGTAATCAAATCACGATAATTGATAGAGTTCGCATTCATGCGTACCCGTACCTGTCCGGGGCCAGGGGTGGGCGTTTCGCGGTCTACAAGTTTCAGTGCATCTACGCCATCTCCAGAAACAATTTCCCATGCCTGCATTTCAATGGTCCTTTTCGAATATCAATATAATTAGAGCTGTATCCGCTGGTTAACTTAACCGCGTCCGAGATCAGGGATGAGGTCCCCAAGGGGCGGCCTGCAACAACTGGTTTTTCTGGCTCATCAACAAAGGTCTAATCTTGCTTGCAAAGACCATGAAGTCTTCATCCTTGAAGAGGCTGCTCCAGAAGTTACGGCGATCTGCATCGTCGTCAAACTTCCACAAATGCACGAGTTGGTGCAACTCACCGATGTCTGACGTGAAATAGCCGACCAACTTGGCATCAAAGCCGCCCTTTTCCAGCGCTGGCCAGCCAAAGTCGCGGTAGACTCGGATGACCTCGGCCATTTGGCCAACATAAACCTGATAGGTCCGCAGTTCATAAATTGCCATTTCGATTTCCTGTCTGAGCGGGTGTCGTTTCGCTGTCCGTGATCCACTTCATAAACATGATTAGACCGGTCGTATACAAATTTGGCAGAACTTTTGAAATTCAGGGGGCTGGAAGAAGCGCCCTTGTGGCATCCATTGCAGAATTGAGGGGGGCATCACTGTGTGAGATGCTCGCAACCAAGCTGGCGCCCAGCCACATATGATAGAGCATTTCCGCCGAGGCTGCAGGATCTTCTAGCGGAACGATTGTGCCATCATCCGCCCCCTGTTCAAGGGTGCGCGCCAGATGCGTCAAAATATCAGATACAAGTTTTTGCAGGAGAATACTCATGTCTGCAGATAGATCAGCAACCTCTGCCGATAGTTTGACGACCAGACACCGGTTCACAGGGTCCGGGCTAAGCTGTTTCGTGCGCCACCTTTCGAAATAGGTAAAAACCCGAGACCGCGCATCCATATCGGGATGCGCGAGTGACGCATTCAGGCGAGTGCCATACTCTGTCATAAACTCTTCCAACAGCGCGCAGCCATAAGCCTCCTTGGAAGCGAAGTAGTGATAGAACGACCCCTTTGGAACCCCGGCTTCTTTCAATAGAGAGCTCAGACCGACACCTGTGTAGCCCTGCTGGGCAGTCAGGCGGCGTCCTGTGGTTAATATCTGTGAGCGGGTGTCGTTTTGCTGTTCCATGATCCGCTTCATAGACCCCATTAGACCGGTGGTGTATAGTTAGCGTAGAATTTTTTGATCGCCAATATGTGAGCGAAGCTAAAAAACTGAATGAAAAATACATACCGATCGACGTCTAAGCCAGCCAGCATCTCTATCCAGCATGTACATATTAATAAGCCACGCAGATGCAATTCGGATCGGCGGGCTCTTTGTCACAGACGCTCGAAGGCATGGCCGTCACCGCCAGATTATTCCTTGTGATCGCGGCGTTTGACAAGGTAGAAGCTGACCCGCCCTGCGAAACGCTGATGGACGCGGTCGTGTCTGGACACGAAGCCGATCCAACAGGGGTCGTGGGATTTGGCGGTGGCTCGTCGCCGGATGTGGCCAAACTGGTGGCGATTCTGCAGGGTTCGAGCGAAGATCTGGACGAGGCTTGGGGCGTCGGGCAGGCCTTTGCCAACTCGCCTGTCGCGGCGGTGCACGTCTTGGCCTATCCCATCGGTGGTACGTTCCATGTGCCCCACGGGCTGTCGAACGCGCTGGTCCTGCCGCATGTCTTGCGTTTTAACGCACCTGACGCGCATGGGCATAACAGCGAAATTGCCGTTAACGCATTTCCACAAATGGCGCAGATCGAAGGCAGCCAAGCGCGATGTGCCGCCTTTATTGACGCGCTCGCAGATTTATCCGCACATCTGGGCATGCAAACGTGGCTACGCGACGTGGACATCTCCCAAGATGCACTTGCCAAAATGGCCAGCAATGCGATGGTGCAACAGTGGCTTCTGGTCAACAATCCTCGCGTCGTCACCGAAAATGACGCGCTCAACATATACAAGGCAGCATGGTGATGGGCGACAAACCACCAATCCGGACGCGCTCGGAATACATGGAATTCTATGCGCTGCAAACCCGCTGGAATGACAACGACATCTATGGCCACATGAACAACGTGGTCCATTATTCGCTGTTTGACACTGCCGTGAATGGATGGCTGATGGAGCGCGGTTTGCTTGATCCGCGCACGTCCGAAACGATAGGATTAGTGGTTGAAACCGGCTGTAAATACCACGCCGAAATGGCGTTTCCTGACAAGGTGACAGCAGGGTTGCGCGTGGCACAACTGAGCTCAAGCTCGATCAAATATGAGGTTGCGCTGTTTCGTAACGATGAGGACACAGCGACCGCCGAGGGTTTTTTTGTGCACGTCTATGTCAATCGCGACACCCGCCGTCCGAGCAAAATCGAAGATAACCGCCGCGCCGCGTTCCAGAGCCTGATGAAAGTCGGCGACAAGTAGACCTTCGTCGTTCATCTTACGCGGCGTTTCTACGATTGGGACTGTGCCAGAATGAAAGGTTCCAATATCAAATCACCGCAGACCCATATTTGAATTTTCAGCAGCTCAGCAGGGTCCAAAATGATCACATACACATTTGAGAACGACATTGCTGTCCTCAAGATGGATGACGGCAAAATGAACGTCGTGAACCCGACATTCATAAATGCGATGAAAAACGCTTTGTAGTTTGTCTCTGAGCGCTTCGTAAGGGATCTGGCCGTTATGCGCGCCGTGCAGTCTAGCGAAGTTGTAGAAGCGTTCCCATTCATCCAGTTTAGCCTCGAGATCCACGTCGTCTTTGTAGCTGAGGAGCTGATAGAATTCTTGCTGATCGGATCGGTGTTATTCCTGTTTTTTCGCATGCTTCAATGGCCTGACCGATTGCGCCTTGCACAATATCCATATCGAAAGTTTCCACGAGGCGCAGGACCTCATCATACCCCCGCTTGCTCGGCTTACCCATGCGGGCTTCTAGCAATCGGTGCAGGGTGGCAAACACATCCGGTAGGTCCCGACCCAGCAAAGGTGCGGCCTGATCCAAGGCACCCACTTTCTGTTCGAGCAACGGTAGAAAGTGCAATGGGTCAAAGATCATATCCGCTTTTGCGTAAGACCGTTGATGACGTGCGATTACTTCATTGCCGCAGCCGATGATGACATTCATGCACAAAGCCGCGCACATGAACGTCATGGTGGGCATAGGTTACCGGCACCGAGTAGTCATTACTGCGATAGCGGACCGTTGAGATCGAAGTTGCTCGCGTACTGACATGGACGCAGGCTTCATATTCCGCGACAGGTAATCCCATCAGCGCTTCCCGATTCGAGATCAGACGGTTGCCAATAGTTTGTTCGTGGCCACGCAACTTGTCGCCCTGACGCTCTAAGCACCTCTGTTCGAGATGTGCGTTCAAATCATCAAAACTGTTAAACCGCGGCGGAGGCACCATGAAGTTGCGGCGGGTGAATCCGACCATGCCTTCAACATTGCCTTTGTCGTTCTCCCGCGCTGGCCGACCAAATCTACCATCAATTAGGTAATGCGATTGCAGCTCTGTGAACCGCTGGGTGCGGACGCGCGTTCTATCCCCCAAAATACGGGCCACAGCGATCCTGGTGTTGTCGTAGAGAATGGTTTGGGGAATGCCGCCAAAAAAGGCAAAGGCCGAGACATGACCATCACAAAATGCTTCCGTCGTTTCGGTAGGGTAGCCCTTTACAAAGACCGCATCAGAATGCGGCAAGCTCATCACGTAGAAATGGATCTTGCATTCCAAGCCGCCAATCGTCCCGAGTGTCTCGCTAAAATCTACCTGCGCATGGTCCGGCCTTCTCTCATGCATGCAAACATGCACTGCCGCGCAGTGGATGTGACAACGGCACTTTGGTACGCCGCTTTTGTTCACGAACGTAAGAGGTCACTGTGGTCAGGCTGCCGGTGTAATTGTGTTCGTCGCTTTGGTGCTCAAAGATGCGCTTCGCTGTGTGCCGCTGCTTTGTGATCAGAGCCTTATCGGTACGCAGGATCTGATCAATCACGCCAACAAACCCATCAAGTTTTGGCCGACGAAGCGGTTCTGAACGCTGATATCCGGGCGGCAGCTCATGTCGCAGCATCTTTGCTATCGTCTTGCGGTCTTTGTTGAAATAACGCGCAGCCTCTCGGCTAGACATCCCGTCCTTCAAACAAGTGCGGCGCACGCGACTATAAATATCCACAGAATACATCTCCCGCCCTCCAATAATACGAAGGGCACAAACTGGCGGACTTTTTATCCGCTACAACTGCACAAAGCGGCTGCTTCTATGGCTCATTATTGATCCGCGTTTTACACAGCAGTTTTTTGCATTTCGTCTCTCGGTCAAACTTATGACCAAAACGATGGCAAACAAATTTCGTTATTAAGCCATTAATATTCTGAGAAATACACGAAAATAGCGATATGTTTCAAGATGTTGTAGTGTCTGTTCTACAACCTCAAGAATGGGCCTCCTACCCTAACCGCCGAATCGATAGATAGCCTGCCTCGGATAGGAATTTAAACCGAGCGTCAGTCATAAAATTGCAAATCTGTACCTCCGCAGTTTGATGAATACGCCCTTTTTAGAGAGTGTTATTCATCAAATCCCAAGAACTGTGTGGTATTGCTAATCGGGCGACGGCGGGAAACGACAGAGTTCGCGACGAATTCTTCGTCAGGCCAGCCGAGTGCTACGCAGGTCAAGATGATCTGATCCTCTGGTATACCCGCGACTTCGCGCACGACGGGGCTTTGCATGATGCCTTGTCCATTGATCACAGCACCCAGTCCGCGCGCCCAAGCAGCCAGTACCAACGAATTTGTCATCGCGCCTGTGTCAAAATGGGCGATGGTGTTGCTCAATAGCGAGCGATCAAAACAGACCACGATCGAAACAGGTGCGTCGAACTGGCGAAACCCGCGCATGACCCAATCTTGACGGCGCTCTTTATCGCCACGTTCAATTCCCATGACCTCGAACAATTGCACTGCGATTTCGATCTGACGCTTGCGATGTTCGCCCTCGTATTCTGCATAATCCTCGATATCGCGAGTCGGCTTAACACCGCCCAGCATACGCTCGGTATTGCCTTTTCGCACTTGCTCTAGCGGTTCGCCGGTTAGAACATGCAGGTGCCAAGGCTGGGTGTTCATCGACGAGGGCGCGCGATTAGCGAGGGTGATGATCTCTTCCAGCAGCTCTTTTGGCACAGGCTGGTTGGTAAATCCACGAATGGAGCGGCGTTCGGTGATGGCTTGATCTAGGTCCATGTGTTTCTCTTTTCTTTGAAGTCTCTTAATCTTTGAAAATCGCAAGGCCGAGCCATTCAGCGACCAGCGCTGGCGTCTTTTCGTCTCCGATTTCAATTGTGAGGATGTAAGTGCGCAGCAAATCTGTTGCGCTGCGCGCTTTGACGTCTTGCAAAGTAAAGCGCCCCCGCAGGCGTGAACCTGCACGCACTGGCATCAAAAACCGCAGTTTGTTTATGCCGTAATTGATGCCCATCACTTGCCCGTCCATCATGGAAAAGCAATCATACGCGAAGCGCGACGCAAGCGAGAGGGTCAAGAAGCCATGCGCGATGGTGCCACCGAAAAGTGTTTCATTTGCGGCGCGCTCTGTATCGATGTGAATCCATTGTTCGTCTTGTGTGGTGGTCGCGAATTGATCGATCATCGGTTGATCGACCGTGATCCAGTTGGACACGCCAACTTCAGTATCGATCAGTGTTTTACTAAGGTCATAAGCATTCTGTAGGGAAGACATTTTGCGCGTTCCTTATGTTGGATCAGCGGCAACACGCACGAGACGCTTGCCTTTGTTATCCCCGTTCAACAGACCGATCAGCGCCTGAGGGGCGCTTTCCAGACCTTCAACGATATCCTCGAACACTTTAACCTGACCTGTCGAAACCCAATGTTGCATTGCGCGCAGGCATTTGGCGTCATTATGGGCGAAATCCATGACGATAAAACCCTCCATCTTGAGGCGTTTCACCACCAGAGCGCCGGGCAGATTGCGGGGGCCAGTGGGGTTGTCGGTGTCATATTGGCTGATTGCACCGCAACACACGACACGGCCCTTTTCGTTCATCACATTCAAAGAGGATTCCAATACCTTGCCACCAACATTGTCGAAATAAATGTCCGCGCCGTCGGGGCAAGCTTTGAACAACGCTTTGCTCAGACCTGACGCGCGATAATCGACGCAAGCATCAAACCCAAGTTCGTCCTTCACCCATGCACATTTCTCGGGGCCACCCGCGATACCGACAACGCGGCACCCTAGCGCTTTGGCGATTTGACCGACGTAACCCCCAACAGAACCAGCGGCGGCAGAGACGAGAACAGTTTCCCCGGCAAGCGGTTGTCCGATGGAAATCAAGCCATGGAATGCCGTTTTACCCGCGATGCCGTAAACGGACATGAGGTGGGAGAGCGTGTCGACCTTGGGAAGTTTCTGCACCTTATGTGCTTTGGCGGTGATGTAGTTGGACCACGTCGCTTCGGCGGCTACGATGTCACCGACGGCAAGCTTGGGACTGTTGGATGCTGCGACTTCGCAGATCGCGTAAGTCGGCATCGGGTCGCCTTTGTTCACAGCCGCGCGGTAGGTCGCGCCTTTCATCCATGAACGGTTGGCAGCATCGATAGACATCAGGATGACACGAAGCAAAACTTCGCCGTCCTTCGGGTCTGGCATGGGCGCATTAGCCAATTGGAAGTGGTCGGTCGTCAGCGCATCTGTGGGCAGCTCTGCAATCGTGATCTGGCGGTTTTGCATGGGATATGTCCTAGTGTGAAAAAGCGAAAAGGGATTTAGAATGAGCGAAGCGCGCCAACATAGATTTACACCACCTAAAGGCGCTACGGATTTGCTGTTGATCCGCCACGGAGAAACCCAAGCGGCGGTGCGCGGTTCGAGTTTCCCGATGGTGGACGGGCAGGGCGATCCGGCGTTGCATCCAGACGGAGAGGCGCAGGCGATTGCGGTCGGTGAGCGGTTGAAAGCCGCACCGATCAGCGCGATCTATGTCACTAAAATGCAAAGAACGCACCAAACGGCAGCCCCTTTGGCTGAGCATTTGGGCCTGACGCCGAAAGTCGATCCCGACTTGCACGAAGTGTTTCTGGGCGATTGGGATGGCGGTGAATACCGCTTTCGCGCTGCCGCACAGGACCCTGCGTTTTTGCGCGCTAAAGAACGGCAGGAATGGGGTGAAATTCCGAATGCGGAAACGACGGCCCAATTGCAAACGCGCGTGCGCGCTGGGTTGTTGCGCATCGCCGCTGCGCACCCTGATGAACTGGTCGCAGTTGTGGTGCATGGCGGCGTAATAGGCGCGGCGCTGGCAGTTGCGACCGGATCGCCTGCCTTCGCCTTTCACGGTGCTGAAAACGGATCGATCAGTCGCCTTGTTATCCAAGAAGACGATATGATTCTGCGCGGTTTCAATGGTGTCTCCCATCTGACGGATTAATCCATCGTGACCACAACTTTGCCCAAGACCTTGCGATCTTGCAGCAATTGCAAGGCGTCGCCTGCTTTGTCCAAAGGATAGTTGGCGGAGATGCGCGGTTTGATCTTTCCTTCGCGGTAAAGGCGGAACAAATCCCCCATGTTTTCAGTATGGTTTTGTGGTTCTCGCACAGTATGCGCACCCCAAAACACGCCGACGATCTGACACCCTTTGAGCAGCGTCAAATTAAGCGGGATGCTCGGGATGCCGGCAGGAAAACCAACGACCAAATAGCGCCCTTTCCACGCGAGCGAACGCACAGCGGGTTGTGCATAGTCACCGCCAACGGCGTCATAAATGACATCGACGCCATCGCTGCCAGACAAGGCTTTGATCTGGGTTGAAAACTCTTTCTGCGATGCGCGATCTGACATATCACGCGAATAAATCAACGTCTCATCTGCACCAAGGTCGCGGCAGAACTGGGCTTTTTCCTCTGATGACACCGCCGCAATGACTTTTGCGCCAGCGGCTTTGCCAAGTTCGATCGCGGCAACACCGACACCGCCAGCAGCACCTAGGATCAGCAGGGTTTCACCCGCCTGAATGTTCGCGCGATCCTTCAGTGCATGATGCGACGTGCCGTAGGTCAACACGAAACAAGCAGCTTCGTCATATGGCATGTTGTCGGGAATTTTCACAACACGGTTCGCATCGGCAACCACCTCGGTTGCGAAGCCGCCAAAACCGATCATTCCAAGGACGCGATCACCGACTTTAAGGTTGGTGACTGCTTCGCCCAATGCATCGACTTCACCAGAAATTTCACCACCTGGCGCGAAAGGGCGCGGGGGTTTCATTTGATAAAGGTCGCGAATTATCAGCGTGTCGGGAAAATTGACGCCTGCTGCATGAACTTTGATGCGCACTTGGTTTTTGCCCGGCTCTGGCGACGGCATGTCGCTTAGTGCCAAAGTTTCCGGCCCGCCTACGTCGGTGCTTAGCATCGTCTTCATCGTGAATTCCCCTCATCGGTATTTTGTTAAGGGTGAGACGTGGCGTCGCATCTTGTCAATCGTAATTCGGGCCGCCATTCTGCACAGCGAAATAGATGTCCGCAAAATGACGTGACGTCTTTACGGGAGGAATTTTAAATGACGCTCAACCCCATTGATGAATTTCGCGCTGAGCTACGGGCTTGGCTTAACGAAAATTGCCCCGAAGAGATGCGCGATGGGCTTATGTCTGAAGAGGGCATTTGCTGGGGTGGCAAGGATTGGGTGTTCACGTCAGAGGCGCAAAAAATCTGGCTAGGGCGTTGTGCGTCAAAGGGATATACAGTGCCAACTTGGCCGGTTGAATACGGTGGTGCGGGCCTGTCGCGTGAGCAAGAAAAGGTCTTTGGCGAAGAAATGGCGCTGATCAATGCGCGTTCGCCGTTAGAGAGTTTCGGCATCTGGATGCTTGGGCCTGCTTTGCTGCATTTCGGGTCGCACGAGCAAAAATTGCAGTACCTGCCACCTGTTGCGCGCGGCGAAGTCCGTTGGTGTCAGGGCTATTCTGAGCCGGGCGCTGGATCTGATTTGGCAAATGTGCAGACGCATGGCGCAGATCAGGGCGATCATTGGCTGGTGAATGGTCAAAAGATTTGGACATCGTATGCGGACAAGGCGGATTGGATATTTGCGCTGGTGCGCACGGATCGTGACGCCCCCAAGCACAAAGGCATTTCGTTCCTGTTGATGAACATGGATGATGCAGGCGTTGAAACACGACCGATCAAAATGATCAGTGGGATTTCGCCGTTTTGCGAGACCTTCTTTACGGATGTGAAAGTGCCGAAAGAGCAGATCGTAGGCACAGAAAACCGCGGTTGGGACGTTGCAAAATATCTGCTGACCCATGAACGCGAGATGATTTCTGGCGGTGGCGCCGGTCTGTCGGGTGGTGGACGTGCGCTTGGCGCGGTGATCAACGATACGATGGACGAGATGGGTGCAACCCTGCGCGCCGATGCAATGCGCTGCGAAGTTGACACGCTCGCGATTGGTCTCACGTTGGAGCGTTATAAAGATCAATCCGAAGCGGGGCAGGGTGCTGGTGATGCGTCGGCTATGCTCAAATACATGGGTACGGAGCTGAACAAACAACGTCATGAGTTGATGATGACAGCTGGTGGATCAGATGCATTGGAATGGGATGGACCGCTGGGGAACCGTGCAGGCGATTGGCTGCGCACAAAGGCCAATTCGATTGAAGGCGGCACGAGCGAAGTGATGCTGTCCATCGTGTCGCGGCGTGTTCTTGGGCTTCCGGGGTAAGAGATATGACAAAATTAGTAATGACCGAAGAAGAGACCATGCTGGCCGATATGGCGCGCGGGTATCTGGACGGCGCGATGCCTGTCAGTAAGTTGCGCGAAATGCGTGATGCGGGTTCCACGCACGATGCGGCGACATGGAAAGAAATGGCCGATATGGGCTGGGCGGGTGTACTTGTGCCTGAAAGCGCAGGTGGCTCTGGCATGGGGTTTGCGGCCGCAAATGTGATCGCGCATGAGATGGGCAAAACATTGGCAGTTTCGCCATTTCTATCGAGCGCGGTGATCGCAGCGACGGCCTTGCGTCAAGTAAGCGATGCGCGCGCTCAGAGCGCTCTGGCAAAGATCGCATCAGGCGAAGCGACATATGCTTTGGCCGTAGATGAAGGGATCAAGTTTAATCCTGAGAGCGCGCAAATGGACGCGCGAGGCGACGGGAATGGGTTCCGTTTGAACGGCAAAAAACAGTTTGTTGTCGATGGCGCGATGGCGGACCGTTTGTTGGTTCTGGCGCGCACCAGTGATGGGCTGACTTTGTTTGATATTCCTGCAGATCGTGCAGGCATTGATCGCGAAAAATCCAACATGATTGATGCACGCGACGTCGCACGGATCACGTTTGAGGATGTTGAGGCAACGGGTGAAGATGTGCTTGGCGCAGTTGATAGTGCGATGGATGTTTTACGACCAGCATTGCAAGCGGGGCAGGCGGCGTTGGCAGCGGAAATGGCGGGGTTATCTGCAGGTGCGTTTGCAATGACGGTTGAATACTTGAAAGAGCGCAAGCAATTCGGTGTTGAGATCGGTAAATTCCAAGCGCTTCAACATCGTGCCGCGCATCTTTGGTGCGAGATCGAAGTGACGTCTAGTGCAATCTTGAATGCAGGACGGATGCTGGATGAAGATCCTGAAAACGCAGAGCTTGCAGTGTCCCTAGCCAAAGCGCGCGCGACCGAGACTGCGATCTTGGCGGTGCAGGAAGGTTTGCAAATGCATGGTGGCATCGGGATGACTGATGCGTTCGACATGGGTTTTTATATGAAACGCGCACGCGTCAGTGCGGAATGGTTGGGTGATTACAGTTACCACGCCGAAAAAGTCGCGAATACGAGGGGTTTTTGATGGATATTCAGACATTATTTAGCTTGGATGGCAAAGTAGCTTTGGTCACGGGTGGCGCGACTGGCATCGGGCGTATGGCTGCCGAAGCTTTGGTGCGCGCGGGTGCCACTGTGTTGATTGCAAGCCGAAAAGGTGAGGCGTGTGAGGTCGTTGCAGCGGAATTGAACGAGCTGGGTGCGAGTGGCAAAGCCATTGGTTTTGCGGGTGATGTTGGCACCGAAGCGGGTGTTGATGCGCTGGTCGCGTCCGTCAAGGAACACACGATGACGCTTGATATCTTGATGAACAACGCGGGCATCACTTGGGGCGCGCCATTGGGCGATTTCCCGTTCAAAGCGTGGTCCAAAGTGATGGACGTGAACGTCGCGGGTCTGTTCGATCTGACGCAGAAACTTCTTCCGATGCTCAAAGCGTCAGGCACGGTCGATGACCCTGCGCGCGTTGTGAACGTTGGCTCTGTCATGGGCGAACGCGAGATGGGTGATGGTGCCTATTCTTATGCGGCGTCCAAAGCGGCTGTCATTCATCTGAGCAAGATCATGGCAAAGGAATTGGCGGGTAATGCGATCACAGTGAACGCATTAGCACCTGGCCCATTTGTGTCACGTATGACCGCTTTTGCGACGCACGATGAAGATATGCGCAGCAAGGTAGGTGACGATGTTCCGCTGAAACGCGTTGGCCGTGATGAGGACATTGGCGGATGTATGTTGTTCCTGTGCGGTCGTGGCGGGGCGTACATTACGGGCGCGGTCATTCCTGTGTCTGGCGGTATCAACGTAATGTCTGGTCCGAATATTTTTGAACAGGCGCTGCATTGATGAGCGACATTCGATTTGATGGGCGAGTCGCCATTGTCACCGGTGCTGGTGTGGGGCTGGGGCGTGCGCATGCGCTTGGTCTAGCAGCGCGTGGCGCCAAGGTTGTGGTGAATGATCTGGGTGTGTCGCGTGATGGCACTGGCTCTACGTTTACAGCATCCGAGGCGGTTGTAGCCGAGATCAAAGCACTCGGCGGCAAAGCGATAGCACATGGCGCGGACGTTTCGGATGAAGCTGGCGTTAAGGATATGATTGCCAAAACGATGAACGCATGGGGGCGTATTGATATTTGTGTCAATAATGCTGGCATCTTAATGGACAAAACATTTTCCAAAATGGAAATGTCCGCGTTTCGTAAAGTGGTTGATGTGCATCTAATAGGGTCTGCCAATGTGGCGCATGCCTGCTGGCCGATCATGCGAGAACAGCAATATGGACGCATCGTGTTCACCTCGTCATCCTCTGGGCTGTATGGTAACTTTGGTCAAGCTAACTACGGTGCCGCAAAGGCCGCGATGATGGGGCTGATGAACGTGCTGCACTTGGAAGGTGCGCGTGATAATATCCGCGTAAACACGCTGGCCCCGACGGCTGTGACCCGCATGACGGAAGAGTTGTTCCCGCCTGAAGCCGCAGAAATGCTTGCGCCTGAAACGATCACACCGGGTTTGCTGTATCTCGTGTCAGAGGATGCACCGAGCCATGTGATCCTAGGCGCAGGCGGTGGTAGCTTTGCCCAAACGCGTGTGTATGAGACACAAGGCATTACGCTGACAGGTGATGAAAACACGCCTGAAGCAGTTGCCGCGCAGTTCGAACAAATCACCGAACCAAACGGGCAAACAGAAATGCCTGATGCCTTTAGTCAGACCAAGAAATATGCCCTTAATGCAGCGCAGGCCCGTGGCCTAAAGCTGGATTGGTAACTCAGAAATTCGAGGAGAATACACATGCGTGACGCAGTCATCGTTTCCACCGCCCGCACCCCAATTGGCAAAGCTTATCGTGGCGCTTTCAACAACACCACGCCACAGCAATTGGCGGGACACGCGATTGAAAACGCAGTTGCGCGCGCTGGCATTGATCCCGCGCGCATTCAGGATGTGATTATGGGCGCGGCGCTGCAACAGGGACATTCAGGCGGCAATATTGCACGCCAAGCAGCGGTGCGCGCAGGTCTTCCGATCAGCGTGGCGGGTATGTCGCTGGATCGTCAATGCGCGTCTGGCATGATGGCGATTGCCACAGCGGCTAAGCAGGTTGTGATGGACGGCATGGACATCGCGATTGGTGGCGGCGTTGAAAGCGTTTCTATGGTGCAAACCAAAGAAATGCGTGTGAAAGCTGATCCGTGGCTGATGGAAAACAAGCCGGACATTTACATGTCGATGCTTGAGACCGCTGAAACTGTTGCCGCGCGTTACAACGTGAGCCGCGAGGTGCAGGACGAATATGCTGCGCGCTCGCAAGCGCTGACCCATGCGGCGCAAGAAGCCGGGCGTTTCGATGCAGAAATTGTGCCGATGACATCGACAATGCTGGTGCAGGATCGCGAGACGAAAGAGATTTCCGAACATGAAGTCACGCTTGATAAAGATGAGGGCAACCGCCCAAGCACGAGCGTTGAGAGCCTTGGCGGTCTGAACCCTGTGTTCAAAGACGGCATGAAGATCAAAGAAGGCAAGTTTATCACAGCGGGCAATGCGTCCCAGCTAAGTGATGGTGCATCTGCATGTGTTGTCATGGAGGCGAAAGCGGCTGAAAAAGCGGGTCTTGAACCGCTCGGTCGCTACATAGGCGTTATGGCGACGGGCTGCGAGCCTGACGAAATGGGCATTGGCCCAATCTATGCGGTGCCCCCTTTGCTGAAAGCGCACGGGCTTACGATGGACGACATTGGCCTGTGGGAACTCAACGAGGCGTTTGCGGTTCAGGTCCTTTATTCTCGCGATCAACTTGGCATTCCAGATGAGTTGCTGAACGTAGATGGTGGCGCAATTTCGATTGGCCACCCTTACGGCATGTCAGGCGCGCGCATGGTTGGTCACGCGTTAATCGAAGGGAAACGTCGCGGCGCAAAATATATCGTTTGCACGATGTGTGTTGGCGGCGGCATGGGCGCAGCTGGATTGTTCGAGGTTCTATGAAACAACACGACACACACCTCCCGAAAGCCTTGCAAGGTTTGCGCATTCCATTAATCGCGTCGCCCTTGTTTATTATTTCCGTGCCAAAACTGGTGATCGCGCAGTGCAAAGCGGGGATCGTTGGATCGTTTCCCGCGCTCAATGCGCGCGAAGGCGAGGGCGAGCACCCGCTTCTGGATACTTGGCTGACAGAGATCAAAGAGGAACTGGATCGTCACAACCAAGCGAACCCTGATCGCCCAGCCGCGCCCTATGCGGTGAACCAGATTGTGCATCGCTCCAACACGCGCCTTGATCGCGACCTTGAAATTTGCGCAGGGCACGACGTACCGATCTGGATCACATCGCTGGGTGCGCGCGTTGAGGTCAATGAGGCCGCGCATTCGTGCGGCGGCATCGTTCTGCACGACATCATCAACAACAAGTTCGCCAAGAAGGCTGTTGAAAAAGGTGCTGATGGTTTGGTCGCAGTTGCCGCTGGCGCTGGTGGTCATGCGGGGCAGCAATCGCCCTTCGCTTTGATGAGCGAAATTCGTGAATGGTATGATGGTCCTGTCGCGCTGTCGGGCTCGATAGCGACGGGTGAAAACCTGCTGGCTGCACGTGCCATGGGCGCGGATTTAGGCTATGCTGGATCACCGTTTATTGCCACGGACGAGGCGAACGCAGATCAGGGATACAAGGATATGATCGTCGATTCCGGCGCGGAAGATATCGTGTATTCGTCATTGTTCACGGGTGTTTGGGGTAACTATCTCAAAGGCTCTGTGAAGAATGCGGGCATGGATCCTGATAATCTGCCGCAAGCGGATGTGTCTTCGATGAACTTCGGGACAGACCGTGAAAAGCCCAAAGCGTGGAAAACGATTTGGGGCTCGGGTCAAGGGATTGGCGCGATCAAATCGGTTGGACCCGCAGGAGATATTGTGGACCGGATAGAGCGCGAATACTTGGCCGCAGGCAAGAAGTTGGCGGCTGAATTTGGCTGAGCTCCTGATAATCAGGCACGGTCAGGCCTCGTTCGGGCAGGATAATTATGATGTTTTGTCTGACTTGGGGCATGAACAATCGCGCGCCGTTGGTGCGCTTTTGCGCGAACTAGAGTGGGTGCCGGATCGTTTGATCACAGGCTCGCTTAAACGGCAAAAAGATACGCTGTCGTCGATGGGATTTGATCAGATGCCAGAAGTGCACGAAGGCCTGAATGAATACGACTTTGACGATCTGCTGAATGCACGCTTTAAGGGTGATGTGCCTGATCTTGTGAAGGGTGATCGCAAGACGCATTTTCGCACATTGCGTGAGACGGTGTTTGAATGGCAGGATGCTGCATTTGCTGGGGCGTCCGAGACCTATGCAGATTTCGCGCAAAGGGTGGAGGCGGCTCGTGTTTTTACGACGGATACTAATGCGAAACGTGTGCTTGTTGTGTCTTCAGGTGGTGTCATTGGTCAAATGACGTCAGTTGCGATGGGCGCGCCTAAGCGGCAAATGATGAACCTGAATTTGCAAATTAAGAACACTGCGATGACACGATTTATGTTCTCTGGCAGATCGTTTTCGCTACATGAATTCAACGCTGCTCCGCATTTTATGACGCCAGTGGGGGCGGAACTGTTAAGCTATAGTTAGGAGAACCCGATGAGCGTGGACACACAGACGTTGAATGAAGCTGCCGTCAGTCATTACCTGAAAAAGCACTTGGATGGTTTTGAAGGACCGATGGACGTCACCAAGTTTCAGACTGGTCAATCGAACCCGACATTCATGCTAAAAACACCGTCACATAACTATGTGCTGCGACGCAAACCCCCAGGGGTTCTTTTGAAATCTGCCCACGCAGTAGATCGCGAATTTCGCGTGCAAAAGGCGCTGGCGGGAACGGACATGCCAGTCTCGAAAATGCATCTGTTGTGTGAGGATGACAGCATTATCGGGTCGATGTTCTACATCATGGATCACGTGCCGGGGCGCAACTTTAATGAACCCTCAATGGAGGGTCTGACGCCTGTGCATCGTACGGGCGTAATTGATGACATGAACCGTGTCTTGGCGGCGCTTCACGAAGTCGATATCACAGCCATCGGTCTTTCGGATTTTGGCCCCGAAGGAAATTATTTCGAGCGTCAGGTTGGCCGTTGGTCCAAGCAATACCGTGCATCTGTAACGCAGAAAATTCCTGAAATGGATGAGCTGATGATCCGCCTAGTTGAAGAACGCCCAAAGGACGACGGCCAGCGCACATTGGTCCATGGGGATTATCGCCTCGACAACATGATTTTCGACGCCACTGACACTCAAGTCCGCGCTGTTCTGGATTGGGAACTCTCCACGATTGGGCATCCTTTTGCTGATTTGGCGGGTGTCATAATGCAATGGCAATTGCCTACAGGCAGTGAGGGTCGCGGTATGGGTGGTTTGGATCGCGCAGCACTTGGCTTGCCGACGGATCAAGAATTCATCGCGAAATACTGCGAACGTCGTGGACTGCAAGGGATTGACAACTTTGGTTACTACCTTAGCTTTTGTTTCTTCCGTATGGCGGGAATTATCCAAGGTGTGCTCAAACGTGGATTAGACGGGAATGCGTCAAATCCGGGACGTGCTTTGAAGCTGGGGGAATTCGTACCGGTGTTTGCCAAGCACAGCCTAAATGCGCTGAACCGAGGTTAAATGAATGGATGAAATGCACTATGATGAGGGCGGCAAAGACCGCAATTTCGTCACAGCTTTGGCTCGCGGGTTAGAACTTTTGCGCTGTTTTCGGGATGGCGAAGTTACACTGACAAATTCGGACTTCTCTGACCGTACGGGTCTGCCCAAAGCAACGGTCTCGAGGCTGACTTATACGCTTTGCGCACTTGATTACCTTGTCGCGGATACGCGTGCGGGGACCTATCGTCTTAGCGCGGGCGTGCTGCACCTTGGTTTTAGTGTTCTGTCGAGTATTGACATCCAAGACCTAGCACACGTGGAAATGGAAAAACTTCGAGACGGACCCAATTCCTACATCACTGTTGCGCTGGGTGAACAGCATCAACTTGAAGCCATATATGTGGCGACTTCGAATTCTCGTGAAGGCGTGGCATTGGTGGCGCGGATTGGTTCACGCTTGCCATTGTTTCCGTCTGCGATTGGACAAGCGATCCTGATCGGAATGAAGGATGATGCTCGCGAAGCGGTTTTCGAAGTCGCGGGGCGCGTTGATGCCGAGACCGAGGCCGAAGGCCGTTTGCGTTACGCGGAGGCGAAAGCGATTTATGAAGTCAAAGGATACTGTACGGGGTACGGAATCTGGCGTGCAGATGTGAATGGTATTGCCGCGCCTGTGTTCTCATTGAGTGGTGCAAAGGTCTACGGACTCAACCTTGGCGGCCCTTCTTTTCGTGTTAAACCCAAGCAGCTGGAAACGATTTATGGGCCTAGATTGATTCAGGCTGCGCAAAGTCTGAGCATACAGTCGGGAAAATGAATTCCGCGGGCATTCGTTCCGCATCGCGGAACAATTTATGTTCTTCTGTGAGTTTTGACACTGCGTAATTTACTTCTTTTTGGCGGCTACTATGCCACAAAATTATTAAGCATAGGGTGAATTTGGAACTAAAAACCCCTTCAAAGAGTGACGTTTATTTTGCCTCCAAGGCGAAATAAACAAGTAATATCAATAAGTTGAATTATTGATCAAATATGAAGTGCATTGTGCAGTTGCTTTGGCGACTACACATGCAGCGCGCATTTGTGCCGATGAAAGAAACCAGTCTGCAGCCTTGACTTTAAACGACGGTGTGCAACTCTTTCCGGAGTGATCGAGACGCTGAAAAGTCAATAGCGACGTGATCCATCCTTGGGAGTAAAAACATGAAAAAATTTATGAAGCTTAGTGCGGTCTCTGCGCTTTCGTTAGTCATTGGTGCGTCTGCTGCATTTGCAGAAAATATCAAGATCGCCTTTATCGACCCACTTTCTGGTCCGTTTGCTAGCACCGGCACAAATGGTCTGCACCAGTTTGAATTCGCTGTTGATCACATGGTTAACGACAAAGGCGGTGTCCTTGGTGGTACCAACATGGAGATCGTTGCTTTCGACAACAAGATTAGTCCGAAAGAGTCGCTGATCCAACTGCAAGTCGCGATTGATCAAGGCATCCGATATATTGCTCAGGGTAACTCTTCTGGCGTTGCGAATGCGATTACCGAAGCGGTGAACAAGCACAATCGTCGTAACCCTGAAAACCGCGTTTTATTCCTAAATTATGCAGCGGTAGATCCCGCACTGACCAACGACAAATGTAACTTCTGGCACTTCCGCTTCGATGCCAATGCAGATATCAAAATGGATGCTCTGACGGACGTTATGGTCGCCATTGACGACATGAAAAAGGTCTACATCATCGGGCAGGACTATTCCTTTGGTAAGGCGGTTGCGGCTGCTGCGGTTAAGAACCTAAGCGCGAAGCGAAATGATGTTGAGATCGTTGGCAATGAATTGCATCCGATTGGAAAAGTGAAAGATTTCACACCCTATTCGCGCAAAATCATCGCGTCGGGTGCGGACGCTGTGATTACGGGCAACTGGGGCACAGACATGGTTGGTCTTGGTAAATCGTTGATCGAAAGCGGTTATGATGGCCCTATCTACACATATTATGCTGCGGGTTCGGGTATCACTGCTGCACTTGGTGAAAGTGCAAAAGGACGTATCCGTCTGATTTCTCAGGGTGATATTAATCCGATTGGTTCAGACGAAGCGCGCGCAACTTACACTGCGTTCAAGGCGAAACATCCTGATGGTAATATTGATCAATCACGCATCTTTAATGTGATTGGTATGTTGGCAAAGGCGATTGAGGGCGCAGGTACAGCGGATGATGTTGTTGCAGTGGCCGGTCAATTGGAAGGAATGGAATACGATTCTATGTGGGGTGGTAAATTGTTTATGCGCCCACAGGATCACCAGATCATCCAAAATATGAATGTTGGAGTTCACACGAATGAAGGCATCGAGTTTGATTATGATAACTCCGGCTTCGGTGTTCTAACAGAGTCGACTGTTGAGATGGCGTCCATGGACAGCCCAACAACCTGTGAAATGAAGCGCCCGTAAGGTTCGCTTTTTAGCCCGTCCTGCGTCAGTGTAGGGCGGGTCTTCCTCATTCCTGATTTTTACTTACCCTTTGGGGGGACCGATGGAACTCATCCTCGTCAACATAATCGACGGGCTTGTGACCGGATTGCTGCTCTTTATGCTTTCGGCTGGCTTGACGCTCATTTTCTCTATGATGGGTGTTCTTAACTTTGCCCACGCAAGTTTTTACATGCTTGGCGCGTACTTCGCCTATCAGATCAGCATCGCGCTGGGGTTCTGGATGGGCTTGCTGATTGCGCCTATCATTGTCGGTGTCCTTGGAGCAGGGGTTGAACGATATGGTCTCAGGAGAGTGCACCAATACGGACACGTTCCAGAGCTGATTTTCACATTCGGTCTAGCCTTGCTCATTGAAGAGCTGGTGCAGTTTATCTGGGGCAAAAACCAGATGCCCTTCAACATTCCTGAAGTGTTGAATTACACCGCGTTCTCTGTCGCTGGGAATTCTATCCCCGCGTACAAAATTTTCATGATCTTCATTTCGGTCGGGATTTTTATGGGGCTGCTTTATGTCCTTACCAAAACCCGCGTCGGAATGATTATTCAGGCGGCTCTCAGCTACCCTCGCACCGTTGAATCGCTTGGCCATAACGTGCCGTTGATCTTCATGGGTGTATTCGGCGTGGGCACCGCGCTTGCTGGTGTTGCTGGTGTGATCGCAGGTCCTGTCCTTGGAACATTCCCGGGAATGGCGTTTGTTCTTGGTTCAATTGTATTTGTGACCATCGTGATTGGCGGGCTTGGTTCGCTCTGGGGTGCGCTTGTCGCATCGCTTTTGATCGGTTGGTTAACAACGTTTGCCAAGTCGTACAATTTGGCGATGTCAGATATATTTAACGCGATCGGCATTTCGACACCCGAAAATATGGACGACAACATTTTCCGCGATCTTTGGACAGTCACTAGTCCGCAAATTGCAGATATCCTGCCCTACATCCTGATGGTTATGATCCTAATCTTCCGTCCTGCAGGTCTCTTAGGAAAGCGTGAATCATGAGCAATCAACTGACGACCGACCCGAGCAAACCAGCCCAGCGAATGCGGGCAGGTTCGATGACGATGACCCTGATGCCATGGATTTTGGCCGCAGGTGCGTTGATGCTGATGCCATTCATCTTCACGTCTAGTTCGGCGTTGACGATTATGAACCAGATGTGGATCACAGTGATATTCGCGCTCGCCTACAATATGTTGCTGGGGCAGGGTGGCATGCTGTCGTTTGGACACGCGGTCTATGCTGGTGTCGGCGGCTTTGCATGTATGCACATCATGAATGCGTCTGATTTTTTTGCGAGTTTCCCTTTGCCTGTGCTGCCCGTCTTTGGTGGGATATTCGGCGCAGGCCTTGCAATGATCGTTGGTTCTTTTTCAACACGTAGCGCGGGGACGGTGTTTGCGATGATATCCCTTGGCGTTGGTGAATTAATCGCCGCCAGTTCAGTTATTATTGTTGCTTTCTTTGGCGGCGAAGAAGGCATTTCTGGCGATAGAACTTACGCGATGCCTTTCTTTGGTAACGAATTCTTGCAACAGATCAATGTCTACTACCTGACATCTTTCTGGGTCTTGCTGTCAGCAGCCCTGATGTATCTGTGGTCACGTACTCCTGTTGGTCGCATGGCGAACGCAGTGCGCGATAATCCAGAGCGTGCGGAATTCTTGGGCTATTCTGCCCGCTGGGTGCGGTACTATAGCTTCGTTGCATCAGGCTTTTTTGCGGGCATCGCAGGTGGATTGTTCGCGATCAACTATGAAATCGTAACGGAAGAAAATCTCAATACGGCCTCTTCTGGCGTGATCCTTTTGGTGACATTCCTTGGCGGTGTCGGGTTCTTCTTTGGACCTATCATTGGTGCGATTGTTTTCACTTTGGTGCAAACGGTTCTTAGTCTACAGACGGAACTTTGGGCCTTTTACGCAGGCTCGCTATTCCTTGCCACCGTGATGTTTTTCCCAGGTGGATTGGCAGGGCTTCTGATGATGCATGTCCCTGTGTTCAAGCTTGGTAAAGCCAAGCTGTTGATAGAACCTTACTTTAAAACCTTACTACCGGCGGCCATTGGAATTTTAGGCCTGTGCGCCCTCGTAGAAATGACCTTTCACTTTCGTCACGCGACGAAGGGAGACAATGAAATGACGTTGTTCTGGACCACTTTTGACAGCCATACGGTATTGCCTTGGCTTATTGCCTTGGCCGTCACGGCTGTCGGGTTAGTCATCGCAAAAAGAACGGCGCCTGCTTTGAAAGAGGCTTGGTCGGACGCTAACTCTGCAGGAGAGGTATCATGAGCGTACCTGCATTAGAACTCACAGGGCTCACAAAAAGTTTCGGTCATGCAAAGATCATTCGCGGCATTGATTTATCAATCGGTAAGGCCGAGCGCCACGCAATCATCGGCCCAAACGGGGCTGGTAAATCGACGTTGTTTAACTTGATCACCGCGCGATTTGCACCAACCAAGGGAACGGTTAAATTGCATGGTGAAGATGTGATTGGTCTGCAGCCTTATCAGATCAATCGCAAAGGTCTGTCACGCTCTTTCCAGATCACCAATATTTTCCCTGCAATGACGGTTTTCGAGAACGTGCGCTGCGCGCTTTTGTGGTCGCAAGGGTACAAATATTCCTTCTGGAACCTCGTCAACAATTCGCGTCGATTGACCGAAGGGGCCGATGCGATCCTTGATCAAATCAACCTTCTAGAGCGGCGCAATCTGCCCGCGGGAACGCTCAGTTATGCAGAACAACGCGCACTAGAAATTGGTATTACCATCGCGGGTGGCGCGGATGTGATCATGCTTGATGAACCAACCGCAGGGATGAGCCATTCGGAAACCGATTACATTACTGATCTGATTATGAAGGTCACAGAGGGCAAAACGCTGATCATGGTGGAACATGATATGGGCGTTGTTTTTGGCCTTGCGGATCGCATTTCAGTGCTGGTCTACGGCGAAATTATCGCGACAGGAAAACCCGCCGACGTGCGCGCTGATCCGAAAGTACAAGAAGCCTATCTTGGCGCAGCCTTGGAGGCAGAACATTGATCGAAGTTACTGACATGCATGCTTATTACGGCAAATCGCACATCTTGCAGGGCGTTACGCTGAACGTGCAGGAAGGCGAGATCGTCGCTTTGTTAGGTCGAAACGGTGTGGGTCGTTCAACCACCTGCAAAGCAATTATGGGCGAGGTCGAACCGGAAGGATCTGTCAAGTTCAAGGGCCAAGAGATCGCAGGGCGCAAAGCCTTTGACATTGCCAATCTGGGCATTGGTTATGTTCCTGAAAATCGTGATATCTTTCCCGGTTTGACGACGCGCCAAAACCTGACGCTGGGCCTGAAGCCCGGTCAAAAGGATGGGGCGGGTCGTTGGTCGATGCAGATGATGTTCGATATGTTTTCTAACCTGAATGAACGCGCTGACGTCGAGGCCTCAGTGCTTTCGGGCGGCGAGCAGCAAATGCTCACCATGTGCCGCACGCTAATGGGCGACCCTGATTTTGTGATGATTGACGAGCCAACCGAAGGTCTTTCACCGCAAATGGTGCAAAAGGTGGCGGACGTTCTAAAAGAGATCGCAGATCGCGGGATTTCGACGCTGCTGGTTGAGCAAAAGCTGTCGATCGCAATGGATATTGCGCACCGCGTTTATGTGATGGGACACGGCAAGGTGGTGTTTGAAGGAACGCCCGCTGAGCTGAAAGAGCGGGAAGACGTGCGCAAAGAATGGCTTGAGGTTTAGATAAGAATGAGTGGTTTCGACAAGGATAGGCTGGCGCGAATACGCGGCTGGATGCAGGGCTATGTGGATGCGCGTAAATATGCGGGGTGCTCTGCGCTTATCTCTCAAAGCGGCGCTGTTGCGCTTGATCCCGTTCATGACGTGTCGGTGATTTTCTTTACCCAGCTATCCCCAAGCAGTTCTTACCCCTCGCGTGCACATCTGAAAGCCCTTGTTCACGGTGCCTTAACGTGAGCGGAGCAGTCCTTTGGACGCCAAGCCAAGACCGAGCACAAGCGTCTACGATGGCGCAATTCGAACGCTTTGTTGCGCAAACGAAGGGGCTGACGTTCGAGGACTACAATGCGATGTGGCGCTGGAGCATTGATGATCTGGATGCTTTCTGGAATGCGATCTGGGATTTCTTTGACATTCGCGCGTCTGCGCGTCCTGAAAAACTATTGATGAAACGTGAAATGCCCAACATGAAATGGGGCACAGGTGGGCGTACGAATTACGTCGATAATATCTTGAAACATTCTGAAGGGCGCGAGGCAGAACTGGCGTTAATCATGCAATCAGAGACCTTTGGGCGCTCTGATATGACATGGGGCGAGTTGCGCCGCCAAGTCGCCAGCGTTGCCGCTCACCTGAGCAAAATGGGCGTGCAGGAGGGCGACCGCGTCGTTGCGATCCTGCCCAATACAGAAACCGCGTTGATTGCCTTCCTAGCCAGTGCCAGTCTTGGTGCGGTTTGGTCGCTGTGCGCGCCTGATATGGGCCACGTTGCGATCCTTGACCGGTTCAAGCAAATCGCGCCCAAGGTGTTGATCGCTCAAGATGGTTACGTGCACGCGGGCAAGATGATTGATCGCCGCGCTGTGTTGGCAGAAATCAATGCGGGCCTTCCAAGCGTTGTGCAATTCGTAACACTGCCTGTTGTGGGCGATCTACCAAAGGGCCATGTCGCTTGGGATGATTTAACGGGCGACCACGCGATGTATGAAGCCACGCAAGTCGCGTTCGAACACCCCCTCTGGATCGTTTATTCCTCTGGCACCACGGGCAACCCCAAGCCGATTGTGCATGGTCACGGCGGCATCATTCTTGAGGCGTGCAAACAATCGTTGCACCAGGATGTGTCGAGCAGGGATCGCTATTGCTGGCTGACCTCCTCTGGCTGGATCATGTGGAATTCGCAGTGGATGGCACTGGGGCAGGGCGCAACAGTTGCCATCTATGACGGCGCTGCGAACCACCCTGATATGGGCGTGATTTGGCGCTTTGTGGCCGAGGAGCAGCTAACCTATTTTGGTGCAGGGGCTGCCTATTTCAGCACGTGCATGAAGGCAGGCATCACGCCGCGCGAGGAAGTTGATCTAACGGCTCTCCGGTCGCTTGGCGCGACGGGCTCGCCGCTGTCTAGTGATACTTACGATTGGATTTACAAGGACGTGAAGGCGGATCAATGGCTTGCGCCGATCTCTGGGGGCACCGATCTTGCGGGCGCGTTTGTTGTCGGTCACCCCGGAATGCCAGTGCGCGCGGGTGAAATGCAGTGCCGCGCCCTTGGCAACGCGGTGCGCGCGTTTGATCCAAGTGGCGGTGAACTGGTTGGCGAAGTCGGCGAATTGGTCTGCACAGAGCCACTTCCCTCCATGCCGCTCTATTTCTGGGGCGACAACGATGGCGCACGTTTGTTCGATAGCTATTTTGCGGATTACGCAGGCGTGTGGCGGCACGGCGATTGGATCGCGATTGATGAACACGGCGCGTCGGTGATCTATGGGCGCTCGGACGCGACGATCAATCGCAAAGGTTTGCGCCTTGGCAGCGCTGAGATTTATCAAGCGGTTGAGGGTCTCGACACGGTGCTTGATTCACTGGTGGTCGATCTGGAATTCCTCGGGCGCGACAGCTTCATGCCGCTTTTCGTTGTGCCTGCTGCGGGCCTTCCTTTCGATGATACGTTGAAAGAGCAGATCAACGCTGCGATACGCGCACAGGTCTCGGCCCGTTTTGTGCCAAACGAAATTATCGAGATTGCCGAAGTCCCGCGTACCCTTTCGGGTAAAAAGCTTGAAGTTCCGGTGAAAAAGCTGTTGCTTGGCGGCGATCCTGACAAGGTGGTCAATCGCGATAGCATGGCCAATCCTGAAAGCTTTGATTTCTTTACCGCCTACGCGCATGCACGGGCTAACACGTAAGGCCACCCATATGCTCCCTGCTGAAGAACTGCTGCATTTGCTGGACATTGAACAGCTGGAAGTGGACCTGTTTCGCGGCACTGGGGGCGGCGGTGAAACCACCACGCGCATCTTTGGCGGGCATGTGATCGCGCAATCGCTTATGGCGGCTTACCGTACTGTGGATGGGCGTTTGTGCCATTCTTTGCACGCGTATTTCATCCGCCCCGGTGATCCGAAAATTCCTGTGATCTATCAAGTGGATCGCGCGCGTGATGGGGGCAGCTTCACCACACGCCGTATCGTTGCGATCCAGCACGGAAAACAGATTTTCAACATGTCTGCGTCCTTCCATGTGGACGAGACAGGGCACGAATATCAGCACCAAATGCCAGACGTGGGCAAGCCCGAGCAATGGCCGAACCGCGATGAGTTGCGCGCTAAAATGGTTGATGAATTACCCGAAAAATACCATGCCGATTTCCTGCGCAAACGCCCGATTGAGCTGCGCGAAGTCGCGCCGCGCGATTTCCTGACGCCTGATAAAACAGACGATCGCAACCAGCTATGGTTTCGCATAGAAGCCGCCAAAGGGCAGGGGCCGCAGATGCAGCATTGCTTACTTGCTTATGCGTCCGACATGAACCTGCTTGGCTCGTCCCTGCGCCCGCATGGGCTGACGTGGTTTCAGGGCAAGCTGATGACCGCCAGCCTTGACCACGCCATGTGGTTCCACGCCCCCATCGAGTTCTCGGACTGGCATATGTACGATCTTGATGCCCCGTGGACAGGCGGAGCGCGCGGCTTTAATCGCGGGTCGATTTATTCCGAGGGCGGCGAACTGGTCGCAAGCGTCGCGCAAGAAGGTTTGATGCGGCCAATTAAGGGGCGGTAAAACCTAGCCGCTGCAGCGAAAGTCAAATGTGAGCCCAGACTTACCATCACCATGCGGCTTTGTAGATATTCAGCGCATCTGCTTCAGTGAGTTCGCGCGGGTTGTTCACAAGCAAACGGGTTTGATTCATGGCATCAGAAGCCAGCTTGGGCAAGAAATCCTGCGGGATATCCATCTCGCGCAATGTTTGTTGCAGCCCACAGCGTTTTGACAGCGCTGCCATGACTTCACAGAACGCATTTGCACGTTCCCGTTCATCCGTGATCTTGGCCAGTTCGGGAAAGGCAAAAGGCGCGATCTCGGCGTAGGGTTTTGGAGCAACCTCGGTGTTGAAGCGCAGAACGTATGGCAGCACCAGCGCGTTTGACAGACCGTGCGGGACATGAAAATGCCCACCAATTGGGTAGGCTAGCGCGTGTACCGCTGCCACTGGTGAGTTTGCAAACGCCTGCCCAGCCATCATCGAACCAAGCAGCATATCCGAACGCGCCTTAAGATCATGACCCGAGTGAACTGCAGTTTCCAGCGATGCCCCCATCAGGCGGAGCGCCTCTGTTGCAAGGTTACGTGAGATTGGGTTGTTGTTTGCACTTGCGGAGGCATAAGCCTCAATCGCATGCACCATCGCGTCGATCCCTGTTGCAGCCGTAATATGCGGCGGTAGACCAAGTGTTAGCTCTGGGTCAAGCAGTGCGATGTCGGGCAAGATCACAGGCGAAACTACACCCATTTTCTCGCTTTCGCCGGTTGTGACAATCGAGATAGGTGTAACTTCTGATCCGGTGCCCGATGTCGTCGGAACAAGAATAAGCGGTAGACGTGGCCCTTTGGCGTTGCCTACCCCGTAGGCGTCTTTCAAACTTTCGTTGCCCGTCGCCAACAAGGCCGCGAGCTTTGCCACGTCAAGCGAAGAGCCGCCGCCAAGGCCGATGACACCTTGTGCTTTGCAATCAGTTGCAATCTGCGCGCAAAGGTTAACAATGCTTTCGGGCGGGTCGGCTTTTACGTCCTGATATAGCGTAACTTCGACACCTGCATCATTGAGCGAAACCAGCGCTTTGTCTACGATACCCGTCGCCATCATGCCCGGGTCAGTGACCAATAACACGCGCGTTCCGATTTCATTTACGACCATATCGCCCAACTGGGCCAACAGCCCCGCGCCAAAACGTATGCTTGAAGAGGTATTGAAATTAAACGGTGTCATGTGGAATTCCTCCAGCTACCCAAACACAAAGAAGCAAATTTTGTTTCCGTCCAAATCCCTCACATAGGCACCATAGAAGCGATCTGGGATACGCTGCCCCGGTTCGCCGTCACAGGTCGCGCCCAAGGAAATCGCTTTGTGATAGAGCGTCTCGGCCTCAGCTTTATCACTAGCAACAAACGCGATCATCCCACCATTGCCCGCGCTGGGGGCTTCTTTGTCAAAGGGTTCGCATACGGCCAGCATTGGTTCTCCGCGCTGTGTGCCGATGAAGGCGATACGACCCATATCAACAACAACTTTTGCCCCTTTGTCTGCGAAAAGGTCTGTGTAGAAGGTTTTGGCGCGCTCCATATGGTTCACGCCGATTGTTGTGTAGCCGATCATATCAGGGCCTTTCTTAAAGTTTCTGATCGCCGTAAAGGCGGTTGAGTTTGCGCATGCCGCCGATCCAGCGGTCATAGTTGTCAGCCTTGTTTTTGATGTAATCAATCACCTCGACGTGGGGGGTAATCAGGAAGGTTTCTGCGCGGATTATATCGACGCAGGCTTGCGCGCAAACGTCAGGTTCCATCATACCGTTGATCGCTGCGACGTGGTCCTCGTGCCCGCGTGTCATTTCGGTGCGCACGGCTTGAGGGCACAGAACCGAGACTTTGATGCCTTCGTCCCCGTGGGTCATGGCTATCCATTCGGCAAGGCCAACAGCGGCATGTTTTGTGACGCCATAAGAGGCCGACCCGACTTGATTAAGCAAACCTGCAGCAGAGGCGGTGTTCAGTAGGTAGCCACCCCCGCGCGACGCCATAAGTGGGGCAAGTTTGCGCGCCGCCCAAACATGGGCCATTACATTAATATCCCATGTGCGCTGCCAATCCACGTTGGGCGTTTCCATGCCGCCGCCAACCGCGATCCCTGCGTTGGAGAAGAACAAATCAATGGGGCCGATGTCCGCCTCCACCGCGTCAATCATCGCAGTGATCTGCGCCTCGTCAGAGACATCAACCTTAAAGGCGGTGCCACCCACATCCTTGGCCGTTGCTTCCGCGCCGTTCGCGTTCATATCGACGCAGACGACGTGCTTTGCGCCTTCGTTGGCGAAGGCCTCGCAAAGCGCTTTACCGATGCCGCTGGCCGCGCCCGTGACGACGCAGATTTTATCTTTCAGCTCCATATTACGACCACATGCTAGAGCCGCCACAAACGGTTAACGCCTGTCCGGTCATGTATTTGCTGGCATCTGATGCAAGGAAAACCGCGAGACCCGCAAAGTCGTCTGGTTCGCCAAGGCGGCGGAGCGGGACTTCGTTCATATATTGTGCGGCGATTTCTGGGTTGTCCCAGAGTTCCTTCGCAAATTCGGTTTTGACGAGACCTGGACAGATCGCGTTAAAGCGAATGCCTTTAGGACCGAATTCAGCCGCAAGGTTACGCACGAGGCCAATAAGCGCCAGTTTCGAAACACCATAGGTGCCAAGCATGACGGACGGTTTGAATGCGCCGATCGAGGAGGTGAAGGCCATCGAACCAGAACCCTTGGCAATCATGTCAGGTGCAACCATCTGCGCGAGCCAAAGATTGGAAAGCACATTGGCATCCATGGTCTTGCGATACGCTTCGTCGTCGATTTTCGAGGTCTTGCCATAGTACGGATTAACGCCCGCATTTCCGATTACGATGTCGATAGGACCAGCGAGTTCGTGGGTTTTGTCCACGAGCGCTTGAATCTGATCCTTGTCGCCAACGTTGCAGGAAACCGCATGCGCGGTGGCCTTACCGCGCGCGTTAATGCTGGCGGCAGCGCTATCCAGCGCCTCTTGTTTGCGCGCCGAAATCACAACCGTTGCGCCGTGCTCGGCAAGGGCTGTCGCCATCGCCAAACCCATCCCCTTGGACGCGCCAGTGAGCAGCGCTACCTTGCCGGTTAAATCAAACATGCTCATCCCATGAACCCGCCCGAACCGCGTGCTGCTGTGTCGCCGCTGATCGCATCTTGGCGCGAGTTGCTGTCTTTGTAGGTCTGCACTTCGTTGCGCGCGATGACGTGGTGGTGCACCTCATCAGGGCCATCCGCGTAGCGCAATGTGCGCTGCTGGGCGTACATACCAGAGAGCGGCGACCATTGGCTGATGCCCGTTGCGCCGTGGACTTGCATGGCTTGGTCGATGATGTCGCAAACCTGCTCTGGCACCTTCGCTTTGATCATCGAGACCCAAATGCGGGCCTCTTTGTTGCCAAGTACGTCCATCGCTTTGGCGGCTTTCAAAACCAGCAAGCGCATGGATTCAATTTCGATCTTGGCGCGACTGATAGTTTCCATGTTCTTGCCCAGATCAACGATCTTTTTGCCGAACGCGACACGGTTCAAACCGCGATCAATCATCAAATCAAGCGCCTTTTCCGCCTGACCAATAGAGCGCATGCAGTGGTGAATGCGGCCAGGTCCAAGGCGGACCTGGGAAATCTCGAAACCCTTTCCTTCGCCCCAAAGTATGTTTTCTTCGGGAACGCGCACATTTGTGAAACGGATATGCATATGGCCATGGGGCGCATCATCATGACCGAACACATGCATAGGTCCAAGGATCTCAACGCCGGGGTGATCCATCGGCACAAGGATTTGCGATTGCTGGCGGAAGGGCTCCGCGTCTGGTGATGTTTTCACCATAACAATCATGATTTTACAACGTGGATCGCCAGCGCCCGAAATATAGTATTTCTCGCCGTTCATGACCCATTCGCCGTTTTCCAGCACCGCTGACATGGCAACGTTTTTGGCATCAGACGAGGCACGATCAGGCTCTGTCATTGCAAAAGCGGAACGGATTTCACCCGCGAGCAAAGGCTTAAGCCATTGCTCTTTTTGCTGCTCTGTCCCGATACGCTCAAGAACTTCCATGTTGCCTGTATCGGGCGCGGAGCAATTCAGGGTTTCAGACGCGAGAGGGTTTTTCCCAAGCTCTGCCGCGATATAAGCATAATCGAGATTGGACAGACCTTCGCCCGTTTCAGCATTGGGCAGGAAGAAATTCCACAGCCCCGCATCGCGCGCTTTTTGCTTGGCAACGGCCATCAATTCCAACTGCTTGGGGTGATAGGACCAGCGGTCTGCGCGACCTTCACCAAGGCGGTGATATTCTTCCGTCATCGGTGCCACGTTTTCGCGGATATGTTTGATCACCGCGTGAAGCAGCGGCTTGGCTTTCTCGGACATTTCGAGATTATTCATGCTCATCAATGCATCATTGTCGGACATTTCAGTGCCTCCTGTTGGCAGACTTATTTGTTGACCCATTTGGGTGCGCGTTTCTCGACGAAGGCCTGCACGCCCTCTTTGAAATCTTCGGTCATAGCGAGATCTACGATAACCTCGCGTGAATATGCGATGCTATCTGCCATGCCGTCACGTTTGGCGAAATCGTTCATCACCCGTTTGGTGGCTTTGACGGCAGAGGGGGAGACCGTGCAAAGTTGCTCGGCCTTTTCCATCGCTTTGGCCATCAATTCATCGTGTGGATGCACCTCGTTCACGCAGCCCATTTGCAGCGCTTCAGCCGCGCTAATCGTGCGGCCCGTGTACATCATTTCTTGTGCAGCGAGGCGTCCGATATAGCGTGACAAGCGCTGCACACCGGAAGCAGCGGCGAAAAAGCCGACCTTGACTTCGGGCAGCGCGAACTTGGCATTCTCGGAGGCGAGGATGATGTCGCACGACAAGGCCGTTTCGAAACCGCCGCCCATTGCGAAACCGTTTACGGCTGCGATGATAGGTTTTTCCAGATCGAATCGGGAGGATAGACCAGCGAACCCTGTCGATGTCATCTTGGCTTTGCTGCCGCCTGCGGCAGTCGCTTTGAGATCGTTGCCAGCGGTAAATGCCTTGTCGCCCGCGCCCGTAAGAACCGCGACCCAAAGGTCTTGATCCGCCGCAAAATTGTCCCAGCAATCGGCCATTTCATTGTGCATATCCACATGCACTGCGTTGTAGACTTCGGGCCGGTTCATGGTGACAAGTAGGATATTGCCCCGCTTTTCGGTCTTGATGAATTCGTAGCTCATACTTTCAAGCCTCCTGTATCAATGTCAGTGAATTTACCGCGCGACGCGACGAGCGCGCGCAATGTTTCGGCGGGGGAGAACGCCGCATCCTCTGCGCCTAGATTCTCCATGCGCTCTAGGACCGCCTTTGCGCCGACCATATCGCCGTAGAACATCGGGCCACCTTTGTCGGCGGGCCAGCCATAGCCATTCAGCCAAACCACATCGACGTCGGATGGGCGCTGCGCTTTGTTCTCTTCTAGGATTTTTACAGCTTCGTTGATCATCGGGTAGATACAGTTTTCCACGATTTCATCCGCGCTCATCATGGAGGGTTTTGCTCCTGTGATATCGCGAATAATCACTGCGGTCACATCCGACGGGATCGGGCGGCGCGCATCGTCGTAGTCATAAAATCCCGCTTTGGTTTTCTGGCCGCGTCGATCAAGTTCGCACAGCGCATCTCGGATGGGATTGTCCGTTGTCGCGCCTTTGGACCAACCGATATCAAGACCCGCAAGGTCGCTCATCTGGAAGGGACCCATTTTAAAGCCGAACCCATTCAGTGCGGCGTCGACATCCCAAGGCATCACACCTTGATAGACCAGTTTGTTCGCCTGAATTTGGCGCGCAAATAGGATACGATTACCAACAAAACCGGGGCAAACACCAACAAGCGTCGCAATCTTGTTGATGTCTTTCGCCAACGCCATGCACGTCGCGACAACGTCGTCCGCCGTGTGCTTAGCGCGCACGATTTCAAGCAATTTCATCACATTCGCAGGCGAAAAGAAATGCAAGCCGATGACATCCTGTGGACGATTGGTCATGGACGCAATTTCATTGATATCAAGTGCTGAGGTGTTGGTCGCTAAGATTGCACCCGGCTTCATGATTGCATCGAGTTCGGTGAAAATTTTACGCTTCAATTCCATATTTTCGAACACGGCTTCAATTACCAGATCGCAATTGGCAAGATCGGCCAGCGCAAGGCGACCGTCGAAACGGCCCATACGTGCTTCGACTTCGTCCTGCGGAAAACGGCCTTTGTCAGAGGAACGCTGATAGTTATCGCGCACGACTTTCAGGCCACGATCCAGCGCCTCTTGCGTGGTTTCAACGATGCGCACGTCAATGCCAGCTGTCGCGAAATTCATCGCGATTCCGCCGCCCATCGTACCCGCGCCGATGATACCAACAGTCTTAATCACGCGTTTTGGCGTGCTGTCTGAAAGGCCAGGAACCTGCCATGCAGCTGCGCCTGAGGCGGCGAGATATGCGCCTATTTCTGCTTCAGTTTTGGTGTTCATGCTTTTGCCTTTTGATTGTCCAGACAGGCCGCGCGGATTGCACGGCGGTCAATTTTATCGGTGGCACCTCGGGTCAACACAACATGCTGAACCCAGAGATGCACAGGAATTTTAAAGCTGGCGAGATGCTCATCAAGGAAACCTGCCATGTCTTTTTGGCTGAGCGTCACACCTTCTTTGAGCTGGATCGCGGCACCTACCGCTTCGCCCAAACGATCGTCTGGTACGGAGAAAGCAGCCGCTTCTAGAACGTCGGGGTGACGGTGCAATGCACCCTCCACATCAAGGCAGGCAATATTTTCGCCACCACGAATGATGATGTTCTTTTTGCGATCAAGGATAGTGACGTAACCCTCTGCGTCCATCACAGCCAAATCACCGGTGCGCAGCCAACCGTCTTGCAGGGTTTCGGCGGTGGCTTCGGGTTTGTTCAGGTAGCAGCGCATATTTGCGGGGCTTTTAACGGTGATCTCACCAAGTTCGCCCAAGGCCACATCGTTACCTTCACCATCGAGTAGACGAAGTTCCTGCACAGGAGGGTGAAGCTTGCCAGCACTTTCTGGGCGCGCGGTGTAATCGTCGCCAATCATCCCTATGCCAAGCGCGTTGGTTTCCGTCATGCCCCAGCCCGTTGCAACACCAGCCTTCGGGAAAGCTCTGGCCAGTTGTGCGACCTGTGCTGCGGGGCGTTTTGCGCCGCCAGAGCCGAGATAATCCATCGCAGGCAGCGCCTCGCCCATTTTGCGCGCGGCTTGCATGAGTTCAGCAGATTGTGTCGGAACACCAAGGAAACGGGTGATATCACCGTCACGCATCAGGCGCACGGCTTGTTCGGCGTCCCATTTGTGCATCAGCGTAATTTTTGCGCCTGCTGGCAAGCTGAGTAGAAACAGCGGGTGTGTTGCGGTTACGTGAAAGAGAGGAGTCACGACCAATGCCGATGGGCGAGGGGCCGCTGGTGCATCTGGTTCAGGGGGGGTGATCAAAGGTGCCACAACGGATTGCATGAGCCAACTGAACACAGCGTTGACCGCGCTGCGATGGGTTTGCACGACGCCTTTGGGATGACCTGTCGTGCCAGAGGAATACATCACTGCGAAATCATCGTCTGTGTCGATGCCAATCTCTGGCGCTGTGTCCAATGAAGCGTCGTCGCGCATGATGGTGAAATCAAGTGCACTTTGACCCTCGCCGTCGCGCACACCGATCAAGGTCAAACCCAGTGGATCGCGCAATGGCACCAACCGTTCCATCCGCTGCCCATCTGCGAAAACAACCTTCGCTTCACTGTCACGCAGGGCATAGTCTAGCTCTTGTGTGGTCCACCATGCGTTCAAGAAGACCACAATGCCGCCGATAGATGAAATCGCCAGAACCAACATCAAAAGTTCGGGATAGTTGCGCATGGCAATCGCAATGCGGTCCCCTTTGCCAAGACCCAACTCATCGCGCATCGCATGGGCCATGCGGTTCACTGTGCTGGTGAATTCGGCATATGTATAATTTTCATCCTCATAGGCGATGTAATCTAACGTACCGTTGCCGTGTTGCGCCCATCCCGCAGCCAGCAGTGAAGGAACCGTGGGCGGTATGTTCTTAAAAGCTTTCATCGTGACACCGCGCACTTGCGTTTCGTGCACCGCAAATGTCGGGTTAGTGGTGACGACATGGCGCACGGCGTCTTCTGGCGTCATAGCTATCATTGTAGCGTTAGATAAAATTGCATCATCCCCTCCCAAGGTAACGCGACGCGCACGCTTTTTGCAACGAACGCTCAATAGTCCTGATCTTAGATTAAGCAGTAAATCTAAGTCTGCCAATACCGCACAACGGAACGTCATTTCGCGAAAAATCGTTTGGGGGCGCGTGGTGAATCGCGAAGTTGGGGCGATCTTTGACATTCGCCCCAACCAATTGATGTCGCTTTACGCGTTAAGCTTGATCACACGTTTGCCAAACGCCTCACCGCGCAGTAGGCCCGCAAAGGCGGCAGGAGCTTGCTCCATGCCTTCGATCATTTCCTCTAGGTATTTGATCTTGCCCGAAGCGACCCAGTCACCAACTTGCTTGGCAAACTCAGGGTAGAGGTGGCCAAAATCGTCAAACACGATATAGCCACGCATCGTCATACGTTTGCGCAAAATTGTGCCCATCAGCATGTTCATTCGGTCAGGACCATCGGGTAGGGATGTTGCATTGTACTGTGAGATCAACCCGCACACAGGGATGCGCGCCGATGGGTTGAGCCGCGGCATAACCGCATCAAACACAGCGCCGCCGACGTTTTCGAAATAGATGTCGATCCCCTTTGGAACGGCAGCTTTCAGCGCCTTCGGGAAACCATCTGCTTTGTAATCAATGCAATCATCAAACCCGAGCACATCTTTCACATGTGCGCATTTCTCAGCACCGCCTGCAATGCCAACAACATGCAGGCCAAGCAGCTTACCGATTTGTCCAACAGTCGCGCCAACCGGCCCGCTTGCTCCGGCAACGACGAGCGTTTCGCCTTCTTTGGGTTGTCCAATCTGCGTGAGTCCGGCCCAAGCAGTAAGGCCCGGCATGCCCATGACGCCTAGCGCCCATGACGGGTTTTGCGGCTCTTTGCCCATGTTGATAACCATGGTTCCGTCAGACACGGCGTAATCTTGCCAGCCACCACGCGCGACGACCCAATCGCCAGCCTCGAAACCCTTAACATCCGATGTGACGACCTGAGAGACCGTGCCACCCACCATCACACCACCAATTTCGACAGGCGCTGCATACGACGGCGCATCGCTCATGCGACCGCGCATATACGGATCAAGCGAGAGATATTCGTTGCGCAACAACATCTGACCCTTGCCTGCGGTTGGCATCTCGTTCGTTTCTAAGCGCAACGTTTTGTCGTTCGGTTCTCCCTTGGGGCGCTCGGCTAGAACAAACTGGCGGTTTTCTGTGTCTGTTTGGGTCATACTGAAAAGTCTTTCTTTGTTCGAGGTTTTGCAGTTTTGCAAAGGCGTTCCACTCATTTGATGCATCCGCAGGGACAGTCGTGCAACAAGAGATGGTTGTTACCCCGCGTCTCTTCGACAAAATAGATAAACCACATAATCGGGAAATTCAGACACCGTCAAAAGATTCGTCGATGCAGTAAGAAACACCACGGTCTAAGGGTCCGAGATCGTGATTTTCCTCGATTATATGGTAACGCTGTTCAAAGCAGCACTTAACAAACGCGTG
>ERZ1048872.447-NODE-447-length-45881-cov-8.653646_pt1 | contig 45881 bp, 32 predicted proteins | sample MGYA00383100_ERZ1048872 | MGnify/ENA primary metagenome ERZ1048872 (study PRJEB29581, sample SAMEA5548370) | metagenome | biome: marine; feature: coastal; material: water | depth 50 m | study: Short-term variability in the microbial, nano- and picoplankton...
ACAACACATCGAAAGATTTTGTCTCACCATTCACTATCGAGCCAGTGTCAGGCACTGTGATCGGTGCTTGCCCATCGTAAGCCGTGAAATTAAAGATCGTAGGGAAATAACTGTCTATTTTTATGAGGTTTGCGTCACAGTCCGTTCCTTGTGATGGAAGGACGCCGCAGTCATTCACTCCGTTGGCAACAATGACCGCAATATCGCCATTCTCGCGCGCCTCAAACAAAGTATGTGTTCTGGCAAAAGACACATCAGCAAACGTTAAGCTATTACAATGAGAAGCTGAAGGTTGTCGACTACCTTGAAAGCGTCCATCCAGATTTCTGGTTCTATACCAAACCATTTCTCCAGCAATCACCTCAGCGCAAATCCCAAAAGAACTTTCACCCCAACCCTCAGTCTGCCCAGTTTCGGGGTCAATAGTTTGAATTTCAACCGTACCAGTATTGTCCGCATTAACGATGTAGCGTGCCTCATTAGGGACTAGTGTGCCGTCACTTAGCAGCTCAGAGCCAAATGCCTGGTAGATACCGGCTATACTGCCTTCGGTAAAATTGGGCGTCCCCTGCCTGGTAAAAGATAATGCTGAGCGCGCCCGCACATCTCCTCCAGCAGAGCGGTATAGCACAGCAACAAAATCACCTGAAATTTTCTCTTCAAGAATGAAATAGCTGGCAGCATCTCCGCCACTAAATTCGACTTCCAGGTGCCCGTCAACCGCGATACTCCAAACGAACGGCTCTGCCTTGAATCTTGCAGTCCCCGTACCATCGGCAGAGAAAATCAGTTCGTCGATCTCAAGTGGCAAACGATCGTCCCTAATTGTCGGCACTGCCAAAGAAACATCAGTCGGCAAGCTCAGGGACACGCCTCCGAGGGAGTCATATGGCACTTGAAATGACAGGTCATAAACCGCAATGGTTTCCTCGTCGCTCCTGAAGACCGTGTCTAATGCCACGCCGTTTGTCACATCGAACCTTTCTTCTTTCGAAGATAAATTCACCAACACAATATCTTTGCCATCTTCGTCGGTTTCAACAAACAACTGTGCGCTTGTGTCAACGTTAGTCGTCAACACTTCCTCTTCGCCAGTTATTCCGTCGACATCCTCAAAGCTGGTAAATGCATTGTTTTCTATTCCTCCTCCGCTGTTGCGGGAAAAGTCCAGAGCGATTGAACCTGGACTTTCGGTCCAGTCCAGCAGAAAACTTCCTGAACTTTCATTGATGAAACCCGTACCATCAGGATCTAAACTAATAATGACCCCATCTGGGTCAACATCAATACCAAACTGAGTTGGGAGACTAAGATCTCCTGCAGCAAAAAACGTCATGGGTATTGCCGCTGGTAGCGTTACGTTGACAGTATCGAAATCAAGCATGCCGTTTTGATCCTCGACCCGAAGTTCGAACTCCAGTGTCGTTTCAGACACAGGCAAGCCAAGCGCTTGAAAAGATGGCGTTGCACTATCGGGGTCATTCAAGAACTGAGTCGGGCCTGACAGCTGAGTCCATGAGTAGGTCAGAGGGCCTAAAGCGCGACTACTAGACCCATCAAGCACGACAAGCTCACCCGATCGGGCCAATATATCGGGGCCGGCATCAGAAACCGCATCGACACTAATGATTACCGGCGCGTAGGATGACTGCGATTCAGCGCCACTGGTGCCTGAGACCCGATAGAAAAACACATCATCGCCAGCAAAATCCTCGCCAGGCGTGTATGTAATCAATCCTGAAACGCCGTCAATCGTCAACGAACCGAATTGTGGCGACGTTTCAATCACCACTGTTGTTGCATCAATCGGGCTATCACCGGGCTCATCATTTGCCAATACATCAATGTCGAAGCTGCTGATCATATCCGGCGCTGCCGCCTGATCTGCGATGGCATAAACTGGCGTCGATGTCAGCGCAGTTCTGCTGCTGATCGAAAGGGAGATATTTTTGACTTCCGTTATTGAGCAGTCAGAAGTTGAACTTTGATTTGCAAGGCACACGGATTCTTCTTCTGCAAAATGACTGCGGTAAGTGTTGCCATCGATTTGGTATACGGACACGTTACTGCGATTAAACGGCGTAAACTGATCCAAGAAAGCAGGACAATCTTCCGAACGGGTGTTAATACCGTCTGAAAAAGTGGTCGTCACTGTCAGTTTGTCTCCTTCGGCTACCCAACACAGTCCGAATGGCAGATATACCGGAATACGCTGACCCGTCGACGGATCGATAGCCGTTCTTTCGAGTTGGGCTGTTCCATTTGGATAAAGCCGAACCTGCCGATTCTGATCAACGACGGAGCCGTCATCGAGACCAAAGGTTTCCTGCACCGTGTAAATTCCCGCTGAATTCTCGATCGTTAAATCAACAATCTGCTGTTCAACGGAGAGAAAACCATCACTAATTACGTCGCCATTTAGCTTAGTGTAAACAACTCCAATCGCATCGCCATCAGGTAAAGAATTGAAGTTAAAATAATCGGCAATTTCACCATTAGCAAAAACGAGCCTGAGGTGTCCATCAGCCTCTATCGTCCAATCGAAAGCCTCGTCTTTAAAACGAGCGAAGCCTGTGCCATCTGTCTCAAATTGTAATTTGTCATCGTAAAGTTCGTCATCAAAAAGTGATGGTGTGCCGGTTTGTGCGCCGGTAGGTAAAACCCTTGGCGCTAAGGGTGCCGTGAAAGGAATGTGTATCGCGGCATCGTAGACAGCGACATCTTCAATTTCGGTCACTGACTCATTAGGCAGCTGCACACCAGCAAGCACATCGAAACGCTCAACGACAACGCTTATAGTCGCCGTTACACGATCACTGCCATTGCCGTTGGCTAACTGCGCAAACTCGATCGAATTGAGTTTCCTTGTCACCTCAACTTCCGATGCCGAGTCTCCTTGACCAAAGAAACCACCAATAATACCGCCAAAATCGAACCCAATATCAACACCGTTGTCCTCGCCGAATTCTGTATATTGATCTTCTATCAGTCCCCCAATGCCTGAAAAATCGATGATGATAGAACCAGTGCTGGTTTCACTCCAATCAAACGTTACCGGCCCTTCTTCGCTAAAGAGCTGGCCCGTGCCTCCCGCGTCAAAATCAAGTTTCACGCCGCCATCGATCGGATTACCGTTTTCTTTGTACTTACCGCTATCTGCAATGACAAAGAGTGAAGGGCTAAAGATGGAATTGATTGTGATATTAACGGTATCGGTCGAAGCAGTGCCGACACTATCCGTCACGGTCAGTTCAAAAGTGTGAGTGACGCCAGCAAACAAGCCTGCTTCGACGACAAAGGAAGGTGTTGCCGTGTCAGTTCCGGTAAGAATGACTGCAGGTGATGCTGAGATTTTCTCCCAACTAAAAGCCAGCGGAAGTCCCTCAGGGTCAACACTCTCGACACCTGACAATGTTACCGTATCTCCGTCAGACACTGTTTGGTCAAGACCCGCGTTCGCTACTGGTGCTTCGTTTGCAATAATGTCGACATCAACTGTATCGATGGATGTTGAGCCCGCACTGTCCGTCACCGTTAATTGAAACGTGTGAGTAAGACCAATTAACGTCACCGTTTCTACAACAAATGATGGCGTTGCCGTGTCAGCCCCGACTAGGCTAACAGTTGGTGTTTCTGATATTTGGACCCAACTAAAAGACAAGGCGAGGCTTTCTGGGTCGACACTTTGCGAACCAGATAATGTGACAGCATCACCCGTGTTGACAGTCTGGTCTTCGCCGGCATTCGCGGTTGGCGGTGCGTTCGCGCTGATCGCGATATCAACGGTGTCGGCAGACGTAAAGCCTACGCTATCTGTCACCGTCAATTTAAAACTGTGCGTTAAAGCCGTCACCGAATTGGTCTCCACCAAAAAAGATGGCGTCTCTGTGTCTGCCCCAACTAGAGTGACAGGTGGCGATGTTGATATCTGTGCCCAATTAAAGGACAACGTGCCACCCTCAGGATCGACACTCTGAGCGCCCGAGAGCGAGACAATATTGCCATCTGTCGCAGTTTGGTCTGAGCCCGCATTAGCTACTGGCGGCGCGTTAGAGAGGCTAGACCCGCTTGGCTGAGGCAGTGTAGTTGATGAGAAGCCGTCAAAATTATTATTCCTGAATCTCGCCAGTTCCTGATTAAAGTCTATACCGCTTGGTAGCGGCAGCGAATTCCGCCCACTCCGCTCAATAACGATTGAATCGCCAAAGTATTGTCCATCCAAATCGCCATCGCTCAAATCTTCAGCTACCGCTTGTATTATCTCGAATGTCGGCGTGGCCTCGCCTAACTGCAAGCTGATGTTGTTCAGCGCGTTCGCAAAACCACCTAAAAACAACGCGTATTGCATCTGTGCGGCGGTTGCCCCGCTGGCAGGGTCAACGGGATTTGCAGGTATCGTGCTTATCACATCAAACCCGAGTTCTTCATCGATCAGCGACTTAACAATGCCAAATTTATTACCAAATCCCCCTGTCTCTGCAGCTTCATTTTGTGCTCGCCTGACAAGAATATCGGTAAACGGGGTAATTGCTGCTGTTGAACTGTTGGCAAGAACCAATGACATAAAACCTTCGTCTGTGCCAAGGGTGATTCTTCGTTTTAACGCCAGATCTGGTTCTTGGTCAGACTCATCGATAAACACACCACCGCTAGTTTTTAGCAACAAATCCGCTGTTGAATCTACCGACAAAGAGAATGCGCCGTTGTCGTCAGTTTGACCTGTCGCCACAGCCACGCTGAGGGGATTTCCAAAACCATCGATTTCAAAAAGAGACACATCGGCGCCCGCGATCGGGCTTTTGGACGCTAAACCGGTAACCGTTCTGCCGCCACTAGTTGTGGTTGGTACTACAACGGGTCCGCTGCCACCAACGAGTGCTTGCTGGCCAGATTCACCACCACTACCTCCTCCACAAGCTGTTAAGAACACGACAAGCGAAAGCGCGGCAGATGATTTAATCTTGTTCAAATTTGTAGGCATTCTAATGTCCATTTAATTTTACCTTACCTCAATCTCTGTTGGGCGCTTTACTGTGAAGTATCGACGGTTGAGCCAGCAGATGCGGCATTAAACACTGCCACGCCGCTTACTGTCCTGCTGCTGTTGGTGAGCTGATAACTCAAACCTGCTGCATCAGGCACGCCAGAAGTCGAATCGCTAAATATTCCGCCAAAAGAACCTGATGCACCTGAGGCCCCACCAACAGTGACGGTGCTATAAAGACCATTAAATAGGTTTGCGGTAATTGCGCCACTACCCGATGCAGTCCAAACCTCTCCAGCAATACCCAACTGGAGATCACTTTGCACCGTTGAGTTGGTAAAGTCCGCGAAAAGGCTTGCGGAGCCAAGCACACCTCTATTGCCAAAATCGTCGGTTGGATCGGTGTTACCAACCAAGGCGTACTGCGCAGATCCGGTGATGACCCGATCAGGACTTGTGCTAAGCGGTGCAATCACCCAATGCAAACTGGACTCAGTCAAATCAACATCGCTCGAAGAGGTATCGGTGCTGGGCGTTCCTGTGCCTGCAGCCCATCGACCCCAGCGCAGCGAACCCGTTGGCTCGAAGCCCGTGTTGGTGTTCACCGCAGACCCCAAATCGAAGATCACCGTGGTATCAGACGAGTCAACATCCGAAAACGTCACCAAATTATTCTCGTCGTCAAATGCAACCCGATCAAAATCTGTGTTGATACCGCTCGCAACTCCCCCGGCACTGAACGCCAATCCGGCTGAACGAATAACAACTTTCTGACCGTCAGTAATGTCAACCACCTGCCCGCCTGCACCTTCGGCCACAATTTCTCTTTCGGGCTCATCAGGCGCAGTCGTCGTGTTAGCTGTTTCTGTACCGGCTGAGGGCGCTGCAGGCACGGGCGGCGTACCACCACCAAATTCGGACGCAATTTCCTCGGAACCTGCGCCAGCGCTACCTTGTCCGCCATCATCAGTGCCGGACTGATCTGCGCCAGTGTCACCTGAGGCGCTATCATCGGCACCACTCTGGTCCGAGCTGCCTTCTTCGCCACTACTTTCTTCGTTGCTGCTTGCTTCGTCGGACCCTTCGTCTTCAGCACTACCATCTTCCGAGCCGCTATCGTCAGCGTCACTCTCATCAGATTCGCCTTCGTCAGAATCTGACTCGTCTTCGGTGCCACTGTCATCAGATTCCCCTTCCTCAGCATCCTCTTCATCGTCGTCAGATGCTTCTAGTGAAATAGAACCTTCCTCTTGCAAACTCGCCGGTGGCGATAGCAGTCGTTGTGGCGGCGTATTGAAGTTTTCCGCGAACCCGTAAGAGTTTTTCGGTATATCGAGCTCTCCTGCGCTATTTGTCATGGTAACGCCACCCTCGGAGACACCGACATAGAGTCCGTCGTCGCCAGCGCCACAATCTCCCGCACAAAGTCGCGTGGAGTAGTTGGTACCACGAACACCAATCACGGCCGCGGGCGTTGTTACCCGATAAGCACTTGGGTTTCTTCTTGCTATCCGACCGGTCAACGTTCTGAAGCCGCCTTTCTGTAACTTAAAACTCGCTTTCAGCGTTTGGCCCGCACCAATAGCCGGCGTCGTCGGCGTTGCTGGCATCTCCAGTGCTTCGATTTCAAATCTTGAGCTGGGTCTCACCGCAACCTTCGTGCCATCGTCCAATAACAACTGAACGTAACCCTTGGGTCCAGTCACAATCACGTCGCCTTCTTCAACCATCGCACCCCGGCGCAGTATCCTGGCGTTAGTCGAATCCACTGTGACGTTGCCGTATTTAAAAAGGACTCTGCCGACGCTCGCTTGCGCCGAGCTAGCAAAAGAACCCGCGATCAGTGACAACGCCAAGATACTCGTGGCCACTAATTTATGTAATTTCATAATGTTTTGAATGCTCATATCCGGCCCCTAATCCAACACTTTACGCAGCGTAACGCCGACTTCTAAACGATCAAACTCGTACAGGGTCACCGTAGAATCTTTCACACTATAGTTAAGATTGACTGTCGTAACCCATCCCTTTGCGGGGAACTGAGACCACGCGCTACCAAGCGTTACCGCATAAAGATCGTCTTCTCTATCTATCCCAAAGAACTGAGAGTCGTACTCTGTTTTCGTCGCGCTGGCATCCAAAAAGATGACGCTGCCACCTTTCCTATACCAATTATTAGTAAACCGGACTCCATAACCTTCTGCAGAAAACTGCTTTGATGCATCAACGGCATCATCACTATTGCCTGTCAGAGAGAGGCTCATCTGCGCACTGTTAAAATTTTGACTCAGACTGATTCCATAAAGCACCTGGTCTATATCCCGAATCTTTAGTACCGCTTCCTCGAAGCGGATAGCACCACCACGAACAAAGCCGCTGACTGTCCACGAATCGCTGATCTCTCTGGCATAGGTCGCCATTACGCCAACATCTCTCTTGTTGTATTCGCCATCTAGTGCACTGAAAAGCGTGTTGGCTGCAATTGAAGCGGCGCTTTCACCAGACTTCCAGCTCCACGCCGCGCCCAAATCAAGATTTGAAGCATCGACAAAATGCGTAGAAGGGTTAGCTCTGTGATCTATCCTGGCATTGAAAAGAACCTGGGAAGAAGGCGTGATGGGCTTGTTCCACAAACCACCCAGCGTTACTTTGGCAAACGCTGACGATTGCTCGAGATTCGTTGAGTTGAGGATAAAATTGAGAAAGACATTCTCGTCGGTAGCCGCAGGCGCATTACTGTCGTAACCGCCGCCTAATTCGATATAGTACTGCGCGCTTGCTTGATATTCTCTTGATTTGTTCTCTATCGCGGCCATGTAATCATTCACGGTCTGCGCAACGTTCGGTGGCGGATTTTCACTTTGAACTCTTTCGAACTCAATACGTGCTAACTCATTATCGCCGACGTCAAAGTAAGCTCTTGCCAGTTCCAGACGTGCGCCAGAGAATGCCGGCCGACGAGCAACGAGACGCTGTAAACTGAAGATAGCTTCACCAGCGTGACCACTGTCAAGCGCGGCGACCCCTAATAAATAGTCGAAGGCATCTTCACCCGACAGGTTGATCTCATACTGCGCCAAAAGTTGATATGCAGCCTCGGTGCGACCGTCTCGCAGCGCTTCCTTCGCTTGTTCGTATACTGAATCACGATCGATGTTTTGGGCAGCCGCGGCATGAACAGCAGAGCCGCCGAAAATGGCGAGGCCTAGTATTAGCAACTTCGGCCACCAGCTTTTTCGCGCTCGACTCTCAGCCGATCGCAAAATTTGGATGTAGTATTTCATACCAACTTGTTCTCTGTTGTTGATGTAACGATGGATATAGGTGTTAGATCAACAGTCGAGAGCGACGTTTGGCGAACACCATCAGTGGAATCTAGTTAGAAGTCTATCTAAATACCTTCTGATGGAAAAGCAGATAAAAGTAAGCTAAGTGTAATGAATTGAGTCATGCAACCAGATCATCTGTACTTATGTGAGATCTTTGTACAATGCTATTGTTGCAGCCTCAGAAAACGTAACGTTCGGGGTCACGTAAGCAGGATGTTCCACCCCCGCGCTGAGCTCCGCGCCTGACTTCGCCAGCGCAATCTGCTGCTCGCTAAGCTGGTAGCGTAAAAAATGTACGGCAGAGGTTTTCTCCCCATTTTCGCGCTCCATGTCTTCGTCGGCTATTGGAAAAATTTTTTCGCTGTTGCCTATTTTGAGCCACACTTTTAGCTCCACACCGATCAGTCGCTGAAGCTCAGCTTTTCTTTCATCGACATCGGGAAATTGTATCAACATGGTGCATTTCCAATTATCGCCATCCGGCAACAAAGGATTGTAGGCATCCAACTCATCCTGTATGCCTTGTGCCTCGAAGACTTTTTCGATTCGCAGCATTTCCTGAATCTGATACTTAAGTGTCAGACGATCTTCGAATAGGAGCAGAATGTGGTCACCAATCAAAATCTGTCGATTCTTTTTGTGGGCCAGAACCATCGCTCTAAATTCGGCTCGTTCCTCAGAATATTCCTCTAGGGACCAAAGGTCTTCTCTGAGTAGCGCGCCCGAGGACGCGCTAAATGAAGTATTTGATGACATAGTTTATACATACCTTTATTCAAAATTTTGCCGGGTTTTTCCTGCCGGCTAGCGGTTAAATGTCGTAAGCTTTCCGAAGCAGGGTCATCGGGTGTTGTCCTGGCTTTTCCTCTGGCGACAGTGATTCTGCCAGGTTTTCAATATGCGTCGCCGCCATGGGACAATCGCTAATAAAATGGTTCGCCTGTTGCTCTCCAACTTGCCTCAACACAGGGCGAGCGATCTTCACCGATTTTGCTCGCGTTTCCGCCTTTACAGCATAAGTGCCGTCATGGCCCGAGCAACGCTCAATCGGCTTAACCTTCGTTTCAGGCACAAGATCCAGGATATCCCGCGCCTTCAGTCCAATGTTTTGGACACGCAGATGGCAGGCAACTTGATAGCTCACATCGCCTAGCTCCTCTTTAAAATCAGTGTTGAATTCTCCGCCCTTGTGCCGCAGGTAAAGATATTCGAACGGATCGTAAAATGCTTTTTGAACCTTGATCACGTCTTCGTCGTCAGGATACATCAAAGGCAATTCCTGTTTGTACATGAGTACGCAGGAGGGTATCGGCGCGATCAAGTCGTACCCCTGGTCAACGAGTTTCGCAAGCACGGGAATGTTTTTGCGTTTCAACTCATCAACACTGTCAAGATCGCCCAACTCGAGCTTCGGCATGCCGCAGCAGGCTTCCTTTGGCACGAGATCTATTTGGATATCGTTGTGCTCAAAAACTGAGACGAAATCCTCACCTAGATGGGGGGCATTGTAATTTCCATAACAGGTCGCGTAGAGCGCAACTTTTCCTTTCGTCTCGCCAACCGCCTTCACAGTCTGCGGAGAATTTTTGAACTGTTTACGCAGGGTCTTCGAGTGGTACTTGGGCAGCGGAGCTTCGTGGTGGACGCCAAAAGTTTTCTCGAGTGCGTTACGAAACAACGGCGTTTTATTCGCAGCATTAACAGTGACGTCAATCAGCGGAATCGTTGCCATTTTGCCCACGGTATCGGTGCTTGTCAGTGTTTCATCCCTAAGTGATGCGCCATCATTTTTATAACGCTGCGCTTTGGCTCGGAGCATCAAATGCGGGAAATCCAGATTCCACTCATGTGGCGGAACGTAAGGACATTTGGTCATGTAGCAAAGATCACAGAGATAGCATTGGTCTACCACTTTAATGTAATCCGATTTTGCAACGCCATCGACTTCGAACGTCTCTGATTCGTCAACAAGGTCAAAAAGGGTCGGGAACGAGTCGCAAAGACTGACGCAGCGACGACAACCATGGCAAATGTCGTAGACCCGCTCGAGTTCATCATCAAGCGACGACTTATCCCAAAAATCCTCTGACTTCCAGTCAAGAGGATGCCGGGTTGGTGCTTCAAGACTACCTTCTCTCATTTTTTAGCTTACTCCATTCAATCTAATGTCCGAACCAACACATTGTAACCTTGTATTACGTTTCGCGCTCAGACTTGGCCCAAATTTTTTGGTCAGCGCCGCACTGGTATCGACCTGCAAGCTGGTGCACTATTACGGCATGTCCAACGGAATGAATATGAAACGCCCGCAGATCTTTAGGTGGCTATCGAGTTTGATTTTTGCCACTTCCACGACTTTCCTCAATTTCGCTTTCTCAGCTGAACTGCTTCAGCATACTGTCGAGGTCGAAGGCCATCCAATGACGCTGTGGGAGAAACGCGCGCCCAAGCCAAAAGGCACTATTTTGCTGCTTCACGGCAGAACCTGGAGTGCTTTACCTGACTTCGACTTGCAAGTGGCTGGCGAAAATCTTTCGTTTATGGATGGTCTGACAGAAAAGGGATACACAGTGTACGCACTGGACGGCAGAGGTTATGGCGGCACCCCGAGAGATCACACAGGTTGGTTAACACCGGATCGAGCTGCTCGCGATGCTGCAGCAATTCTCAGCTGGATTCAGTCACGAAACAAAGTTGCCTCACACCTGTTTGGATGGTCGTACGGATCAATGGTTGCGCAATTAGTTGTACAGCGTTTTCCTGATCTGGTTTCTTCGATAACGTTGTTTGGATACCCTTATTACAGAGACAGGTTTGCGTCCGCGGCGCGGCTAGAATATCCGGCCAAAGCACCCGCCAAGGCCAACACCGCCCTAAATGCCGCTAGCGACTTTATAACACCGGGGTCTATAACTGATGCGGCGATTACAGCCTATGTGAAAGCGGCACTGTCTGCTGATCCAGTGCGGGTCGATTTTAAGGATCTGCATCAATGGCAGGCGTTGGATCCAACAAAGATAAGTACGCCGCTATTATTAATACAGGCCGAATTCGACCCTCTCGCGCCGACAGAGCGCCAGGGTTACTTTTTTCAAGCTGTGGCAACTAGCAACAAATGGTGGGTGAGTTTGCCCGATGGTGACCACGCAGCACTGTTGGAAACTCCCAGAAATAAGATGTTAGCTGTTTTAGACAACTTCATTACTAGTCTCGATTACTAGACAAAACGCGCGCAAGCCGAGGCATATTGCCAACACCTCATTACACGAGCAAAAACGGAGCTAAATATATGAGACCATTTTTTCAATCGCAAACGACATTGCCACTTGTCGCGTTTATCATTGCTGTTCTGACACTTCAGGGTTGCAGCGAAAACCCAACAACGAACGCAGAAAAAAATGTGGCTGCTGCGCCTGTGCTCACCACAATTGCAACCGGTGCAAACATCGCCGGCACCAACGGTATTGCGTTTTCCGCCGACAACAAACTGTATGCCGCTTCAGTCATTGGCTCAACCATCAGTATTATTGATCCTGAAACAGGAGAAATGTTGAAAACGCTGACGGCAGAAGATGGTGTGGTCGGTCCTGACGATATCGCATTTGGTGCAGATGGGTCGTATTTCTGGACATCAATTCTTACTGGAGAAGTCGCCGGCTTTACGCCTGACGGCTACAAAGTCGTTGCAGCCCAGTTAACGCCCGGGGTCAACCCAATAACATTCTCGGATGATGGCAGGCTTTTTGTCTCTCAGTGTTTCTTTGGCACCGGTCTGTTCGAAGTAGACCCAAAGGGGATCGCCGAGCCTCGCGTCATCGCTGAGGACTTGGGTCCAGGTTGCGGATTGAATGGCATGGACTGGGGAAGCGACGACCGTCTTTATGGTCCAAGATGGTTCCGTGGCGAAGTGGTTAGTTTCAATGTCGATGACAATACAATGCGCCTTGAGGCAAGCGGATTTACCACGCCCGCTGCCGTGAAATTCGATAAACAAGGCATCTTGCACGTGCTTGATACTGGCACAGGTGAAATAGTTAAAGTCGAGGGAGACAAAAAAACGGTTGTTGCGTCACTTTCACAAGGCCTCGACAACTTTGCTTTCGATAAGGACAACCGTCTTTTTGTCTCAAGCTTCACCGATGGTTTTATACAAAGAGTAGAAGCCGATGGCAGTCTGACAACGCTACAACCGGGTGGCCTTGCGCATCCCGGGGGTATTACCCTGCTTAACGGCGAATTAGTCGTCGCAGACCTGCATGCAATTCGTTTTTTTGATCCAGCCAGCGGAGAGGAAACTCAGGTTCAAAGAAATGTGCTCGGCATGGGTAAAATGGGGGGTGCTCTGAATCTCTCAACTGACAATGACAAATTAATACTGGTCTCATGGGTCGATGGTGACATCAGAGTTTGGGACCCGGTCGCAATGGAGGTCGTTGAGCGGCATGACGGACTTGCAGGTCCGGTGGCGGCCGTTCGTTATGCCGGCAAGATAATCGCAACAGAACATGGTACCAATACAATTATTGGCCTCGACAACAACGGCAGAACGCAATATATGTCAATCGACGCCCCCACTGGTCTTGCGTCCAGCGACGGCAGCCTTTACGTGACCTCCAGATCTGAGGGAAAAATTTATAAAATCGGCGCTGACAATAGCATGCTAGACGAACCAACTTTGGTAGTACAAGGGCTGACTGATCCTGAAGGCCTGACCATTGTTGGAGATGAGTTTGTCATCGTACAGGGCAGTGATGGACAAATTGTCGCAACCGATCCCAAAGGCGAAGGAAAAACTCTTGCGACTATCGCCGCGGGTACCGAGGCTGCGTCCGCTGATCAGCCACCTTCTATGGTATTTAATGGCGTCACCGCCATGCCAGACGGGACGTTGTATGCAACGGGTGAAACCAATCGCGTGCTCTATCGGTTAACCCGCTAGCAAACCAGCCGAGAGGACGTTTTGCTGGCCGTGCACGTTTTATTCGGCTGCTGATTTGTAGTCTTGGAACAGTTGGTCAAGGCGTTGCCAGACAACGCCGCCTTCGCCATTACCGACCGGCGCTCCGTTCACACTACCTACCGGCCAGACCTCATGGCCAGCGCTGCTGATAATCACTTCATCGGCAGCGTCCAACTCAGCGACGCTGATTTCTCGCTCTTCAACCGAGATTTTATCACCTCGGGCAAGACTAAGGACCAGGTGTCGCGTAATGCCGTGCAATATCGCGTTTGAAGTCGGCGGCGTAATTAGCACCCCGTCTTTGACGATGTATACGTTCGATGCACTTGCCTCCGTCACAAAGCCATTTTTTATCAGTATTGAATCGTCAGCGCCTCGTGACACGGCTTCATTTTTGAACAATCCAGCTGCCACGAGGCTGACACTTTTTATGTGACCCTTTTGCCACCTAAAATCATCAAGTGTGATCATTTTGTAAGGCGTGACATCCTTTCTGGAAAGCGTCGGTGCGTCATAAACCATGACCAAAACGGTTGCTGGGGTTTGCTTTGGCCAGACGTGTTCCCGGCTGGCGGAAGCACCTCGAGTAACCTGAATGTATACCAAAGCATCGTGCTCATCACTACGCTCTATAGCTTCTTCAATGAGCGCGACCCAAGTTAACTCGTCCATCGGGTTGGTGATTTTAATCTCCGCTAGACTTCGACCCAGTCGCGCCAGATGCTCTTTGAGCGTGAATGGCTTGCGCTCGTAAACCGGCACCACCTCGTAAACCCCGTCCCCAAACATGAACCCCCTGTCGAGCACGGATATTTTGGTTTCACCCATTGGATTCCATTCACCATTGAGGTAAGCGATTGACATAATGTCGCCCTTGACGCTGTGAGTTTCGACCACAGTATACAGAGGACCTATGACTGCTGCACTCGTGATATTCTCTGTTGCTACTTAGGCATTGTTGTACGCACCGTTGAGGAGAGAATCGTTAACATGAAGAAGCTACTGATCGCCAACCGCGGCGAAATCGCCATTCGCATTGCGCGCGCCGCCGCAGAACTTGGCATAGAAACCGTTGCCGTCTATCCCTCAGACGATGAGCGCACGCTGCACGTCAAAAAGACCGATGAGCAGATCCAACTACCTGGCACAGGGGTTGCCGCATATCTTGATTCACAGGCGATCATAGACGCGGCCAAAGCAACCCACTGCGACGCGGTTCACCCCGGATACGGCTTCCTTAGCGAAAATGTCGAATTTGCAACTCTCTGCGAACAGAGTGATCTGATTTTTGTTGGCCCTACACCCTTGCAGTTATCTCTGTTCGGAGACAAGTCCTCAGCAAGACAGCTTGCAGTAAACTGCCAAGTGCCTGTTGTTCCCGGCACCAATGAAAAAACGAGCCTCGCTCAAGCGCTCGATTTTTATCAGTCACTGCAAAAAACAACCAACAGTGAAAATCCATCTATGCTCATCAAGGCAATTGCCGGCGGCGGCGGTCGCGGCATGCGGCAGGTGCATACGTTGGACGCCGTTCGTGCCGAATACGAGCGCTGCGAAAGTGAAGCGATGACTGCTTTCGGTGAAAGCGGACTTTACATGGAAGCATTGATTGAACACGCCAAACATATTGAGATTCAAGTTATAGGCGATGGCAGTAACGTCACCCACCTTTGGGAAAGAGAATGCAGTGTCCAACGCAACCATCAGAAAATCGTCGAAATCGCGCCCGCGCCCTCACTCGAGCCCGCGCTGCGACAGCGGCTTATCGACGCGGCACTGACGATGGCAAAAAGATCCGGACTCAAGAGCCTCACGACATTTGAGTTTTTAGTCGACCTTGACGCACCCGGTAATTTCTATTTTATTGAAGCCAACCCGAGACTGCAGGTTGAACATACGGTAACGGAAGAGGTCACAAACACCGATCTCGTGCAGGCGCAACTCGGCCTTGCTATGGGTAAAAGTATCCAGCAGGTCGGTCTCGAACTGGCACCTGAATTACCAAAAGGATTTGCCATACAATGCCGCGTTAACATGGAAACCCTGATGAACGATGGCATGTTCAAGCCTTCAGGAGGCACGATTAGTGTCTTTGAACCGCCCACAGGTGCAGGCATTAGAATCGATAGCTTCGCTTATGCTGGGTACGCGACGTCGCCGAGATATGACTCATTACTAGCAAAACTCGTGACGTTTACTCCGGGGAGCGATTTTACTGTTGCCGCAAGAAAGGCCTATCGAGCATGCTCAGAATTTAGAATTGAAGGCTTAGCTACCAACCTCCCTTTTATACTCAATCTGCTTTCCAGCACCGATTTTGAATCCAATACTATTTACACCCGCTACGTTGACGATCATCTGCTTGAACTTGCCGGAACCAGAAATCATACCGCGAGATATGTACAGCAAAACAATCCCGCAACTGCAGAACAACCCTCACAGACCCTAACAACCATTCCCCCCGGTACAGCCGGGCTTAACGCACCTCTGCAGGGCACAATCATCGAGATTAACATCGATGAAGGTGATGAAGTTTACAAAGGGCAACAAGTGCTCATTATGGATGCCATGAAAATGGAGCACGTGATCAGCGCGCCGACCAGCGGGATTGTCAAATCTCTGCTGGTGATGCCTAACGAGGCAGTAAACGAAGACCATCTGTTACTGCTCATTGAGGAGGCCAACGTTTCGGTCAAAGAGATGGCTTCTAGCACAACGCTTGATATTGACCATATCCGGCCAGATCTCGCCGAGGCAAAGGAGCGACTCGCCTTTGGCTTAGATGCATCAAGACCGGAGGCTGTTGCCAAACGACACGGCACCAACCACAGAACTGCGGAAGAAAACCTTAACGACTTGTTAGACCCGGGCACATACATAGAATACGGTTCACTAACGATCGCAGCGCAACGCCGAAGACGTAAAGTCGATGACCTTATGCGGAACACCGCTCGGGATGGCATGATTACCGGCATTGGCAGTGTCAATGCCGAGTACTTCGCAGGCCAGACACCTGAAGTAAACACCCAGTGTGTCGTCATGTCTTATGACTACATGGTGCTAGCCGGCACACAAGGACTGCAGAATCATCGTAAGAAAGATCGCATGTTTGAACTGGCAAAGGAACTTCGGCTCCCTGTTGTGCTCATTGCTGAAGGTGGCGGTGGTCGTCCCGGAGACACTGATGGCGCTGGTATTGCTGGTCTCGACTGCCTCGCGTTTCAGCTTTACGGTGACCTCAGTGGACTGGTACCGCGCATCGGCATTACCACGGGCCGCTGTTTTGCCGGCAACGCAGCGTTGTTAGGCGCAAGCGACGTCATTATCGCAACCGAGGACTCCAACATCGGCATGGGCGGCCCAGCCATGATTGAGGGCGGCGGCTTGGGCATTTTCACGCCAGATGATGTAGGACCGATGGATGTCCAGGTACCCAATGGCGTGGTTGACATCGCGGTTAAAGACGAAGCCGAAGCCATGCGAGCGGCAAAAAAATACCTGTCCTATTTTCAGGGTCGAAATACAGAGTGGTCTTGTGGTGACCAACGTTTACTGCGCTCTGCAATTCCCGAGAACAGACTCAGAATTTATGATATTCGCGCAGTCATTAATGCGTTGGCAGATACGGATTCGGTACTCGAGCTTAGAGAACACTTTGGTCTCGGTATGATCACAGCCTTTGCCAGAATCGAGGGACATCCCATTGGTATTATCGCCAACAACCCCGAGTTTCTTTCCGGTGCGATTGATAGTGACGGTGCCGATAAGGCTGCTAGATTCCTACAGCTCTGTGACGCATTTGATATTCCCATACTGAGTTTATGTGATACACCGGGCATCATGGTGGGTCCGGAAATCGAAAAAACAGCGCTGGTGCGTCATGCCGCAAGAATGTTTGTTACCGGCTCCAGCATCACTGTGCCATTTTTTACTATTGTTTTACGAAAAGGATACGGATTGGGCGCCCAGGCGATGGCAGGCGGTGGATTTAAGGCCTCAGTGTTCACAGTCACTTGGCCGACCGGTGAGTTCGGCGGCATGGGGCTAGAGGGAGCGGTGAAACTTGGCTATAAAAAAGAACTCGAAGCGATCGAGGACCCGGAGGAACGCGAAAAGTCATATCAGGAACGGGTCGAGCTTATGTACAATCGGGGAAAAGCCGTTAATTACGCCACTGCTTTCGAGTTAGACGAGGTTATCGATCCAAGAGATTCAAGGCATTGGATTGTGGCCGGATTAAAATCCGCACCAAAACCGGCGCCTAGAAATGGTAAGAAAAGACCGTTTATTGATACTTGGTAGATAACCGCCGGGCTCTCACGCTGTTCGCAAGAGGCAAAACGGGTCAAGCGTTGGTAGCCCGTGCGATGCAGGTTCACCGAGGCTGCCAGACCCCATCAACGGTGCGATTCCCCAACAAGGGGAATCGAATCAAAATCATAGACTGCTATGTCACGTTTCTTCGCAGGCAAAGATGCAACACAATCACGAGCAAGACTATCGCCAGCGGCAATACCAAACCAGACTCGTATATACCTGCTGCACCAAAAGCCAACAACGCAACAAATCCGGTCACGGCTGCGTAAGCACCCTGCGTTGTGACATGCGCGAGATGGCTGCATTCCGCTCCGGCAGAGGCTAGCACGGTTGTGTCCGAAATGGGCGATACATGATCACCAAACAAACCACCGCTAAGCACGGCCGCAATCGTCAGATACATGGATGCATTGAGCTCGAACCCTACCGGCACCGCAATCGCCATAAGAATTGCGAACGTACCATAAGATGAGCCAGTAGACAGTGAAATGAGCGCGCCCAAGACAAAAACAATCATCGGAAAGTACATCGGAGAAACTGATCCCGAAATGATCGAAGCGAGGTAATCAGCCGTATGGATGTCTTTGGTGACCGAACTTAACGACCAGGCCAACACCAGTACAATTGATATGTAGACAAGAGACTCAGCGCCTTTAATAAAGATTGCTAGCGACTCAGTGTATGAAACCGACTGATAACGTCGCATCATTTCCATACAGGTAAAAGAGGCGGAGATATAAGCAATGATTAAAGTCGACCTGATATGGACACCCGAGATTCCGCCATGCGTCGCATGCCAAGTGATCAATCCGCCAACAAGTACAAGCATCACTGCCAACGGGTAGAGAAAAATACTAATCTGATTAGTCTCACCAGCACGTTGATTTGCCAGTTGCACTTGTTCAAGCTCGCTGGCTTTTTCTTCGACGCGCGCACGATATTGCATCTGGGTTGTTCGCATTGGACCAAACTCCTTGCCAGATAAGACAATAATCGGCACCGACGCTAGTGCCAAGAACGCATAGAATTGGTAGGGAATGACATTGATCAATACACTGAACGCATTTTCTTCGAGATCAATTTCCAGATAGGCACGCTCAATTAGAGACATAATGTAAGCTCCCCAACCGATAAAGGGGATGAGAATACTAATGGGTGAAGAGGTGGTATCCAGAATGTATGCCAATTTTTCGCGGCAAATCTTAAACTCATCAAACAAAGTTCGATAGAGAGGACCAACAATCAAACTATTACCCGAATCCGTGAAAAATATACCCACACCTGTTAGCCATGCTAACAATTGTGCTTTGGCACCACTCGTCACGACCTCGCTCATCCTTCTGGCAAAGGCGCCTGCGCCGCCGGAGACTTCCAACAATTTCACAAATCCGCCAATGACAAAAATTGTGAGGATAACCTGCACCTGTGTACCGCTGGCAACCTCCTGCAAAATCTGATTTTCAACAGCATCTAACACGGCAGCAAAAGGATTAAAATCAGCGATGATTAACGAACCGCTAAAAATGCCACAGGCGAGTGCAAAAAGGACATTTCTACTATAAAGAGCGACTGCAATTGTCAGTAGCGGAGGTACCAGAGATAAAGCGCCATAGTCTTCCATGTTACCACCCCAACGTATCTGCGATCCTGTGCCAACCCAATACCCAAGGCATAAACCAGGGGTTTCCAAAATATAACGGGTGAGATTTAAATTCCAGATCATCAAAGGAGGTTGCCCCCTCCGGCGACCCTATGATTTTCAAGCCCAGCTTTCTTCCGAAGTAACTCGAGCGTGCCACTCCCGAACCGCAATAGCCCATTGCGTACCAAGCGTTCCCCATACGACCAAGATGAGGCGTGTGATCAAAAGTATAGGCGACCAGCCCCGACCACACATGACTGACGCCCACTTTTTCTAGCTCGGGGTAGACTTGAACCAATGCCTGCTTCAATTCGCGCACGTTTGCTTTAGGATCATCATTCAAGCCTGAGGCTCGCCCGCCAAACAGAATGCGAGTACCATCTGGTGATGGTCTGTAATATGCAACTAACCGACGACTATCTCCATATAGCCTTTTTTTCGGCATCAGCCGGCTGATCAGCTCTGCAGGTAGTTGTTCCGTTGCGATCATCGCGCTACGCAGTGGCAATACTCGACGCCTCAACGCAGGGGCAACCTTACCAGTATAGCCATTCGTACAGACAGCAACCTGCACTGCTTTTACCTCTTGCCGCACACCCCCTCGACTTGTGGTTAGAATCAGTCCAGTGCCAGATTTTATAAAATCGACGACCTGAGTCTCTGCGTATATTTTTACGCCCGCCTCTCGCACACGCCTAACGAGCCCATCGTGGTATTTAGCAGGATGCAGGCCGGCATCATCATGATAAACAATACCGCCATGAAAAAGCTGAGAAGCCGTCTCAGACCTCTGATCACTCTGAGGCACCATTTCACCACTCACTCCGATCGTTTGCTTCAACAGTTCAAGTTCAGAGGCCATCGCATCAAAATGAGCCGGTTTCAGCGCACCACGAAACCGGCCAACCCGAGAAAAATCGGCTTCGATATTTTCATCGCTCAAAAACCCTTCAAGATAGTCGATAAACCCGAGGCTTTCTTTCAGAATCGCATGAGCCCGATCGGTACCAAACTTGTTTTTTAGGCCCATCACCCCGAGTTTGTGAAAACTGGGTCCAACCATTCCGCCATTGAGCGTACTCGCACCACCACCCAACTGCCCGGCTTCAAACACAGCGACGTTAACGCCATGCCTTGCCAGCACAAGCGCCGTATTCAAGCCGCTATAACCTGCGCCAATGACTGCCACTTCAATATTAGCGGGTAATCCACGCGCCTCACGTGCAGGTCTAGGCGCTTCTTCCCACCAGAAGGGCGCATTGCTGACACTGTTTTTTCCAGAATTTATCGAAGGTGAACGCTTCATCACTTCAGAGTACCTGATTGGTCTCTTGGGCGAAAGAGAAGCCCCCTAATTGACTAGTTTGTTCTACAACGCTTTTTCTTTACTGCTGGCACCGGCGTTCCACTGACGAACCCGTCCGTTTAAATGCTGCTGAATTTCAAAAACCCATCTGTAAACGCACATACTATCAACAGACATTCGCATATCAATATCACTGACGACGAGCAAAAAGACCCATTTCATTTAGGATTTTGTTATCAGAGTTTAGTCGCATTATTTTCAATCGAACCGCGGTCGATCAACGTTGTCAAGCAGACACTATTTGGTGCGAATACTCAGATCGAGATAATGGGATTTCACGAACATCAACCCGCCTGAGGATGAATATATTTCCAAGGGGAAGCTTCTGAGCCCCTTGGCACCATCACATCAATCAACGTCGGCTTATCTTCGGCGATGGCCTTTTCTAGTACAGGTTTTAACTCAGCTGGTGAATTAACACGATAACCCTGAGCGCCAAAAGATTCGGCCATTTTGACAAAATCTGGGTTTGTAAACTCAGCGCCCATCACGTGACCGTCGAAGCGGGTCTGTTGGTCACGCAGCACATTGCCATAAGCAGAGTTGTTAAAAACTAATGTAATCACGCCGATATTATATTGTACCGCCGTGGCCAACTCTTGCATGCCAAACATAAAACCACCGTCACCAGTGACGCTCAGCACCACCTTGTCCGGATTTGCAACCTTGACTCCGAGTGAAGTAGGAAAACCAAAACCTAGTGTGCCTTGGTAGCCGGGTGTGACGTATGTCCGTGGTTGATAAACATCGAAGCCAAAGTTTGACGTAAAACCCATCTGACAAAGTTCCTCAACAAAAAAACCGTCTTTTGGCAGTACTTCTCTGATTAGATTGAGATAGTCCATTTGCGGCTGAATTTCTTGGATACTCTTTAGCAGCTTCTGCTGGGTTGCAACAATCCGATCCCTATTGCCGGAACTCGAAATATTCGCAGAAACAAGCGCCTCGACCAGTTGCCCGGTCGCCATCGCGGCGTCACCCTGAATATTAACATCGGTCGTGACACGCAGAAATTCAGCTGGGTCGATATCTATACGAATCACTTTCTTACCCTCTGCTGCAGTATCACGCTTCATCATATCGCCCCAACGCATTAGCTGAAGTTCCATTCGTGAACCTATTGCAATCAATACGTCGGTTTGTTGCCACAACTCGTAACCTGCGGGTGCACAGACCGTATAGTCAGACTCATCGGACACTACACCCTTGCCACTACGAAAAGCGGTCACGGGTGCCTCCAGCAGTTCAGCCAAACGAGTGACTTCCTCGCTTGCGTCGAGCGCACCACCACCCACCATGATCATCGGATGAGCACATCCCGCCAATAATTCGACGGCCTGAGCGATTGCATCAACATCCACCTCTGGCGATTCGGCTTCGGCCCGCGCGTAGTTTTCGTTGTCTGTTTGTGCAGGCAATACATCCCAAGGAGACTGCACAGTCACCGCCCCCTTCCGACCACCTAGCATTTTCTCGAACGCCTCGCGCATTACCTCTGGCGCGTCTTCCGGCGAAGCGATATGTCCAGCCCACTTAACAATACCCTGCAGCGTTTCCTGCTGGTTTTTTAGTTCATGCAAATGACCCCGCCCGTGTCCTATAAAATCACTGGGGATTTCACCGGTCAAACACATCACCGGAGCATTCACACCCTGTGCCGTGCAAAGGCCCGCACTAGCATTTAATACACCGGGACCTGGCACCACAGAAAAAACACCACTGCGTCCAGTCGACCGCGCATAGCCCAACGCCATGTAAGCCGCGCCCTGCTCGTGTCGGGGCGCAATTAAGTTGATCTTCCCCTGCGTATTATGGATGGCATCAAAAATTGGATAAATTTGAGCACCAGGGATGCCAAATACCGTATCTACACCCTCAGACATCAAGGCACCGATCATTATTTCAGCAGTGGTTTTCACAGAGTAAGTTTCCTTGTAGGGTTTTATTAAATTAAGGCGCGCTATCAGCGTTCGACAGGTGCTTATCGCCAATGAGGCACATCATTACTTTTGATTTCTTATCGCCAACAGGGCCTTCGCGACTCGCTCTGCTTTATCTTGAGCCAGCGCGGCAAAATTAATCCGTGCATTGGGCAACATATAAATCCCATATTTTTGTTCCATTTCCATTTGCTGTTCCGGACTCAGCGGCAAACAGCTGAACATCCCCTTTTGCCGCACTAAATAACTGGCATCTTGACTCGGGTCCATCGTTTCGATGGTATCGCGCAGCAGCGCACGCAAGCTGTAAATACGCTCACGAATATCATCCAGTTCCTGCCGCCATTGAGCAGACAGTCGTTCATCGCCAAGAATTTCTGCAACGATCTCTGCACCATGATCTGGCGGCATGAAATAATTACCTCTGGCGACGTCGCGCAGTAATCTGTGGGCGTTGCTCAGAGACGATGTATTATCGTTAGAAACCAAAGACAAAAGTCCGGCTCTTTCGCGGTAAATCGTAAAAGATTTAGAGGACGATACAACAAGGATCATCTCTGGTACCACGCTGGCCACAACCTGCATACCGAGCAGATCTTCATCCACCCCGTCACCATAACCCTGGTAAGCAATGTCAATAAAAGGCAGTACACCTTTGGCTTTACATAATTCGGCAATTGCACGCCACTGCTCAAGGCTCGGGTCCTGTCCGGAGGGATTATTGCAGCACCCATGTAACAGCAAAACATCCCCTTCTTGCATTTGCTCTAGTGCAACCAACATTTCATTGAACTGAAAATGAGAATTTTCTAAGTCGTAGTAAGGGAAGTACTTTATTTCAAGGCCTGCGTTTTCGAAGAATTCAAGCTGATGGCCCCAACTAGGGATAGATGCCCAAACACGGCTTGTTGGCGAAAGGCGTTTCACAAACTCTGCGCCAACACGGCAACCGGCACCCGCTCCCGGTGTTTGGATAGAAAGGACACCCATTTCAGGCTGACAATCCAAACATGCTTGAAAAAGGAGTTTTTCCATCAATTCAATGTAGCGCGCGTTACCCATGGGAGAACGATAACCCTTATCCGTTGGCCGAGATGCGAGGCGCTGCTCTGCTTCCCGAACAGATCTTAGTGTCGCGACGTCACCAGCTTCGTCTCTATAAATTCCGAGCCCAAGATCAAGTTTACTTGGGTCCTCATCATTTTTTAGCCGAAGTTGGAAAGCTTCGATAGGGTCATCTAAGTATTCTTTAATTTGACTGAACATTGTTTACTCGCATTTTCTCTGAAAATTATATTGAGCGATTGCTTCTAAAACTCACGGTATTGTACACAAAGTGCACCATCGCCAAGCGGCTGATAATGCTTCCAGCACGACTTTGGGTATCAAAGGCAACGATGAACAATAACCGACCGGCACAGTAATGGTCCAGTACCTCAAATTAATGCCTCTTCCCGCCCTGGGACCGACAGTTGCTACGTAAATCACAAATTAACTTCACTGCATTGAGCTAACGGGGTTGAGTTCAGCTGCTATGGTCTGAAAGAATACATTCGAGTATCGCACCGCACAGCTCACCGGTCAGAAAAACTTGGGCAAACGGATTTAGGGCTATGGCCACTGACAAAGAATCAAGCCTGCTGCAGAAACCAGCAGATATTTTCTCCCGCGAGGAAATTAAAGCACTTTCCGCTAGGTCAAATCTGCGGGGCGCGGGATTGATTCTGCATTGCTGGGCGACTATCGGCCTCACATGGTTTATCTGCATTGAGTGGACGCATCCTGCAATCATCCTGGTAGGTATCGCCATTGTCGGTACGCGACAGTTGGGGCTAGCGATTATTGGGCATGATGCAGCACATCATGTGCTATTTGAGAATAGACAACTGAACGATTGGGCAGCTGAGTGGCTGCTCAACCGCGCCCTTGTTGGCGCCAGCATCACGCCTTATCGCAATTATCATTTTGTTCACCATCGTCACACACAACAGGCAGGTGATCCGGATTTGCCGCTCTCCGCACCCTTTCCGACATCGCGTGCCAGCTTGAGAAGAAAAATAATCAGAGATCTCACGGGTCAAACAGGCTTCAAACAATATGGGGCAACGATTAAAAGTGCTTTCTATCCTGATGATGAATTTTCGCTGCACGCTGGCGTCCGCAGGCTAGCGCCAAACTTCTTGATCAATCTCGCATTTCTTGCGGTGTTCATGCTCGCTGGAAAGTGGTATCTCTATTTTTTACTCTGGATCGTTCCAGCCCTGACATGGCATTCTCTTGTTAGCCGGATTAGAAACATTGCAGAACATGCGGTGGTGCCAGACAACGATGACCGTCTCCGAAACACCCGAACCACGATCGCTTCATGGCCCGAACGAATGTTACTCGCGCCATACTTTGTCAACTATCATCTTGAGCACCATCTTCTCGTCTCTGCGCCCTGCTATCGATTGCCTGCTGTCCATGAATTACTCAAGTCGAAAGGGCTTATGTCGCATATGGAGGTCAGGCAAGGCTACGCTGAGGTACTCCGAATCGCTGCGCCGGTAAACTTTTCTGGACCACCACCAAAATACCAAGAAAAACCCAATAATTCTCTTCCGGGCCAATCATAAACTTGCAAAATATTTTGTAATACGATGATTTAAGCTTAGCTCAACAAACCTCTATTCCGTAACAAAGGTTGCACCTCGGGTTCACGTCCTCTGAACGTTTTGTAAAGCGTCATGGGGTCGACTGTGCCGCCCTTTTCAAGGATGTTTTCCCGAAATGACTTTGCAGTTTGCGCGTCGAAAATACCGCGCTCTTTGAAAGCCTCGTAGCCGTCAGCATCCAAGACCTCTGCCCACATATAGACGTAGTATCCTGCGGAATAATGATCGCCAGTAAAGATATGCTGAAAATAGGAAGACTTGTACCGCGGATCAACCATCGTGATTTTTCCAATCGCATTCATGGCTTCCTGTTCAAAAGCATCCACTTCGAGATCACCCGGATTCTTTGCCTGATGCCAAGCCAGATCGAGGTAGCAGGCGGCCAAATACTCCGTCGTCGAGAAGCCTTGGTTAAACGTCTCTGATGCTTTCAGCTTCTCGATGAGCACATCTGAAATCGGTTCGTTTGTTTCAATATGACGCGCATAAGATTTAAGGACCTCTGGCTCCATCGCCCAATGTTCCATAATTTGTGAGGGTAACTCGACAAAGTCTTGCTTAACATTGGTGCCTCCAAGACTTTCGTAACGAACCTTACTGAGCAGTCCGTGGAGCCCGTGACCGAACTCATGGAACAACGTTCTCACCTCATCCATACCAAGGAGACATGGATCGGATTTTGGAAAGTTACAACAATTGACGATCACAGGGTGTATTTTTTCATCCAGGTTAGACTGATCGCGGAATGCCGACATCCACGCACCGCCCTGTTTCGAGGGACGCATAAAAAAGTCGAACAAAAAATAACCGATTAAAGAGCCATCAGCCTCAGACACCTCGTATGCCACCACATCCGGATGGTAAACCGGCAAATCGGCACGATGTTTGAAAACAATACCGTAGAGTTTGTTCGCAACATCAAACACACCGTCCCGCACATTTTCCAATCGAAAATAGGGTTTGACCTCCTCTTCGTCTAAGTCGAATCGATCCTGACGGACCTTTTCCGTGTAGTACCACCAGTCCCAGGGTTCGAGCGCAAAATTTCCACCGTCTTCCTGAATACGAGTTTGCAAATCTGCGGCTTCTTCTGCGACACGTTTTTGGCAGGGTTGCCAGACTTGATCAAGCAAGTTGGTTACGGCATCCGGTGTCTTCGCCATACGATCATCCAGCATGAAGTCTGCATGCGAGGCGTGACCCAGTATGCCTGCTCGTTCATGACGCAATGAAACGATCTGCTGGATGATCGCGTGATTATCTGAACCGCGCGTACCACATTGCGTATACGCGTTGTAAATCTGCTCACGCCGATCCCGTTTCTCTGCGTACTGCAAAAACGGTGTAATTGATGAACGCGATGTCGTGAAGACATACTTGCCCGGCTTATCCCGCGCCTCTGCCTCAGCCTTGCCCATATCCAAAACAAAGTCAGGCAAACCGGCGAGATCTTCGTCCTTTTCTAACACCAACTCAAATTCGTTTGTATCCTTCAACACATTTTGACCGAACTCAGTTGTCAAACCAGCAAGCGCCTCACTGATAACGTTTACCCGTTCTCGATCAACGTTTTCTAACTCTGCTCCGGCACGAACGAAGCTTCGGTAGGTTTCATCCAACAGCTGTTTCTTTTCACCCTCAAAGACCTCATCTCCGTTCAGCACAGTTTTGATCCGTTCGAAAAGTGCTGGATTAGATGTGATTTTGCCAAAATGAGCGGTGTATTCCGGTACAACCTCCATTTCCAGCGATTGCAACTCATCGTTCGTATCAGACGAAGTGAGATTCCAAAAAACACTAACAACTCGACGCAATTGCGAACCACTGCGCTCCATTGCCTCCACTGTATTGTCAAATGTCGCAGGTTCCGGATTGTTTATAATCGCTTCAATTTCCAAATTGTGTTCGATTAAACCAAGATCAAAAGCTTCTCGGTAATGCCTGAACTCAATCTGGTCAAATGCAGGTATGCCAGTATCGGGCAATGGCTCAAGGAAAGGGTTACTCATGTCTCGCTACTCTCTGTTTTGCATTAACATTTGAATGCTATCACTACAGAAACAAATACACAGCTAACAGTTTTTCCTGCAACAAAATGGTGTAGTCTGTGTTTGATAGCAACAAGCACGGAGTCGAAACTTGAAGTCTCAGAACCGAGTCAGCGAATTCAGCATTCTTTGTTACGGATCCCTGTATCTGCCCGTCTCAATGGCCCTGCTCCCCGTCAATCTCTATGTATTACCTTTCTACGCTGAGCTAGGGATTCCGCTTTACGCAATGAGCATTCTGATTTTCTGTGCGCGTATCTCCGATGCAATTACAGATCCACTAATGGGTGTAATTACGGATCGCACCAATACGCGCTGGGGCCGAAGAAAACCCTGGATCGTCATCGGCACACCATTACTGATGCTATCGCTGTACAAACTATTCCTGCCTCCCGCTGCACCGACGATGTTGTATTTTGGCACATGGATGGTATTGCTTTACGTGGCTTACACTATTGTCGCCTTGCCCTACTATGCCTGGGGCGCTGAAATGTCAGATGACTATGAGCAACGCACGCATATCAGCGGGCGCCGTGAACAGTTCCACTTCGGTGGAAATGTTTCATTCAACCTGCTTCCTCTGCTCGCAGCACTCGCTATCTATCTGGAAAATTCATCGGGTGACATCGCCCAAATGGCCGCCAATTTCGGAGATGAATTTCAGCAAGTGATGGCCACCCGCGCCGGTAATATTGATGTGATACTGAGTTGGCTTGCCACCTTTGTCATGTTCGCTATACCTGCCACGGTCGCGCTAGCGCTAGTTTTTGCCCCTGAACCGAAAAAGGAGGAGGTGGAGGGTGAGCGCACATCGTTTATTGCCAGTCTAAAAATCATTCGTCGTAACGGCCCTTATTTACGCATCGTCTTTACCTATATCGTCACGACCTTTGGCATTGCGCTGGTCGCTGCGGGCTCCTACTTTTTTGTCAAACATGTCGTAAAGGCTGGAGAGCTATATCCTCTTTACATACTGGTGTACTACTCAGCTTCCGTCATTGGCGTGTCACCCTGGATGGCTATTAGTCGAAGAATCGGCAAGCATAAAACGTTTATCGCATGCGTCGTGTGGTACTCAGTATGCGCCTGTATGCTCCCGTTTGTTCCCGAAGGAAATTTTGGTTTGTTTCTGTTTGTCATGACCTTAAAGGGATTCTCTGTCGCCGCTATGCCAACACTGGCAGCGTCGATGGCTGCGGATACTGTGGATATCGATTTCGCGCGCACCGGAGAGCATCGGGCAGGACTTTACTTTGCGATATGGGGATTTCTGCGCAAAGGCGCCTATGCATTAGGCGGCGCTGCTGCGCTAGCCGCATTTGCATTTGTTGGATTTGACCCAACCGCTGATGTTGCGATGGCACAAACACCTGAGGGTAATTCCGCGTCCTCGTTGTTCTGGTTAACCATGCTGTATACAGTGATACCGGCCGCCATTCATTGTGCTGCTCTGCCAGTCATGTGGCGTTATCCTTTGACAGAAGCACGGCATAGTCGTTTGAAGCAACGTATCGCAACAAAGACAGCAAGATTAGGTCTCTCAACTTGAACAAGAAAAACAGCAGGCCAACTCCGACCGAGCGCCGCTTAACACGCTCTCTCCCGGCGATACTCACTCTATAATAAAACACTATTGCCGGCTAAAATGGCGACAGACAGGCAAAAAAAAACGCCTCGAAAGAGGCGTTTTTAGACACTTGCTCAGTCTTTATGAAGCAGGTACAAACATCGCTTTAGTCTCAAGGAACTCTTCGAAACCTAGCTCGCCCCACTCACGACCGTTGCCGGACTGCTTATAGCCGCCAAAGGGGGCCCCGAAGTCAGGTCCCGAGCCATTAATATGAACGTTACCTGTTCGGATTTGTGCCGCAACCTCAACCGCGTGGTCAACACTGCCAGACTGGACATATCCGGATAAACCGTAAGGCGTATCGTTGGCAATTTCAATAGCTTCAGCTTCAGTCTCGTATGGCAATATTGAGAGTACTGGTCCAAAAATTTCCTCTCGTGCGATAGTCATGTCGTTATTGACGTCACCAAAGACAGTCGGCTTCACGAAATAGCCCGCATTGAGCCCGTCTGGGCGACCGGTGCCTCCGGCAACTAGTGTTGCCCCTTCATCAATACCCTTTTGAATCAGACCCTGAATTTTCTCAAATTGGACCTCACTCACAACCGGACCAATGACGGTTCCATCGGTAAAAGGATCGCCGGGCTTCACGCCTTCAGCGGCTGCTTTAGCAATCTGAAGTGCTTCGTCATGCTTGGCTTTTGGTACAAGCATTCTGGTAGGCGCGTTACAAGACTGACCCGAGTTAGTCATGACCTGAGAGACACCACCGGCCACTGCCGTTTGCAGATCAGCATCTTCAAGTACGATGTTCGCTGACTTACCACCTAGCTCCTGCGCTACGCGTTTCACGGTATCAGCCGCCGCTTTCGCCACGAGAATCCCCGCACGCGTAGAACCGGTGAATGACATCATGTGGATATCCGGATGAGAGGACATTGCTTCACCTACACCGGGGCCATCGCCATTAACCAAGTTGAAAACACCTTTAGGCACACCAGCCGCATCCAAAATTTCTGCAAGCAAAATGGCATTAACCGGCGCAACTTCGCTTGGTTTTAAGACCATGGTGCAACCCGCAGCTAGCGCCGGTGCAACCTTGCAAGAAATCTGGTTGATTGGCCAGTTCCAGGGCGTTATCAGACCACAAACACCTACAGGCTCCTTGCGCAGCAGGTAAGGTCCCTTCTTTTCTTCCCAAGCATAGGTTTTAAGAAGCTCGAGGGTCGTGGCGAAATGCGCCTGGCCCGTTGCCGCTTGCGCCGCCTTGGACAACCAGATCGGGGCTCCCATTTCAGTTGAAATAGCCGCCGCGATTTCGTCATACCGCTTGGTGTATTCGCCCAAAATTGCACCCAAAAGCTCCATACGCTCTTGAACCGTGGTCTTTGAAAAACTGTCAAAGGCTGTTTTCGCAGCTGCGACCGCTTTTTCGACATCAGCAGAACTACCCATGCTAATGGTCGCAAAAGGCGCTTCAGTTGTGGGGTTAATCACGTCGAGTGTCGCCGGAGTTGCCGGATCGACCCATTCGCCATCAATGTAAAATTTCAGATGCTCTTGCATGCTTCCTCTCTCTAGGTATTTGCGCCCATTTTGGACGAGTTTATAAAAACTTGCGGTTATAGCAGCTGCTATATCGGGGAGCTAAAAGTACAAACATGCAATAACAGTGTCAATCTATAATTCACAGGGAACCGCAATCAGGGCAGAATGTCACTGTACAGCCGCTCAAACACAGAATCATCACCAAGCAGAACACTTTCGCCTTGCAGGTAAAAAATTATCATTAAACCTATCTCTCCACACGCCGCTATCACGGTCACTTCGGAAAATAAGGGTGATACCGCCGTAAACCTGCTCGCTTCAGCGTCGGACTTACCAAAGTCACGGATCAAGGATGCCATGGCTAAAGGCGCTGCCTGGCGTAAAATGCACGGTAGCGCGAGTTTCAAGCGTATTAGACGGGCCAAAACCATCATGGAGGAAGGTGATCAGCTAGAACTCTACTACGATTTGGCGGTACTCGGCGAAGTGCCCTTGGCACCGCTGCTGATTCACGACGAAGGTTCCTATTCGGTTTGGAACAAGCCTGCAGGGCTGTTATCCGCCGGTTCTAAATACGGCGATCACTGCGCAATCAATCGCTGGATCGAGCGATCGACCAATAGAGAGACGTTTATTGTGCACCGTCTCGACCGATTTGCTTCAGGGCTGATGGTCGTCGCGCACAACAAAGGTGCTGCGGCGAACCTATCCGACCAATTTCGCCAGCGAAAAGTTGATAAGCACTACGAGGTCATTGTTACAGGAAAAGTACAAGAAAACGGTGATATCGCTGATGAACTTGACGGTAAATCTGCAGTGACACATTACTCAGTGCTGAAGCACGTCGGTGACAGAACATTACTCAGTGTTGATATTGAGACAGGGAGAAAACACCAGATTCGAAAACATTTGGCTGGCATTGGCTTTCCGGTCATTGGGGACCGGCAATATGGCGACCCCGCAACCAGAGAACCCCTTCAGCTCACTTCCTGTTACCTTGCTTTCAACTGCCCATCAACAAAATGGCGAAAGGAATTTAATCTGGACCCTACTTTTCGCCCCTCACTCGAAGAACAACTCACCTAGACCCTGTCAGGCTGCAAACTGGATTAAAATACCCGCCGCCACCGCTGAGCCGATGACACCGGCGACATTTGGTCCCATCGCATGCATCAGCAAAAAGTTATGCGGATTAGCTTCAAGGCCTACCTTGTTGGCGACTCTGGCGGCCATCGGCACCGCAGAAACACCAGCAGCTCCGATCAGCGGGTTGATCTTGTGGGTTGCGAGTAAATTCATCAACTTTGCCATTAGCACGCCGGTAGCGGTACCAATGCAAAACGCAACCATACCTAACGCTAGGATACCCAGCGTCTCGGTCACCAAGAATTGTTCGGCGCGCAACTTTGACCCTACTGACAAACCGAGCAATATCGTGGTGATATTGATTAATGCGTTTTGCGTTGTATCGCTCAAACGCGCAACAACGCCACATTCGCGCATCAGATTGCCAAAACAAAACATTCCCAATAAGGGCGCAGCGCTCGGTACCATTAAGGCGACCAGCAACAACAACATGATGGGGAAAAATATTTTTTCAGCCTGCGAGACAACGCGCAATTGGGTCATTTCGATTTCCCGTTCCTTTTGCGTTGTGAGCGCTCTCATAATTGGCGGCTGAATCAACGGCACTAGGGCCATGTAGGAGTATGCCGCCACGGCAATCGCGCCCAGTAATTCCGGCGCAAGAATACCGGCGACATAGATCGCCGTTGGTCCATCAGCACCACCGATGATGCCTATTGCCGCAGCTTCTTTAATTGAGAAATTAAATACGCCCAGACTGGTCAAACCCACGGCACCAATTAGCGTTGCAAAAATACCGAATTGCGCTGCCGCGCCGAGCCAAAGTGTTTTTGGATTAGCGAGTAATGGGCCAAAGTCAGTCATAGCACCGACACCCATAAAAATAACGAGTGGAAAAATGCCTGTTTCTATACCGATCACATAGAACTGGTGGAGTACACCTTGGCCTACTGCAATATCCACACCTGGAATATTACTGAGCAACCCACCAAACCCGATGGGTACTAGCAGAAGGGGCTCAAAACCTTTCGCTATCGCCAAATATAAAAGCAACAGCGCAATACAGATCATAAAGAACTGCGGCATCGTTAGCTGATATACCCCTGTGGCGCGCCACAAGTTCATGATGGGATCCAGTAACTGCTCCATGTTAATTCAGCGTCACTAATGTTGCGCCAACGGCAACTGCATCGCCTTCTCTCGCGAGTACCTGACTGACGACCCCCCCAGTACTTGCGCGAATTTCAGTTTCCATTTTCATCGCCTCAAGCACGACAACGACATCACCGCTTACGACGACATCACCAGCATTCACCAACACCTTAAATACGTTACCAGCTAAAGGTGCGGTAATCCCTGTGCTTGTCTGCGTGGTTGAGACTGGCACAGATGTCTGCGTCTGTTGCGACGCGACGGGCGTGGTAGATTCGATATCGCCGCCTGGTGTCACGCTTACGACGTAAGCTTGTCCTTGTACCTCAACTGTGTAGACCTCAGTACCGCCTATGACAGTAGGTTCTGGACGCTGGGCATCCACAGAATTGGCTGTTAGCTGCGGGGCTGGCTCGAATGCGTCCGGATTATTGCGGTTGGCTAAAAACTTGAGCCCCGGCTGCGGGAACAGCGCGTAGGTCAGTACATCATCATCGATATTTTCGCCAAAAATTAACGCTTTTTCACTCTCAAGTGAAATCAGCTCTTGTTTTAACGTTTCAAACTCAGGCACTAATAAGTCTGCGGGACGACATGTCACCGCAGCCTGCCCTTGTAAAACTTTCTGTTGCAGATCTGCATTGACCGGCGCAGGTGTCGCGCCATACTCTCCTTTCAACACACCTTCTGTTTCCTTGGTAATGTTTCCATACCGTTCACCGGTCAAGACATTAAGCACCGACTGGGTGCCCACAATCTGCGAAGTCGGTGTGACCAATGGAATAAAACCAAGGTCTTCCCTCACCCGAGGAATTTCAAGAAGTACTTCATCCAATTTCTCTGCCGCATTTTGTTCTTTTAGCTGACCCTCAAGATTGGTCAACATACCGCCGGGAACCTGAGCAACAAGGATTCTCGAATCAATGCCCTTAAGTGATCCTTCAAAAGCAGCATACTTCTTTCTGACTTCTCGAAAATAGGCAGCTATTTCTTCAAGTAGCGTAATATCGAGGCCCGTTTCTCGATCGGTGCCCTCTAGAATCGCCACCAATGACTCGGTAGGCGAATGACCATAGGTCATACTCATTGACGAAATAGCTGTGTCAACATTATCAATGCCCGCTTCTACCGATTTCAGGTAGGTTGCGGTGGACATGCCAGTCGTCGCATGGCATTGCATGTGAATCGGTATGCTAACAACCTTTTTGAGCTCCGTAATTAGTTCAAAGGCAATATAAGGCGTCAACAGCCCTGCCATATCCTTAATCGCAATCGAGTCAGCACCCATCGACTCGAGCTGTTTGCCCATTTCAACCCAACCAGACACACTGTGAACAGGACTCACCGTATAAGAAAGCGTGCCTTGGGCGTGCTTTTCTTGCTTTCGTACAGCGTTGATCGCAGCTTCAAGGTTGCGCGGATCATTCATCGCATCGAATATACGAAAAACGTCAATGCCATTTACAGCTGCTCGCTCAACAAACTTATCGACAATATCATCAGCGTAATGTCGATAACCTAGAATATTTTGACCGCGAAACAGCATCTGCTGCGGCGTGTTGGGCATGGCCTTTTTCAATTCACGGATTCTTTCCCATGGATCTTCACCCAGAAACCTGATGCAAGCATCAAAAGTTGCACCGCCCCAACTTTCCAGTGACCAGAAACCAACTTCATCCAATTTGGCAGCTATAGGCAACATGTCATCCAGACGAAGTCGAGTCGCGAATAAAGATTGATGCGCGTCACGTAGTACAACGTCGGTGATCCCTAACTTGCTTTTAGTATTCATAGTTATCAAGTTCAATCAGTGGTTCATTTATTGTTTGCGATTTCAGCGATGTTTTCTCGGCGCGAACGATTACTTAGGCGATGGGTGGTGATAGCGCCAGTAATAACAGCTAGAATTTCCGGCGTCACATCACCACCGGGCGCCTTAGCTGAGGGTTGCGATCCTGTTAACGGGGCGACGAAAGTTTCATTCATTGCTGCGCGCGTCGAAAAGTGATTTACAGATTTTGACATCAGCGCTGTAGCGCCTACTAACAGAGAGAGAAACGTAAAGACGGTCCCCATGCCATAGGCGGCGAGTGTCAGTCCTTGTGCCAGTAGTTCAGGCATATCGGCCTCGGTTTAAACAAATGTTATGATCGGGCTGCCAAGCAAACGCTTGGCCCCAATGTAAGTCTTATACAGGTCTTTCGCTCGTAAACCCAGACCTCTAGTGTATCTCTCAGCAGAAACTTCTCTCAAGATGGAATTAGGAGAAAACCATATGAAAAAGTTAAGAATCGTATACTTTCTGACCCTTGCCGCGCTCGTTTCATGCGGTGAAACTGGCAGCCAGAAAGTACCTGGTGCAGATATCGTCATCACTAATGCAAAAATCTGGACAGGTGATCCCGCAAGACCTTGGGTGGAGGCGATGGCGATACAAGATGAATATATCTTACAAACGGGCACTAACGCGGAAGTTTCGCATCTTGTAGAGGCAGCAGCAGAAGTGATTGACGCTCCGGATGGCATTGTGCTGCCCGGTTTTATTGATTCTCACGTGCACTTTCTAGACGGTGGCTTTGCTCTTTCCTCGGTGAAGCTGCGTGACGCCAAAACCAAAACGGAATTTGTCGCTCGCATCGCAGCCTACGCTGATACGCTCGCGCCAGGAGACTGGATACTCAACGGAGATTGGGATCACAAAAACTGGGGAGGAGAACTGCCCCAACACGAATGGGTAGATGATATTACTCCGGCCAACCCTCTGCTCATCAATCGGCTGGATGGGCACATGATGTTGGCGAACGCCGCGGCCATGAAGATCGCAAATATTACCGCTGACACCCCTGACGTCGATGGCGGTGAGATCGTTCGAGATACCGATGGCAATCCCACCGGTATTTTTAAAGACAATGCAATGAACCTTCTTCTGAGGGTCGTGCCAACCCCAACCGCCGCGCAGCTTGATAAAGCATTAAATGCAGCCAGCGAGTACACAGCCTCTCACGGTGTCACCAGTGTTCATGATATGAGCGACTGGCAGAGTCTCGCAACTTATCGGCGCGCTGCGGCAAAGAATGGCCTAAAAACCCGAATCTACCAATCTGTACCGCTCAGGGATTGGCGAAGACTTGAAAAAGAAATCGAACTGAATGGCGTCGGCGATGATTGGTTAAAAATTGGCGGTCTGAAAGGTTTCATGGACGGCTCACTGGGTTCGCATACGGCCGCATTTTTTCAGCCCTTCACCGACACACCGTCAGACCGCGGTTTCTTTATTAACGAAGCTACCGATATGGCCAACTGGATCAGCTCCGCTGACCAAGCGGGGTTACATGTGCTTGTTCACGCGATTGGAGATCGAGCGATTAGCACGTTACTCGACATCTATGCAGATATTGATGCCCTCGATGACCCGCAGGCAGAGTACGGTAAAAGAGACCGGCGTTTCAGAATTGAACATGCCCAACATATCGCCCCTGAGGACTTCGAACGCTTCGCTAACCTAAACGTGATTGCCAGCATGCAGCCCTACCACGTCATTGATGACGGCCGATGGGCAGAAGAGGTTATCGGTGCTGAACGCGCTAAATCAACTTATGCTTTCAAGTCATTGTTAGATGCCGGTGCTAGTGTTGCTTTCGGCAGCGACTGGTATGTGGCGCCCCCCATTCCTTTGACGGGTATTTACGCCGCGGTCACTCGAAGCACGCTGGGTGGCGAGCATCCCGAGGGCTGGGTTCCTGAGGAAAAAATAAGCGTTGAGGACGCGCTTACCGCCTATACTCGCACAGCGGCTTATGCTTCATTTGACGAAGATATTAAAGGCCAACTGAAACCCGGATTACTTGCTGACTTTATTATTTTAGACAAAAACCTGCTTGAAATTGCGCCAGAGAACATCAGGAATGTCAGAGTAATGCGCACTGTCGTTGGCGGCGAAACCATTTTCCAACGGAGGACACGTAAATAATTATCATCACTTCTGAAGTTACAATCGATGAAACAAAATGGCAGGCGGCATTGGACTTGGCGGAATCCCATGTTGAGCAATCCAGACTGGAAACAGGCTGCATCAGTCATCGATATCTCATCTCTCCTGAGAAGAAAAACTGTATGTTCTTTTATGAAGAGTGGGTAGACAGGGCCGCAATAGATTTTCATTTTGCTCAGTCCTATTCACGACATTTGTCTAAATCATTTCAAGCCTGGGCAACCAGCGATGTAAAGATCAACTTTCATACCGTCGCCGAGTAGCACTCATTCGCAAAAACTACAATAAAACACCTGACCCCAGGCCTAACACCAAATACAGTCCGAACTTGCGCGCGTGTGAAAATGCATGAGCAGCAAACCAAAGCGGCCACGCGAACTCAGGGTACAGCGAGGGACACTGCGCAGGTTTCTCGCTGTTCAGTATCTGGTTAAAATCGATCGCGGCAGGAATTGCCAGACAAATCAACAGCGTGCCTGTTGGTAACCAACCGATCACGATGCACATCAGGACGCTTGCATACATCAACAGCAGGGTTAATTGGATGAGCTTGCGAGCGCATGCCTCTCCCAGCCGCACGGGTAGAGTCCTGACACCCTTTGCTTCATCAGATGACAGTTTGTCCACATGTTTGGCAAGAATTAAGCTCGTCGGCCCGAGTGCCGTCACTGCGCCAACGATGGAGACAGGCCAACTCCAGTAACCAGAGACCACATGAAACGTGCCACCCACCATAAGAGGACCCCACACCAGCAATACTGCCATTTCGCCAAGACCAAGGGTTTTCAGGGGATATGTGTAAAAGAGCAGAATAAAAGCACCTATTGCAACCGGCGTTAGCACCCGCCAATCAACTGCAATTAAAATACCTAAAGCGGAGACAAGCGCAGCACTGCCCGTCAAGAGAATATAAACTTTCGCCTTTCTCTTTGAGACTAAACCGTCATTCAACACATGGGTGCCATAGCGCACGCGATAGTAATTTCCCTGATCCAGCCCTCGTGCAAAATCAATATAGTCGTTGAGTATGTTGTTACTTGCATGTGCAAGCAAAAGGCCAAACACACAAGCAAGCCACAAGACGAAGTTGATTGCACCTGATAGCCAAGCTAACAAACCTGCGATAACAGCAGATGTCAGCGTCAGCACGAGTAACGATGCTCGGACGGCCACAAACCACCGTAATCCAAAGGATGAGGTTTCCCACTGCAATTTATCAAAATGGGGCGTGCCAGTAAGTACAGCTTTCCAAGGGTTAGCGATTACCGCGGAGGTTGTCTCTATTTTTTTGCTGAGCGGATCTGTGTGTGGCACGAGAAAGAATATAAACCGGAAAAGAATAGAACGCCTTAATCGTAATCCAATGCATCGTATAAAGGGAGTTTTCTTGCAATTTCTTAGTCGTGGGCAGGTATCGCATCTCGCCGAATGATTCGAGCAAGCCGACTCGAAGACGATTTGATGATTCTTTGCTCCATACTCTTACTGACAACAGGAAACTGATGTTCGAGTTTCAAGTGTGCAAAACCATGAATGTGACACCAGCCAAGTACGATATCATCTATTAGATCTTCCATTTTCGGGAAGTCAGTAAATTCGTCAACGATAATTTCCGTTTCTCCACGCTGACGTAGAATAACATTCGTTAATTCTGTCAGGGTTCTCTGCGTGGCAAGCCTGAGCACCACCGAGTCAGTCGCTAGCAGATCATCGCGAAACATTATCCTAAAATGTTCGGGGTAATCCTCTGCAAACTTTGAATATGCCCTTGTCGTTGCCAAAAATTCCCCATCAAGGTCTTTTGCTCTAGCAATGCCTGCTACGAGTGCTTCGGTTAATCGGTCAAAGCCTATTGCCGCCAGCACCGATAAAAAGCCGGTGACATCGCCAAAATGATGTTTGGGCGCCGCATGAGAAACACCGGCACGTCTTGCACATTCGCGCAATGTAAATCCCTTGAAGCCCTTTTCCATCAGCACCAAATCACCGGCGGCCAGCAGACTCTGCTTCAATGATCCATGATGGTAGCCAGCTTTTGTGTCTTGCATACGACTCCTTTTGACGCATTCAGTGCAGGTGCGATCTTTACACAAGAAAAATTAAACTATAATCTTGTCACTGTAAAGATCAATCAGCCGCCAAAGGTAAGTTCAATGAACAGGAATGCTGCAGCAATCTCCGCTGACAATAACGCGGATAGGTTTAAGAACTTTGGTATCGGATTAATGATCACCCTCAGTGTGGCAATCGGCCTGTATGCTGTCGCCTTTCAGATGGGCATGCAGGGCGCTCCCGATATTCAAGCCAAGTTCGCAGAGTGGCCGGTTTTCTCCGCAATGCACGTAATTGGCGGTGCAATAGTGATTATCACAGGGGGATTTCAATTCTGGCCTTCATTGCGACGTGATCACATCAATTTTCACCGCTGGCTTGGCCGTATCTATCTGGTGTTTGTGCTCATTGGCGGCATCGGTGGCCTTGTAATTGCACCGAGATCTGATGGAGGCCTTGTTGCACACTTTGGTTTTGGCACCCTGGCTGTGCTTTGGCTGTTCAGTGGCTGGCAGGCCTACGCTTGCATACGCAGAGGCGACATTGCATCCCATCGCGCCTGGATGATGCGTAATTATTCAATGACCTTTGGCGCAGTTATGTTACGCGTCTATCTGGCATTGTTCGCGACAGCAGGCATCGGTTTTGTTGATGCCTATCCAACGGTCTCCTGGATCGCTTGGGTGCCTAACCTGATTCTCGTTGAGTGGTATCTCGCACTAAAAGCAGCAAAACGCATAACAACTTAAATGATCCAACACATTTCGACGTCAAGCTTACTCCAATCACGTTCTTGTCTTGCACAATTGCTACTTTGGGTGATACAACGATCATTCAAATACCCCAGGAGCAAGCAAGATGATTGATTTTGAGATCCCTGAAGAAACGAAGGCAATCCGAGACAAGGTGCGCAAATTTGTTCAGGAAGAAGTGATACCAGCAGAGGAAAACTGTACCGCTGATAACTTTGACTTTGTTCTCGCAGAACTGAGAAACAAGGCCAGAGGTCAGGGACTCTGGTGCCCTTTTGTTCCCGTTGAGCATGGTGGTATGGGTCTTCGGCCATTAGCAAACGCGCTGGTACAAATGGAACTCGGCGAAAGTTTTCTGGGCGCACTATCCATGAACACTCAGGGACCCGATGATGCGACGATGCTGACGCTGCTAGAGCATGGCACAGAGTATCAACGTGAAAAGTTCCTGATTCCGCTGCTAAACGGCGAAAAACGCATTTGCTATTCCATGACTGAAAAAGCAGCCGGTGCAGATGCGACAGGCATGCAGACCACAGCAGAACTGGATGGAGATGAGTGGGTTCTCAATGGCGAAAAGTGGTTTAGCTCCTCTGCCAGTGTTGCAGATATTGCCGTCGTCATGGCCAAGACCGATCCGGAGGCTCCTAGGCACGAGCAATACAGTACATTTATCGTCGAGCTACCTAATCCGGGTTATCAAATAGTGCGCAACATTGAAACCATGCAACCCCATACCGAGCTTGGACTCAAGCTTGGCGGCTCGCATTCAGAAATCATTATCGATGACCTGAGAGTACCGCGCGAAAACATTCTTGGCGGTCGGGGGCAAGGATTCAATATGGGCCAACATCGACTTGCCTACGGGCGGTTGCGACATGGCATGCACAACGTCGCCATGGCACAACGCGCCCTTGACCTTGCCGCAGGACATGTTACTCAGCGAGAGACATTCGGCAAGCGCTTGGCAGATCGTCAAGGCGTCAGATGGATGATGGCGGATTGCGCCGCGGAGATATACAAAGCCCGGCTGATGCTGTTACACATCGCTTATAAAGCAGAGAGAGGGGAAGACTTAAGGCAAGAAAACGGCATCGCTAAAGTTTTTCTCGCACACATGGTTCACCAGGTTGTTGATACCGCAATTCAGCTGCATGGTGCGCTAGGCTATAGCCAGGACACACCCCTTGCACGTTGGTACACCGGCATCCGATCACAAAGGCTTGTTGATGGTCCGGATGAGGTACACCGCTGGCGCACGGGTGCCAATGTCATCAAAGCTTTCGAAGAGCATGGCACGACAGCCTCAGCCTGCGGGGGTGAGTTATTCGAATAGGCAAAGTCTTTATTTGATACCACTAAAAGCCGCTGTCGATTTTGACGGCGGCTTTTTTGTGCTACGGCCAGAAACCTTCCAACACGGAATCACTGAGTACCACGGTGCCTCTAGGTGACTCAAATTCTAGAACGAAATCCGCCTCCCCCTGCACAAAGTTAACGCCTTCTGTCTCGCTAATCACTTTTCCTAGCCTGGGATCGGGATGTGAGACTTTGAGAGAGACAAACTTTCCGGCAACAGGATTTGTACCAGCAGGGTGAGGACACGACAGCCAGTCAATGAAAAATGGCGCAAACCCCTTCAGTTCATGGTGGCGCAAATTCATTAAACGCCAGTCTAGCACCAAACCATCGGGTTGTTTTCGTGACATATCAAAGGGCGAAGCCGTCTCGAAACCGTGCAAATCTCCAGCCATTTCATCAAGGGTACCGGACCTAATCGCCCAAGCGAGCAATTGATTGCCCTCAAAGGTGGCGATTCTCTGACCCAAGTTGCTCGCCTGTTGAATCGTTCGCTCATTGATTTGAGCCGGATCAGGACTGATGAGTTCGAGATAAACAGAATCGCCAAGGGAAGCCAGTGCGTTATGCGTCCCACCTCCGATGTGCGGTCCACCATAGGCCGGTTTACACCCGGTGAGATCTGCAAATTCTTCAATCGCCAGATTGAGGTCGGGATGGGCAATGACAATGTGATCAAGTTGATTGGTCATAGTTTTCAGTTCACTCGCTAGGTTTACCCGCAAATTTTGGCGCTGGACAAAAACCTGAAACATTCAGGTTGTGATGTTCAAGCATACCGACTCTCATGCGAATTTCGAGCAACACAGTGGCAACTTTTATAGAATTTATAAACACGTTCTAATAACTTTATAACGCGTTTAGAATTTGATAGTGTTTCACTTTTACGGACCTTGTGACCCTTGAGTAAGCGAGAACAAAACAAAAGTGACAAACGCGGCCAAATTATCACGGCTGCACGCGAACTGATGAGAGTCCGAAGCTCGACCGGCTTTTCTATGCGTCAACTCGCTGACGCTTCCGGCGTGAGCCTTGCAACCCCCTACAACCTCTTTGGCTCTAAACAAGGGGTTATTTCTGCTGTGATGGATACTGATCTTGATGACTTTAAAGGCCGACTGATGGGCCTTGACAGCGACCCGCTTGATCGCATTTTTAATCTTGTGTCCGTCTCTTCACAGCTTTTCGCTGAGAAGCCTAATTACTACAAGACCGGCGCACGTGCGATGCACAGGGAAACCGACAAGACGCTTAAGAGCCACTTCGGCCTACCCCGGCAAGCACTCATGAAGCATCTTGTTCAACAGGCTATTCAACACGAGTACATATCTCCCCGCATGAATGCGGACTCATTATCAATCACACTCAGCATGCAATTTTATAGCTGGATACAGCTTTGGGCTAACGATCAAATCACATTAAAAGAATTAGAAACCCGAGGGCATTACACATTTGCCGTCACACTCGCAGGCGCAGCAACTGCGTCAGCTAGAGAAAGACTTTTGGATCAAATCATACAACTACAAGGATCTCTGCCGGAGAGTCGCGGAGATTCAGTCGATTTCAGTCAATACGAACACAAGAGGCAATCAATATGAAAACGGTTAGGAAATCAATTTTCCCTGAAGCTGAAGACACTTGGGCGACGATAGCTGCTAGGGAACTCACCGACATCGGTGAGGATGAGGCAGTCGCTAAGATACAAAGTTGGAATTTGCATGTCTTCGCACGACGCGCACCCGATGACGGTGCACCTAGAGCCGGGAACCCCATTTTGCCCAGCGATGTGATTTTCCTTGAAGCACCGCTACCCGCATGAGCATACCCAGGATAAGAGCAGTTAGACTCGCCGCCGCACACGAGGGCGTAGCCGAGATGATTTTAGAAATTGAATTTGAAAACGGCAGTGCATCAGAAGTCAGCCTCGACAATGCTAGCGGGCTGGCACTCATGAAAGACTGCGATGCTGAAACAGCCGAGGACCTTATCGGTCAAAGCTGGGAAAGAGTGCGAGACGCACTCACATCTGCATATAACAGATACTAGGAGAAACAAAACATGTTAGACATGATTATCAGAAACGGCCAGATCATTGATGGCACCGGACAAGCGGCATACAGCGGTGATGTCGCGATCAAGAACGGCAAGATTGTCGAAGTGGGTCAGATTAACCAATCTGCTACGAAGGAAATCGACGCAAACGGCATGGTTGTATCTCCTGGATTCATTGATCCTCATACTCACTTTGATGCTCAATTACTCTGGGACGGCGCAGCGAAACCTGCCATCGAACACGGCGTTACCACCATTGTCCCAGGTAATTGTTCATTGTCGCTGGCACCTTTGAAGGCTGAACACAGAATGAAACTGGTTGGCATGTTCAACCAAATCGAGGAAATGCCACATATCGCATTTGAAGAAGGCGTTGAATGGAATTGGGAAACATTTGATGAATTCGTCCAGCGCATTAAACAAGGTCTCATGATCAACGTGGCACCGCTAGTGGGTCACAGTGTGTTACGCCTTTGGGTCATGGGCGAGGCATCAATGCATAGGCAAGCAGACGAAACAGAGATCGCCGAGATGCAGAAGCTCTTGCGCGAATGTCTAGACGCTGGCGCAATTGGCTTGTCTACCAGCTTTGTCGATATGGATGAACGACTGCAACCTGTGCCAAGCCGCTACGCAACCCCACATGAACTGGACGCACTGTGCCAAGTGCTCAAGGAATACAATCGTATTTTGCAGGTTGTACACGAGTTCTTTGATACAGATCTTACCGTTGCCCGCATTGATCAGCTAGCCGACCTCAGTCGCAAACATGATATTACAACAACACTATCGCCCTTGTTTGTTAATGCAGACAACTTTGATGGCGTTGACCGCATCATGGCGCGTATTGATGAACAGGTTGAAGCTGGCGCACGGGTATGGCCACAGGTGCAAACGCGACCAATCGATATCAGTTTTTGCTTCGCCGTGCCAAGTCTGCTTTTCATTAGACTACGCACCTGGTATTCCGTGATTCGTTTTGGCACAGTCGAAAGCATTGTCGCGGCGTTTAAAGACGAGGACCAACGAGCAAAAATGGTCGCTGAGGCGCAACCCATGATGACCCTATGGCAAGGGCTTATTCTTCGACAAGTAAACACTGATGAGAATCAACAATACGTTGGCAAGTCTCTCGCTGAAATCGCAGAGTTGCGTGGCACTGACGCATTAAACGCGATGATTGATCTTTCACTGGAAGAAAACCTCGACGCTCACTTCCTTGCTGCTGACATGGGCCACAATAATGATGCCAAAGTTGGCTCGTTACTTATCCATCCTAATGTGATGATTGGCGCCAGCGATGGCGGCGCACACATCCTCTCCTTCTCGACTTACGGTGACACCGGCTACCTGATCAGCCGCTTTGTGAGAGAAACCCCCACCATGTCACTCGAGGCCGCGGTTAAAAAGGTAACCGCAGACCCGGCTGAAATTTGGGGTATTCAAGGTCGCGGAAAACTTGAACCAGGTTACGCTGCTGACATTACGATCTTTGACGCGAAAACGATAGATCGCGGAGACGAGTATTATGTTCAAGACGTACCGGGCAATGGTTACCGATACGTGCGTGACAGCATTGGCGTCGATACGGTTGTCATCGGCGGTGATATCGCCTACACCGATGCAGGAGGATATACAAACGCTGCCAATGGGGAAATTATAGGAGGAAGGGCGTGACTAACCATGGCTCGATAACACAGCGAAGGGTCGCCACCAACGGCATTGCGCTCAACATCGCAGAGCAAGGTAGTGGTCCTCTAGTGATACTGCTTCACGGTTTTCCCGAGTCTTGGTATTCATGGAGACATCAGTTTGAGCCGATCGCAAATGCAGGTTTCCACGTTGTTGCACCTGATATGCGCGGTTATGGCAAAAGTGATAAACCCGCTGATATTTCAGCTTACAATCAGGTTGAAGTCGTTAACGACATCATCGGGCTCATTTCAGCATTAGGACACGAAACGGCAATTGTTATTGGACACGACTGGGGGGCTCCCACTGCCTGGAGCACCGCCTTGTTTCATCCGGATAAAGTGTCGGCCGTGGGCGCTTTGTCAGTGCCTTTTAGCCCTCGCCCCGAGGCGCCGCCATTGGACACACTCAAAGCGATTTTTAAAGACATGTTCTTTTACCAGCTCTACTTTCAAGCGCCCGGCGTGGCAGAAGCCGAATTGGAGCAAAATGTTAAGCAATCCCTGCGAAAGTTCTACCATATGGCATCGGGAGACATAGACATTGCTGACTTCACGCCGAGGCCTGCTGACGCAGATCTGCTTTCAGATACGCCCGATCCGGGCAAACTTGGGCCTTGGTGTTCTGAGGAAGATCTTGAATTTTATACCGCCGAGTTCTCCGCTAGTGGGTTTAGAGGTCCTCTGAACTACTATCGTAATCACAATCTTACCTGGCAACTTACCGAAGGTGCGCCACGACAGATCACTCAGCCAGCGATGTTTATGGCCGGACAAAAAGACGGCGTCATTATGATGGCAGCAGAAGCGCTGAAAGCAATGGACAAGAACGTACCCAATCAGGTGCTGCATGAACTTATTCCGGATTGCGGTCACTGGACCCAACAAGAAGCCCCTGATGCGGTAAACAAAGGTATTTTAAAATTTTTGGAGCAAGTTTCATGAGCGAATCTGTCGTCATAGTAGGTGCAGGAATCACAGGGTTGTGCACTGGGCTGGCATTAGCGAAGAACGGCCATAAGGTGACACTGGTCGAAAGAGACGCGCCTCCCCCCGAAGGTGATGTTGATGAGGCTTTTTTCCACTGGAACCGTCGCGGCGCTGCGCAGTTTAGACATCCCCACGCCTTTCTCGCAGTGATGAGCAATTTACTGGAGAAAAGCTTTCCAGATTTGATTGAAAACTTCTGGCACGCCGGCGCGAGAAAAATAACCTTTAAAGACATGTTACCTCCGGAACTAGAGTCAGAATACATTCCCGAACCCGGCGACGAAAAACTATGGTTGCTTATGTGTCGCAGGGCAACGATGGAAACCGTTTTTCGCCGCTATGCCGAGCGCTCCAATCTAACAATAATCAGCAATACGCAAGTCACAGGCACACTGACT